>Ga0306925_10006553_pt1 | contig 10829 bp, 8 predicted proteins | sample flu12Cox44000176_FD_203755 | JGI IMG/M metagenome (GOLD analysis project Ga0306925, IMG submission 203755) | Lab enrichment of tropical soil microbial communities from Luquillo Experimental Forest, Puerto Rico - flux8day.12C.oxic.44.000.176 (v2)... | ecosystem: Environmental > Terrestrial > Soil... | reverse complement strand
CGTCCGCCGACGTTTTCCTGGCGATGGAACGCGGCGAAGTGCAGGGCATCTGCGAGAGCCTCGACAGCATCAAGGTGCGCCGGCCGGATTGGATCCCGACCAAGACCATTTCCATCCTGTTCCAGGGCGGGACCAAGCCCAGTCCGGAGTTGAAGGACGTGCCATCCGTCGTCGATCTCGCGACCAATGAGGCCGACCGGCAGGCGATCGAGTTCCTCTATGCCGGCCAGGGCATCGGGCGGCCGTTCGTCGCGCCGCCCAACCTGGCGCCGGATCGGCTGAAGCTCTTACGCGACGCCTTCATGGCGACCATGAAAGACCCGGAATTCATTGCGGAGACGAAACAGCGCAAGCTCGAACTCGAGCCCGAGAGCGGTGAAGAACTCGAAGCGCTGATCAAGAAAGCCTATGCCACGCCCAAGCCGATCATCGAGCACATCGGCAAGCTGGTCAGATGATGCCCTCGGCGGCGCGGTTCGCCGTCGGGTTCACCCTTCGCATGCCAATTGCGACGCCGAAAATTCATTCGGCCGCCTGGGATACGGTGTGGACGGTCCGAATCTGGTCTCTCGGCTTCGACAGACGGCGGCGGACATCCTCGAGCGAGAGGTAGATGACCGGCGTAATGTAGAGCGTGAGGAGTTGCGAGGTCAGGAGCCCGCCGACGACGGCAATGCCCAGCGGCTGACGCAACTCGGCGCCGGCACCGAGGCCGAGCGCAATCGGCAGGCTGCCCATGATCGCCGCCAGCGTCGTCATCATGATGGGACGGAAGCGCATGAGGCAGGCCTGATGGATCGCCCGTTCCGGCGTCTCGCCGTGATTGCGCTGCGCGTCGAGTGCGAAGTCGATCATCATGATCGCATTCTTCTTGACGATGCCGACCAGCATGATCACCCCGATGATCGCGATCACGTTGAGGTCGATCTTGAACAGCATGAGCGTCAACAGGGCACCGACACCGGCCGCCGGCAGTCCCGAAAGTATGGTGATCGGGTGGAGGAAGCTCTCGTAGAGAATGCTCAGCACGAGATAGATGACGACGATGGTCGCGAGCAGCAACCAGCCCTGACCTCGCAGCGACTGCTGGAACACCTGCGCCGTGCCCGAAAACCCCGGCGTGATCGTGGCCGGGAGCGCGAGCCGCCTTTCCATGTCCTGGATTTGGTCAATCGCTGCGCCGAGTGCCACGCCGGGCGCGAGGTTGAACGAAATCGTCACCGCCGGAAGCTGGCCCTGGTGGGTCACCGTGAGCGGGCCCGCCACCTGGGTTACCGTGGCGACCGTTCCGAGCGGGACGAGTTGGCCGGCGGTCGACCGCACGAACACCTTCGTCAGCGCGTCGGCGTCCTCTTGGAACGACGGGCCTAGTTCCAGGATGACGGCGTAATCGTTGCTGGCCGTGTAGAGCGTCGCGACCTGCCGCGATCCGAATGAATTGTAGAGCGTGGTGCGTATCTGTTCCGCGGTGAGGCCGAGCGCCGCTGCCTTCTGGCGGTCGATGTTGACGATCGCCTGCGGGTTCTTGATCTGCAGGTCCGAACCCACGTCCTGAAGGGCCGGAAGGCGTCGCATTTGCGCCGCGACCAGCGGCGCAAAGCGGTAAAGCTCGTCGAGGTTGCCGGACTGGAGCGTATACTGATAGAGGCTTCGGCTCGATTTTACCCCGATATTGAGGTTCTGGACCGGCTGAAAAAACACATTGATTCCCGTCACCGCACTGACCTGACGGCGCAGTTGTTGAATGATCTCGCCGACCGGCGGCCGCTGGTCGCGTGGTTTGAGCTGAATGTAGAAGGCGCCGCCGTTCACTCCCATTCTGGCACCCACCTGCCCGACCTCGTTGTTGTAGGACGCGACATAGGGGTTGGCCCGAATGATGGCATCGATCTCGAACTGCTTCTCCACCGTGCCGGCGAACGAGGTGTCCTCGGCTGTCTCGGTCCCCACGGTGATGTAACCGGTGTCTTCGATCGGAAAGAGGCCTTTGGGAATGACGTAAAACAAGTATCCGGTGAGCGCGATGGTCAGGGCCGTCACGCCGAGGGTCGATCGCGGATGACGCAGGACCAGGTCGAGCGACCGTTCGTAGGCGCGGAGCATGACCGTGTATCCGCGTTCCAGGAGGCGCGCGACCGCTCCGGTTTCGGCGGCATGGTCGGGGGCGCGCAGGAAACGGCTGCACAGCATCGGCGTCAGGGTCAACGAGACGAATGCGGAAACCAGAATGGCGAGGCCGATGACGACGGCAAACTCGTTGAAGACGCGCCCGATGACGCCTCCCATGAAGAACACCGGGATGAACACCGCCACCAGGGAGATGGTCATCGATATGATGGTGAAGGTGATCTCGCGCGAACCCTTGAGCGCCGCTTCCATCGGGCCGAGGCCGGCCTCGCTGTGGCGAACGATGTTTTCGAGCATCACCACCGCGTCGTCGACGACAAAACCGACCGCGAGCGTCAGCGCCATGAGCGAGACATTGTCGAGGCTGTAACCGGCGAGATACATCGCGGCGAACGTGCCGATAATGGAGACCGGCAGTGCGAGCGCCGGTATGACGGTTGCCGACAGCCGCCGAACGAACAGGAAGATGACGAGCACGACCAGGATCACCGTGAGGATGAGGGTGTGCTGCACGTCGGACACCGCGGCCTGGATCGGCGCGGAAAGGTCGTTGCGCACGGCAATATCGATGGCCCCCGGAAGCTCGGCACGAATGGCGGGAACCAGTTCCTTGATGCGTTTCGCGATCTCGACGGTGTTGCCGTCGGCCTGCCGAAGCACCGGCACCGACATCGCCCGCACGCCGTTGAACCAATTCGCCCCCTTGTCGCCGAGCACGCCATCGACGATTTGGGCGACCTCGCCGAGGCGCACCGGCGCGCCATTGCGATAAGCGATGATCAAGGGTTCGTAGGCGGACGCGTTCATCAGCTCGGTGTCCGCCTGCAACGTCGCTGCCTTTTGTCGCCCGTTGAGCGATCCGACCGGCGTGTTCGAGTTGGCGGCGGCGAGCGCTTTCTGGACTTCGTCGAGCCCGATCCCGCGGATTGCCAGCAAGTCGGGATCGACTTGAACGCGGATCGCGTATTTCTGCGAGCCGTAGGTGAAGACCTGCGCGACACCGGGCAGGGTCGATATCCGCTGCCCGACATTGATTTCGACATATTCGTTGATGACGGAAAGCGGCACGGTCGACGATTTCAGCGTCAGCAGGAGAACCGGCGTATCGCTCGGGTTCACCTTGCGGTACGAGGGCGGCGTTGTCATTTCGGCCGGCAGCTTGCGCGACGCGCTCGCGATCGCCGCCTGGATATCCTGCGCCGCGGCGTCGATGTTCCGGTTGAGATTGAACTGCACCGTGATTCGGCCGACGCCAAGGCCGCTCACCGATGTGATGGAGTCGACGCCGGAAATGGCCGCGAACTCGCGTTCGAGCGGCGTTGCGATCGCCGCGGCCATGGTGCTCGGACTGGCGCCCGGCAAGCTCGTGGAAACCGTGATGGTCGGGAAGTCCACTTTCGGCAGCGCCGCTACCGGCAGGAAAATGTAACCGATGATGCCGACAAGGACGATCGCCAAGGTCACCGACGTCGTCATGACCGGGCGCTGGATGCAGAGGGCGGGGAGCGTCATGGCGCCCGCTCCGCGACCGGAACGGGCTGCGCCTTCGGCGGGGTCGCACCCTCGGGTCGCTGCACGGTGACCCGCGTGCCGTTGGCGAGCCGAAGCTGGCCATCGACGACGATGCGGTCGCCGGCCACGAGCCCGTCGGCGATTACGGAACGGTTGTTGATGGTCCGGCTGACGCGAACGAGACGCAATTCGGCGGTCGAATCCGGCCGGACCACGAACACGTAAGGGCCACTCTGCCCGATCTGGATGGCTGCGCTCGGTACCGTGACCGCGTTCGCCTGGACTCCGAGCGTCAACATCACGTTGACGAATTGCCCTGGCCACAGGCGCGTGTCGTCATTGGCAAATTCTGCCTTGAGCGTAATGGTGCCGGTCGCGACATCGACCTGATTGTCGACGAAGGCGAGTGCGCCGGTGATCGGCGTCTGCGGCTGGCTGGGGATGGTCGCGACGACGGGCAGGCTCCCCTCTGCCGCCGCCGCGCGAAGGTCGGCAAGATGTCGCTCCGGCACGGTGAACGTCACATAAATCGGGCGGAGCTGCGTGATCGTGACCAAGGGCATCGAGGACGACAGCTCGGTCGCCTTGACGAGATTTCCTTTCTTGAGGGCGATCGATCCCGTCCTGCCGTTGATCGGCGCCAGAATCCTCGCATAGCTCAAGCTGACGCGAGCGTTTTCGACGGCCGCCTCGGCCGCGCGTACGGTGGCTCCGAGAACCGCGAGGCTCGTCTCCACGTCTTCGAACTTTTGCGCCGACGCGACACCTCGCGTCGCCAGTCCGCTCTGACGCGTGACCTCCGATTGGGCGCGCTGGAGCGACGCGCGGTCGCGCTCGAGAGCCGCTTCGCTCTGCGCGAGCTGCGCGCGCAGCGCGCGGTCATCGAGAGTAAAAAGGAGATCTCCCTCCTTGACCTCCTGCCCTTCCTTGAAATTGACCTGGGCGATCTGCCCATCCATGCGAGACTTGACCATCACCGTCGCGATCGACTGAACGCTGCCGATCGCGGTGACCTGGATCGGCGCCGACATCTCGACGGCGACGTCCGCCACCACGGGCTGACTCGCCGCAGGCCGCGCCGATGGGGCATCCGCCGGCTTGTCTTTGTCGAAGACAAGTCCCCGAAAATAATACCCTGATCCGAGCAGAACGATCAGCAGAACTGCGGGTACAAGGCGTCTCATAGGACCATCTCCAAGGTCCTCGTCGCTGCTGGGGATTTGATCCCAGGTCGTCATCGAGTGCAAGCGCGGTTCGAAAGAGTGTCAACCGCAAGCAGCGACAATGATTTTAGCACCGCCCATTCGACGCCGGCAGCGAATTCATGTAATAGCCCTTCACATGATGTGGAAATCCGACCAGGGCTCGCGCGGCTATCACCACGGCAATCTCAAGGAGGCCCTGATTCGGGCGGCGCTCGAATTGATCGCGGCGAAGGGGCCGTCAGGTTTCACTTTCGCCGAGGCGGCGCGGTCGGCCGGCGTGAGCCCCGCGGCGCCCTACCGGCATTTCCGCGACCGTGACGAGTTGCTCGCCAATGTCGCCCGGCGCGGCTTCGAAGAGTTCGAGGCGGCGCTCAAGGCGGCATGGATGGACGGCCTGCCCGACCCTTTCACCGCCTTCGAGCGATTAGGCCGCGCCTATCTCGGCTTCGCACGCAGCGAGCCTGCCTATTACTCCGCCATGTTCGAGGGCGGCATTCCGCTCGAAGCGAGCCAGGACTTGCGCGACGCCGGCGATCGCGCCTTCGCGGTGATCCGCTCGGCGGCCGAACGGCTGGTCGCACAAATTCCCGCAGCGCAGCGGCCGCCGGCCTTCATGGTGGCGCTTCATGTGTGGTCGCTCGCTCACGGTATCGCCTCGTTGTTCGGCCGCGGCGACGCCGGAAGACGACGGCTGCCGATGTCGCCCGAGGAGCTCCTGGAGGCGGGCGTGCTGGTCTATCTCCGCGGGCTCGGATTTCCTGAAGGCGCCGTCGTTTCGCGCTGATCCCCGTGCCATGCGGGATGGAAAAGTGGAGCACATTCCGTGTATTGACCGGCCATTCAAGGCCACCCGGGGGCGGCCTCTTGACAGCGGAGCCGCGTTCTCCTAGTTATGTGAATGTGATTAACATTCACAAGTCCGGACTTCATCTGGAAAATCGTGAGGGCGTCATGCCGATCGTTGCAAAGCTCGACGAGTTAGGAAGGCCAGCCTGGATCCTTCTCATGATCCTTGGCTTCATGTGGTGGTGGCCGGTCGGCCTCATGATCCTCGCATTCATCATCGGGAGTGGACGAATGGGTTGCGGGTATCGCGGCGATCGCTGGGAACGCAAGATGGAACGCCTCCAGGACAAGATGGAGCGCATGCGCGGTCACATGGAAGGCCGTAGCGACTGGTGGGGCTGGCATCAAAGCTCCAGCGGCAACCGCGCCTTCGACGAATACCGCGCCGAGACGCTCAGGCGCCTGGAAGACGAGCAGCGCGAATTCCGGGACTTCCTGGCGCGCCTGCGCCAGGCCAAGGACAAGGCGGAATTCGACCAGTTCATGGCTGAACGGCGCAACCGGCCGCCGGAGGCGCCCCCTCAGCAAGCCTGAACTGCTCGCTGCATAAGTTTCGAATTCGAGGCCGCCCGCGATCCGCGCGGGCGGCCTTTTTTTCGTTTTGGCGAACCCTTCCGCCCTGCCGTTTCGCCCGGTCTGTTCGCTTGGTGCCTGTCTCACGGCCTTCTTGTTGGTGCGCTAACCCGACGTTAACCACAGGTGTCGCGTTATGCCTGGGCCGCCAGCCGCCCAAGTTTGGACAAGTTTGGCGATGAACTCGTGTGGGGCCGGCAGCGGCAGGATGATTTCGCGAAAAGCCTGAAGGCTCGGCGGACGTGTGGGGGTCCGGCGCGATCGGTTCGGTGGGTCCTGCGGCGCGTATTCCCGCGTGTCTGGTCGAAAGGATGCTCCATGCCTGAAGTGGCGCAGTCGGCTCTGCCGCTGACTTCTTCCGATCTTTCGTTGCTGACGCTGTTCTGGCAGGCGCACTGGATCGTCAAAGGCGTGATGGTGGGGCTCTTGGTGTGCTCGGTATGGGTGTGGGCGATCGCGGTGGACAAGATCATCCTTTATGCCCGCACCTCCCGCGCCATGGATAAGTTCGAGCAGGCGTTCTGGTCGGGGCAATCGCTGGAGGAACTCTACCGCAACATATCGTCGCGGCCGAGCCACTCCATGGCGGCGTTGTTCGTCGCCGCCATGCGCGAATGGAAGCGCAGCCTGGAGGGCCAGGCGCGGTCGTTCGCGGGGCTGCAGATGCGCATCGAGAAGGTGATGGACGTAACCATCACCCGGGAGATCGAACGCCTCGAAAACCGCCTGCTGGTGCTGGCGACGGTCGGCTCGGCCGGCCCCTTCATCGGCCTGTTCGGCACGGTGTGGGGCATCATGACGAGCTTCCAGTCGATCGCGGCGTCGAAGAATACGTCCCTTGCGGTGGTCGCGCCGGGCATTGCCGAGGCGCTGTTCGCGACGGCGATCGGGCTCGTGGCTGCCATACCGGCGACCATTTTCTACAATAAATTCAGTTCCGAGGTGAACAAGCAAGCGCAGCGCCTGGAGGGGTTCGCCGACGAGTTCGCAGCTATTCTGTCGCGTCAGATCGACGAGCGCGGGTGAGGGGATCGCGGGATGGCAATGGGCCTCGCAGGGGGTGGCGCGGGCGGCAAGCGGCGGCATCGCCGCCGCCACGTCATGAGCGAGATCAACGTGACGCCGATGGTCGACGTCATGCTGGTGCTGTTGATCATCTTCATGGTTTCGGCCCCGCTGCTCACCGTCGGCGTGCCGATCGATCTGCCGCAGACCCAGGCCAAGAGCCTCGATCAGGACCGCCAGCCCCTGACCCTTTCGGTCAGTCTCGACGGCAAGGTGTTCCTGCAGAACAGCGAAATCCCGGTCGGGGACCTGGTCGCCAAGCTCACGGCGGTGACCACGGCGCGGGGCGGGTTTGACGAGCGCATTTACGTGCGGGGGGACCGTAAGGTGGATTACGGCACGGTGATGCGGGTGATGGGGCGGCTGTCTTCGGCCGGGTTCCGCAGAGTCGCCCTGGTCACCGAGGTCGAGCAAGGGCCTTGATGCGGGGGATCTGTTCGGGGGGATGAGGAAAGACTGGGCGATATCGGCGGTCGTGCACGCCCTCGTTCTCGGGGCGGGCTTCATCTCGTTTGCGGCGAAGCCGCTGGAGAGCTCATCGGCCGAATCGGTCGCCGTGGATATCATTTCGGCGAGTGAACTGTCCCAGTTGACCGCCGGCTCGAAGACGGCGCCGAAGGTCGCCAAGCCGATGGCCGACAAGCTCGGCGATTCCAAGCCGCCGCCGGACGATCCCTCCGCCAAGCCCGTGAACAAGCCGGAGATTAAGGTGGCAGCCGCTGCGCCTCCGCCGGAGCCGGACCCCAAGCCGGAGCCGGTTCCGCCGGAGCAGAAATCGGCCCCTCCGCCGCCGCAGGCGCAAAGCGACCCGTCGCCGCAGAAGGTCGAACCCGATCCGATCGCCGAGGCGCTCGCGCTCGAACAGGCGAAGCAGAAGGAAGAAGCCAAGCGCAAGGAAGAGGCCAAGAAACGCGAAGAGGCGAAGAAGCGCGAGGAAGCCAAGAAACGCGAAGAGGCCAGGAAGCGCGAGGAAGCGAGGAAACGCGAGGAGGCGAAGCGGCTCGAGGAGAACAAGTTCGACATCAACCGGATCGAGACCGCGCTGCTCGACAAGCGGGCGCCGCAGCGCCAGGTTGTGACCGGCTCCATGGTCAATCCCACGGCTTCGCTGGGCAGTTCGACCGCGAATGCGCCGCAATTGTCGCAGAATGAACTCGGTGCGCTTAAAGCGGCGTTGATAGCGCAGCTGAAGCGCTGCTGGAATCCTCCGGTGGGAGTGGTGGATGCCAAGGACCTTTCGGTCGTCTTGCAGTTCTCGCTCAACCGGGATGGTTCATTATCCAGTCAACCAACCCTTGCGAATCGTGCGTCGAGTCCCCTGTTCCAGGTTGCGGTTGAAAGCGCCAAACGAGCGGTCCTCGGCTGTCAACCGTTCCGGCTTCCAGTCGCGAAATACGAAGCGTGGCAGGACCTCGAAGTCACCTTCAACAGCGAAACGTTCGGGGGCTGACTGCAATCCCGAGCGATACCATCCCGAGCGATATTGGACGCCCGCCCATGCATGACGAATCCCTCCGCAGTTCCCGCATTCGGCTTGCAGCCCCGACGCGCCGCCATGCGTTGATGCTCGGTGCCGCCGGTATCGGCGTTGCTGCGCTGGGAAGGCGCCGCGTTCAAGCGGCGCCCCTGCGCCTCGAACTCAATGAAGGCAACATCCAGCCGGTGCCGATCGCGCTGCCCGATTTCCTCGCCGGCAGCCCGGCAGACGGCGAGGCGGCGCGCGGCATCACCCAGATCATCACCGGCAATCTCAAGCGCAGCGGATTGTTCGCACCGATCGATCGCGCCGCCTTCATCGAGAAGATCACCAATACCGACGTGGCGCCGCGGTTTCCCGACTGGCGCGCCATCAATGCCCAGGCGCTCGTCACCGGCCGCATCACGCGGCAGGCGGACGGCCGCCTCAAGGCGGAATTCCGGCTGTGGGACGTGCTCGGCGGCGCCCAGCTCAACGGCCAGCAATACTTCACCACGCCCGACAATTTCCGCCGCATCGCCCACATCATCTCGGACTCGATCTACGAGCGCCTGACCGGCGAAAAGGGCTATTTCGACAGCCGCGTGGTGTTCGTGGACGAGACCGGCCCCAAGGAGCGCCGGGTCAAGCGCCTTGCGCTGATGGACCAGGACGGCGCCAATATCCGCTATCTCACCCGCGGCGACGACCTCGTGCTCACCCCGCGCTTCTCGCCGTCGACCCAGGAAATCACCTACATGTCCTACGGACAGGGCGACCCGCGGGTCTACCTGCTCAACATCGAGACCGCCCAGCGCGAGATCGTCGGCAACTTCCCCGGCATGAGCTTCTCGCCGCGCTTCTCGCCCGACGGTCAGCGCGTCATCATGAGCTTGCAGCAGGGCGGCCATTCCAATCTGTTCGTGATGGATCTGCGGTCCAAGGCAACCACCCGGCTCACCGATACGCCCGCGATCGACACCGCGCCGTCCTACTCGCCGGACGGCACCCGCATTTGCTTCGAATCCGACCGCGGCGGGAGACCCCAAATCTACGTCATGGCGGCGGGCGGCGGCCCGGCGCAGCGGATCAGCTTTGGCGAGGGCGCCTCCTATTCGACGCCGGTGTGGTCGCCGCGCGGCGACACCATCGCCTTCACCCGGCAGAGCCAGGGCAGCTTCGCCATCGGTATCATGCGTCCCGACGGCCAGGGCGAGCGTGTTCTCACCGAAGGCTATCACAATGAAGGGCCGACCTTTGCGCCCAACGGCCGCGTCCTGATGTTCTTCCGCGACCCCGGCGGCAATGCCGGCCCGGCGCTCTACACTATCGACCTCACCGGCCGCAACGAGTTGCGGGTACCGACGCCGGGCTTTGCGTCCGATCCGGCGTGGTCGCCGCTGTTGTCGTGACCGCGGCTTGGGGGACAAATGTTGGGATCAGGCTGCCAAGTCAGGCTGGAATGGGAGACCGCAATTCGTTATTCAAGCGCCCGTGCCCCGTTGTTGCCGCGTTGACGCCTCATTAACCATTCGAATTGGTTTCTAATGAATCGGCGTTTTGGCATGGGCACGGCAAGGCCGCATCAAGGTTGATAAAACCTTCGCTTAACGATCGGCCTGCTACATCTGGGGAACGCGCAGGGCTCGGGGGGACAACCGGCCAACGTGACAGCTGAGAAGGAGTACCGCATGCCGGAAGTCATGCGTCTCGTCCGTGGCGCGAGGGTTGCCGCCATCCTGCTCGCAGCGCTTGCCATGGCGGCCTGCGCCAACAAGCCCGACTTGGGCCAGGGCGCATTCGCCGGCACGGCCGCACCGGGCAGCCAGCAGGACTTCGTGGTCAATGTGGGCGACCGCGTGTTTTTCGAGAGCGACCAGACCGACCTGACGCCGCAGTCGCGTGCGACGCTCGACAAGCAGGCGCAGTGGTTGCAGACCTACAACCGCAACAGCTTCACCATCGAGGGCCATGCCGACGAGCGGGGCACCCGCGAGTACAACATTGCGCTCGGGGCGCGGCGCGCCCAGACGGTGCGCGACTAT
>Ga0306925_10006552_pt1 | contig 10829 bp, 8 predicted proteins | sample flu12Cox44000176_FD_203755 | JGI IMG/M metagenome (GOLD analysis project Ga0306925, IMG submission 203755) | Lab enrichment of tropical soil microbial communities from Luquillo Experimental Forest, Puerto Rico - flux8day.12C.oxic.44.000.176 (v2)... | ecosystem: Environmental > Terrestrial > Soil... | reverse complement strand
ATCATCAAGATCTTTTTCTTCCCGCTCGCCAACAAGTCCTATGCCTCGATGGCGAAGATGAAGGCGGTGCAGCCGGAGATGATGGCGATTCGCGAGCGCTTTGCCGACGACAAGATGAAGCAGCAGCAGGCGATGATGGAGCTTTATAAGAAGGAGAAGATCAATCCGATCTCCGGCTGCCTGCCGATCCTCATTCAGGTCCCGGTCTTCTTCGCTCTCTACAAGGTGCTGTTCGTCACCATCGAGATGCGGCACGCGCCGTTCTTCGGCTGGATCAAGGACCTTTCCGCGCCAGATCCGCTCACCGTGTTCAACCTGTTCGGCCTCATTCCATGGGATCCCACGGTCATTCCCGTCATCGGTCCGTTCCTGCATCTCGGCCCTTGGCCGCTCATCATGGGCGTGACCATGTGGCTGCAGATGAAGCTCAACCCGCCGCCGCCGGATCCGACGCAGGCGATGATCTTCAACTACATGCCGATCATCTTCACTTTCATGCTGGGGAGCTTCCCGGCGGGGCTGGTGATCTATTGGGCGTGGAACAATACGCTCTCGGTAACCCAGCAGAGCGTGATCATGCACAGGCACGGCGCCAAGATCGAGCTGTGGGACAATCTCAAGTCGACTTGGGAAAGCCTGAAGAATCTCTTTAAAAAAAAAAGTAGCACGGGTGTAAGCGGCTCATCGTCATGAGCAGCCCGCAGGGGCCGTCGCTTGCCTCCCCTATCTTCAGTCGGGCCGACATCGAAGCCGGCCGCAAGCTGTTCGCGGGCGATTGGCAGTTCGCGGCCGCCGCGGGATCGGCTCAAGCGCTGCCGCCGATGCGCGGCATCGAGGTCGCCATTGCCGGCCGCTCCAACGTCGGCAAGTCGAGCCTCGTCAACGCGCTCACCGGCCGGCACGCGCTGGCGCGCATCTCGCATACCCCGGGACGCACCCAGGAGGTGATCTTCTTCACCGGGCCGTCGCGGCTCACACTCGTCGACATGCCGGGCTACGGCTACGCGGCCGCCGCGAAGGCAAAGATCAAGGCTTGGACCGCGCTGATCCATGCCTTTCTGCTGGGCCGCGCCAATCTCGCCCGCGTCTATCTCCTCGTCGATGCCCGCCACGGGCTCAAGCCGGTCGATGCCGAGGTGCTCGAGACTTTGGACAAAGCCGCGGTGAACTACCAGGTCGTGTTGACCAAGGCCGACGCGGCGAAGCATGCCGAGCTCGCGGCGCTCGTCGCGGCGACCAAGACCGCGCTCGCCAAGCACCCCGCGGCGCACCCGGAGGTGCTCGTGACCTCCGCGCGCAGCGGCGCCGGCATCCCCGAACTGCGCGCCGCCATGGCGCAACTCATCAAGGAGCGCGGCGCGGGATAGGTCCGTTTGGCTCATCCGGGCTACGAACTCCAAGTTTGCCTCTTTCGCCAAGCCCCCGGGCTCGCTAAAACGCGCAGCGACACTGATGCCGCGGCGTGAGCACCGGATTGCCCAGGAAAATTCCGCGATGACCATTTCGCCCCACGATATCGCGCGCGTCCTCTCCGAAGCGCTGCCGCACATGCAGCGCTACGACGAGGAAACCGTCGTCGTGAAATACGGCGGCCATGCCATGGGCGAGGAGGACATGGCGAAAAGCTTCGCCCGCGACATCGTGTTGATGGAGCAGACCGCCATCAACCCGGTGGTCGTGCATGGCGGCGGGCCGCAGATCGGCGAAATGCTCAAACGGCTCGGCATCAAGTCGGAATTCGCCGGCGGCTTGCGCATCACCGACGCCGCTACGATCGAGATCGTCGAGATGGTGCTCGCGGGCTCGATCAACAAGCAGCTCGTCGGCTTCATCAACGAGGCCGGCGGCAAGGCGATAGGATTGACAGGCAAGGACGGCAACATGGTGCTGGCGCGCAAGGTGAACCGCACCGTGGTCGATCCCGGCTCCAACATCGAAAGGATGGTCGACCTCGGCTTCGTCGGCGAGCCCGACAAGGTCGACACCACGGTGCTCACGCAGATCCTCGGCCGCGACCTCATTCCGGTACTGGCGCCGCTCGCCGCCTCGGCCCAGGGCGGGACCTACAATGTCAACGCCGACACCTTTGCCGGCGCGATCGCCGGCGCGCTCAAGGCCAAGCGGCTCCTCTTGCTCACCGATGTGCCGGGCGTGCTCGACAAATCGAAGAAGCTGATCAAGCAGCTCTCCCCGGACGACGCGCGCGCGCTGATCGCCGACGGCACCATCTCGGGCGGCATGATCCCCAAGGTCGAGACCTGCATCTATGCGCTCGAAGCGGGTGTCGAAGGCGTGGTCATCCTCGACGGTAAAGTTCCGCACGCGGTGCTGCTCGAGCTGCTCACCGACCACGGCGCCGGTACGCTGATGCTGCGTTGATGCGAACACACCGCACCTGAAACACCGCGTCAGCCTCCTGTAAGGTCCGGCGGCCAATCTGAACAAATGGTCATCAACTTTGTCGCGCCATGAACACGCGCGCTGGGAAACCCGCGCGGCGGCTCGAACGTTATGATGACGGGCTGGCGCAGGAGGTGGTGCCGTTCCACTCGAATATTCGCATCGCGACAATGTTTATCGTCTGCGCTGCAATGGCGACGAGCGCAGCGGCACAACCGCATAAAGGAGGTGGGGGACCGCCGGCCGCACGCGCTGCTCCTGCAGCCCCTGCCCCGCGTGCCGCGCCCGCTCCGCATGCAGCGCCGGCGCCGCACATCGCCGCGCCACGGGCCGCGCCTGCCCCGCACGCCGCGCCCACTCCGCGCATCGCCGCGCCGCGGCACGCGCAAGCGCCCCGCGCTGTTCCGCAACAATCTGCCCGTCCTCGCGCCGCCGAAGGCTGCGGCTCCGGCGCAGCCGCAAGTCAGCGGCCGCAATGCCGGCCGCCGCGGTAACGCGAAAGTTGCGCAACCGAACCAGCAGCAAAATTTGACCCGCCCGGGCGGACCGGGCGGCGCTTCCACCGCGGCTCCGTCCGCGCCCGGCGGCCGCAATGCCGCTCGACAACAAACCGTAGCGCCGCAACAAGGGACGACTGGGCAGAACCAGACGCGGAGCGCCGCTGCGCCGTCGGCACAGCAGAACGCCGCTTCGCGACAACAAGCGGTGATTCCGCAGAATCAAGTGAATCAAATCGTTCCGCCGTCTGCCTCCCGCGCGCGAGCGGCCAGCAACCCACGCGCCTTCTCCGGCGGCGTGCTGCGCAACCAGGCTTTTGCCAACCTTGCTTCCGCCCGCGATCCCGGCGCGCGCACGCTGGCGAACTCGACCTTCCAAGGCCGGTTCTTCAACCCACAATGGCGGCGCCACTCCGCCTTCCCGATCGTGATCGGCTGGATCGGCCCGCTGTTCTGGCCATACGCCTACGATGATTTCGTCGATTACACCTTCTACCCATACGCGTATGACACGTTCTGGCCTTACGCCTACGACGACTTTTACGACGGCATGTTCGGCGCTTACGCGCTCGGCTATGGCGGGACCTATGCCTCGGTCGGTCCTTCCGGCGGCGATGGCGGCGGCTACGCTCGAAGCGGCTCCGCTCGCAGTCGCTACGCTCGCGGCTCCGCTGGCGGCGCCCGGAACATCGAAGCCGACCTCTGTAGCGGGCAAACCGCGGGGCTGACGGACTGGCCGATCGAGCGGATTGCGCAAACCGTCGAGCCGGACGACGCCCAGCGCGGCCTGCTCAACGACCTGAAGGACGCCAACGCGAAGGCGCTCGACGCCCTCAAGGCAGCGTGCCCAACGGCGCTGCCGAGCACACCGACGGGGCGGATCGAGGCGATGCGCCAACGGCTCGAGGCCATGCTGACGGCGGTGCGAACCGTGCGGCCTGCGCTCGAGAAGTTCTACGGCTCGCTCAATGACGAGCAGAAGGCGCGCTTCGATGCGCTGAACACCGAGAATGGCGATCAACAACAGGCGCGGCGCGATTTGACGCAAGTCTGCGGCCAGCGCGCAGCGGGCATCGGAAAATTGCCTGTCGACCGGATCGAACGCGCGGTGCAACCCGACGGCGCGCAGCGCAGCGCGCTTCAGGGATTACAAGACGCCATGGCGCAGGCGGCCAATACGTTGAACTCGGAATGCCCCACCGATCGGAGGCTCACGCCGGTCGGCCGGCTGCAAGCGATGGAGCAGCGGCTCGATGCGATGCTGCACGCGATACAAACCGTGCAGCCCGCCCTGGAGAAATTTTACGCATCTCTGAGCGACGAGCAGAAGGAGCGCTTCAATCGGCTCAGCCCCGCGCAAGGCTGACGCCGCGCACGTATTTCCGCTCATTCCCGCGAAAGCGGGAATCCAGGACGAGGCTGGGGTCCCCGCGTTCGCGGGGACGAGCGGAATGGAGCGGGTGGGAATTCGACGAAAATTTACTCTGCAGCGATGCGCACCTCGGGGGCGGCGGAGCGCACCTCGGCGTCGACCTCCTGTTCGTATTTGACGAAATTTTCCTGGAACATGCGCACCAGCTTGCGCGCGGTTTGATCGAACGCCGCCTTATCCTTCCAGGTCTTCATCGGATAGAGCAGGTGCGGCTCGACTCCCGGCACTGACGTCGGCACCGCGAAGCCAAAATAGGGATCGGTGCGGAAGCTCACGCCCTTGAGCGAGCCGTCAAGCGCGCCGGTGACGAGCGCGCGCGTCGCCTTGATCGGCATACGCCGGCCTACTCCATAGATGCCGCCGGTCCAACCGGAGTTGACCAGCCAGCAATCCACATTGTGCCGCGAAATGTACTCGCGCAGCAGGCTGCCGTATTCCGCGGGCGGGCGCGGAAGGAATGGCGCGCCAAAACAGGTCGAGAATTCAGGCTCGACACCGACCAGCCCCTTCTCCGTGCCGGCGACCTTGGCGGTGTAGCCGGAGAGGAAATGATACATCGCCTGTGCCGGCGTGAGCTTCGCGATCGGCGGCATCACGCCAAAGGCGTCGGCGGTGAGGAAGATGATGTTCTTCGGCTGTCCGGCGCGCCCGCTGCGCGACGCGCGCGGCATGAATTCGAGCGGATAGGCCGCGCGCGTGTTCTCGGTCTTGGAGTCGTCGTCAAAATCGGGGATCCGCGTCTGTGGATCGAATACGACGTTTTCAAGCACGGCGCCGAAGCGATTGGTCGCGGCGTAGATTTCCGGCTCCGCCTCCTCCGAGAGCTTGATGCATTTGGCGTAGCAGCCGCCCTCGAAATTAAATACGCCGTCCTGCCCCCAGCCATGCTCGTCATCGCCGATCAGAATCCGGTTGGGATCGGCCGAGAGCGTGGTCTTCCCCGTGCCGGAGAGCCCGAAGAACAGCGCAACATCGCCGTCTTTTCCGACGTTGGCCGAGCAGTGCATCGGCATCACGCCTCGTGCAGGCAAATAGAAGTTGAGCGTGGTGAAGACCGACTTCTTGATCTCGCCGGCATAGGACGAGTTGCCGATCAAAACGATCTTCTTGCTGAAATCGATGGCGATCACGGTCTCGCTGCGCACGCCGTGACGCTTGGGGTCGGCCTTGAACGAAGGCAGATCGACGATGGTGAGCTCGGGGACGAAATCGTCGAGCTCGGGCGGCACCGGACGAATCAAGAGCTGGCGAATGAACAACGAATGCCAGGCAAGCTCGGTGAAGACTCGCGTTTTGATGCGGTAGTTCGGATCGGCGCCGCCATAGAGGTCCTGCGCGTAGAGCGTTTTGCCGCGCGCATGGGCGATAAAGTCGTCGTAGAGGCGCTGGAAATTTTCCGGGCTGATCTTGCGATTGCCGCCCCACCACACCGTGTTTTTGGTCAGCGCGTCGATGACCGTGTGCTTGTCCTTAGGGGAACGGCCGGTGTGGGCGCCCGTCTCCGCGCACAACGCCCCGCCCCGGACGATCGAGGCTTCGTGCGCGGCGACCGCGTGCTCATAGAGTACCGGCGCGGTGTGATTCCAATGGACGGCTTTGAGGTCCTTGAAGCCGAATCGGTTGGCGCCGTAGGCGCTGTTCCGCAAACCCGTTTCCTGCACGAAAGACCTCCACGACGCAGCCGGCTGCCGCCGGACCTACTCCCCATCGCATATATGGTAACGGTGGATGATAGCGCCCGCCGCCCGATCCCGCGACCTATAAATGGCAGCCGGCTTGTGTCAATGCTGCGCCGCAGCAGCACGCATTCATTCCGCCAGTCCTTTGCCGATGAGCCATTTTTCGATGAGGCCGGCGACGATGCTTGCACGGCGCATCACGCCTCCCTCCCTTTTTGAACTCCGCACCCTGTGCGCCGCGGTCACGCCGCGCGCCGCGCCCCCTCGGCCATTTGCTTGAGCAGGTGCCGCAACTCGCCCGGCGCGCGCACGCGCTGCGGGAACGGCAGCCGCAACGCGGTGCGGTCGAGCTGCAGTTCGAGTCCTTCGGGGTCGCAGCCGACGCAACGCCATTCCCCGTCGGCGGCGCCAAGCAGTTTGGTGGCATAAAGCCGCACCGCGTCGGCATGGTCGCTGTTCATGTGGGCAACAATCTCGGGCTCAGCCGCGACGAGCTCGGCAGCATCGGCGGTCTCGGTCAGAAAGTCCTGTGGCTTGAGATCGACGATGCGGCCGAAGCCGGCGACGAGATGCGCGCCCTTGAGCGTCACCCGGTAGAAGGCAAAGTCGGCAAAGCCCGCGAACATGTCCGCCTCCGGCTGACGCTCGAGATAGCGCCGGCGCGCGTCGGGCTCGTCGGTCGTGGCGGCGGTTCCCAGGAGCATGATGCGGGCCCCTTGGAGGGGATCGCCCGGCTTGCGTTCGTCGATCATCAGCGAGACACGCGGATCGGCGAGAATATTCTTGGTGTGCACGGCAAGGCGCGAGATCAGCACCAGCGGCGCGCCGTCGGCCGCGGTCGCGACATTCACCAGGGAGCAATAAGGGTCGCCCGAGCCCTGCATCAGGGTCGCCAAGGCTCCGGAGCGCCCCTCCCGCAACAGCTTTTTGGCCGCCAGGACGGGGCTGAACTCAGGGCTCGGCTGCATTTGGCGTCTCCGGCAAACGATGTTACCAAGCGCTGCCGGCTCAGCGAAGCCGGGGGGAAAAGCTCGGTCGTCGCCGCGCCAACCGGCGCTTGGCCATGAATGCCGGCGCGAGCTATGCTAACAAACCCCTTGACGAATCACGGTTTTGTCAGGGAATTGCCACATTTCAGCCGTGCTTTGGGGGCTTCAGAGTCGCCCAGGGCGAACGCAGGGATAGGGGCTCATGCCGACCATCGCTCTCGTCGATGACGATCGCAACATCCTGACCTCGGTCTCGATCGCGCTCGAGGCCGAAGGTTACCGGATCATGACTTATACCGACGGCGCTTCGGCGCTCGACGGCTTCAAGACGTCGCCGCCCGATCTCGCCATTCTCGACATCAAGATGCCGCGCATGGACGGGATGGAAACCTTGCGGCGGCTGCGCCAGAAGTCCGACATGCCGGTGATCTTCCTCACGTCGAAGGACGAGGAGATCGACGAGTTGTTCGGCCTCAAAATGGGTGCCGACGATTTCATCCGCAAACCGTTCTCGCAGCGCCTCCTGGTCGAGCGCGTCAAGGCGATCCTGCGCCGCTCGGCGCCGAAGGACGGCAGCGCGCCGAAGGAGACCGACACCGCCAAGGTGCTCGAACGCGGCCTGTTGCGCATGGATCCCGAGCGCCACACCTGCACGTGGAAGAACGAGCCGGTGACGCTCACGGTCACCGAGTTCCTGATCCTCCAGGCGCTCGCGAGCCGGCCCGGCGTGGTCAAGAGCCGCAACGCGCTGATGGATGCGGCCTACGACGATCAGGTCTATGTGGATGATCGCACGATCGACAGCCACATCAAGCGATTGCGCAAGAAGTTCAAGGGAACCGACGACGATTTCGACATGATCGAAACGCTCTATGGCGTCGGCTATCGGTTCAAAGAAATGTGACGCCAGGGGCGGTTCGGTGGCGACACCAGGCTCGACCGCCTAGGATTGGCGCCGGCGGGGCCTGAGTGGGGGGCGTGCAACCGGCAGACCGACCGTGCTCAATCGAACGCCGGATAGTTTCCAGACCGACGTCGCGGCCGAACGGCCGGACGACAAACCGTCATTCGCTGACAGCGGGCGCCGGTTCGCCGAGCTATTGAAGAATTCGTCTCTTGTCGTTCGCGACGGCCTTTCGCAGTTGAGCCGGCGTATGTCGGAGCGTCTCAAGATCGGTCTTAAGACGCAGCGCCTCGAGGTCAGCCAATGGCTCGGCAAACGCGGAGACAGCCTCGACTCCTTATGGCTCCAAGGCCGGCATTTCTTCGAGCACATGCCGTTTTCGCGCGTCGCCTGGCGCAATCGAAGCCCCGACCAAAACGTATTTGCGTTTGCCAGAGCTGAATTCCGGCGCTCCGCTGACCTCCTCTCCCAACGCTGGCAGGTTTTGGCCCACACGGCTGCTTCGGCGCTCGGCCAACTCGATCAAACCTTGGAGAGTCTCAGGATCGAGTTGGAACGGCGCGATGACAGCGCCTCGTTCGCCAAAAGCGGACGCCGCCGCTTCGCGGCCTTGTTGCTGCGCGGCTGGCATCTCTTCGTCCGCGTTTCGTTTTCGAGCCTGAGCCGGCGCATCATCTTTCTCAACGTGACCGGCCTGCTCGCGCTGGTCATCGGCATTCTCTATCTCTCGCAATTCCGCGCCGGCCTGATCGATGCGCGCATTCAGAGCTTGCTGGTGCAAGGCGAAATCATTGCCGGCGCGGTCACCGCTTCGGCGACGGTGGAAACCGACACCATCACCATCGATCCCGAGCGGTTGCTCGAGTTGCAGGCCGGGGAGAGCTATGGCCCGTCCGAGGAGGCGCTATCCGGGCTCGAATTCCCGATCAATCCCGAGCGTGTCGCGCCGGTGCTGCGGCGGCTCGTTTCGCCGACAAATACGCGCGCGCGCCTCTACGACCGCAGCGGCGTGCTCATTCTCGACAGCCGCAATCTCTACGACGTGCTGCGCTTCGAGCTACCGCCTCCGACGCGCAAACCCGGCGTTCTCGAGCGGGCCTATGTCAAAATCCGCACCTGGGTAAGCCGCGGGACGCTGCCGCTCTATCGCGAATTCGAACCGCAGAACGGCAAAGGTTATGGCGAGGTTGGCAACGCGCTGCAGGGCTTCAAGTCCAGCATGGTGCGCATCAACGAACGCGGCGAAGTGATCGTCTCGGTCGCGGTGCCGGTGCAGCGCTTCCGCGGCGTGCGCGGCGCGCTGATGCTCTCCACGCAAGGCGCCGACATCGACAACATGGTGGGGGCCGAGCGAGTCGCCATCTTCAAGGTTTTTCTCATCGCCGCCGGCGTCATGGTGGTGCTGTCGTTCCTGCTGGCGGGAACCATCGCCGGTCCAGTGCGGCGGCTGGCGGAAAGCGCGCAACTCGTGCGCCGCCGCACCCGCTCGCGAGTGGAAATCCCCGATCTGAGCCACCGGCGCGACGAGATCGGGCATCTCTCGGGCTCGTTGCGCGACATGACCGACGCGCTCTACAACCGCATCGAGGCGATCGAGAGCTTCGCCGCCGACGTGGCGCACGAGCTCAAGAACCCCCTTACTTCACTGCGTTCGGCGGTCGAGACGCTGCCGCTTGCCAGGACCGATGAAAGCCGCAGCCGGCTTCTTTCCGTCATCCAGCACGACGTCAAGCGGCTCGACCGGCTGATTTCCGACATTTCCGACGCAAGCCGGCTCGACGCCGAGATGCAACGCCACGAAGCGGCGCCGGTCGACGTCACAAAGCTTCTCACCACCGTCGTCGGCGTCGCCAATGAACGGCACGACGACGGCGTCACCGTCACCTTGAATTTCGAAGGCGGCCGGCCCAGCGCGTTCATGGTGCTGGGGAACGATTCCCGGCTCGGGCAGGTGGTCAATAATCTGATCGACAATGCCCGCTCGTTCTCACCCTCCGGCGGCACGGTGCGGGTCACGTGCCGGCGATTGAGCAGCGAGATCGAGATTATCGTCGACGACGACGGCCCTGGCGTGCCCGAGGAAGCGAAGGAGAGAATCTTCGAGCGCTTCTACACGCATAGACCGCACCAGCCCTTCGGACAGAATTCGGGCCTCGGGCTCTCCATTTCCAAGCACATCATCGAGGCGCATGGCGGCCGCATCCGGGTGGAGAACCGCCAGCGTCCCGCGGTTGCAGGCGAGGCGCCCGTGGTGCTCGGTGCGCGTTTCATCGTGCGGCTGCCGGCCATGTGATGGCTGCTGAGAGTCCGACCGTCCATGCTTCTGCGGTGCTGGCCGGCACCCGCGCCGTGCTCATCCGTGGACCGGCGGGAGCGGGCAAGTCGCAACTTGCGCTCGCGCTCATTCAAGCCGGGGAAACCGGACTGTTGCGGTTCGCCCGCCTGGTCGGCGACGACCGCGTTCACCTCGACGCGCACCACGGACGGCTGCTGGTACGGCCCGCGACCGCGCTTGCAGGGTTGATCGAGGTGCGCGGGCTCGGCGTTCGACGGCTCGACTACGAGCCGATGGCGGTCGTCGGTCTCGTCGTCGACTTGGCAGCCGAGGATGCCGAGCGCATGCCGGCGCCGAGCGAGGGCGTGCTCCTTGGGGTGCCGGTGCGGCGCTTGGCGCTGCCGGCCGGCGGCGCCCCTCTGACGCCGGTGCTCGCGCTGCTGCGTTCACCGGACGGTGACATTAAACCTCCGTCATGATCCTTGCGGCCAACGGCGGTGGCACAAAAGTAACCGGCCGGACGGTAGGATCCCGCTCCCCCGCGGCGCCGGAAGGGGCGCCTTTTATTGCAATGCAACAACACCCCGAAATCCCCAGAAAGGCCCTTGCGCCGGGGCTTCGGATGGTCATGATGGGCGCCCTTTCGTGCGGTG
>Ga0306925_10006551_pt1 | contig 10829 bp, 10 predicted proteins | sample flu12Cox44000176_FD_203755 | JGI IMG/M metagenome (GOLD analysis project Ga0306925, IMG submission 203755) | Lab enrichment of tropical soil microbial communities from Luquillo Experimental Forest, Puerto Rico - flux8day.12C.oxic.44.000.176 (v2)... | ecosystem: Environmental > Terrestrial >... | reverse complement strand
GGGGCACTGGTGCCGAAGCTCGCGGAAGGAATCAACCCGATCGAGCCCACCAGAGCCGCGGCGGCATCGCTCAAAATATCGCCAAACATGTTGCTGCTGAGCATGACGTCGAACTGCGTGGGACGCAACGTAAGCTGCATCGCGGCGTTGTCGACATACATATGTTCGAGCTTCACGGCGGGAAATACGGACGCCACGGAGTTGACCGTACGTCGCCAGAGCTGAGAACTGGTCAGCACGTTGGCTTTGTCCACCGAACAAAGCCGTCGCGAGCGGTTTTCCGCCCGCGTGAACCCAAACGTGGCAATCCGTTCGATCTCCGGCGTGGAGTACGCTTCGGTGTCGAACGCGCGCTCGACGCCTCCCTCCACCTTGGTGCCGCGTTCTCCGAAGTACATTCCGCCCGCCAGTTCGCGAACAATTTCGATATCCAGATCGCCGAGACGCTCCGGCTTCAATGGCGAAATACCTCGCAGAGGCTCAATCACCTTGACGGGCCGCAAATTCACGTTAAGCCCAAGGCCCTTTCTCAAATCCAAAAGGCCACTCTCCGGGCGCTTGCCGACTGGAAGTGCGTCCCACTTCGGTCCGCCCACGGCGCCGAGAAAAATGGCATCGGCTTTCCGACACGCATCCAGAGTTTCGTTGGGAAGGGGGTTGCCGGTTTTATCGATCGCGGAGCCGCCAACCGGGAGTTCGACCATGTCAAACTGATGCTGAAATTCGCGCGCGCATTCCTGGAGCACGCTCGCGGCGGCACGCGTAACCTCCGGCCCGATACCGTCCCCCGGGAGCAGCACAATTTTCTTCTTAACCTTCATCGACAGAGTCCTCGAATGCGCTCAGGCGACCGTGGTCGCAGAAGTGGCAATCACTTTGCGTCGAATCACCTCGTGCGCGATGGTCATCAGGTCACGCGGGCGAACTTGCTTGGTGGTATCGGCGATCGATGTGACGCGCCGGTAACACTCGCTGAGTTCGGCGTCACTGGGCTCGTACCCCAATTCCCTAAGGGATTCGCGGAGGGCATGACGCCCGGAATGCTTGCCAAGCACGAGCAGCCTTGCGGGCACGCCGACCGTCTCCGGTGAAATGATTTCGTAGGTCAACGGATTCTTGATGATGCCGTCCTGATGAATCCCCGCCTCATGTGCAAACGCGTTTGCACCCACAACCGCCTTGTTGGGTGCGACTTGCGCTCCGGTGATTTCAGTGAGCAAGCGGCTCGATTTGTACAACTCGTCGAGCTTTAACTTGGTCTCGACACCGAAGCTCTCTTTACGAACGGCCAACGCGACCGCCACTTCTTCGAGGGCCGCGTTGCCGGCGCGTTCGCCAATCCCGTTAACCGTGCACTCAATCTGGCGGACACCAGCGCGCACCGCGGCCAAGGAGTTTGCCACGGCCAGGCCCAAATCGTCGTGGCAATGTGCGCTCAGGGTGACATGTTCGGGATCGTTCAGGTGCTCACGCACTTTCAGGAACATCTCTCCATATTCCTCGGGCACCGCGAAGCCAACGGTGTCCGGCAGATTCAGGATCGTTGCGCCGTTCTCGACAGCGACCGCGCACGCCTGGCACAGATATCCGATCTCGGTGCGGCCGGCATCCTCAGCGGAGAATTCCACCTCCGCTACGAAATTGCGCGCCAGTTTGACCATTGCGGCAATGGCTTCGAGGGCCTGCTCGCGCGTCATGTGAAGTTTTACCTGCAGGTGCAGGTCGGATGTCGCCAGGAAAACGTGCATGCGAGGGTATTTTGCGGGTTTCAGAGCCTCCGCTGCCGCCAGGATGTCGTCTTGGCGTGCGCGCGCCAATGCGGCAATCGGAACCTCCCGGACCTCCCGGGAGACCGCCATCACGGCCTCAAGGTCACCTTTGGACGCAATGGGAAAGCCCGCCTCGATGATATCGACGCCAAGCGCCGCGAGCTGGTGGGCCATACGGATCTTCTCGTCCGTATTCATGGAGAAGCCGGGCGACTGTTCACCGTCGCGGAGCGTGGTATCGAAAATGCGTACGTGGCTCATGAATACCCCCAATGCGGCTCATATAGTTACGCATGTGGCGGGGTCTTTAGTCCAATTTATCTTGATTCTGTATTTTATAATTGTCCCTTATACTAGGCCTGGCGGCAACGGCCCGGGTTCCCTGGACCGCGCGCCACCCGCTTGAAGCGCTTCGGCAAAACGCCACCTGGCACTCGGCCGAATCGAGGATGCTGCCCCATGGATCTTTCGGAACTACAAGTCTTTCTTACTGTTGCCAAGGAAGGCAGTTTTTCCCGGGCGGCCGAGAGACTCTACCGCACCCAGCCCGCTGTCAGTTTGGCTATCCGCAAACTTGAGGATTCCCTGGGACAACCGTTATTTGTGCGAGGCGCGCGCCCGGTGAGGTTGACGGACGCTGGCACCCTTCTGCAGGAATACGCGGAGCGGCTGCTGAATTTACGCGACGAGGCAAAGAAGGGCCTGCTCGAACTCGAAGGGCTAAAACGCGGGGAGCTGTCGCTCGGCGTGAATGAAAGCTCGATCCATGCGCTGCTTCCCGCCGTGGCTAGATTCCGTGAAGCGCATCCCGGCGTTCAGGTGCGGCTGCACCGCATGTTCTCGCGCGACATTCCGCACGAAGTAGTGAACTACCGGCTGGACCTCGGCGCGGTCTCCTACGTGCCACGAGACACGCAGCTGCAGTCAACCGAGATACTGAAAGATGAGCTGACGCTGGTTGTTCCGCCGAAACACCATCTCGCCAAGCGCCGCGAAGTAGAGATCGAAGAACTGGGGAAGGAAAGCTTTATTGCCCACATCGTAGAATCGCCGTTCCGCCGGCGGGTGATCGAGCTGTTTGCGCGGCACCGCACGGCGCTGAACATGCCGATGGAAATGCCAACGATCGAAAGCATCAAGCGTTTTGTGCAAATGGGAATGGGCGTAGCCATCGTCCCGAGGATGTGCGTGACCTGGGAAATCGAGCATAGCTGGCTGAAGGAAGTCAAAGTGCGCCAGATGAATATTCCGCGTCACCTTTACATGATTTCCCGCCGCGGCGCCCGCCTCCCGCATGCCGCAGTGGAATTCATGCATGTGCTCAAGTCTGAGTAGGCTGCCGCGAGTCGCGCGCCGTTTCAGGAATGCCATTGAACAATCTCAACCGCTCAACCACCACTGATTTTACCTGGCGTACGACTTCCGGCAATAGATTATACGGCGCAACAGAATCGGCATTTTTCCTGAGCGCTTGCTCGAGCCCTCTTCGCCAGGCCACACGCAATTCTGTGTTGATGTGGATCATCGCGATCCCCGCCTGAATTGATTTGCGAAAGTCTTCCCGGTCCGTGCCAGAGCCGCCGTGTAACGTCAAAGGTACACTCGCAGCCTTTTTGATGGCTGCGATTCGCGCTATGTCCAGCCGCTTGTGTTCCATTCCCTGAATCATGCTCTTTAGCATGCCGTGCGTCGTGCCGACCGAGGGCGCTAGCAAATCCACCTTGGTTTCCGCAACAAATCGTCTCGCGTCCTCGGGCTCCGTCAGCACGATGTTATCGGGGCGCTTCTCATGGATTTCTGAACCCGAGCCCACGTAACCGACCTCGCCTTCGACCAGCATCGCGGGCTGGATGGACTTCACCGCTTCCACACCCCGCCGCGTTTCCGCAATATTTTGTTCGAGCGGCTTCTCGGAAGCGTCGAACACGACCATGTCAAATCCTGCCCGCGCGGCTTCTTCCGCTTTCTCGATTGAGTGCGTGTGATCGGCATTCAAGAAAATCTCGGGACCGTTTTCGCCCTCGAAGCTTCGCAACAGCGCTGCCGCCTGCCGGACACCCAGGAATGCTCGTTCCCCCTCGGAAACTCCCATCACGACCGGCACACCCAGTTCTGTGGCCGCCTCGACCGCCGCCCTTAACACCACAAGCTCTGAAAAGTTGAAATGCCCTACCGCAACCAGCCTGTTCGCTGCGTCCTGAGGGACGCCTTTGAGCGTACACATGGTTTCACCACCTGGAGGCTATGGTCGCACTTGCAAGTGGCGTCGCCAAGTCCCCTCTGGAACAGGCAATGCCGGAGCCCTGCATCGCGTTTACCGTGGCCGTCGTAGGACCAGCCTGGTCCGGTCTTCGAAGGGCTCTCGCGTCGAACGCTCGTTGTCGATTATGCTGTAGCTAGTGCCAGCCCGCGCACTGGCCTCTTATGATGAGTGGACTTGCCATCCTCGCGATCGGTTTTTTCCTGGGCATGCGGCATGCCACGGACCCGGACCACGTCATCGCCGTATCGACCATCGTGAGCCGTGAGCACTCTCTTGCCCGGGCCGCCTGGATTGGGGCATTTTGGGGTCTCGGTCACAGCATCACGATTGTTCTCGTTGGCGCGGCGATTATTCTCTTCAATCTGGCGATTCCGCCGCGCGTCGGGCTCACCATGGAATTTGCCGTCGGCCTGATGCTGATTCTTCTAGGGGTGCTGAACCTAACCGGCGTCAGCAAGTGGCTCAGTGAGAAATTCTCGCCGGCGCACCCGCAGGTCACCGGAGGGCACGCGCACATTCACGAACACGGGTCGCAGCTGCACTACCACTGGCACTCGCACCAGCCCGCCGCGGAACATCACGCCGATTCGCTGACGACGCCCGGCTGGCTGAGCAATCCGCTGTCAAGACTGGGGCTGTTTCACTCGTTGCGCCCGCTTCTCGTGGGAATTGTTCATGGTCTCGCAGGCTCAGCGGCAGTGGCGTTGCTGGTGCTGACCACCATCCACGACCCGCACTGGGCCGTATTCTACTTGCTGATTTTTGGAGTTGGAACCATCGCCGGCATGATGCTCATCACGGTAGCCCTCTCTCTTCCGTTCTGGTATGCGGGAACGCGGTTCGCATGGTTGAGTCAGGGCCTGATCACCGGTTCGGGGCTACTCAGCCTCGGTTTTGGTCTATTTCTCTCTTACCGGATCGGGTTCGTGGATGGCCTCTTCACCGGTCATTCGCATTGGACTCCGCAGTGAGCGCGTAAGGCGCTAACCCTTCTTGGCTTCGGCCTCAGCGACCGTTTTGTAGATTGGCAAAAGGTTCTGCAAGCCAGCCACCGTTACCACAGCCGTACCCTGCGGCGTTAGAGTCGCTAAAGCGAATCTCCTGCCTTGGTTGCGCCGGCTGACGAACAAAGAAACCAAGGCGCCGACTCCGGCCGAGTCCAGGAAATTCACGCCGCTCATATCGAGTACGAGATAGTTCGAGGTATCGGATCGCAACGTTTGGATGAAAACGTTTACCGTTTCGAGGCTTAGCTTTCCCGAGGGTTTGTAGATGGCCAGGTTTTCGTCACTCGAAGGTAGCTTTTCGAGGTCTAGTTTGAATGGTGGCATAAGCTCCTGAAAATAACAGAAAGAAGATTACACCACATTAATAGACTTTAACACCAGGGACGGTCTTGCGTAGCCCTCTGAGAAAAAGGGGGCCGCAAATATACCTAATTAATTATCTAACTCTCATATTCCTCTAGGTTGACATGTTCTCGACCGGCGGTGGACTGCGGAATTTCCTTTGCCTGACTACGGGCCTGCCGGTTACCTGCGATAGCGGGCTCGCCGGGTTTGCGCCGGGGGCCTGGCTTCCATTGCAACGGAACCCGGTTCTGTTGCAGCTGACTATGGAATCGTTCTACGGCTGATAGCTGATCCGGTAGATCACCTTGGCGCCGTCATCGCTCACCAGCAGAGCGCCATCGGAAGCTACCGTAACTCCGACGGGTCGGCCGTTCACCGACTTTCCGTTCGCATCGGGAACCATACCTGTGAGAAACGGCACGGGATCGGCCGAGGCTTTGCCGTCCTTAAATCCGACAAAGGCAACCTGATAGCCATTGCGAGCCGCACGGTTCCAGGAGCCGTGTTCTGCAACAAACGCTCCGCCGCGAAACTGCTCGGGAAACTGCTGCGCGGTATAGAACGCGAACTGCAGCGGGGCAACGTGCGGCCCGAGGAGCACGTCGGGAATGATGGCGTTCGCGACCAACTCGGGCTTCTGGGGCTTCACGCGCGGGTCGACATTTTTGCCGATATAGCTATACGGCCAACCATAAAACCCGCCGTCGACAATCGAGGTGAGGTAGTCGGGCGGCAGATTGTCGCCCAGCTCATCGCGCTCGTTCACGCTTACCCAGACGTCGCCGGTTCGGGGCTCGACAGCGACGCCGACAGCGTTGCGCAGCCCGGAGGCGAAGATACGGGAATTTTTTCCGTCAGGGTCGCTCACCAGAACCGCGCCGCGCCTGTGGTCCTTTTCCGGTTCGATGTTGGACGACGAACCCACGCTGACGAAGAATCTCTTGCCGTCGGCGCTGAACGCGATCGTACGCGTGAAATGTCCCCCGCCCGGCGGAAGGTCGAGGATGTGCTCGGCTTCGCCAATTCGTTTCGAAGCCTGCTTATCGTAGCGGAATCGCACGACGGCTCCGGTGTTGGCTACGTATACGTAATCGTCATGAAAGGCGATGCCGAACGGACGGTTCAACCCGGCCGCAAAAACTTCCCGCTGTTGCGCACGGCCGGTGTGCTGCGGGTCGCGCAACACCACAATTTCGTTCCCGCCCGTTTCTGCCACAAAAACATCGCCGTTTGGCGCGGTCTCGAGGAAACGAGGATTCTTGAAATCCTTGGCAAAGATACTGATTTGAAAACCGCTCGGCACCGTCGGCAAAAACCCTTCAGGCGGAGTCGACTTGTCGGGACCATTCCCGGCGGAGGTCGTGGCAAAGGGCGCGGGCAAATCCGGCTTCTTCCCGTACGTCACTTGCGCGCCGGCTGGAGCCACAACGAACAAAATCGCGCCGAGCAGAAAGAGACAAGGCTGCTTTAGAAGCTTCATTCATTCCCCCAGTTGCAAGATTGAGGCTCGACAGTGAGATGCGCCCTGCTTCTAGCCGGTTCCACCGCGTTTTCACGCGCCCGGGGGCTCGAATAGCGTCATGCGCATCGAGATCGTGCCGAACTCTATCCCTTCATACGGGTAAGTGACTCTGTCGCGCTCGTCGGTGCTGCCGAGGCAATAGAGAATCGGCGCATAGTGCTCGAGGGTCGGGTGCGCCTCGGCAAGCAGAGAAGCTCCCCAACGATCGGGCGCGGAAAGCGATTCGACGTCGTGTTCCGCAATCGCCTTTTTCACGTTGTGATCGAACTCTTCAGCCCACGGATAGGCTCGGTGAGGCATCTCCCAGTTAATCTTGTGCAGATTGTGCACCAGGTTTCCGCTGCCGAGGATCAGCACGCCGCGTTCGCGCAGCTGCCGCATCTGTTCTCCCAACGCGACGTGCTCCGCAAATGTACGCGCGTGATCCAAACTGACTTCAAACACCGGAATGTCGGCATCGGGATAGAGATGACGGAGTACGCTCCACGCACCATGATCAAGTCCCCACTGATGATCGGTCAGAAGATGCTGCTCCATGGCCAGACGCTTCGCCTCCGTGACCGCGCCCGGCGCCGGGTATTGCACCTGATAAAGCGGACGGGGAAAACCATAAAAGTCGTGGATGGTTTTAGGCCACACGGCGTCCAGCACATGACAACCCCTGGTAACCCAGTGTGCCGAGACCACACAGACGGCTTTGGGCCTCGGGAGTTTCTCGCGGATACCCTCAAGAGTGCGCGTAAACGAGTTCTCCTCGATCGCGTTCATGGGAGAACCATGACCGACGAACAAGACTGGCATTTTCATAGACAGTCCCGATTTGAACCGCATTTCTTCGTGTTTCCTGAGTTCGCGAGTCGCATTTCGGTATCTTTTCCGGCGGTCAGCGCATCCGATAGAGTGAGTATATACATGATGTTGCGACCCCACCCGCCGGGGAGTCTGCGATGAAGAGAGTCCTTTACTTTCTGTTGGCGGCGGTGCTTTTCGCTGCCGTCTTCGTGCTCCCCGCGGTACGATCGTCTAGCGGATCGCCGGCCTCCCATGCGGCTTTTCCTAGGCCCGCGGTCGACGATTCCATCGCGCAGGCCAAAGGTCAGCAGATCGCCGTCCTCTCCGGCGGGTGCTTCTGGGGTGTGCAGGCAGTCTTCGCGCACGTACGTGGCGTGGTCTCGGCGGCTTCCGGTTATGCCGGGGGAACCGAGGAGACGGCGCATTACGAGATGGTCGGCACGGGCCAGACAGGTCATGCCGAGAGCGTGAAGGTGATTTTCGATCCTTCGCAGATCACCTATGGGCAGCTTTTGATGGTTTTCTTCTCCGTCGCGCACAACCCCACCGAACTGAACAAACAGGGACCGGACTGGGGTTCGCAATACCGCTCATCCATCTTCTATTCGAATGAAGGTCAGAAGAGAATCGCGGAAGCCTACATTACCCAGCTCAACTCAGCCAAAGTTTATTCGCAAAAAATCGTAACCGTCGTCGTGCCGCTAAAAGAGTTTTACACCGCCGAGGAGTACCACCAGGACTACGTTAGGCATCATCCGAACAATCCCTACATCATGATCAACGATCTGCCGAAACTGAGCAGCTTGAAGAAACAGTTCCCCGAGTTGTATCGCGAATACTAGAAAGCCGCTCCACCATGCACAGTTTTCCGCAGGCGTCGTCGTTGTAGCCAGGCAAACGCCGACGTATCATGGCTTCAGGTGGAGCGCGACGGCTCGGCGCCGCTTTGTCGTTCTGGCGGTCCGCAAACGATTATGGCCAAAGAAGACTGCCCCCTCTGCCGGGGAACAGGCTGGAAACTGGTGCCGCGGAAGGATGGCACGCCAGGCAAAGTGGCCGTGGCTTGTGAATGCGACCTGAAAGTGCGCGCCGAGATCGTTATGGGGCGGGCACGGATTCCGAAGCGCTACGAACACTGCGACTTCGAGAGCTACGCGACCGATCTCGCGGACGGAAAAACGTGGACCGCTCACCACGAACAAGCCCTGAAGCAGGCGAAGCTTCTCACCCAGGGGTTCGTTCGCGATTATCCCACCACCGAAAAGGGGTTGTTGCTCATGGGCCCTTCCGGCGTCGGTAAAACGCATCTCGCGGTGGCTGCCCTCAAGGAATTGATCCGCCGGGGCCATGCCGGCCTTTTTTGCGATTACCGCGAACTCTTGAAAGAAATCCAAGCGAGCTACAACCCGGCCAGCGAATCAACGGAGATGAGCGTTCTCGAGCCGATACGCACCGTGGAGTTGCTGGTTCTCGACGATCTGGGCGCAAGCAAACCTTCGGCGTGGGTGCTGGACATCATTGGCCTGGTTCTGAACGCGCGCTACAACGAACGGCGCATGACTATCCTCACAACCAATTATTTTGACGAGAGCGCGGCTCCGGATTCTGGCGCAAGATTGCCCGGCGGCCAGCGGGTTACGGTGAAAGAAGATACGCTCGCGGACCGCATCGGCGCCCGCATGCGTTCGCGCCTTTTCGAAATGTGCCGCACGGTCGAACTCCACGCGCCAGACTTCCGCCGGGAAGCTCGGCAGGCCGGCCGCGTCAGAGCCTAGTTGCGGTTCGCTGGCAACTGCCTGATCGCCGGAAACGATTTTCGATTCATTGACAGAGGCTTAACCCCGCAGGTATGCTTTCTTGGGTGATTGGGTGCGGCGTTACCCCGCAGTGTTCGCAGCATCCCGGTGAAACAGACCGAGTTACTTCGAAGCAGTGCACAGTATTGGACTGCCACGTTGTAACCCTCCTTGCTTTACCCCGGTAGGGATTCCGCAAGGATTGATTCGACCAAAACAGGGATACAAATCCCGGAGGCGACTTATCATGACTTTTTCAGATAACGATAACCCCGTAGTTTCCGCAGCAACTCCCGAAACCGAGTCCCCGAGCACTCCCGCAGAAAATATAGCTACTGACGTTCCCGCCAAAAGCCCCGATGCGCCTGTAGCGGTACAGCCCGTGAAGGCTGAAGAGGTTCACGCGGCCGCGGAGGCTCAGGCTCAGAACGCCACCGCCGACGCGGAAGCTGCCGCAGCGGCCGAAGAAGCAGCCGGCGCGGAAGAGATGAGCAAGCTCATCGAACAGTACGGCGAGCCGCAGGAAGCTGCGACTCAGAATGAGATTATTGAAGTCAAGGTCGTCGCCTACACCGAACAGGGCGTGGTGGTCGACCTGGGTGGCAAGACCGAGGGACTGATTCCCGCTTCGGAATTTACGGAGACGGAGATCCCGCGGCCGGATCCGAACTCCGTCATCGAAGTGCAGCGCACCGGCGAGCACAAGGACAGTTTCGTAATTGTTTCCTATCAAAAGGTGCTCCGCCGCCGTACTTGGGAAAAGATCGATGCGCAATACAAAGCGAAAGAAACCATTACGGCGAAGGTTGTCGACCGGATCAAGGGTGGACTGGTCGTCGACATCGGTGTGCGCGCGTTCCTGCCCGGTTCGCAGTACGACCTGCGCCCGACGGCAAATCTCGACGGATTCGTCGGCCAGGATCTGGAAGTACGCATCACCAAGCTGAATCGGCGTCGCGGCAACGTCGTGGTCAGCCGGCGTGCGCTGCTGGAAGAGGCCTTACACGCCAAGCGCGCCGAACTGATGGACAACCTCACCGAAGGTCAGGTCGTTCACGGCACGGTCAAAAATGTGACCGATTACGGCGCTTTCGTTGATCTCGGCGGCTTGGATGGCCTGCTGCATCTGACCGACTTGAGCTGGAGCCGCGTTCGTCACCCGAGCGACGTGGTGAAGCCGGAGCAGGAGCTCGACCTGATCATCCTGAAATTCGACAAGGAAAAGCAACGCGTGTCCCTTGGCTTGAAGCAGATGGCAAAGGATCCGTGGGTGGATGCCGCCGAGCGTTATCCCGCGGGCGGAAAGTACAAGGGGAAAGTCGTCGGGGTCGTGGA
>Ga0306925_10006548_pt1 | contig 10831 bp, 9 predicted proteins | sample flu12Cox44000176_FD_203755 | JGI IMG/M metagenome (GOLD analysis project Ga0306925, IMG submission 203755) | Lab enrichment of tropical soil microbial communities from Luquillo Experimental Forest, Puerto Rico - flux8day.12C.oxic.44.000.176 (v2)... | ecosystem: Environmental > Terrestrial > Soil... | reverse complement strand
CGCCGGTGTCCGGGTCGGTGTCGAACAGGTCCACCCGGCCGCTGTTGCTGTCGGCGTAGTAGAACAGCTTCCGGTCGTCGGTCCAGTCCAGGCCGTTGGACAGGCCGACGCCGCCGAACAGCTCGGCGACCGTGCCGTCCGGGCTCAGCCGGTACAGGCTGCCGGGCGGGCTGCCGGTCTCGTCCCACGCCATCGTGCCAGCGCAGAAGTTCCCCCACGGGTCCGGCTTGCCGTCGTTGAACCTGACTGCGCTCCGGTCGGTGCCGAACCCGGGCAGACGGGTCAGCCGCTGGCCGTCATGGTCGGCCAGCGCGAACCCGTCCATCAGGGCGAGCACCAAGCCGCCGCTTCGGGTCAGGCCGGCGGCGCCGACCGGATCGCCCGCTTCGAACCAGGTGCGCGCGCCGGTGCCGGGATCGATCGCGTGCACGTGACCGGCCAGGATGTCCACCCACCAGAGCAACCCGCGGCCCAGGTCCCAGACCGGACCTTCGCCCAGCTGACACTGGGCCGGCACGGCGACCTCCGCGTCGAGCACTCGGGTCATGGCACGCTCCCCTCCAGCACGTCGTTTGCCTGCGGACCGAGGCCCGCTCGCAAACCTTATAGGCCGCTACCATCGGCGGTGCCCTTGCTGCAAAGAGAGGACAGCGGGATCCGCCGGACGCTGCTGCGGCACCGCCAAATGGAGTGAAACCACGGTTCCACTGCGTTAGGGCGTAGTGGAATGCCAGTTTCACTCCACTCGCGCGGGGCCGGCGCCCGCTACTCCGGCTGAGTGGATATCCGGGACTGTGCTGGCAGCACATCAGGAGGTGCTAAAAGCGCGGTTTCATTCCAGCGCGCGGTCGGGGTGCGGGTGGACGTGTCCCGGGGCTGGTACCCCGCTCCGTTAGGCCAAAAGATCTTGATTAGCCGAGGTTCATGAAGTCGAGCCAGCGGCGGATGCACTCGGCGAAAAAGGTGTCGCGGTCGGCGGGTTCCTCGGCTACCACCTGGTGGAGCTGGCCGTACAGTTCGAAGGAGATGACGCCGAACAGGCCGGTCCAGACCATCAGGGCCCGCTGGATGAGCGGGGCGGGGATGCCGGGGGGCAGGTAGGAGCGGATCGGGGCGAGCGCGGCCGCGACGGCATCCTCGGGGGCTTGGCGGTCGGCGGCGGGGAGGCGGCCGGCGGCGGTAGCGTCGATGATGATCCACATCAACCGGGTGGTGACGCGGCTGGCGGGAGCCACGGTGTCGGGCGGGGCGACGTAGCCGGGGACCGGTGAGCCGTAGATTAGGGCGTACTCGTTCGGGTGGGCCAGGGCCCAGGTCCGGACCGCGTGACAGATGGCGATGAAGCGGCCGGCCAGATCGCTGCGGTCCACGGCGGCCTCGCTGGCTTCGGCGGCGGCTCCGAGTGAGTCGTACGCGTCGATGATCAGCCTGGTCAGGAGCTCGTCGCGGCTCTTGAAGTAGCGGTAGAGGGCGGATGAGGCCATGCCGAGGTCCCGGGCGATGGCGCGCAGGCTGAGCGCCGGGGCGCCGTCGGTGGCCAGGTAACCGCGGGCCGAGTCGAGGATCTCGCGGGTGATCTCGACCCTGGCTCGTTCCCGGGCCGTGCGGGGCAGGGGCGAGAGCCGGCCGGGCTGGGGTTCCTCTTCGATCTGGTCCGATGCGTCGCTCACGGGCCGATCATCGCACAGAAAGGAGATCGGCGACAACAAACGAGAGCATTGCTCTTGAAAGTTGCCGACAAACGCCTACAATGAAAGCGAGAGCACTGCTCACCGTTGAGAGCAGTTGTTACCGGGAGGTGTCGGATGTCGCATCTGGTCATAGGCGCGGGAGTGATCGGGGGCCGAGTGGCCCAGTTGCTCGCCGAGCGCGGAGAGCGGGTCAGCGTGGTCAGCCGGAGCGGTGCGGGCCCGGCGGACGTTACGCGAGTGGCGGCGGATGCGCGGGATGCCGAGGCGATGACGCGGCTGGCCTCGGGAGCAGCCGTCATCTACAACTGCGTCAATCCGCCCTATCACCGGTGGCCCGCCGACTGGCCGCCGATCGCGGCCAGCGTGCTGAGCGCCGCGGAGCGCAGTGGCGCGGTGCTAGTCACCCTGTCCAATCTGTACGGTTACGGGCCCCGCGCGGGTGGCTACGACGCGTCGCATCCAATGACCGAGGAGACGCCGCTCGCGGCCACCGGGCCGAAGGGACGGGTGCGCGCGCGGGTGTGGCAGGACGCGCTGGCGGCGCACCAGGCGGGACGGGTCCGGGCAACCGAGGTTCGGGCGGCCGACTTTGTCGGGCCCGGCGCGGAGAGCGCGCTGGGCGAGCGCGCCGTCCAGCGGATCCGGCAGGGCAAGAGCGTTTCGGTGCTCGGCCGCGCCGACCGGCTCCACACCTGGTCGTTCACTGAGGACGTGGCCGGCATGCTGGTGGTGGCCGGAGCCGACCCGGACGCGTGGGGGCATGCCTGGCACGTTCCGTCGAACGAGCCGCGCACCCAGCGGGAGGTCATCTCGGACCTGGGTGCGGCGGCGGGGACCGGGCCAGCCCGGGTCCGGCCAGTGCCCTCGACGGTCCTGGCCGGGATGGGGCTGGTCTGGCCGCTCATGCGGGAGTTGCGCGAGACCGAGTACCAGTTCCGCGACGACTTCGTCATGGACTCCTCGGCGGCCCAGGCGACGTTCGGCCTGAAGCCGACGGCCTGGGAAGAGATCGTCGCGGTCACGGTACTCGGTCGCCGTTGACGGCGCGGGCGGCTTCAGCTGGCGAAGAAGCGGTAGGAGCCGACCTCGGTGAGTTCGTCCTGGACGGGGCCTTGATCGACGCGGTCGGCGATGCCGGCCTGGAATTCGCCGAAGGCCTGGACGGCCAGGAGCGGGTTAGGCTCCTGCCGGACCTGCACGACGTGGACGAATGTCACCTGGTCATTTAGACGGAACGTAGCGTAGCTCACGCCGTCGGGCTGGGTGCGGTGCAACTCGGCGTACACCGCCTCGACGAGCTTGGTGTTGGCGTCGGCCTGATCGGGCTTGGTCCGGTAGCGGATGAGGCGCTGGTACACGATTATCTCCTTCGGTTTTCTCCGTTACTGGTTCAGACACCGGCTGGGCTGGAAGCTGAGCGATGACTTTCCGGCACGGACGGGGTCGGTACGGGTGGGAAAGGTGGGGTGGTTCGCCGTGGAAACGGTGCTGGACAGGGCTCGGGCGGGAGATGACCGGGCGTTCGGTGAGCTGACCGATCCGTTTTTGGGCGAGCTTCAGCTGCACTGCTACCGGATCCTGGGCTCGGTGCAGGACGCCGAGGACGTTGTGCAGGAGACGCTGATGGCGGCGTGGCGGGGGCTATCCGGTTTTGAGGAACGTTCATCGCTGCGCACGTGGCTGTACCGGATCGCGACCAACCGGTGCCTGAACGCGCTGCGGGCCAGCGCCCGCCGGCCGAGGCCGGTGCCGTCCGAGCCTCCGTGGGCGTCCGAGCCGACCCGGCGCGGCGAGCCGCTGTGGCTATCGCCATATCCGGATGTGATGCTCGAGGACCTGCCGGATCTGGACGCTGGCCCGGAGGCGCGGTACGAGTCCAAGGAGACGATCACGCTGGCGTTCGTCACTGCGGTACAGCACCTGCCGCCGCGGCAGCGGGCGGTCCTGGTGCTCAGGGACGTACTCGGCTTCCGGTCGGCCGAGGTCGCCGACATGCTCTCGGTGAGTGAGGCGTCGGTGAACAGCGCGCTGCAGCGGGCCCGGGTCACCATGCAGCACTCGCTGCCCGGACCCGACCGGGAGCGCGCGCCGCTGCCCCGCTCGGCGCGGGAGCGGGGCGTGGCGGACCGCTTCGCGGCGGCGTTCGCGGGCGGGGACGTGGACGGCGTCGTTTCCCTGCTGACCGACGACGCCTGGTTCACGATGCCGCCGGTGACGCTTGAGTACCAGGGGCCAGTGGCCATCGGCAGGTTCCTGCGGAGCAGCGGTGCCTGGCGCGGGCAGCGTGCGTACCGGCTGACCCCCGCCAGGGCGAACGGGCAGCCCGGGTACGGGTTCTACATCGAAGACGAGCACGAGCCGGTGTTCCGCGCGCACGGCATGGTGGTGCTGACCCTCGAAGGGGAGCGGGTCTCGGCGATTACTCGTTTTATCGATGACGACGTGATGCGCTGGTTCGGGTTGCCGCTGACGCTCGACGCTGATTAGCGGCGTCCACGGCTGCGTGCGGCGCCAAGGGCAGGGCTAGCGGGGTCGCTGGCGTTGCTGGCGGAGCGCGGGAGGTTCAGGCTCTGGTAGCATCTCGGCGAGGTACCCGGGCCGTTAGCTCAGCGGGAGAGCGCTTCCCTGACACGGAAGAGGTCACAAGTTCAAATCTTGTACGGCCCACCAGCAAGGACGCCCTATGAGGGGCGTCCTTTTTTGCGTTCGTGCGTCACCGATGCGTCGTGACGCCTCGCCCAGGACTGCACCACCTTGTCATGCGCATCGGGTGCGAGGTGAGCATACCGCTCGGTTGTTCGATAGCTTTCATGTCCGAGGAGCGCCTGGACGTCATACAGCGGCACCCCGTCGATCACGAGCCAGCTCGCGGCGGTGTGGCGCATGATCCGCGGCGGGAAGCGACGGATGCCCGCAGCCTCTACTGTTGGGTACCAGATCCGGTCCCTGAAGTTCCCGTCGTCCACCGGGCCGCCCTCTGGAGCGGTGAATACCAGGGCGTCACGCGGCCGTCCGGTCATCAGCGCGGACATGCCCTCGAGGATGTGCGCGGGAACGGGCACGATGCGGTGGGACTTCTTGGATTTCGGCCATTGCCGCAGGCCTGAGCGGGTCATTACGTCTATGACCTGGATCTTGCCGCGCAGCCAGTCCACTCGGTGCCCATGCAGCCCGTACAGCTCGCCGGGCCGCAGCCCGACCTCGGTGCCGAGCTCGATCAGGGTGCGCCAGCGTGCCCCGAACTCCCCCGCTGCGTCGTACAGCGCCTCGGCTTCGTCGCGCTCGAGGAAGTCGATTCCATGCGGCCGGATCTCCGGCAGATCGAGCCCGGCGAACGGGTTGACCATGACGATCGGCGGGGTTTCCTTCATGGCCACGTCGTACAGCTGGGACATGAGGTGGACGGCGGCGCAGACCGTCTCGGCGCCGAGGAGCGGCACGTCCTCGTCGTCGTTGGTGACCGTCTTGCCCTTGTGCCGGGCCCGGCGTGTCGCCTGGAGGCGGTTGGCCCATTCCTGGGCTTCCATCCTGGTGATCGCGGCCATCTGCCACCCAGCCCATTGAGGCTCGCAGTGGGTGGCCCACAGGCTGGCATGCTTGGCCTTGGTCACCGGGTCGGTCGTGCGGGCGGCGGCGACCCTGCGGTGCCAGTCCCCTACGTTGATGTCGCCGAGGCGGGGATCGCGGAAGTCGCCTCGGGCTATTGCGGCTTCCTGCTCGGTAGCCCACTGCTTGACAACTGCCTTGAGCTTGTCGGTCTTCGTGTGGCGTTTGCCGTCGCGGCCGCGGACGGTGGCCTGCCAGAGTCCCGAAGGGAGCTTGCGGTAGTAGGCCATCAGGCGGCGGCTTCAGCATCGGCCGCCAGGATCGGCGAGAAGAAATCGATAACTGCTTTGCGCGCAGCCGCGTGTCGGCGGCGGGGTGCGTCGTCATCTTCTCGCGGGAAAGTCATGGTGCATCATCCTCACCAAGTTCGATGTCGGGCGGAAGGGCAGGCGGTAGCATGCCGCGGCTGCGCATCTCTTCGCGATTACGACGTAGGGGTTCCCGGATGAATTCACGCCATTCGGCCACGGCCATCATCCGGCGACGAGCATCCTCGGCCGCGTACTCGGCCTTGACAGCTGCGATATCTTGTCCAGCTTTCGCTCGGCCTCTGGTGTATTTGGCACGCTCGGCGGCTGCGGTGTCGCCTGTCGTCTCGGCGTCGGCGGCGGCCATGGTGGCCGTAGTGACCTCCTCATCGGCTTTGCGCTTGGCCGCTTCGGCGTCAGCAGCATCGGCTGCCGCCTTGGCAGCTTCAGCTTCTTTCATCCTCAGCCGGAATATCAGCTCATCGTGATATTTCTGCAGATAAGTAGTGCTCAGCTCGGCGGTACCCGGCTGGCGCACCGTCGTGGCCGCTTCGGCCAGCTCCAGCTTCAGCTCGCCGGTAAACCAGCGCATGGCGTCCGGCGGATCCATCATCCGTCCCGGCAGCATCTCGGTTTGCTTATCGAAGCCGACAGGGCACATCAACTCGATGGGCGCGATGTTGAGCGCGGCGGCCAACACGAGCACCTCGGCAACAGTCACGGTCTCCCGGCGTCCGCTTTCCAGGTTCGCGAGCACGCTGCGCGGGATCGCCATGCCGAGCTCGGCGGTGCGGTCGGCTAGCTTCTGCGTGCTCATCCTGGGTCGCTGGGCTTCCCTGTAGCGGCGCACTTCGCGAGCGACCAGCTGGGCCGCCCTTGTCGGCCAGTCACCGTTTTGTGTCATCAGGACACTATAGCGAGTCTTCTTGACATCACACAACACCTTGAGGCATCGTGAGACAACGTGAGGTGATAGCACTGTTTGCGCCCATCTCGCATGATCAAGGCACTATCTCCAAGGAGAAGTGAGATGGCAGCACAAGCAGCACCCAAGCTACTGACCATTGCCGACACGGCAGCCCGGCTCGGATGCAGCGAGATGCACGTCTACAGGCTCATCGCAGCCGGGGAACTGGACCCCGTCGACATCGCCCAACCGAGAGCCCGGAAACCGAAGACTCGCATCAGCGAGTCGGATCTCGCCCGGTACATCCAGGCGAAGACCCGCCCGGCCCACCCGACTGGCAGCCCGTTGGCGACTGCCTGACCTCTTTGCCCGCGCGGCCGTCCATCATTCCCCCATCTGGAGGACCCTCGTGTCGAGGCTCCGAAAGCTTGCCCCGCCATCCCCGGTCTGCATCCCGTTCAGCGGTGTGGTGAGGTGCACCGAGCATGATCAGCGGCCTGGTGCGAGGATTACGTGATCGCCCGGCGCGGCGCGGCGGTCGAGCGGGTCCTCGCTGCCTTGCGCCAGGCGGGCAGCAAGATCGAGCGGAGCGGCGCCGGGTACAAGGCGCAGTGCCCGGTGCACGCCGACGAGCACCCGAGCCTAGGGATTACCCAGGGTGCCAAGGGGGCGCGGGTGCGCTGCTGGTCTCAGCAGTGCCCGCAGGATCAGGTACTGGCCGCACTCGGCCTGGCCAGGGATGACCTCCTGGACCAGCCGGGCGACGATGGCCAGCCCGGCGGAGAGTGGACGCCGAAAGGCCCGGCGGTCGAGGTCTACCACTACACCGACGAGGGCGGCAACCTGCTGTTCCAGGTGCTGCGGACGGCCGAGAAGGAGTTCCCGCAGCGGCGGCCGGACCCGTCGGCGCGATCCGGCTGGCGGTGGAAGCTCGACGGGGTGCGCCGGGTGCCCTACCGGCTTCCTGAGGTCATCCGGGCAGTAGCCGAGCACAGGACGGTCTGGCTTGTCGAAGGCGAGAAGGATGTCCACGCGCTTGAGGCCGCCGGGGTCACGGCGAGCTGCAACCCCGGCGGTGCCGGGAAGTGGAAGACCGACTACGACCGCTACTTTGCCGGGGCGGACGTCCGGATGGTGGCCGACAAGGATGAGCCGGGCCGCAGGCACGCGGTTCACGTCGCCGAGGCCCTGCGGCGTGTCGGTGCCACGGTCCAGATCCTGGAAGCGCTCCAGGGCAAGGATGCGGCGGACCACATTGCAGCGGGGCACAGTATTGACACCTTCTCGGTGATCCAGTCCGAACCGATTGAGCGCGACAGCGAACCGTGTGGCACGGCCAACGACACCACCGGCGGGCGCGGGCCAAGCGCCGCCACGATCGTGGCCAGGTACGCCCAGGAACGCTACAGGTTCCACCGCGACGGGTACGACGAGCCGTACGCGCTGCCGGTCACAGGGCCGCGGATTGCCCGCTACCTGCGCGGCGCCCGCTCGCTGCGCGCCGAGCTCGCGCGAATCTACCTGGAGGAGCAGCACAAGCCGGCGAACTCGCCGGCCCTCGCGGACGCACTCGCCGCGATCGAGGGCATGGCGCTGATCGGTGACGTGCGGAACAATCACATGCGCGTTGCGGCCGCGCAGGATGGTGTCTATCTCGACCTGGGCCACGACGACGCTGCTGCCGTGCACGTTACCGCGAGCGGGTGGCGGGTCGTCGAGAGTCCTCCCGTGATCTGGCGCCGCACTCGCAAGACGAGAGCACTTCCTGAGCCGTCGCGGGGAGGCAGCCTCGATGACCTGTGGCCTGTCGCTCGGGTTCCGATGGCCGAGCGCCCGCTCGTGGCGGCGTGGCAGGTCTGCGCGCTGCTGGACATGATCACCCCGGTGCTCAACATCATCGGTGAGCATGGCAGCGGCAAGACCTCGGCGGCCAAGGCGGTCGCCGGTGCCATCGACACCGCCAGGCCCGGCACGGTGCCCGGTAATGCGGTCGATCTGGTCATCGGGGCTCACGCGCGCTACATCACGATCCTGGACAACCTCAGCCACATTCAGCCCTGGCTGGCCGACGCTCTCTGTCGGCTCGTCACCGGCGACGAGCTGGACCGCCGGATGCTGTGGACCGACTCCGACGTGGCAACTCTCAGCTTGCACCGGCCCGTGATCACCACCTCGATCGACACCGGAGCCGCGCCACCCGACTACGCCGACCGGCGCGTCAACGTCCACGTACCCGTCCTCGACGAGGCGGAAGGCATCTCCGAGTCGCAGTGGGAAGCAAAGAATAAGGCAGCGCAATCAAAGATCATGGGCGCCGTCCTCGACCTCACGAGCGCGGTGCTCGCGATCTTGCCCAGTGTCAAGCTCGCCCGTATCCCGCGCATGGGTGACTACGCCCGCGTACTTGCCGCAGTCGATGAGGTCCTGGGGACCACCGGCCTGAAGGAGTACCGCAGGCAGCGAGAGCTGGCGTCGGCCGAGAGCGTCACGTCCGACCCGGTCGGTTCACGGCTCATCGTGTGGGCCGACGACCAGAAGGCGGTGCCGGGCGGATGGCCGTGGCGCGGCTCGATGCAGGAACTGCTCGGCATGCTCACTCCCGACCAGCTGCCGAAGGACTGGCCCAAGTCACCGCGGGGCCTGGCGGCGCGACTCGCCAAGCTCGGCCCGGACCTGCGCAAGCTCGGGCTCGATGCTGGTGACACCGGCGGCCAGGACCCGGTGACGCGGCGTGCCATCTGGATGATCCAAGAGGTACCCGTCCGATCCTTCGGAAGCTTCGATGCTTCAGAAACCGCATCTAGGCAGGGCAAACGTCCCGAAGAATTGCCCGAAGGATCTCCAGGCGCCGACCGACATCCTTCGGGTCTGGATGCCGAAGGATCTCGGCTCGCTGCGGCCCGATCCTCCGCCGATCCCTCGGACAGCAAACCGGGCATGACCTGCGTTGACGAAGGATCGAACGATCCGAAGGATCCCACGGGTACCTACTATGAGCCGGCCAGCGACGCTGACGACGAGTCGTTCTGGGCCGGACTTGGGTCGGCCTCGCCCTATCACACGAGCCGGATGACACGCTGCGCATCCGCGGCCCGCGGGCAGCCGGCCCCATCGCCCGCCAGTTGCTCGCGCGCAAGAATGATGTGCTGGCGACGGTCAGCGTCTACAACGGCCAGGTCGCACGGCTCGACTGGCGCAAGGGCACGATCCTCGACCAGCCCCGGCTATGCGTGCTGTGCGGCAGGCAGACGCTGCTCATCGAGCCCTACGATGGCCGGCCATGTCATAAGACCTGCGCCGAAGATGCGATCGGCCAGGGAGCCGCGATGCCACCGGGTAACAGCCGAACCAGCTGATGGTCCGGTCAAGGCACCCGGCCTGAGACATGTCACCGGGTCGGCCGCGGGCCGGGCGGGGCCGGGCGGCGAGGACCCCGTACCCGGCCGGGCCGGGCCATAGCCGGGCGGACCGTGACCGGCGGCCCGGGGAAGTCGGCCGGGGCCAGCCGGACCGGGACCTCTGCCGGGTCAGGCCCGGTCGCAGCCGCAGCAGCCAGGTCGGCCGCGGCCCGTCGTGCGGCAGCCGCCTGCAGGAGCCGGCGCTGTGCGTCGCGCATCTCAGCGACCGCGATGGCGAGTCCGGCCAGGGCGCGGACCAGCGCCAGCCGGTCGGTCCTGCGGCGGGACCCGGCCGGTATGCAGGCCGTGAGCAGGTACGCGGCAGTCCGCAGCTCAGAGCCGGGAGGCGACGGGGCCGGGATCCGGCCCCACGAGGCCCGGGCGGCCCGGCTGAAGCTGTCGGCGGCCCGGGCCAGCTCAGTACTGCCGGTCGCCTCGGCGGCGGCGGTGAGCACGTCGGCGGCGGCCCAGGCGATGTCGGCGGCCTGGTCCGAGCCGGGCGCGGCGCGGACCTGGCGGGCCGCCTCGGCGGCGGCAGCGGCGGCATAGCTGAAGATATCCGTGGCGTCGGCGCCGGTGAAGTCCGCCGGGCCGGGCGGAGCCCCGGTCCGGCCGGCCTGCCACCGGCGGCGCAGCGCGCCGAGCGCCAGGTGCGGAGCCAAGGTGTGGCCGCCGTACCAGAGCTGGCCGCCGTCCCGGCCGGCCAGGCCGGGCAGGCTGACCGCGTACCCGGCCGCCCGGCCGGGCCGGGCCGGGTCATCGCGGAGCCGGACCAGCAGCCCGGCCGCACCCAGGGCGGCGAAGAACTCCGCCTCCGACCGGGCCGTCGCCGCGCACCGGCCGGTCTCGCGGCCCAGCGCGGCCCGGGCCGCCCCGTCCGGCATGCCGTGCCCGTACAGCCGGGCCTGCGGCCCGGGCCGGCCGGAGGATTGCCGGCCCGAGCCGGGGTCGGGCCACCGACGGCGCAGCTTCGGCAAGGTC
>Ga0306925_10006536_pt1 | contig 10846 bp, 12 predicted proteins | sample flu12Cox44000176_FD_203755 | JGI IMG/M metagenome (GOLD analysis project Ga0306925, IMG submission 203755) | Lab enrichment of tropical soil microbial communities from Luquillo Experimental Forest, Puerto Rico - flux8day.12C.oxic.44.000.176 (v2)... | ecosystem: Environmental > Terrestrial >... | reverse complement strand
CCGTATGCCCGGTGGTGGGGGAGGGGTGGCATCGCGAGGTGTCCCCCTATCCCAATCCACCGGTTTCACACACGGGACGGGTTAACCAAGCAGGTGAGCAGCAAGCGTCGTGGCTATACCGATGACGACCTCGATCCGAGGATCGTTACGGCTGCGAAGGCTGCGGCCACGCGGATACGCAGTCTCATAGCTGAAATAGCCGAGGAGACTGTCCGACGAGAAATACCGATCGGGCGCGAACTACTCGCAATTAAGGCGCGGCTCGGTCATGGTCACTTCGGCCCTTGGCTTGCCGCAGAGTTCGGCTGGTCGGATCGGCAGGCGCGACGGTTTATGAGCGCCGCGCGAGGAGAGGTGCCGTATCCAGGGGCACTGGCTGAGGATGTCGACGCCTATATGACGGACCCACCGATCGCCGAACACCTTGCGCGGTCATGGGGACGAAAATCGCGGAGGAGGGAATACCTGCCGACGACCTCTGGTGGCTGGAATGCTGTGCGGGGAGCGGCAACATCCTCCAGCACATGCCACCTGATCGACGACTCGGCATCGACATCAATCCGCTCGCTCCGGACATTCGGCGGGCTGACTTTTTTCGCTATGAATTGGACCCGACCGTCCCGTGGGTCATGTTGACCAACCCGTTCTTCTCCAATGATGGCCCGACGCGGATTTTCAACCGGGCGGCTGCGGAAAATGTCCGTCTGATCGGGTTAGTGGTACCGGCGCACCTCCGCACCGACAAAGCCCATTGGGTGAACCGGCTGGACCCATTCTATGAGTGTATCCACGATGAACTCTTGCCGAAAAGACAGCTTCCTCCGCGACGGAAAACCTCACGACGTGCCCGCGCGATTTCAGATATGGGTGCGACGCGACACCCGCCGCGAGCCGTTGAAAGAGCGGACTGAGCACCCGGACCTAATTTGGGTGCCGAGGAGCCGATCTAATGAAGCAACGATCTGGGTTTGTCGGCGCGGCCCTAACATCGGCGACATCATCGAGGCAATCGGTACCACGACACCCCCAGAGGATTACTAGGCATTCGCTGCAGTGCCGACGCAGTGCTGATCCTGCGGTCGATCCGTTGGCGCGACGTGCTAGCCCCACTGCCGATCAACCACGCACCCAACATGTCGCAGGCTGACATTGTGCGCCCTTATGCCGAAGCAGCGGAAACTGCCCAACCCCATGATGTCGAGGATGATGATCGCGGCATCGGCATCCCAGATAATGGCGATGCGAAACCCGAGTCGGCCAGCCATCTCCACCGCGCAGCCGTCACAAAACCGGTTGAAAAATCGACGCGACGGGCGCTTACAACGGAAGGCGTCGCGTCGCGGAGCCTCACCGTTCGTGGGAGCCCATCGGGCCGTTCGTTCGCTACGGCGTCGATGTCGTGCCGGATCAGCCCGCCAGTTCTGTTGTCTGCTCGACATCGCCCCAGGCACAGCGGTCCACCGATGTGGGCATCCTCTCTGACGAATGTTTTAGCTGGTGGACGCAGCGACTCGAGCAGTTCAAACGGGATTTGCGCCCGGATGGTCCGCTGATTGCACACCTCAAGGAAGAAGTGGTCGACGATTAGCGATCAACCGACTTAGTCGAACTCAGGCTGGCGAAGCGACCTACACCAACCGGGCCGCACAACATCTTATTCATTTGGGCTTGCTCGGCGAATGAGAGCGCTTGACCAAGGAGTCGGGTCAGGTGGACCCCGAACGTGCGACAGCCGGAGCCGCGTCTTAAGGTGTAGCCCTGCCGGTTTCGATGTCGGCTCCGCTCGCGGCTACCGCGATGGCTGGTTTGACGACACTACCTTTCACCCCATCAATATCAATCCTTTGTCAGCTGTGGCGCCTGTGGGTATGTGGGCGAAGGCGAGCATTTCCCCGCTTTCCGAGCTGGCTCGGGAGGCCGGGAATCGGAGGGGGTCGGCAAAGCCGATCCTCCACATTCCATAGGCCTTCCTGGTAAATTTGCCGCGGCGTGCGATAGCCGAGGCTCTGGTGCTGGCACTCCTCATTGTAGAAGCTAAGCCAAGCGCCAATGCCGGCCTTGGCCTCGGCGACCGTCGCATAGGCGTTGAGGTAGACCTCCTCGTATTTGAGGCTTCGCCACAGCCGCTCGACGAAGATGTTGTCCATGCAGCGCCCCATGCCGTCCATGCTGATGGTGATCCCGTGATCCTTTAGCGTGCCGGTGAAATCGTCGCTGGTGAACTGACTGCCCTGGTCGGTATTGAAGATCTCGGGCCGGCCATATCGGGAGAGCGCCTCCTCGAGCGCCTCGACGCAAAAATCGGCGCCGAGCGTGTTCGACAGTCGCCACGCCAGCACCGCGCGGCTGACCCAGTCCATGACGACCACCAGATAGAGAAAGCCCTTGACCATCGGGATATACGTAACGTCCGAGCACCACACCTGATTGATCCGCTCGATCGCGATCCCGCCGAGCAGGTACGGGTAGACCTTGTGCGCCGCTGCCGCCTTACTGGTGTTGGGGCGTTGGTAGATCGCCACCAGCCCCATCAGACGCATTAGCCGCTGGACCCGCTTGTGCTGACCCGGTGACCTTGGGTGGCCAGCCATGCCGACATCCGGCGCGAGCCGTAATACGGCCGGACCAGATACTGCCGATCGATCAGCGCCATGATGGCTCGGTCCTCCTCGCCGACCTCGGCCGGCCGCCGGTGGACCGAACAGCGCGAGACCGCCAACAACCGGCACTGCTGTGATATCGGCAGCGCCGGGTCCGTGCGCTCGACGAGCGCACGCCGTTCTGCTCGGCTCATTTGCCGAGCTTTCGTGCCAAAAAAATCGTTTTCCACCTTCAGCTGGCCAATCTCGGTACAGAAGATCGACCTGCGCCGCGCCGGCTACACCCTCGACCGCTGCGCCGCCACCTTCGAAAACGCTCGCCGCCCCGTCCAGCAGCTGCTTCTTCCAGTTGTAGATCTGGTTCGGATGAACCCCGAACTCACTCGCCAACTCGGCGATCGTCCGGTCTCCCCTGACCGCCGCCAGCGCCATCTTCGCCTTGTACGCCGGGTTGTGCTTCTTCCGTGTCCGCTTGATGCCCTGCTCCTGCGCTGTCGCGCTATTTAGGGGCAGAGCTCCACCTTAGCGTACTGTCTCATTCTCGGGGTCCACCTCAGCGTGCCAATCTCCGTTTGGTGAAAAAAACGATCCTTGTGCCGGTTCGTTGACTCTCGCTATTTCGGTTTAGTAGTCCATTTTTGGCTTTTTGGCGGTGGCCCGTCTATCCCAATGCGAGCGCTCAGTTACGCGTCTAGTACAGGCGCATAAGGCTGCGACGACCGGATCGTCGCTCGGTTAAGACCGATCTACGTCCGGTTCCCATCGCATCAATTTTCTCAGCGATAGCGTCAAAATTAGTCAGGGCGCCTTCCTTGCGCAAACCGCAAATCGGCGACGATCGTGTCGGTGCCAGCTAAATCAACCGCAGATTGAGCCTAGATCGATCGCTCTGCGGGGCTCGAAACGGTCGATTGCGCCAAAGGTGGTCTTCGACTGACCGTCCGACAATGTGACCGGCGCGGTGATCCCGATCGATAAAACTTGGTTCGCGGATAATCCACCGAGGGCCGCACCGTTGGATCGAACCGCGGCCTGGTTCATATACAAGTGATATACATTCTGCCTATACAGTGGGAGCGGATCGCTCTGGCATAAGCCATTGATTTTTCATTCAATGTTAGGATTGGCGTCCCCGACAGGTTTCGAACCTGCGACCCACAGTTTAGGAAACTGAGAAGGCGCGATTTCCTAACCCGTTGATGCGGTTTCGAAAACAGCGTATCCGCCAATAAAGGGTTTAATTCCTGCCATCTTGTGCCTTTACCCTCAGGTTACTCGTTGCATTTCCGCGAATAAGCGAGTACATCTTAGCTACGGATACGGGGAGGATACGGCCATTCATGGTTCGTTCGCCGCGTGGCCCACAGAGGGAATGACTGATGCTGACGGATGCGATCGTCAAAGACCTGAAACCGAAATCCGATAAACACCAATGGATCGAGACCGATCACAAGCCGGGTGACGACACCGGCAAGACGTGTCGCGGGTTCGGCTGCAAGGTGATGCGGTCCGGCACCAAGACCTATGTGGTCGCCTATCGGTTCAAAGGGCAGGAACGCGAATTCGTCATCGGGAAGAGCACCGAGTGGAAATGCGCCACCGCGCGCAAAAAAGCGCGCGAGACCCGGCAATTGGCACAGGATGGGATCGATCCACAGGCGGAGCGCGTCGCCGAGCGGGATGCGCCGACCGTCGCCGACCTGGTGGCGTTCTATCGCGAGGAATTCCTGCCGAGAAAAAAGCCGCGCGGCCAGGTCGAGGACAACAGCATCATCGAGCAATGGGTGTTGCATAAGCGCGGCCTTGGGGCGCGTCGCCGTCTCGCAGACGTCACGCGGGCCGATGCGCGATCGCTGCACCGGCGCATTAGCATCGGCAACGCGGAACGGAAGGCTACGCCCGTGAGGGCAAACCGCACCATCGATCTGCTGCGTCACCTATGGAACCTCGCCCTGCGGGAAAAGGACGGCTGGGCGAAGGAGAACCCGTTCCAGAGCATTTCGCGCAATCACGAAAACCCGCGCGAGCGTTACCTGGATAAGGACACTGAAATCGAACGGCTCCAAGCCGCGTTAGATGATTATCCAGACCGGCAGATAGCCAACCTCGTTCAGTTCATGATCTACACCGGTTGTAGGCGTGGTGAAGCCCTGGCGGCTCGCTGGGATCAGTTCAATGACGGGCGAAGGATCTGGACAAAGCCGAGCTCGCATACGAAGCAAGAAAAGACGCATCGCGTCATACTTTCCACTATGGCGATCGCCCTACTGGGGGACATCTGGGAAGCCGCCTTGGCCGAGGTGGAGCGCTACAATATAGAGTTCGGCAACGGCCAACCGAAGCGCGAGGTATCGGACTGGGTCTTCCCGTCCGATCGGTCAGAATCGGGCCACATCGAGGAGATCAAACACCATTGGCACGCCATCAGGGCAGAGGCCGGCATCGCTGACGTTCGGGTGCATGACTTGCGGCATTCGTTCGCCTCGTTTCTGGTCAATCAGGGCGTACCGCTACAGATGGTCGGGCAGCTGCTGGGCCACACCCAGCTGACGACGACAAAAAGATATGCGCACCTAAGCGATAGTGCCATGTCGGCGGCGGTTGAAAAGCTCGGCGAAGTGCTGCCGCTGCGGAAGAGCGGATGTTAAAACACACATGGCGCGACCACCAATAGACGACACTGCTGGTGTCACCGATATTGCCAGGCTGATGCTCGACGGTGACTATTTCGATCCGCGGATGCCACACATTGGTTTCAAGTTCTGCCGCATTGCCTATCGGGACGCTCGTGAGAAGGTATGCGACCGCGCCGGCGTACCGCCGGAAGGTCGGGACCGGCGCTCGATGCACTGGCGGCTCGATCGCAAGTTTCGCGAGATCACCGGGACGAAAGATCAGAACGGTGTCGATCTCGATCTGCTACGCCTTGTGGCGATCGACGCCCGCCTACCGAGGATGATCGAGCGGCATCCAGAGCTTGGCGCAGAGATCAATCTGGACCACCTGACGAAGCTTCGCCGGCATCATCCCGCCAGCCTCACCGGATGGCTGCGCGTACAGGTTGATATCTACGGATAGTTTTATGACGCCAAACGGTGGGGTTTTGTGACCGGCGGTTTCGCAGAAAACCGCTTCTTTTTTGATCCGACGGCGCCAAAGTAACGGAGTTTTGTGACGCCATTCTGCTCAGTATTGTGACGCGCATTTTTCGCGTAATACTTTGGTTGACTTTCTGCGTTTAGTTGAGTTATCCTTTCATCACTTTAGAATTTGAATCGTGAGGACAAAATGCCCAGGGGCAGACCCAATGGCAGTAAGAATCTCGTTGCCGAAATCGAGGGCTGGCACGGCGAGCCCGTGGAGGCGAAACTACGAGGCGTGACGGTCACGCAGCTCCGTCGCCACGCCCGCGACGGTGTCGGGCCAATGCCTGTCAAGATCGGTCAGCACGTTTATTACAAGGATGGTGATCTAGGCCGGTATCTCGAAACCCTGTACCGCCGTCGCAACGAGCCGCAGGTGGTCCGGCGCGGCCGGCCGCGCGCACACGCTACCGCATAAATGAAAAGGGCGCCGCTGGGCGCCCCTTCAACTCAATTCTCAGACGGATGCATTATAATGATTTCACGCACAATCGCAAGCGGTGTTGTGTTCGGCGGTCGGCCAGAGCCGGCGCGCATGAAGCTACTCGAATTCAAGCCCCTCGTTAAAAATACCCTTCGCGGCTTTGTCGACGTCGAGCTCGGCATTGGTTTGCAGATCAAAGGTGCGACCCTCCGCGTAACGGAAGGGCGCCCGTGGGTCGGCATGCCATCGCGGCCGATGATGGGGGCGGATGGCAAGCCGATACTCAATGAGGCGAACGGCAAACCCGCGTATCAGCCTATCCTCGGTTGGCGCGACAAAGCGCTGTCCGAAGCCTTCAGTAAGGCGGTCGTCCGGCTGGTGCTCGAGCAGTACCCGCAGGCTCTCGACGGTAGCGACCGATGAGCGCGCAGCGGGAACTCAACCGCAGTGCCGCTCAACGTCGCCTGGCGAGGCTCCTCGCCCCAGGGGGGCAATGCCATACAAATCTGAGCATCGACCCGCTGGCGGACAAAATTTTCCAGAAACTCGAAAGGGATCGCGCCGCGACCGTCGTCGAGCAGCCCCCCGAGGGGGCTGCGCGATGCCTGAAATTACCATCCTGAAAAAGGCGGGCGGGCCACTGACGAAGCGGATTGAGCTCATCGACGGAAAGGTCATCTCCGATGGCGCCGATTGCCTAATGTGCTCTGGACAGGCAACGAGGTTTAGCTTTGATGATCTCGATCAGCTGGGTGATTTAATCGCCGACCTTGGCTCCGATCAAGCCATCGCCCTCGGGCGGCTGCGGCAAGATCTCGGCGACACCGTCGAGGTGGTGACGAAAGCCAAGCTGTCGCAGCATCCCGCGCGCCATTGCCCGAACTACCGACTATTTCATCTATGCGGCGGGTGAGCCAGCCGTCTGTCTGATCGATTTCGATCGGAAGGGCATGCCGGACAAGGTTGCTAAGCAGATTCGCGATAACGGCGGCCTGTGGCACTCCCTGATCGGCGCCATGCCGGAGATCGCCGGCGCGGCCTATCTGGTGCGGACTTCGACGTCTTCGGCCATCATCAACCAGGAGACTGGCGAGCTGCACCACGGCAGGGGCGGCATGCACATTTACGTCATGCTCGAAGACGGCGCTAACGTTGAGGAATTCCTCAGTACCCTGTATCAACGGTGTTGGCTCGCCGGGCTGGGCTGGATGCTCGTCGGCGCCGGCGGGCAACTGCTGGAACGCAGTATTGTGGACCGGTCCGTTTATGGGCCCGAGCGCATCGTCTTCGAAGGCGCACCGACCGTCATCCCACCACTTAGACAAGATGACGCGGCACGTTTACCGAAGGTAAGGGCCGGCAAATCCCTGGAATCACCGCCGACGCTGTGCGCCGAGGAAAAGGCACAATTTGATCGGCTCATCCATGCCGAGATCACCCGACTGGCACCAGATTGCAAGCAAGCCAGGGAAGCCTTCACGAAGCGCCAGGGTGCCCGCATCCGCGCGCGCCACCCCTATATGACGGTTGAAGCATTGGAGCGCCTCGCTGAGCGGATGACGCAAGGCGAACTAGGTCGGGATGTCGTGCTGCCATTCGACGATCAGAACCTAGAAGGCAGAACGGCGACATTCTGGCGGACCCTCGGGCGTTCGATGGCGCAACGTTGGCGGACCCCGTAGAAGGCGTCATCTACGGCCGTGGCAAGGCCAAGGTGTTGCTAAGGCGCGACGACACACCCTGGATCAGATCTTTCGCCCATGGCCTGGCGGAATACAGGTTCGATCCCGGCGAGAGACCGGAACCAACTGTTGCAAGATCTTCTGAGCGTCCCTGGCCCGAACCGCTGGACGATGCCGCCTATCACGGAATCGTCGGCGACTTCGTTCGGCTCATTGAACCCCAGACCGAAGCCGATCCGGCGGCACTGCTGTTCCAGTTCCTCGCGTTCGCCGGCAACACCATGGCTGAGACGGCATGGATGACGATCGAACGAACCCGGCATTACGCGAACCTATTTATCGCGGTAGTCGGTGAGACGGCGAAGGCACGAAAAGGAACATCTGAAGGCTGGGTTCGCGACGTCGTGCGGACCGCTGCTCCCCAATGGGCTGAACGCTGTATCGTCTCCGGATTATCGACTGGCGAAGGCCTGATCGCGCATGTGCGGGACCCCGAATACGCAAAGAATAAAAAGGGCGAGACGGAACTCGTTCAGCCAGGTGTCGAGGACAAGCGCCTCCTAGTCGTGGAGGCAGAATTTTCCCGCGTGCTGCGCGTCATGGAACGCCAAAACGCCACGCTGTCCGCAGTATTGCGGGACGCATGGGATCACAAACCACTGCGCATCATGACAAAAGAAAATCGGGCGCGAGCCACGGGCGCAACGATTTCCATTGTCTCACACATCACGAGCGACGAACTAAAGCGTGATCTAACGGACGTCAGCACGGCGAACGGCTTCGGTAATCGGTTCCTATGGTGCTGCGCGCGGCGTAGCAAGCGCCTACCAGAAGGTGGCAATGTCGGTGAAAGGGCGATCGAAGAACTGGCACACCGGTTGCGGGCCGCCATCGAACATCATCCGCACGGCCAAATCCACTTTGATCATATTGCCCGCAAGATCTGGCACGAACGCTATGACGACCTCACGGATGATCGACCGGGTATGTTCGGCGCCCTGACGGCGCGGACAGAAGCACAGGTAATCCACGTCGCCCTCATCTTCGCGCTTCTGGATCAACAGCGCAAAATCGGCAAGGCTCACCTCGATGCGGCCCTTGAGGTCGTGCGGTATTCGAACGACTCCGTCCGGTACCTATTCGGCGACACCACGGGCAATCCAGAAGCCGACACGATCATCGCGGCCCTACGAAACTGCCCCACAGGTTTGAGCCGCTGGGATATCACGACAGACCTGTTTGGCGGCAATACGAAAGCTGCCGCCATCGCGGCCGCGCTAAGCGATTTGTTGCAACGGGGATGGGTCAGGAAAGATCGAAGGGATGGAACCGGAGGTAGGCCCGCGGAAAATGTGGTTTGCCGTATAGCGTTAGAAACTTCGTTTCTTCGTAACTTCGTAGGGTTCTCACGCGACACCAGCCCGGGGAGATACGACTCACGTACACAATACTTTTCTTCGTTTTCTTCGTAATGAAGATCCTCCTTCAATCATCAGTCTGTGAGACCTGTACGAAGAAACGAAGTTACGAAGAAAGGGGGGGCAGCCCGCCATCAACCGCGCCGAAACCGTGGGGTGGATTCTTACCCACAGAAGCCTGATCTGGTGGCAACGGGCAAAAACCTCTCAGTTCTGACTGGGATTTATGAGACAGATTGGCACCGTTATCCGCTCCGTATCCGAATCGTTTGACTTTCCGGACCAATCGGTTTATGTTTTGTTCTAATTTCGGCGCCCGCGTGGACACCGCCGGCGGGGGCCGGCAAAGAGGGATTTCAATGAGTGATTGTTTGAACACCCTTGAGCGGCATCGCTTGCCGCACCGACCCTCGGTAGTAAGAGACTGCCATGCCCCGGCTTCGTTGTTTAAATGATGCATGATCTGGATGCCGGGTGAGATGCTGGAGTTTGTCGAATTCGGCCAGGCCACGTTTCGGGCGGTAGCTAGTGAAGCCGAGAGACCGCGAGAGGAAGCCGGTCTGCTCGGGTCTTTGGTTTATCGTCCGACAGTGTTCCGGCGCAATCATGTTGGGTGGATCGCGGCTTGCGCTTGGCGCACTCGGGCGAAGGCCGATGATATTGTCGCGCTAAAGCGGGCAAAGCGGGAGCTCGACCCGGGATTAATCGACAACATCGCCGAATCGGTGGCTGCCCTGGTTCTACAGCTCCATGGATGTCGAGCCGCCGACGCGATCACCACCGTACCCTGCGGCCACTCACGTCGGCCGGACTGTTTCGGAAAGCGGCTCGCGCAAGCAGTCGGAAGATCTCTGGGCGTCCAATTCCTTCAGGTGTTTGCCGATCGCCCCTGTTCGGGCGTCAGTCACCCGAAGGAGTTCCGCAAGCTACCGCCACTCCGGCAAATCGCCGATCCGGTCTCGTCGATGATCCTGGTCGACGATCTCGCCACATCGGGCTGGCACGTCGAGGAATCGGTGACTGCGCTCCGCAGCCTTGGGGCCTCAACATCAGGGTTCGTGTGGATTGGGGGAACCGTGACATGAGGATCGGAATTGTCGGAAGTCGGAGGCGTACTGACCGCGGGACGGTCGAGGCGTGCATCACTGAGCTCACGCCGGACACGGTTGTCGTCACCGGAGGCGCAAGAGGACCAGACCACTGGGCGGAACAAGCAGCGCGAGCGCGCGGCCTCGGCGTCGTGGTGCACGATCCCGACCTCCGTGAGGTTAGGGCGCGCTGGCAGGCAACCAGACGTTATTACGCGCGCAATCAGGTCATCGTCGATGGCTCAGATAGGATCATCGCCTTCGTCGCGCCCGAACGCACCGGCTGCAGCGAGGACACAATCCGGCGCGCAGTGCGCGCAGGGAAGCCGGTAGAGGTGCGGTGACTCGATGAAGAAGCTGAAGCTTACCAGAGAGCGCCAGGAACGGTTGTGTGTCCAGTGAAGGCTGGCATGTTCAGCAGGGAACAAACCTGCCGGGGTAGAAGTCAGAGCCCCGTAGTTTGGATAGCGGAGGAGATGGAAACAGAACCT
>Ga0306925_10006535_pt1 | contig 10846 bp, 10 predicted proteins | sample flu12Cox44000176_FD_203755 | JGI IMG/M metagenome (GOLD analysis project Ga0306925, IMG submission 203755) | Lab enrichment of tropical soil microbial communities from Luquillo Experimental Forest, Puerto Rico - flux8day.12C.oxic.44.000.176 (v2)... | ecosystem: Environmental > Terrestrial >... | reverse complement strand
TCGACCTCGGGCTGCCGGACCTGGAGGGTTACGAGGCGCTGCGGATGATCCGCGCGGTCAGCGCGGTGCCCGTGGTCATCATCACCGCCCGCGACGACGAGAGCGAGATCATCCGGGTGCTCGACGCGGGCGCCGACGACTACGTGATCAAGCCGTTCGGCGGGGGGCAGATCGAGGCACGGATCCGGGCGGTGCTGCGCCGGGTCAGCCAGCCGGGCGACAGCCGCAACGGCCCGCTGGAGGTCGGCGGGCTCCGGCTGGACGTCGACGCGCACGTGGCGACCTTGGACGGCGCGCCCCTGGACCTGAGCCGGCGGGAGTTCGACCTGCTGCGCTACCTCGCGCTGCACGCCGGCCAGGTGGTCGCCCGGCGGGATCTGCTCACCCACGTGTGGCGGATGCCCTACGGCGGGGCCGACAAGACGGTGGACGTCCACATCTCGTGGCTGCGCCGCAAGCTGGGGGAGACGGCGCAGCAACCGCGCTACATCCACACCGTGCGCGGGGTCGGAGTCAAGCTCAGCGCCCCATCGTGAGCCGGCCATGAGGGTGCGCATCGTCCTGCTTGTGCTGGCGGCCAGTGTGCTGGTGCTGGCCTCCGTCCTGGCCGCGCTCTGGGTGCTGCTTCGCCTCCAGTCCCATACCTGGCTGGTGCTTGGCTGTGTGGGCCTCGGTGCGCTGGTGGTCAGCGGGGTCATCGCCACCCTGATCACGCGATCCCTGGTGCGCCCGCTCGCCGACGTCGCCACGACCGCGGACCGCCTGGCCGCCGGGGACCTGTCCGCCCGCGCCGCGCAGGCCGGGCCGGCCGAGGTACGCCGCGCGGGCACCGGCCTGAACAAGCTGGCGCGGCGCATCGGCGAGCTGCTCGCCTACCAGCAGGAGATGATGGCCGATGTGTCCCACCGCCTGCGCACCCCTATGACCGCGCTGCGGATCGACGCGGAGTCGCTGCAGGACCACATCGAGCGGGACCGGATGCTCATGGACGTCGACGAGCTGGCAGGCACCGTGGACGAGGTCATCGTGGCGGCCCGCAGGCCCGTCAGGACCGGCCTGGTGACGTGCGACGCGGTGGCCGTGGTCGCCGAGCGCACGGCGTTCTGGCGGCCGCTGGCCGAGGACACCGACCGGACGATGACCGTCGAGCTGGCTGACGGCGAGCTGCCGGTGCGGGTGACCGTCGACGACCTGCGGACCTGCATGGACGCCCTGCTGGGGAACGTCTTCTCGCACACTCCCGAAGGCGTGGCCCTGGCCGTCCGGCTCAGCCGCCGGGCGGCGGGGGGCGCTTGGCTCGTCGTGTCGGACGACGGGCCGGGGTTCAGCGACACGGTCCCGGCCGAGCGGGGCAGCTCTACCGCCGGCTCCACCGGGCTCGGCCTGGACATCGTCCGCCGGGTCGCGGAGACCTCCGGCGGCTCGCTGACCATCGGCCGCTCGGCCTCGGGCGGCGGGGCGGTGACCATGGGCCTGGGGGCGGCCACCAGGCCCGTGGACAGGATGAGCCGGCACCGGCGCACCCGCAGCGGCGAACCCGCCAACACCGAGCCCCAATCCTATTTCTGGCTCGAAGGCGAGTAGAACAGATATTCGATAATCTGCTATCATTGATGGATGTCAGCTTATGTGCCGCCCGGATGGCCCTCCGGGGTGCACCCACCGGGCACCGAAGACTTCGAGCGGACCGCGCAGGCCTGGCTGCTCGACACGGTTCCCCCCGACTACCGGCTCCACGGCGTGCTGCGCCGCTACCCGCTGGCGCTCGCCGCGATGGCCATCCATCACACGAGGGCGTGCGTGATGGGGGCACGCGAGGGCTACCGGACCGCCCGGACCGAACTAGGCGCGGCGCTTCCCCCGCATGCGCTCGACGCGGTGCTCGCCGCCTACCGGGCGGAGGGCCGCAGGCTCGTGGCCACCGCCCAGGGGGTGGAGCTCGTGGCCAGGGCGCTGCGCGGCGAGGTGTTCACGCCGCAACTCCAGGACGCTCCCCCGGCTGCCCAGGATGATCCCCCCGCTGTCCAGGACGCTCCCCCGGCTGAGCAGCCCGGGACCAGCAGCGGGACGGCAGGCCCCGAGCCGAAGGACGAGCTCAGCGCCAAGCGCAAGGCGGCGGACGCCACGGAGAGCCCGGCCGAGCGACCGGCTCGCGACAGCGCGGCAAAGCCGCGCAAGGCACCGGCCGCCCAGCGTCCCCCCGCGCGCAACGGCGGGACACGCCGCAAGGCCCGCTCCAGCGACAAGCAGGCCGCAGCCGGCTGACGCGGCGGCGCCGCTGGTTGCCCGCCTGTAGGACTGGTTGCCCGTCGTTAGGACTTGTGGCCGACCAGCCGTGCCGGGTCGAGGTCACTGGTATCACCGGCGCCGAGCGTGGCACGGCTCAGCGCGAGCCCGATCCGGCAGGCGAGATCGGCCGCCAGGGCGGCCACGTCGCGCGGCAGGCGGTCCTGCCCACTGTCCCCGATGACCAGCACCCCTGCCGCGTCACTGGGCTCGCCGAGCGGGAAGCACCAGGCGATTCCGGCAGCGAGTTCCGCCACGCCGGGAGGCGCGCCGGCGGCGTCGCCCACCACCAGCGGCCAGCGGCGGCCCGGGCGCGGGGCGGAACCGCGCCCGGCCGAGAAGTCGGGCGCCGTCATCTGGCACACCTGGTCAAGCAGCCACGGCAGGGGGCGGGCCAGCGAATCCACGGTGTGCCGCGCATAGCAGGTCCGCAGCACGGGCTCGCCGTCGAGCAACAGCACCGCGCACCAGGGCGCCAGCCCGGGCACCGCCGCCCGGCCCGCCAGCTCCAGGATCTCGTCCCGGCCGCGGCCGCCGGACAGCAGCCCGCGGGCCTGGGCGAGCGCGGCGATCCTGCCTCTTCTGAGCCGTTCCAGCTCGGCCAGCCAGGCACGCTGCAGGCCGGGACCCGAGCGGTCGGCCAGCCACTGGAGCCGCGCCGACTCCGGGTCACCGAAGCTGCCCGGGGCCGCGGAGGCCGCCGCGAGCAAGCCGGTGACCTGGCCGTCAACGACAAAGGGAACGGTAACCAGGGACGCCGCCCCGGTCACCGGCTCCCCGTCGGCCAGCGTGATGTTCCCCGCGGCCGCGCGCAGCCGGAGATCGCCGTCCTCGTCGGGCATCATCGCGAACGCCGCGTCGGCGCCGACGGAAACGCGGGCCGACTCGACCGTGCCCGCCAGCAGCCGCTGGTAGCCACTATCGGCCGCCGCGGCCGGGGCGGGCGGCGGGACCGCCAGGGGCTCGGGGGAACGCAGCGCGGCGGCCAGGGCGGCGGTGACCCCGATCGCGTCGGCCAGTTCGCTCGCGGCGTCGCTATCGCCTTCGGAATCGGTGCCGGGCCCGCCGCTCACCCTGTCGAGTGCCAGCCGGAACCAGACCGCCTTGCCGGCCCGCCCGTAGGCGACCCCCCAGGCGGAGGCGAGCGCGGCGGGCAGCAGCAGGCCCCGGCCGCCGGTCCGCTCGCTGGGCACGGCCTCGCGCTCGGGCGCCTCGGGAACAAGCCGCCCCGGATGGCCGTCGCTCACCACGATCTCGACCGCACCGTCGGCGAGCCTGCAGGTGACCTGGACCGGCGTGCCCGCGTGCACCACGGCGTTCGTCACGAGTTCGCTGGTGAGCAGCACGGCATCGTCCACCAGCCCGTGCCCGCCGTCGGCGCCGGTGACCACCCAGGCCTGCAGGGTGTCCCGCACGAACCGCCGTGCCGCGGCGGCTGCTTTCGGTTCCGGCTGGTACGCCGCACTGGCGAGAAGAACCTCAGGTCCCACGCGCCCATCGTGACAGAATCACGAATGGTTAACCTGCTGTTCAGCCATGATGCTCCGGGGCGCCGGCGCGCCGGGTCCAGCCATTACCGCTGACGTACTCGCGGACCACCTTGGCCGGAACCCCCGCAATGACACAGCAATCGGGCACTGCCCCGCGCACCACCGAACCGGCCGCGACCACCACATTCCGGCCGATTACGGCGCCCGGCAGGATGATCGCCCCGGCACCCAGCCAGCTTCCGGCACCGATCGAAACGGCCGCGTTGGTTGGCCACTGGCGGCCGATGGGCAGGTCGGGGTCGGCGTAACTGTGGTTCTGGTCGGTGATGTACACATAGGGGCCGGTGTAGACGTCATCGCCGATCGTGATCGAGTAGTGGGCGACGATATGGCTGCCCCTGCCGATGACACACCGGTCACCGATCCGCAGCAGCGGCACCTCGCCCAGGTCCTGCCCCGGGACCATGCCCGCGCTCAGGCTGACCTGGGCCCCGATCATCGTCCCGGTTCCGACCTCGATCCACCGCTCGCCGTACAGGGCGCCGGTGGGGAAGCCGATGATCGACCCCGCGCCGAACGCGGCGAACGCCCGGCCCGCCGGGGTGTCGGCGGTGATCGCCCCGGCGCGCTGCGCTGCCCCCCACAGGCCGTGCACAGCACGCCAGGCCACCCGGAGGCGGTAGGCGTGGAGTGCGCTTCTCGGCGACATGATGCAGAAGGTTACCGGTCCGTAGCGGCAAGCTGGCCGCAAGCCGCCGCGATCTCACGGCCCCTGGTGTCGCGGACGGTGCAGGGTACCCCGGCGGCGGCGACCCGGCGGACGAACTCCTGCTCGGCCGGCTTGGGCGAGGCATCCCATTTGCTGCCCGGTGTCGGGTTCAGCGGGATCGCGTTCACGTGCACCAGCGGGCCCAGGGCCTGGTGCAGCACGCGGCCGAGCAGGTCGGCCCGCCACGGCTGGTCGTTCACGTCCCGGATCAGGGCGTACTCGACCGACACCCGCCGCCCGGTTCGGTCGGCGTAGAACCGGGCGGCGTCGAGCACCTCGGCCACCTTCCACCGGGTGTTCACCGGCACCAATTCGTCGCGCAGTTCATCGTCGGGGGCGTGCAGGGACACGGCCAGCGTCACGGCCAGGCCCTCGCCGGCCAGCCGGCGGATCGCGGGCACGAGCCCCACGGTGGACACGGTGACCGAGCGCTGGGAGATGCCAAAGCCCTCCGGCACCGGATCGCAGATCCGGTGGACCGCGTCCAGTGTGCGCCGGTAGTTCGCCAGCGGCTCGCCCATGCCCATGAACACCACGTTGGACAGCCGGCCCGGCGGGCCGAGGCCACCGTCCCTGACCGTGGCCGCCGCCGTACGGACCTGCTCGACGATCTCCGCCGTGGACAGGTTGCGCCGCAGGCCGCCCTGGCCGGTGGCGCAGAACGGGCAGGCCATCCCGCAGCCCGCCTGGCTGGACACGCAGACGGTGGCGCGGTCCGGGTAACGCATCACCACGCTTTCCAGCAGCGTGCCGTCGTGTGCCCGCCACAACGACTTCCTGGTCGCACCGTTATCGCAGCTCAGCGCCCGGGCCTCGGTCAGCAGCGGCGGCAGCAGTTCGCCCACCAGCGCGGCACGGGAGCGCTGCGGGATGTCGGTCATGCTGGGCGCATCCACGCTTAGCCGGGCGAAGTAGTGCCGGGACAGCTGCCTGGCCCGCAGCGGCTTTTCGCCGAGCGCGGCGACCGCCTCCGCGCGCTGCTGCGCCGACAGGTCGGCCAGGTGGCGCGGCGGCTGGCCGCGGCGCGGCGCATCGAAGACCAGGGGCAGCGAAGACATGGCCTTTCCAGTGTTCCACTGACGGATAGTTAGGAATCTGTAGATTTCTGGCATGTCTTCGATGCGCAACCGGCCAAGGGCCGCTCGGTCCGCCGCGCTCGGCGGCCAGCCCGGAACGGTACTCGAAAGCGAGAGCCCGTACGGCAGCCGCCGGCTCGTGGTCGAGTACGACGGCGCGACCACCGCCGCGTACCTGCACGACGCCGGTGCGGTGCTGGGGGCGGCGTGGATCGCCAACCACGAGCAGGCACCGCAGAGCGCGGATCTGTCCCGGCTGAACGCGGGCCAGGCACCGCTGATGCCCGCCGCGCACACCAAGCACCCGGCGGGCCGGCCACCGCTGGACGCCAGGACATTGCGGGCGCTGTGGTTCGAGGAAGGCGACGGGGTCGCGGTCATCGAGGGCGGGCAACTGCTCGCGGTGATCCCCGGCTGGTCCGACATGGCCCGCGGCATGCCCGGCTACAGCAGGGACGTGATCGGGCAGACGCCGTTCGCCTGGTCACTCGATGATGCGATGGAGGGTCTCGGCCCCCGGGCCGACCGGGCGACGGCGTTCTGGCGGTGGCGGCAGCGGGACGACTCCTGGGTGTCGTTCCAGCGGTCCATGCTCGGCCACCTGCTGGCCCGGCTCGGGCCCGGCGCCAGGTACTGGGATGTCAGCGGCGGCAAGCAGCCGATGGTCGGCGTCTCCGAGCGGCCGCCGACCGAGCAGCGGCAGTACACGGTGCTGTCCACGATCGGCATGAGCTGCCAGCGGATGCCCGTGGTGGAGCAGGCGATGGAGGACCCGAGCGCCTGCGCGCGGATCGAGCTTGCCATCGCTACAACCATGCCCAGCCGGGACGCCGCCCGGGTGTTCCTGTGGCTCGCCCAGTATCCGTGGCGGGCGGTGACCTGGTTCGGCACCGGGCACACCGTGCGCTGGTACCACGAGCCGGGGACCTTCCCGCTCGGTGGCGGGAAGGAGGCCGTGCTCCTGCTCGACGACCCCTCCCACCTGCTTGGCCCGGAAGTGCCCGACCTGAGCGGGTTCTCGGTGGGCGGCGACCCGGCGCGGTGGCTGTGGATCATCCCGATCACCGAGCGGGAGCGCCTGATCGCCAAGGAACGCGGCGCCGCCAGCCTGGTGACCCAGCTGGCCGCGCAGCGCCGCAGCTGGGTGACGAGCGTCTGACGCCCGCGGCGGCATTACCGGGAGATGCCGCTTATCAATGGATATGCAGGCTGATGCCGAGCAGCGGAAGCCACCACAGCAGAATGGCGAGAATGGCCGATGGGGCATCCGGGCTATTGAGGTACCGGAATGAAGACCAGCAGGAGGAGCCAGACCACCGGGCCAGCGATGAGCATCGCGTCGATCCGGTCCAGGATTCCGCCGTGGCCGGGCAGCACGGAGCCCATGTCCTTAATGCCAAGATCGCGCTTGATCATTGATTCGACCAGGTCGCCGAGCGCGGCACAGGCGAGGGCCGCCGCGCCGACCAGCAGCCCCTGCCAGATGGCACCGTGCAGCAGGAGCGGCAGGCCGATCGCCCCGCCCAGGAGGCAGAACAGCGCGGAGCCACCGAACCCCTCCCAGGTCTTCTTGGGGCTGATCGCCGGGGCCATCAGATGGCGCCCGACGGTGACGCCAGCGGCGTAGCCACCCACGTCGCTGCACACCACCAGGATCAGGAACAGCAGCGTGCGCCGCGGGCCGTCCGGCGGGGCCAGCATCAGGCCGACGAAACAGGCTGGCAGCGGCAGGTACGCAAGCGCGAAGGCGCCCGCGGTGACGTCGCGCAGGTAGCCGTCGGTCCCGCCGGTCAGCCGCCAGGCGAGGATCGCGCTCATGGTGATCGCGACGGCGGCCAGTGCGGCACGCTCGCCTTGCCAGTAAGACAACACGAAGGCCACGGCACCACCCGCGGCTACCGGGATCACCGGTATCCGGATCTGCTGCCCCGACACGGCGCGGGTCAGTTCCCACAGCGCAATGCCAACAAACACGCCGACAAGGATGAGGAAGGTGGCCTTGACCGTGAACAGCGTGAGAATGGCAAGCCCGCCCAGGCCAAGGCCGACACCGATCGCGGCGGGCAGGTTGCGCCCCGTGCGCCGCTCCCGCTTCTCCGGCTTTGCGGGCTCTGCTGGAATGTCCGCAGGCAGGTCGTCAGACTTCAAGCAATTCTGCTTCTTTATGTTTGAGCAGCTCGTCCACCTGCGCGACGTAGGTGTGCGTGAGGTCGTCGAGCTCCCGCTCCGCCCGGCGCCCCTCGTCCTCGCCCGCGTCGCCGCCCTTGACCAGCTTGTCCAGTGAGTCCTTCGCGTGGCGCCGGATGTTACGGATAGAGACCTTGCTGTCCTCCGCCTTGCGGTGGGCGACCTTGATGTACTCCCGGCGGCGCTCCTCGGACAGTTCGGGGAAGACGACCCGGATGATCGTGCCGTCGTTGGCCGGGTTGACGCCCAGGTCGCTGTTGCGGATCGCCTTTTCGATGGCTGCCAGCGATGACTTGTCAAAGGGCTGGATGACCACCATCCGCGGCTCGGGGATGTGGAACGAGGCAAGCTGGTTCACCGGCGTCTGGGTGCCGTAGTACTCGGCCGTGATCTTGGCGAACATGGCCGGGTGCGCCCGCCCGGTGCGAATGACCGCGAACTCCTCCTTGGCGACGGCGACGGCCTTCTCCATCTTCTCTTCGGCTTCGAAGAGGGTCTCGTCTATCACAGCGGCTCCTGTCCCATCGCTTGCCTGCCCGCGGCTGCTAACCGCGGGCGTCGGCATCCTCCGGCCTGCTGACCAGCGTGCCGATCTTCTCCCCGCGTACTGCTCGCACGACGTTACCCTTTTCCATCAGGTCGAAGACGACAATGGGCAGGCCGTTGTCCATGCACAAGCTCACCGCCGTGGTATCCATGAACTTCAGTCCCAGGCGGAGCACCTCACTGTAGTCAAGCCGATGGAAGCGCACGGCATCGGGCATCGTGCGCGGATCCGCATCGTAAACCCCGTCCACCTGCGTCCCCTTGAGGAGCGCCTCGGCGCCGATCTCCAGCGCGCGCTGCGCCGCGCAGGTGTCGGTGGAGAAGAAGGGGGCACCAAGGCCGGCCCCGAAGATGACGATCCGCCCCTTCTCCAGGTGGCGGATTGCCCGGCGGGGAATGTACGGCTCGGCCACCTGCCCCATCGTGATCGAGGTCTGGACCCGGGTATCCACGCCGAGTTTCTCGAGCACGTCCTGGAGCGCGAGGCAGTTGATCACCGTGCCGAGCATGCCCATGTAGTCGGCCCTGGCCCGGTCGATGCCGCTTTCGGCCAGTTCCCGGCCGCGGAACATGTTCCCGCCGCCGACGACCGCCGCAACCTGGACCCCGTCCCGGACCACGGCGACGATCTCCCTGGCGATGCGCTGGACCACGCTCGGGGAGATGCCCAGCGGTTCGTCGCCGGAGAACGCCTCGCCGGACAACTTGACCACGACGCGCCGCCAGGGACGGTGCGCCCGGTCATTCCGCCTGTCGCCCTGGGCCGCTTCCGCGGGCGGATGGCCGTTGGTCACCGGCGCGCTGCCATCCCCCGCAGGGGCGCCGTCCCGCACGGCGGAGCCGAGCACGCGGGCCGCGCCGTCCCCCCTGTCGGCGCTGTTCTCCACGAGGCCGCCTCCTTGGTTGTCTGGTTTGCCAGCCCCGTCCCTCAGCCTGCTTGGCCGATCTGGAAGCGGGCGAACGCACGTACCGTGGCGCCCTGCTCGCTGAGCATCTGCTTGATCGTCTTCTTCGGCTCCTTGACGAACGGCTGCTCGACGAGCGCGACGTCCTTGAAGAAAGCGCCCAGCCGGCCCTCAACGATCTTGGGGATCGCCTGCTCCGGCTTGCCCTCGTCCCGGGTGATCTGCTCGGCGATCCGGCGCTCGTTCTCGACGATGTCGGCCGGCACCTGGTCCCGGGTCACATACTGCGGCCGCATCGCCGCGACCTGCTGGGCGACGTCCTTGCCCGCCTGCTCGTTCGGCGCGTCCAGCTGGACGAGCACGCCCACGGTCGGCGGCAGCGCCCGGTCGGAGCGGTGCAGGTAGCTGGCGACATAACCGCCCTCGAGCAGCGCGTACCTGCCGAGCTCCAGCTTCTCCTTGAGCGCGGCGCCCGCTTCGTCGATGAGCTGCTGCGCGGTGACCCCCGCGCGCACCTCCAGCGCCAGCACGGCGAGCCTGTCGGCGGCCCGCTGCGCCAGCGCGGCTGCGGTGATGTCCGCCGCCACCCCCTGGAACAGGTCGGTCTTGGCAACGAAATCGGTCTCGCAGTTCAGCTCGACCAGGACCCCGGCGCTGGTGCCGTCGAGTGCCGCCGCGATGAGCCCGTTGGCCGCGGTCCGCGTTTGCCGCTTGGCCACGTCCTTCACACCCTTGAGGCGCAGCAGTTCCACCGCCTTGTCGAACTCGCCGTCCGCCTCCGTCAGCGCGTTCTTGCAGTCCATCATCCCTGCGCCGGTAGCGTCGCGAAGCCGCTTCACATCCGCGCTGGTGAAGTTCCCCATGTCCTCATCTCTCACTGTCTGATCTGAATGCGTGATCAGTTCCGGCTGGCGGAACCGGTGCCGCGGGCGGCCCGGCCCAGCCGTTGCTCACTCCGCGGCGACCGGGTCACCCGCCGCTGCCGCGTCCCCGGCGCCGTCGGCTGCAGCGTCAGCGGCCGGGGCGGCGCCGTCCTCGGCGCTGGCCTGGGCCGCGGCGCCATCGGTGGCCGTGGCGCTATCGGCTGCCGTGGCGTCGGCTGTAGCAGCGTCCGCTGCGGCCGCTTCGGCAGGAGCCGCTTCGGCAGGAGCGGGCTTGGCTGGCGCCGCCTTGGCTGCGGAGGGCTTGGCAGGAGCGGGCTTGGCTGGCGCCTCCTCGGCTGCCACGGGCTCGGCAGGGGCCGCTGCGGCAGGAGCGGGCTCGGCAGGAGCCGCCTCGGCCGGCGCCGCCTCGGCTGCCACGGGCTCGGCAGGGGCCGCTGCGGCAGGAGCGGGCCCGGCAGGAGCCGCCTCGGCTGCCACGGGCTCGGCAGGGGCCGCTTCGGCAGGAGCGGGCTCGGCAGGAGCCGCCGCGGCTGCCACAGGCTCGGCAGGGGCCGCCTCGGCAGGAGCAGACTCGGCTGCCACGGGCTCGGCAGGGGCCGCCTGGGCCGGCGCCGCCTCGGCTGCGGCGGGCTCGGTGGCAGCCGCAGCCGCGGCCGCGCCGTCGCGCGCCCCGTCGTCGGCGCCCTTGCGCTCGAGCAGCTCA
>Ga0306925_10006528_pt1 | contig 10851 bp, 16 predicted proteins | sample flu12Cox44000176_FD_203755 | JGI IMG/M metagenome (GOLD analysis project Ga0306925, IMG submission 203755) | Lab enrichment of tropical soil microbial communities from Luquillo Experimental Forest, Puerto Rico - flux8day.12C.oxic.44.000.176 (v2)... | ecosystem: Environmental > Terrestrial >... | reverse complement strand
ACCCTACGGACCGGTCCGAAGCAGTGCCGGAAGATTTGCTGCGGTGGACCGACGGCCGCGCGATTGTCGCCACAGGCTCTCCATTCGCGCCAGTCGATCTTGCGGGGCGGAAGATTCCAATAGCGCGGTGCAATAACGTCTATATCTTTCCGGCCGTTGGTCTGGGTTTGATTGCCTCCAGAGCGCGGAGAGTCACCGATCGGATGATGATGGCGGCCGGGCGCGCATTGGGGCGAAAACTCACCCGTGCTGTTGGACTCTGAAGCGGCGCTACTTCCTAGTTTGAGGGACCTCCGGACGATTGCACGACAGATCGCCTTTGAAGTAGGCATCGAAGCGCAACGCGAAGGGGTTGCCCAGTTCACATCACCCGAGGAGTTGCGCGACCGCATAGCCAGTACGCAATGGACACCTGAATACCCGCACTTGGTTGGAGGTCAGGCCTAGCCATCGCAAGTTCGCTTTGCTCACGTTGCGCAAACGCTTGGGCCTTGTTCCGAAATTTCCCCACTTTTCTGTCAGTGCCGTGCAAGGGACCATAGGACTGCACATGCACACCCGCCGACCGGCGGGACTTTGGCCCGGCCCAGATACACCTGCCCACTCTCCCGGAGCCGGCCTTGATGTAGGACATCACAGCTTCTTTTGCGCCCTGAACCATACAACACCTCGCTCCAAAACAACTCGCGATCTAGTGCGAACTTGCCTGTTTACGAGGTGACAAACTTTTTGCACTTTTGAGACCAACCAATGACACGTCGCGCTTTTCAGACTGCTAGGTTGGCGATGCGCACGAGAGTCACTCAACCCGAGGACTCGGCGCGAGTAATCAATGGCAAATTCGCCGGGAGAGAATGCATGAAAGGTACAACGGGTGCAATGCGTTCAACTCGAATGGCATGAAAAGGGAGATGAAGCGATGAAGAAATACGGAAGTGTCCTCAAGAATTCAAGCAGCCGGCGGTTGTTCTTGCGAAATGGAATGATCGCGGCTGGAGCAGCGACAATGGGGCCCGGGCTTCTGCCCGGCAGCTTAGCAGCGTTTGGACGCGACGACACTGACAACAAGCCTGTCAAGAAGGGAGACATTGCCATTCTGCGATTCCTCCAGGCGTTGGAAACGGTAGAAGCGGATTTGTGGTTGCAATATTCGGAGCTTGGCGGAACCCAGGACAACGAAGTGTCCGGGCCCGGTAAGGTAGGGAACGCCGCCTACACGGCGGCACTTACGATTCTGGACGGCGACATGCCTCAATACATTCACGACAACACGGATGACGAAATCAGCCACGAAGCATTTCTAGCGAATTACTTGAAATCGAAGGGCGCAGAGCCATTCGATTTAACTCCGTTTAAGGTGTTGCCGAGCAGTCAGGCCGATGGAGCGGATAAAACAGCCGCACGCCTGACAAACCTGACGCAGCTCACCATCGACACGAGTTTCTGGTCCCGATACCGCAGCATAACCAATCCTGATTTTGATCTAGGCGCGCCGTTCGTTCAGGCTGTGCCCAGCTTGAATGTAGGGCAGCACACGGCAATTCCGAGAACAAATAACGATACGGTTGGCAGTGATCCCAGCAATCCACCTTCAAGCATTTCAACTCACCTGCAGGCGATAGCGTTCACGGCGGGATTTCACTTTGCGTTCATCGAGCAAGGGGGCACAAGCCTGTATCCAACACTGGCTCAGCAGGTGAGTAATCCCGAAGTTCTGCGAATTTTGCTGAGCATCGGCCCGAGCGAGACGATGCACTTCCAAACTTGGCAGGACAAGGCTGGCAACGCCTTGGCTATTACGGACACGGATACGGGCTTTCCAGGCTCTACAGGTGCGACAGTCACCTTCTCAGTGCTGTCGCAGGCCAAAGGGGAAACTGATCCTGAATCACTGAACGGCGACACTCTGCAAGCGAACCTGATCATGCCAGAGCCGTGTCACTTTCTGAACCCAAGCTTAGGGCCTGTTGCGATCATTCGGCCGACATCGACACAAAACTCGGGTGCAGTTGCCGCGGTGATGGCCTTCGCTAACGACGGGCTCTTCATCGATCCAAAGACGGGGAAGAATACCGGTATTGTGCAAGCGCTTATGAGTCTTGCAGAGGAGGCGGATGAGGCACGGCGTACGGGCTGACGGTGACGCGAACTTCTCTCACAATTACTAAAAACCATCGACGCAAAATGACCCGGGATAGACCCCAGGCCATTTTGTGTTGATGCGATTGCAAAGAGGTGAACGTTCGATTGGAGCCAGCATGGTAAAGAAAACGCAGCGGGGAAATTGGCGAACTGCTGGAAAAACATCGGCAATCAAAAAAGCGATAGTAAACTCAATCTGACGGGTTACCTACGAGCGATTTAACGACATCATTTGGCCACCCCTGACCGCATCGGAGGCAAAACTTTGTGAAGATACTCATAATTGGTTTACTCGGCTCTTGGTTCATTTCGTTGACGCTCGCCGGCCAATCTGAAACCAATTTTCTTCAAAGACTTTGCAAGGACGAAGCGTTAGCAGGAAGGTTTAGGCCATTGACACACACTTCCCACTCAGCTGCCCTGAATGCAGGCTTCCCGGAGACCAATTTCTGAAGCCCACCCACCACTGATGTCAGGCGGCTGTGTGAGCTGCGCGACTTCCGTACTTCTTCACGGCCTGCTCAATGGCAGGGGTGGCCCGAGCCAAATCTTCAGCCGACATGACCGGGTGAAATTCCAATGCGCGTCGACCGCCAGGAACCAAGGTTCAGCGAATGCCGGGATTTCCGAAGTGTCTTGCATGTTCACGACGAGGAATCCGCCACGGTTGCCGTCGTTGGCAAAAAAGAATGCAGCCGAGGGCTTCTGCTCGACTGGATCTGTAATGTTTGTGGACCTCACCAAGGGCCAGCCAGAATCGCTACAGGCCAATCTCATTATGCCGGAGCCTACGCCCTTCCTCGACGCCCGCAAGTTTCCCGTCTGCTCGATCATTCGCCCAACTGAAACGACAGGTGCGGCGGCAGGGGCGGTCAAGGCATTCACCGATGACGGCCTCTTCATCGGCAGAAGGATCAAGGCTTTTTTGACCTGCTGAACGATCTCGCCGAGGATGCGGACAAGGCTCGACGGGGAGGCTGAGCTGCTACAAACAGCCATGGTCGCGTGTTGAATTGAATTCACGCAGGGATGACTGTCGCGGTAGGGACGACCCTGTCGGATCACCCCCCGGCCAAAGCCGTCACAGCGCGGCCGACGCGCTACTTTGCCGCCTCGGTCACCATTGTGTGCGGGCGCGCTCCGTGCGCTGGCGGCCCAGATCCCCCGGCGCGAGCGCCGCACACGACGAAGCGCTCAGTTCGCTTGTCTGGTAAGCCGACTACGTCCACTGCTGTGAAAAGGCTGAAAACACTCTGACGATCAGGACGCTGCAGTGCACGGCTCTTCCATCTTTTTCCTTGCATCTATCACATAGTTCGCGCAATTCTTGTTCTTTTAGTCGATGATCTTTAGCGCTGCCTCGCGCCAGTTAACCAAGAGGTTGCCTTCCATGAGTGAACAGGAAAACATCGAGATTGCCAAAAAGCAGGTCGCTGCTTTAAACGCTCGCAATGTTGATGAGTATCTCGGCCGAGTGGACGAGTCTTGTCGAGAGGGAATGTGGAGGAGTTTGGAGGTACTCTTCGCGGCGCTCCCCGATGTTCGGCTCGAAATTGAGCAGATCCGCGCGGGCGAGGATTTTGTTGTCGTTCACTCCATCATTACAGGCACCCACAAGGGGACCTTCGCCGGAATCGCTGCCACCAACAAGCCCGTCAATTTTCACGCCTGTAACCTTGTTGAACTACGGAACGGCAAAGCGATTCGTATGAGAGGGTACGCGGACGAGGCCACGCTGTTCCAGCAGCTCGGCGTTCTTTCGGCTTGATCGGCATAGCGAGCCGGTTGCTTCGACTGGAAAGCGCGATAGCCTTTATCTCACCACTCCACGGTTGCGGCAACTCGCTCCATTTTACGAATCGCATCGTAATTCTCGTCCGATACGCAGGCGAACCGCGAGATTCCGGCGGCCTCTAATATGCCTCGCCCCTCTTGACGTGTGTGTACCGAAAGAAATTCCCGGCGCAGCACTTCCTGCATTTTGTATGGAACGGAACGGTGGACGACCCAAGGCGGCGCGGGACTTGGTCCGAGCACAGTCACTGTTCGGACCTTTTTGGCAATCCACGGCTCTCTAGCGAATGCCATCTCAAGAACAATGATATCAATGACGGTCGCATATTGTCGGTTGCCCTGTCGATCGGGACGACCTAGGGTAACAGCCCGATCCTCCCCGCGCAGCGGGCTGCCGGATCGAGTGCGAGGGTAATGGACGAGTAGAACAATGTATTGGCATCCGTGCTCCGCCGTATTCATGTCTCGTAGTATGCCGTTGTAGAGTGACATTACCCGGCCCGGCGTGGGCACTATGGGCGTTAGGATACTCATCGCTGACGATAACCTCGCCGTTCGTACCCGTTTGCGACGTGGACTCAATGCCTACGACGACTGGGTCATTTGCGCGGAAGCCGAAAATGGTCAGCAGGCCGTTTCCAAAGCTGAAGAGCAAAGACCAGATGTGGTTATTCTCGACCTGTCCATGCCTGTAATGAATGGGCTGCAAGCTTGCCGTGAAATCAAACGAATCTTGCCAGCGGTCCGGGTGTTCATCTACACGCTGTACGATTCAGCTTCCGTCGAACGGGAAGCACGTAAAGTAGGAGCGCGCGCCGTAATTCCGAAGGGTTGGCCCGTCGAATTCTTAATAGTAGCCGTCGAAGAACGACTAGGAAACTGAGGTATTGCTGCCGGGCCGCTGGCCCAACGTATTGATTACTATAGGTAACCACGACTCCCACCCATTTTGTTTGACGTTATAATCAGCGCCGGGTAGCTCCTGTACTGCGGGTGGATTGAGCGCGAGCACTGGAACGCTGGGGAATTTAGCTTTCAACCAGGCTACCATTTCCTCTCTGACCTCATTGGAGGCTCCATATCCGACGATGAACAGGTTCCAACTCGGCGCTAAGTCGAAAACGAGTTTGGCGGCCTCATTCCCGATAACAGAAACTACTTCGTAGCCTTGTGCCCTTAGCAGGTTCGTTCGATTTATCGCCACGGTGTTGTCATACGCAATTTGACCAACAAGCTTTTTTGCAATCTTGGGGCGCGATCCACCGAGGTTCACACGAGCGACCACTTCCTTCGTCGAGAGGTGGATGGCATAGCACTCATTGGCTGTGGTCGCGGAAAGCTCAGTTAACTTCCGGCGAACTTCGGCGAGGCCCGCGGCTCGGCCACGCCACAACGAAGAACCGTCCGGAAATTGCTCGAAGAGGTCGTAATCTCTTTGCATTGCGGGTGCCCGTAGAACTTGTGGAGAATGTCTTCTTCTACGACTGCTTCGACTAATACACAATAACCGTGCGACCCACGGTCACCATGCGATGCCCGGCCCTGCATGCCAATTCCATCGTTCCTGCCATTTCAAACACCTCAAAGACGGCGCACCCAACGCCACGGCGGACACGTATCGTTGACAAGAGCTGAGCTTCCGAGCACCTGTCAGTTCTAGTATTCGTGTGTTTCCGTATTATCGAATCTTGCTGGTCTGCGCGTTCAGGCCAGGGGTAGGAAATTCCCGGCTTCAAGTTTCCGATTACCCCGTAAATCAGGAGTTGAGACTGCAGGCAGTCGCGGGTGCGAGCCTGTCATCTTCATCCAATCCCGGCTCTCAACTGGCGGCGACGCACAATGCGTAGGGAGCGGTTACTGCCAAAGCGAGAGAGGCCTGCGGTAACTACTCGCCTAACGAACCGTCAACTGGCCCGAGCCGCGGCCGCGGCATGAGTAGCCGTTCCACCTTCGTCCTCGAGCGAGTTCCCGTCCCACTTATGCTGCGGGTCGGAATAGAAGGTGAGTCCACCCCCTGAATTGCTGACGGCAATCAACAGCCATCCTCCCGGAATCTTCGCTCTGCTCACACGGGCGGAGAGCGTACTGCCGACATCCAGCTTTTCAAATTTAAGTTTAGGCATATAGAAAACACCTCCGAATCCGTCACCGAAGGTTATCACACACAGAATAAGGCCGGGGCTTGTGCGTGCGGGCTCGAGCGCAAGTGATTGACAAAGACGCTCTCTCTGCCACGGGATTGCGCTTTGTCATCCCGTAGCGTACAGTGCGCCCACTCTCGTCTAGCGAACCGCCCAATCAAATAGACCTGCCCTCTCTCTCGCAGCCGGCTCATTCGTTCCATAAAACTAGGGGTGTCGAAGATTGCCGATGCGTAATACCACGCATTGCGAGTCCTGTGGTTCGAAGAACCTGAATAGGTGCTCGGCGGAAATTGCCGCCCACTTTCCCGGCCTCCCGCAGTTTCTACTTTTTGCCGGGATTTACTAAGAGTCCTCCAATCTCCCTTGGATTCAGGCACGTCAGCACGTAAATGGCTCCGAGACACAGAAGCGTCGGCGCAATGGGTCGGCGTTAAAAATGCACCTCTCCCAATTCCCAGCCCAGCCCCGAGATTTGAGGAGAGGTGCCGACTAGGTCGCGCCTAGCCTTTCACGCGACCCAGCTCTGTGAATCCTAGCAAGCCCGCTATCTCGCCACACCTGTCAGTTCTGGCAGAAGGACTGGCGCGTGCCGTGGGCACAGAAGCGCCACAGGGCTCATGCCAAATTAGACTGCCCGTGCCAAGGGCGAAGGACGCACCGTTTTCCGGCTCTTGTGCATGGCAATTGATGGTTCTCACGGCCAGCGTAGGTTCACAACGTCCTGCAACGCTAAGCAATCGGAGGTAGTTAGCCTGCCGGACATCAGTTCAGGCCGAATGGCTCCTAGCGTTCCCCTATCGTTATCTTCAGGCCAGACGCGTGATTGCAACGAGAATAACTGCTGCTCTGATAAAGGCGACGATAATCCTGGAAGGAAATAACTTGGGTCGCGACGTCACGACCGTCCGCGGCTGGGAGAGACGCGAAGGGAACCTTCCACGAGACATGGTCCCGGCCATCCTCATGCAGACAATCTCCATTCCCCGCAGCTCCTGGGCATTATCTGGCAATTTATACAGTTGTAGTTGCCTACAGCCGGTGCCAGTTTCAGACCCAGGAACCTAGGCCATGCAAGCGGTCGGCGCATCGTCAAATAGGCGGCGTTTCTGCCCCAGATGCGGTCGCAACGACATTGCAAAGTCCCATTCTGGAGTGATTGAACAGCAAGTCCTGCGAATGTTGCATCTACGGGCTTATCGTTGCTGCGAATGTGGAAGGCGATTCTACGGCCGACGCCCATTATTGTTCGTCGAACTTAAACGCGCGTCCTACAAACTGACGACGGATTTCATCCTCGAACTTCCGGGCCTTTGCCACGGTCGCGCATTCGGACTCGTTGGCCTCTGACGCTGAGCATGCTTTCTGGCCGAGACTTCGTAGCAAAATGGCCTCTTTGACATGTACCACGCAGAGCACGCCCTCCCTGGGCATCGAAAGTTTCGTGCTCGGCGTCATTTCTTGAAAAGGGAGGGCAGTTCGTTCACGGGGCTCCCTAGAGTGACGACATCACTATGTTAGCTGTCTCGTATCGGAAATCTGAGCGCAAGCCCGAGGCGGAGGAGGTAGGGCTATGCCTCGGTCGTTAGTTCTGATGTGGTTCCTGATAGTCGCGTTCGTCCCAGTGGCGCAAACCGAGGAGCAGGAGACGCAAGAAGTGCTGAGAAACGGTGAGAGGATCTCGACTGCGCTGGCGACGGTTACCAGCACAGCAATCTCGCCGTTAGTCGGCGTCTGTGTCGTGGGCTGGTGGCAGTACTATCACACGCCGCAAGCACAGCGCGATCAACTGCCGTTGATTCAGAAGCCAAAATTCTGGGTGCCGATTATCGTGCTGCTGGTTCTCATATTCATCAAAGACACTTTTGGAGGGTTCGCACCCTTAATTAAGAAGCCTTTGGATGCAGTCGAAGTCCTATTTGTCAATCACGCGGGGCTGGCGCTGATTGCATTCCCGGTAGTGTTAAACCAGGTCGCGCGGGTAATGGGGCTCCAGTCGCTGCGGGGACTCTTTGCTTATCTGCAGAGCGGGCCCGTAGTGTTCGCGGCCACGGCCCAGACGAGCGGCGTTCATCACGCCTTCACCGTAGCGACGGCTGTTTTCTATACTATGACAGGATTAGCAGTCACATTTGTGGTTTGGCTGGTCGGACACTCCTTTGATGTGCTGGCTATGATCAGTCCGTTTCCGTTTCTTGATTTCATGCTGAAGACAATTAGAAACACTATCTTCGCAGTGCTGATGATCACGGCTCTTATTAGTCCACATCTCGGGTTGCTACTCTGCCTATTCGTTATCGTCTGCAGTTTACTTCTCTTCGGCTGGGCCCTACGAACAGCCGTTTTTGGCACCGTCTTTGCGTGGGGATTGCTGAGAGTTTTGTTGTTTGAAGCCCAGGACAAACCCAACCCGGGTGAGCGTGTTCCTGCTTTCTCCACGCGCGTGCGCAAGGTACCCAGGCGGACTTACGGACGGCTGCACACCATCGAGGATGGCACGCTGATGTTTGCCTATCGGCGCTTGTTGGTTGGGCCCGAGAAGCTGGTACCGGTCGGCAAGGCATCGAGTTTCGAGGTCGGCCAGGGCATATTATTCCCCTCGGTGATCGAGCCCATTGAATCGGCGGGTAAGCATCGGGTCGTCTTTCGCTTGCTGCCCACGCACCGAGGCGCTGAAGAATCAGTTCGCGGCTGCCTGGAGCTTGCGCAGGTGCGGGATATCCGATTTACCAAAGGCATTCGCTCATTCTGGAAGTTTGTAACGGAGAGTGGAGGGTCCTCCGTCAGCACGTAGGCCGGAAAAAACATGGGAGCGGCGGTTTGGAATGAGGCCCTCGGTGGGCCAAGACAGCAAATGGAAGTCTGGTTCTATCACGAATAGGAACCGCGGCCGAGAGGCCAACACACGTCTAGCCGCGGCGAAGGCCCAGCTCAATCGGTTCGGAACGCCGACAGCTGCCGAGCTTCAGTCGAGCAACGACTTGTTCTTCCCAATGCTGGCCTTGCCCAGTGCACAGGCGCGCCGTGCCAAGATCCGCAATATCGGTTACGGCGTTCGGAGCGACTTCGAATTGAACTTCGGCAGGCACCTGCCTACGTTCGGGCGGGCGACGATGACACGGATACGCTGCGCGATCGATGAAGCGAAGTTGAAGTGCTGCTTTATATGGACGGAACCCGACAAATCAGGCACTGACGGATTGGACGCACTCGTTCGCAACCAACTACGCCACTTCAGATAGCCCGCTCTCACTCCTGAGCACAGATAGCTCATCGCTCGGTATGGCAAACTGCGAGGCACCGCACTTCACGCAGACTAGAATTTGCGGAAATACCCAGACGATAGGCTTGTCGAGGCCCCCCAATCCCGGAAAGTGTATGGCGACTTCCCCGTTGAAGCTTGCCTGGTTGTCCGAACCGCAAGTGTTACAAGACATCCCCATCCCTCCAAGCTGTGAGATATATAGTTCATATAGCTCATTACAACCACCGCTACAATCCAAAACTAACGAAAAGAGTCTCTGGTACGTTTGGCTGGCTTGCAACGAATCACTTCCCTGCAGGTGATAGACAGGCACGCAAGTTCAGAGATTTAAAAGCCGCCGATTCTTGAAACTCACTGTCAGTTTTGACAGGTAGAGTTTTCTCGATGTTCGGGCTATTTTGAACGGAATGCCGAGCAAGGTCCTCGCATGGCCGTCCGGGGGAAAGCGTGCGCACTCAAGACAAGAGAACAATCCGCTCACGGTGCGTCCGAAGATACTGGTCGTCGAAGACTTCGAAAAATTCCGACAGTTCGTCGTCTCCACACTGCAGGACAAGACCGAGTGTGTGGTCAGCGAGTCATCAGATGGGCTGGAAGCTGTCCAACGAGCCGAGGAGCAAAAGCCCGATCTGGTTCTGCTCGATATTGGGTTGCCCAGCCTGAACGGAATGGAAGTCGCGCGACGCCTCCGGAGGCTGACCATCCCTCCAAAGATCGTTTTCGTCAGTGAGGAATCTTCCTCTGAAATCGTACGACAGGCCCTTAACCTTGGCGCAGTGGGATATGTTCACAAGCTGCGTGCTCAAACAGATCTGTTGCCCGCGATTGAAGTTGCGCTTGAGAGGAGGCGTTTCGTTAGCAGTGGCCTGTTAATCGGGGAAGGCACGAATACTCAGGCTCGACATGAAATCCTTTTTTGCTCTGATACTGCTGCCGTCCTGAAGGCGTTTGCTGACTTCGTTGGGAACGCCCTCAAGTCAGGGAACCCTGTGCTCGTGGGGGCGATTAAGTCATGCGAGAACAGCTTCTATCAGGAATTGAAGGCACGGGGCGTAGAGATTGACGCCGCGATTCAACGAGGCACCTACGCATTTCTGGATGTTGACGCACCACCTGACCTGACTAAAACCCACGATGCTGTGAGACGTTTGAGTGAGGCCGCCTCCCGGGCAGGTAAGGAACATCCTCGGGTTGCTGTTTGGGGTGGACGCGCAGGCAGAATGTGGACAGAAGGCAGGAAAGACGAGGCGATTCGACTCGAGCAACTTGCCAACGAATTAGTCAAGCATCACGACGTTGATATGCTGTGTCCGTATCCATGGCGCTGGGAAGAACATTCCGCGTTCAAGAAAGTATGCGCAGAGCACTCCGTTGTTTCTTATCGATGAGCACGCGGCGTACAACTCGATCCTGGTAAACGAGGAAACCGGGTGCGTCGTGAAAAGGTGGTGGTCCACAGCGGGAGTTAATCCCGCCTGGGAGCTCTGCGAGACGATCAGCGCCATGACC
>Ga0306925_10006526_pt1 | contig 10852 bp, 10 predicted proteins | sample flu12Cox44000176_FD_203755 | JGI IMG/M metagenome (GOLD analysis project Ga0306925, IMG submission 203755) | Lab enrichment of tropical soil microbial communities from Luquillo Experimental Forest, Puerto Rico - flux8day.12C.oxic.44.000.176 (v2)... | ecosystem: Environmental > Terrestrial >... | reverse complement strand
GCCTCGTCGACGTACGGGTACACGATCGTGCGGCCGCGGTTGCCGGGTGGACCGTCGGCGACGCCCAGCCAGCTATGCGCCCAGGCGAGTGCAGCGCGGGTGTCACAGCGGTTGACGGCTTTGACGAGGTCGAGCGCATCGCCTTTGTCGGTATCGGTGGCGAAATCGGCCCACACCCCGGCTTTCTCGCCGGTCAGATGGACTTTGCAGCTCTTCCCTTGCTCGCCGTAGATCGAGCCGCAAACCCATTCGGGACCGATGCGTCGCCCGTTCGGCAGGAGTGTGCGGACGAGGGCATAGATGTCCTGCGCCAGGAGCCTGGAAATTTCCGCCGCGTTCATATTACCAGCGCCCCCAGCTCCCCGAGCGCCTGATTGACCGACGACGCCACGAACGCTTCGAATGCTGGCACAAGGAAGCCACTCCGAGGGTCGCCCGCATCGTCGCATTCAATCCCGCAATCCGGCCCAGCGCAGCGGATGGACGAGACGACTGCTGGATCAGCGCGCGGCGGTGCGCGGTGAACAGGACGCTTTCGCTCCGATCGGCCGCTTTGGCGATCAGAGCGGCGGCGATAACGGTTTTGCCCGACCCTGTCGGGGCCACCAGCCAAAGCCGCCGCCAGCCGGGGGCGATCCCGCTCTCTTCGTGACGCACAACGTCGATCTGGTAGTCGCGGAATTGTGGCGCGCTCATTTGCGGGCGCCCCTTGCGACACATGCGGTCTTGACGATATTCGGGCGGTGCCCTGCCGCAGGTAAACCGCCCTGCCCTCCGAGTGCGCCGGTCGGCACCGTGGGGGTGGTACCCTCGGCCACGGCCTGCCCGGCAGCGAGAAGTTTATCGCCGAGCTGCTCTAGCGAAGCGAAGTCCACGAGTCGGCGCTTGCCGAGCGCAATAGTTCTTACTTCGGACAGCAGCGCCGCATAGAAATGCGACCTGCTGCAGCCAAGGTAATCACATGCATCGTGGATAGAGACGAACCGCGGTTTGATGCGGCGTTCGTCGCTCGCTAGCGCACTGCGCTGGGCCCGGTTGAGCCCATCGGGCTCCATCTGAATTGATTGAGGCATTTAGTCCGCCAAGTAGTGAACAAGGGCGGACTGCTACATACGCCTCCGATTTCCCTCGGCGTTAAACCGAAAGTGCCGAGAATTCTAACTCTCGGTACTTTCGGTACTCTCGGTATTTTCGGAAAACAGTTTTGCCGCTTGGCGCTTTTGTAGAAGAGGGCGCATTGCTTTTTGAATCGAGTCCAGGCTGTACCCGCGGGTTTTTGGACCTATTCCGAGCTTTCGGCAAAGCATCACTCCAAACCGCTCCCAGGGGACCGTTTCTGACGGAACGTGCCCCTCGTCAATCAAGGTTTGACCCGCTTCCTTGATCCTGTCTACCGTCGGGCTGGGCCCAGGCCGGCGTCTCGGGGCAGTGGGCGTCTCGCCGCTTGTCTGCCGATCGCGCATGCCCGCCGGATCGTCAGCTGTGGCGGGTGCGCCTGATGTCTCGCTGTTGATTTGCTTCTCGCACTCGGTCGCCAGCATACCTCGGCTCAGTGCTGCGATCGGCCAAAGCGCCAGCAGCGCCTCCAGCTCAAGACTTATCCGGCGAACTGCAGTTGCTCCGTCGATCACATAACCGGCAGGCGGAGGTGAGCCCCACGGCCCGATGACCAATCCGCCCTTCCCGGACCAATCGATGTAAACGCAACCGGGCTTCCAAAGGTCTACGTGGTGAGGAGGTTCCACAATGGCTTGCGCCCACCAAACTCGCGACACCTTTCGAATTTCTATGCGCTGGAAACCGTCTTTTGAGGGGATCATGTGCTCAGCTTCGGCCTCGATTGCGCCAACCCGCAGGGGCCGAATCAGGTCGTATCGCGCCGCTCGGATCAGTCGGCCGTGACGGAGGCGGGGTTCCGTTTGGCTTTCTGCGTCTCGACCGGCTTCCTGGCCGAGGCTTTCTGCGACCAGCATTGCGGCCTCGGGGAGAAACACCGCCTTTGAGCTGTAAGCCATTAGGTGCGCGCCTCTGCAAGCGGTCTTCTGCGAAGGGGGGGCGCGGCGGAAACCCGGTACAGAAGCCGGGGTTCGGGGATCAGCCTATCCGCCGCGATGACCAGTTTACCGTGTGCCGCCGATCCGCACCACGTTGCCGTCGGCGGGTACGGCAAGGTCGAGCAGTGCCTTGCGGGCCAGCGCGTCGGCGTGATCGCCGATGTGCCGGCTGTAAGTCCGCTCGATCATCACCACCGAGGTGTCGTGATTAACGGCGACGACCCGGACCGGGACGCCAGCCAGCAGCTGGCGCACGATGCTGGAATGGCGCAGCGCGTACATCGTCACCTCGCCCGGATCGAGGCTGGCGGCGCGCACTGCGCGAGCTACCAGTGGCCGGTGATCTGACCTCTTCCAGGGCTCGCCGCTGGGCTTCTTCAGCAACAGGGCATCGGGGTCACGGCCTTTCGCGATGTTGCGCAGCTTGGCGGCCAGCGCCGGCGGGATCGGCACGGGCCGCCGCGAGATCTTTTTCTGGCCGCGGCCCTTGCGCGAACTCGGCATCATCAGGCGGGGGTCGCTGCGGTTATCCTGCAGATCCTGCACCTCTAGGCGGGCAAGTTGGCTGACGCGAGCCCCGGTCACCGCCGCAGTTTCGGTCAGCAACCCGAATTCGCCGCTTTGTTCATACGCCTTGCCGATGATGGTGCGGATCGCCGGATCGCCGAGGATGACATTGCGCGTCTGTTCGGCATCAGGGATCGCGGCGAGGCCGACTTCCCAGGCGCGACGGTTAGCGGCAACACGGTCGTCTTGAGCGGCCATGGTGTTGAGGGCGGCTTTGAGCGATGTGGTGGTTCGGTTGACCGTTGACGGGGCGAGCCCGCGCGCTGCGAGGCCATCGCGCCATTGACGAAAATCCCGGATTGTCGAACCCGCGAGAGGCTTGTTGGCCAATCCCTCCGTAAGATGCGCTCTGACCCGTGCGACATTACCCGGGTCGCCGCCGCGCAGCTTGAGGTCTGCCTCATAGGGGTCGAGTGCGGAACCAACCGTCGTTTCGCTGTTCCCGGCCCTGGAGGAGGCGCGTGCGCGATCCTGCGCCTGCCAGAAGTCGAGAACGGCGTCGCCATTCGCATCCTGAAAATCGTCCGCAAGGGCGAAGGTTTTCTCCGGACCCTTACCGCCTTTGCCGTCCGCGTTCCGTAGCACCCATCTCCCGCTGCCCGTCTTGTTGCGGCGATACCCCAGCGAGGTCCCGCGATCGATCGTGACGAAGTACGGCCGTTTCCTCACTGGCAGGTTCAAGCGCGCCGTCCGCGTTTCCAGTTTCGCGTTTCGGGTTCTGCGTGCCATGTCGTATCGGCCTGGTGTCCCGGAAATATCCCGGAGATGGGAGGGGACGATAGTAGACACGAGTGGACATTAAATAAAGGTAATTCAGGAGCTTGATGGACATTCACGGACGCTAATGGACTGGACCAGATGCCTTGTCACGGCGCACATGGATTGCCGACATTCGCACCAGATGTTTGCGCGGCCGCCGACGCTGTCACAGGGCACCAAATCTGGAATTTTGCACGACCGGATGCCATTGATTGATGGTCAGCGACTTTTGCTGATCGACGAAGGGGCTGGTTATTGGCGACGATTCGTAATCGAAGGCAAAAGCTTCGTCAAAACCCAGCTCGCGGCCGTAACAACAGGACAAAGGTGCAGGCGCGAGTCGATTTATCGAGTCCGTTGATACGACACGACATGCCCAGAAGGAAGACGACTTGCTAAGCCAGTTTCTGATTCCATACTTAGCCGTGTTGAGCCGCGCAGCCTGGAATATCAAGCAAAATCTCGAGGGCGCCGGACTGTTGTCCTCCGACATGACCGCGCCAGACTTGGCCGCCTTGGCCGCCGCCATGCACGCCGGCGCCGTCAGCGGTTGGGACCCCGGAGCGTCCGTCCTTGGCATCCTTGGACTTCTCTGCGTCGCCTGTCTGCTGTTCGTGCCCTTCGTGATGCTTGCCGGATACGCGATCGGAAGGACACTGGGCGTCCTTGTAACCGCGGTCGTGTTGCTGTTGCCTGGCGTCGCGAGCGTCGCGGGCATCTTTCCGCGCGTCGCGCCGGCACCTGAGACGTTCGTCATCGGCGGCGTCGGGGTGACTGGAGATATCTTCGGCATGCTCTCTCTGGTGGCTTTGCTCGTCGCGGTCGGCTGGACGGTGTTCGTTCTGGCCGCCGACAGCCTGCCTATTCGTAACAAAGGTTGGGAGGTGTACGATCTTTTCTGGCTAGTGCTTGGTCTGACCGCGGCGGTCTTTTTCATCGCCGACTCGCAGATGTCGCAGCACGACGCGAATTTTCGCGAAACCGGCAACGACGTGCAGCGGGCCAGCGGCTACCTGTTGAAGCAGGTCGAGGCCTATATCTCCTGGTGCCGGCAGAACGCTGCGGACCATGCGGCGTCCTGTAGCTGGGCGTCGCACGTGCATCCCAAGCTACTCAACATTGAATTCGAAGACCCGAGGGTGTTTGTCAAACTGGGTCCTGACTCGTCGGCGGCCCTGTATGGAGATCAGCGTCGCGCCGCGACACCGGCAGAAATGGACCAGATCCGCCGGGAAATCGCAGCCTACAATCAAAGACTTTGTCCGGTGGAGGATTTAGGCCATGGATTCTTCAGAGGGTCGGCCTTCTCTCCCCAATGCGAGGACACCCCGGACCCGTTCTGCACAGCTTTCCCGGACGCGCTCGCCGGCAAGGTGCCCAAGACTCTTTTAGGGACTCCTGTCGCCCTCGCGTCCGAATGCGTGATTCCAAACTTGATCCGCCTACGAAAGTTGGCAACGCGACAGGCTGCTCAGGTCGAGCACGATCATCGTAGCCGCAACTATCGCTGGATGTATTTCCTGGGGGTGTTTTCGATATTCCTCGGGGGCAAGCTCGCGGGAGCGACGGCGAAGCTGGCGTCCTTCAACGACCGCGCGGTCAGTGAGACCCGCCGCGTTCTCCGGCTCCTCGGCCGTGGCGCCGGTCTGCTGAACCGAGCGGTTTGTCGCGGAGTGGCCGCGCTTGGAGAGTTCGGTCGCGCGGCAGCACGGCTAGCGTGGCAGATCGTCCAGAGGGGTCTCGCGAAGCGGGGGTCCGGGAGCTAGCCACCGCAAGGGGTACAAAGCGCCGGATATCCGGCGTGCCTATCACTCTCTGGCGACCCTCAACGAGGTGATCGCTGGCAGAAAGGTTGGGTGGGTGCGCTTTCCACGACAACGTCGCAGACGCGGCCAGCGCCGAGCGCGCCGGCGCGGCGCAGCGGGTCGGTTAGGCATTCGGGCTGGGCAGCACGCGGCAGGGCTTCCGGCACTCCCCCTATGAAGGCACCGCTTATTCGGCCGGCAGCCGTTCCTCCGACTTCGGGCGGACGGCGCACCGAGGCGCCGTCAACGAGGTCCTAAAAATCGCGCACTTTTCCGAGGGCGCCCCGCAATTTCTCGTCACCCTCCCCGCGCGGCCCCGATTTTCCCCGTACCGGGCTATGCCGATGGCGCGGGGCCTTCCAGCCCACTTGCATCATCGAACCGTCGCGCCGGTGTCGCGCCTGCGTGGGCGCCCCGTGACGCTACAAACCTATCACGAGGCGTTGGCGCGCCTGTCCGGGTGCGCGCGGCCGGACCGCGTCACGCGGGCATTCAACTGCTTATGGATCAGACAAAGCGCGATGGCGATCGCCGGGAAGTGATATCCTGCGTGAGCGCTGGCGGCTCGCCGAGTTTCGGGGGCCATATGAGGGAAGCAACGTGAGGACGTGGCATCTTCTATTGGGCCTGTTCACGGTCATTGCGGTGCCGGCGACGACAGACGCGGCGTCGACCGGGACTCAGCGCAGTCTCTATGCCGCCAATCAATCCTCGGGGGATCGAGGGTCCATCTCGGTCTACGATATCGATGTAGGGCATCGGCTGATCAAAACCATTCCGACGGTGCCGGACGTTGCTGACGTGAGGGGGGTGGCGGCCAGCGCAGCAACCGGGAGGCTCTACGTCGCCTACCAGGACGCATCGGGCACTGGCAAGGTTTATTGCCTCGATTTGTACAGCGAGAAGATTGCCTGGAATACCGTGATCAGCCCTGGCGTCGATCGGCTGGCCGTCAATCCAAACGGCCAGCTGCTTTATGTCCCGACCTGGGAAGGCGGTTCGGCCGACTACATCAATGTTGTGGAGGCCGGTACCGGGGATGTCGTCCGCAGGGTGTATTTCTCAAATCGGTCACACGACACGCAGTACCCGCTGTCCGGTCCAGTTTTCCAAGAGACGAAGGCTGAGGATGGGAGCGGTAATTACCTGTATATGATCGACCCCAACAGCTATGCCGTGTCGCGGATTGGGCCCTATTCGGGTGTCCTGGGGCCTTATGCGGTCGACGGCGCAAGCCGCTATGCGGTCAACAATGTGCGAAATCTCTGGGGGATGCAGGTCGCCGATCTCACGGCCGGTCAGACTATCACTGCAATCATTCCCGACCATCCGCCGGGCGATCCCGGTCTTTTGCACGGCATTGGCTGGACTCCCGACGAGACCGAGGCTTGGCAGAGCGGGAGCAGAAGTGATCCGCACGTCTACATTTGGGACATGCGCAACCCGATGACCCCGGTTTTCAAGGAGAGGCTGACATTGCGTAGCGATCGCGGGTCGCACTGGCTGACCTTCGACATCAAAGGGGACTATGCCTACATCGCACCCTTTAAGAACAGCGATGACAAGACCGAAGTTTTTGATGCGCGCACCCACATTTCAATCGGTGTGATCGACTCGTCGGAGGACATGCTCGAGATCGACTTCACGGACGGCAAGACCAGCCGGGTGGGTGACCAATATGGGATTGGACGAAGAAAAAACCCTGTCGAGAAGGCCGCGCTTCTCCCTACGGGAAAATGAGAATGTGATGCGCGTGCCGGGGGAACGAGCCTAATTCGGGCATCTCAGTCTCCCGCCGTTGCCGGCTCGGTTGAGCGTTACCGTTCGGCGCTCAGCTGTGTTTGTTCCCTCGGTAAGAGACCCGCCAAATCGAGCCGTTACCGTCCTCGCTGATCAAGAGGGAGCCATCTGGCGCGACGGCGACCCCGACCGGCCGGGCCCAGACGTTCGTGTCGTTAGCCACAAAACCAGTCAGGAAATCTTCGTATTCGCCGGTGGGCTGGCCGTTTTTGAGCAAGACGCGGACCACCTTGTAGCCGGTCCGCCGCGAGCGGTTCCACGAGCCGTGGAACGCTGCGAAAATGTCGCCGCGATATTCCGCCGGAAACTGGTCATGATCATAGAAGGCCATTTCCATCGAAGCCGAATGCGGCTGTAGCAGCACATCTGGCACGCTGACTTGGTTGCGTAGGGCGGCTTCTTCACCCACGTGACGAGGATCTTGATTGCCGCCGATATAGAACCATGGCCAGCCATAGAAGGCGCCTTCGCGCACTCGGGTCACAAAATCGGGCACAAGGTCGTCGCCTAGGCCGTCCCGCTCGTTGACCGAGCACCAGAGCTCGCCGGTCCGCGGCTGCACCGCCATCCCGACGCAGTTGCGCAGACCGGTCGCAAAGAACCGTTGGTCCTTGCCCTCCGGCGTGAAGGCGAGCACTAAGGCACGGCCGGCATCCGATCGCCACGGAGCATATATCGGCCGCTCGCCGACATTGCTGCGCGATCCGATCGAAACAAACATGCGGCCGCCATCTTCGGAGAAGACGACGTCGCGCGTCCAATGCCCGCCCTGCGGCAGCCCCGCGACAACCGTCTCGGCTGGCCCGGAGGGCTGAAGATCTCCCAGGCGATAGGGAAACCGGACCACGCTGTCGGTGTTCGCGACATAGACGTAACGCGGGTTTGCTCCCGGTGGCCAGAAGGCGATCCCAAATGGCTGATCGAGATCCTTCGCATAAATCCGGATCGCGGGCTTTTCACCCCTTTGGGCAGCGCGCAACACGCGAATTCGGCCTGGCCCGCTCTCTGCGACGAAGAGATCGCCGCTCGGCGAGACCCGGATGAGGCGAGGGTCGTTGAGATCGGTGTCCAGGAGCTCAACCACAAACCCAGGCGGCGCATTCGGCCAGGCATCAGGAGGACGCGTCACGACCGCCGGGCCGTTGTTGGCGCTTGCGGTCGCATATGGTGGCGGCATATCCGCCGGAGAGATTTTGCGCCGCAGCCCCGGAGCATCGCTGCGCCAGTCGCCATAAGCTGCGGCGCCAGTTAATACGGGCGAGGATTGACCAAACGCGACGGTTGCGACGGAGCCAACCAAAGCGGCCAACCAGATCGCGACCGAGTTTGGTGATCTTCCCATAAGCTTTTGTCCACATCCCGACAACAGACTGCAAGCGCTGCGCCGGGAGCGCCGACCTGCACCCCGCCACCCTAAAAGCGCCCTCCTACTCTGCTTCAATCGAGTGCCAGCCCAAGCGCAGAAGCGTTCGGCTCGCCCGGTTAATACCAAACCAGTTTCCGCCATTAGTTGGCGGCTGGTCAAAACGCCGACAGATTGGAACTCCTGCGAAATGGCAATAGAGCAGCGTTCCAGTACCGCCGTGCCCGACAATGGCAATGTCCGCGTTGTGAGCTTGCGACATAATTTGCTCGACCGCCCGAACGATCCGCGCCTGGGCGTCGGTTGCAGTCTCCCAGCCTCGCACACTCGTGTGCGGCTGCGCAAAAAAGGCGTTGACCGTTGCTTCGAACTCTTCCTTCTCGAGAAAGCCCATCGCGGATCGGTCGTTCTCGCCGAGGTCCGTGACGACGCTGTACCCGTTTAGCCCGAGCCCTTCAGCGAGGATCTCTGCCCCATCGCGCGCTTTGCGCTCGTCACTTGAAAAGACGCTCTGGACGTCTCTAAGCCAAGGGAGAGACACCATGGCCTGCATGCGCGCACGACCGCGGGCGTTCAGCGGCCAATCCTGAACTGGCATGCTGGCGTCAATCGCGACGTCTGGGTGTGTGATGAAGAAGACCGTGGCCATTGAGCATCTTCCACCGCCCACGCAGCACATCGCGCAAGGATACCCGCCCGATCGGTTTAGGCAAAGTAAGCTGGCATCATACGTGATCGCAGAGCCGAGAAACTGAAGATCAAACATCGGTCGAAATCTAACCCGAATTGCCGGAAGGCCTTCAAAATCGCCGCAGCGCCCCGATCCGCCGCGCACACCACATGCCCGACGGGACACAACCGGGACCCGAGTTGCCGCTGCGGCTGGCCAATTTTCCAAAACCCGGCCGCGGCTTTCGAAGGGGGCCGCAAATTTTTCCGTGTCCTCGCGGCAGGGCGGATTTTTCCCGTACGGCACGGGCCATGCCGATGGCGCGGCCCTTTCACCGAGGTTGCGGCGAGTTCCCCGCGGATGCGCCCCGGTGGCGCCTCGCTAGTTAACTAATTAACCAAATTTACACTTTACCGTTTATCATAGGCTTAATGAAATCCAAAAAGTTGTTGACCCGATGTCTCGCCAGGGCATAAAGGCTATGAGAGCCTGTTCCAGCGAACACGACTGATCGTAACCGGCCAAAAGGGATCTAAATCCCTACGCCATCGGGATCACCCACGCGAGACGACCCCATGATCCGCGCATCTATGCCGCTTTGGATTGGTACGGTTTGTTCGGTCGCAGTCGGTGCGCAGGTCCAGGCTGTTGCCTTAGCAACCGCGGCGCCGATCACCCTTACAGTCGTAAATTGCGAGAACAACCCGACCGACCTGCCCAGGGTGCCCGCATCGAATTCGGAAGCTGCTCTGCTTGCGGAGATGCAGGCATGGTTGAGGCAAAAGGAGGTGATTTCGCAGATGGAAGCGTGGTGGCGGGAGCGGACTGAACAGAATGAACCAACGGCAAGCATAACGGCGCCCCCGACGACGAGCGGAACGGTTGCTCACATGGAGGAGTGGTGGCGACAGCAGGAAGAGTTACGCAACGCGATGCGCAAGCCAGTGCTACCCGCACAGCACCGCCGACTTAAGGGTTATGCGGATCACCCGACCGAGTTCGATGGACCAAACGATCGCGGAGTAAGGGGACCCACAAGGTCGATGCTCCGCGACGACGAGCTTAGCGCGATCCGGGGCATGCCCCAACGCTGATTGAGCACCTGGTCGATTTGCCAGCGGCAACAGCAGTAAAGAGATCAGCGCGGTAACAGATCCGTCTATCCGACATTCGCCAGGGTTCGAGGTCAAGATCGCTCTACGGAACGGAACGTCAGCAATGGGCAGCAGCTCTCGTCGCCGCCCACGCTGCAGGCTGAACCTGGTTGCCCCAACTTCATCGCGGCGCACCTCCACTGTCGTCGCTGGCGCATTTGATGGCGTTGACCCGTCATGCGGGCGCGAGTGGGTGGCCGGAGTGTGTCGGCGAACATATGTCGCGGCATCGCGGCCTCGGCCAAGGCAGCCGGCCAATTTCCCAGACCAGCCGCAGTTTCCGAGAGGGCTCGTAGCTTTTCCGATATCCTCGCGGCGAGCCGGATTTTCCCCGTACCGCAGTGGATCGGTAGTATTGGCGCCATACTGCCTCGGGCTAGGATTGCTTCAAACATCAATCCGAGTACCCGACGAGATCCCCCTCCGTATTGAAGAACATTCCTCCTGGCGTGGATGGCAGGACTACGAGGCGGACCTCGAGCCCAACCTCGAGGACCTCCACAGAGCGATCCACCGGGGAGCGTATCGGCCGCAACCATCTCGCCGGACGTACATACCGAAGGCGGATGGTCGACAAAGGCCGCTGGCGGTCGCAGCTCTGGAGGACAAGATCGTCCAGGGCGCATGCGTCATGGTGCTCAACGCTATCTACGAGGAGGATTTCCTCGGGTTCTCATATG
>Ga0306925_10006518_pt1 | contig 10855 bp, 9 predicted proteins | sample flu12Cox44000176_FD_203755 | JGI IMG/M metagenome (GOLD analysis project Ga0306925, IMG submission 203755) | Lab enrichment of tropical soil microbial communities from Luquillo Experimental Forest, Puerto Rico - flux8day.12C.oxic.44.000.176 (v2)... | ecosystem: Environmental > Terrestrial > Soil... | reverse complement strand
TTCACCCTTGCCGGTCCCGCGAGGGACTTGGGCGGTCTGCTCTCTGTTGCACTTTCCGTGGGCTCGCGCCCCCCAGGGGTTACCTGGCACCCGATCCGCTGGAGCCCGGACTTTCCTCCACCGAAGCGAAGCTCCGGCAGCGACTGCCCGGCCGACTCTCGTCGCGCACGATACGGCGGCAGCCAGGGAAGTCAATTGTCACCAGTCGGCGGGGTTTTCCCTGGAGCTCGGATGCAGCGCCAGGGTTGTAGCTCCGGTATCGAACTCCGACCACGTAAACCAGCTGCATGGCCAACTCTCATCGGCTGTGCGGGGCTGCTAAGTCTAGCCCAGGCGGGCGGCGGGACCGTATGTCAGGGCGCCTCCTCCTCACGGGGCGCCCCCGGGGCGTCGCGGACAGCGCGTGTCGCGAGCGCATAGGCTGCGGCGCGCGTGGCTCCCGTGAGCTGCGCCGCGACGGCGGCAGCGCGCCCCGGGGGAAGCTCCTTCGAGAGCACCGCGATGGTGCGATGGAGCAGTCGCTCGTCGACGCCCGCCGCGGTGGCTGGCGCGCCATGCACCACCAGCGTGATCTCGCCGCGCGCGAAGTTGGCCACCGTCGCCGCGCGCGCCGCGAGCTCACCCAGCGTGCCGCGGTAGACCGTCTCGTGCGCCTTGGTGAGCTCGCGCGCCACGACCGCTGCACGCTCCGAACCCAACACGGCGGCGAGGTCGGTCAGCGCCGCCACGATTCGGTGCGGCGCCTCGAAGAACACCAGGGTGCGCCGCTCGTGCGCGAGCGCCTCGAGCGCTGCGCGCCGCTCGCGCTGGCGCGCAGGCAGGAAGCCTTCGAAGCAGAAACGGTCCGTCGGCAGACCCGCGATGGCCAGCGCCGCGGTGATCGCCGAGGGGCCGGGGACGGCACTCACCTCGAAGCCGGCCGCTATCGCCGCCTGCACCAACTCGTATCCTGGATCCGACAACAGCGGGGTGCCCGCATCGCTCACCAGTGCCACGCGCTCCCCCTGGGCGAGTCGTGCGAGCAGCCCCGGCACGCGCCGCGACTCGTTGTGCTCGTGCAGAGAGAGGAGCGGCGTTGCGAGCCCGAGCGCCATCAGCAGCGCGCCCGTGTGCCGGGTATCCTCGGCGGCGATGACGTCCGCCTGCGCCAGCGCCTCGCGCGCCCGCTCACTGAGGTCGGCGAGGTTGCCGATCGGCGTGGCGATGACCTGCAGCCGCCCGGTGACCACTATAATCGCGCCTCGCGCCGCGTAGGATGGCGGCCCGCAGGCATCCTGCCCCCCAGCGAGAGGCTCTTCAACAGATGTACGCCCGCCCGCTTGTCCGCCTCGCGCTCCTGGCGCTCGCCACGGCAGCTCTCGCGGGATGTCCGAGCCTCAGTCAGCGCGCTGAGCTGCCGCCCTCGATCGATCGCGCCCAGGCACTCGAGGGCACGGGCGACCGCGCGGGCGCCGCGCGCGTCTACGAGCAGCTCGCGGCGCAGAACACCGGCACCGATCGCACCGGGCTGCTGCTGCACGCGGCCCGGAATTACCTCGCCGCGCAGCGCATCGATGACGCGGCCCGGGTGCTCGGCCAGGCGCAGGGACCCTTCTCCACGGAGCAGACCAGCGAGCACACGCTGCTCACCGCGGAAGTCATGCTCGCCCGCGGCCAGCCGCAGGAGGCGCTGCGGCTGCTGAATGCCATACCGGTGCCCGCCGCGGCCGATCAGGCCGCCCGCTATCGCGCGGCGCGGGCGAGCGCCAGCGCGCTCGTCGCCGGTCGCGGGGAAGGCGGCAAGGCCACTGCCGCGGCGGCTACCGGGCCGCACATCGCGCTGCTGCTGCCCGTCACGGGGCGCGCGGCCGCCGCGGCCATCAGCGTGCGCGATGGCTTCATGACCGCCTATTACCAGGTGCCGCCGGCCGAACGTCCGCGCGTGCAGATCTACGACACCGGCTCACAGAGCGTCGCCGATGCGTTAGCCAAGGCAATCGCCGCGGGGGCGGATTTCATCGTCGGTCCGCTCACGCGCGAGGAGGTCGCCGCCGCAGCCGATTTTCCGGGGCTGCACGTGCCGCTGCTGGCGCTCAATTTTCTCCCGCCCGAGCGACCCCCGCCCGCGCAGTTCTATCAATTCGCGTTGTCACCGGAGGACGAGGCGCGCCTCGTCGCGCGGCGAGTGCTCGAGGACCATCACCGGCGCGGCGTGGCCCTGGTGCCGGCCGGCGACTGGGGTACGCGCGTGCTTGCCGCTTTCCGCCAGGAGCTGCAGGCCGGGGGCGGCGACCTGCTGGCTGTGGCACAGATCGACACAGCGCGCACCGACTACTCGCCGGCCATCACCGACGTGCTGCGCCAGAGCGACAGCACCGCGCGCTTCCACCGCCTGGAATCGATCCTCGGCACGAAGCTCCAGTTCGAGCCGCGCCGCCGCAACGACATCGAGTTCATCTTTGCGCCGGCGCCGGCCAATCTCGAGCGGCTGTTACGGCCGCAGCTGCGCTTTCACTACGCCGGCGACATTCCAACCTACGCCACATCCGATGCCTTCGAGCCGGACGCGCGTGCCAACGAGGACCTCGAGGGGCTGATGTTTCCGGACATGCCCTGGATGCTCGGCGGCGACCTCGCCGACGCCGTGCGCGCCGCCACCCGCGAGGCGTGGCCGGCGGGCGGGCCGTACCGCGGACGGCTGTTCGCGTTCGGCTTCGATGCCTTCCGCCTGGTGCAGGCGCTGCGCCATGGCGGCGTGGGCGGCACCATCAGCGTCGCGGGCCTCACCGGGCGGCTGAGCCTCGATGGTCAGCGTCACGTGCGCCGCGAGCTCGGCTGGGCGCAGCTGCACGATGGCGAGCTGCGGGTGCTGCCCGCCGACTTCTGACATCCAACATCTAACACCGTGCCCACCGCGCGGCAGCAAAGCGGGCAGCGCGCCGAAGAGCTGGCGGCGGAATTTCTGCGCGCCGCCGGCTGCGAGATTCTCTATCGCAATTACCGCCGCCGCCTCGGCGAGCTCGACATCGTGGCGCGTGCGGATCGCGAGTTGGTCATCGCCGAGGTGCGCATGCGCACGAGCAACGCCTGGGGCGGGGCGGCCGCCAGCATCGACCGCCGTAAGCAGCAGCGCATCACGCGCGCGGCGAACCAGCTGCTGCAACAACGTCCGGATCTCGCCGCAATGCCGGTGCGCTTCGACGTGCTGGTGGTGAGCGATCCGTACGGGCCGTCTCCTTCCATCGAGTGGATACGGCATGCCTTCGAGGCATGCTGAGACTCATCCACCAGGGGCAACCAGCCGGGGATGCGCAACTGAATGGTCGACGGGTGCTGTGTCGACGGCGTGCTATATAAACATGTTGATATAGCACTAGGGCACGCTGCGATCCCTGACTCCGGACGCCAGCCCGCGCCATCGCCCCGGCGGCTCGATCGCCCGCCGCGAGCCCTTCTCCTGCACTCCCGTCCCCTTCCCAGGTCGCCGGTTTCTGAGGCACTGTATAAGCTTCCCCCGGCAAGCCGCTGATTGCTAACAAAACGAGTCTCACGCGCCGCACACGCCCACGGTTCGTTTACAACATAAGTCGTTGGCACTGCGACGAATTTCTCACTTTTTCAATTGACATAGTGCGCCCGCGATTTCATAGTGGTGACTAGTGGGAGAAAGTGGGGGGAAATGGGCGTAATGCCGCCCCGCCGGTTATGTTTCGCGGTGCAACAAAAATTACTCTGGACGACAAGGGGCGGATGGTCATGCCCACCCGATACCGGGAGCAGATCAACGAACTCGCGCAGGGCAAATTGGTCGTCACCGTCGACAAGGACCTGTGTCTTCTCATCTATCCCTTGCCCGAGTGGGAGCAGACCCAACGCGATCTGATGAGCCTGCCGAGCCTCGATGCAACCTCGCGCTGGTTGCAGCGGCTGATGGTGGGTCACGCAACCGATCTGCTGCTCGACGGGCACGGCAGGGTGCTGCTCCCGCCCGAGCTGCGGGAGTTCGCCAAGCTTGGGCGCTACGGGATGCTGATCGGACAGGGGACTCGCTTCGAGCTGTGGGACGAAGCGCGCTGGAGCGAGCGGCGCGACGCCTGGCTCGCTCACCCCGATATTCAGACCGATCTGCCATCCCTGCAGTCGCTCAAGCTGTAGAGGGTGTAACGACGAAGGTGGTTGGGCTGCGGCCCGTGGCAAGAGCACTCAAGGAGGCGGGGGCGCGCCGCTTCGAACGTGGTTGAGCACACACCGGTGCTCGCCGCTGAGGCGCTCGCGGGGCTGGCCCTGGAAGCGGGCGGTTACTATGTCGATGCGACGTTCGGGCGCGGCGGTCATACGGCACTCATCCTCCAGGCACTCGGCCCTGAAGGCCGCGTGCTGGCGCTCGACCGGGATCCGGAGGCCCTCGCGGCCGGCCGCCACCGTTTTGCCGACGAAGTGCGGCTTACGCTCGTCCACGCGTCGTTTGCCGATCTCGCCGCGCTCGTGCCGGCGCACGCGCACCAGCATCCCTGCCGCGGCGTGCTCTTCGACCTCGGCGTTTCCTCACCGCAGCTCGAGGATCCGGGGCGCGGCTTCAGTTTCCGCACCGACGGTCCGCTCGATATGCGCATGGACCCGACGCGCGGAGAGCCTGTGTCGGGCTGGCTCGCGCGGGCGCGCCTCGATGAGATACGCCAGGTGATCGCGACCTACGGAGAAGAGCGCTTCGCGCGGCGCGTGGCCCAGGCCATCGTCGCCCGCCGCAGCACCCGCCCGCTCGAGAGTACCGCCGAGCTCGCCGCGGTGGTCGCCGGTGCGGTCCGCACGCGCGAGCCCGGCAAACACCCGGCTACGCGTACCTTCCAGGCGCTGCGCATGCTCGTGAACGATGAGCTCGGCCAGCTCGAGCGGGGACTCGCCGCCGCACTCGACGTGCTCTCCCCCGGAGGACGGCTGGCGGTGATCAGTTTCCACTCGCTCGAGGATCGCGCGGTGAAGCGTTTCATGCAGCGCGAGTCCCAGGTCGATCCGGCGCTCGCTGACCTCCCGGTGATCCCGGCCGAGGCGCGCCCGCGCCTGAAGCTCATCGGCCGCAAGCAGCGCCCGGGAGCGGCGGAGCTTGCCCGCAACCCACGTGCCCGCAGTGCGCTGCTGCGCGTGGCGGAGCGTTTGCCATGAGCCGCCGCCTGCTCGCCTTGGCCGTGCCGCTGCTGTGGGCCGCGACGCTCGGCTCGGCTGCGGGCGCGATCTGGTGCAAGCACCGCGCCCGCCAGCTGTTCGTGCAGCTCGAGACACTGAACGCGCGCCGCGACAATCTCGAGATCGAGTGGGGTCAACTGCAGCTCGAGCAGAGTGCCTGGTCGACCCACGCCTTCGTCGAGCGCGTCGCGAGCACCCGGCTCCACATGGCGATGCCGCCGCCGAAGGAAATCGAGATCATTTCACCATGAAGGCGCGCAACGTACGCGAAGGCGCGCCGGTATCTTTCCGCTGGCGCGCAGCTCTCCTGATGGCCCTACTGGCGGTCGCGGCGCTCGGGCTCCTGTGGCGCGCCGTCAACCTGCAGCTAGTCGATCACGGCTTTCTCGCCCGCCAGGGCGATGCCCGGTTCTCGCGGGTGCTCGAGATCGCCGCCCATCGCGGCACTATCACCGACCGCTACGGCGAGTCGCTCGCCGTCAGCACGCCGGTCGACTCCATCTGGGTGAACCCGGCGGAGCTCGCGCGCGCGACCGACCAGATTCCGCGCCTCGCCGCGGCGCTGAAGCTCGATCGCCAGGAGCTCGCACGCCGCGTCACGAGCAATCTCGACCGCGAATTCCTCTACGTCGCGCGCCACCGTCAGCCGGCCGAAGCCGAGCAGATCAAGTCGCTCGGCATCCCCGGCGTCTACACCTCGCGCGAGTACCGCCGCTACTACCCCGCGGGGGAGGTGACCGGTCACCTTCTCGGCTTCACCAACATCGACGACACCGGTCAGGAAGGGCTCGAGCTGGCGTTCGATCACTGGCTCGCCGGTGAGAACGGCGCCAAGCGCGTGATCCAGGACCGCTACGGGCGCATCGTGCAGAACGTCGAGAGCATCCGACCGGCGCGCGAGGGCCGGGACCTGGTGCTGTCGATCGACCTGCGCATCCAGTACCTCGCGTATCGCGAGCTCAAGGCCGCGATCCGCGACCAGCGCGCCCGCGCCGGCTCGATCGTGGTGCTCGACATCGCGAGCGGCGAGGTGCTCGCCATGGTGAACCAGCCCGCCTACAACCCGAACGACCGCGACCAGATCGAGCCGGCGACTTACCGCAACCGTGCCGCCACCGACATCTTCGAGCCCGGCTCGTCCATCAAGCCGTTCTTCGTCGCCGCCGGGCTCGCCTCGGGCAAGTACGACCACCGCAGCATCATCGATACCTCCCCCGGCTACTTCAAAGTCGGCGTCAAGAACATCGAGGACGAGCACAACCTCGGTGCGATCGACATCGCGACCGTGCTCGCCAAGAGCTCCAATGTCGGCATGGCGCACATTGCGCTCTCGCTCGCGCCGCAGCAGATCTGGACGACGCTCACTCACCTCGGGTTCGGACAGGTGACCACCGGCGGCTACCCCGGCGAGTCGGCGGGACTCCTGCCCGCGTACGCGCAGTGGCGACCGATCGGCATCGCCACGATGTCGCATGGATACGGACTGTCGGTGACGCCACTGCAGCTCGCGCACGCATACGCGACGATCGGCGCCTTCGGCGAGGCACGCCCGGTCACCTTCCTGCGCGTGCAGGCACCGCCGCTCGGTGAGTCGGCACTCACGGAGCCCGTCTGCCGCGAGCTCGTCGGCATGCTCGAGTCCGTGGTGACCGCCGAGGGGGCTACCGGCAAGCTCGCCGCCATTCCGGGCTACCGGGTCGCGGGCAAGACCGGCACCGCGTTCAAGGCGATAGCGGGCGGCTATTCGACCGACCGCTACATGGCGGTGTTCGGCGGCGTCGCGCCGGCGACGGCACCCCGGCTCGCCGCGGTGGTCGTGATCGATGAGCCGGGGGCGGGTCAGCACATGGGCGGGCAGGTCGCCGCTCCCGTGTTCTCGAAGGTCGTGGGCGGTGCGTTGCGCCTTCTCGCGGTGGCGCCGGATGAGCCTGTGAACACTCCCGAGCAGCTGCCGGCCGGGCCGGCGCTCGGCAACGTGCGTACGGCGGCACTGCGATGAGCGGGGGAATGCAGGCTTATCGGGCAGCGCCCCGCCCGCTCGGTGAGCTGGTCGCGGACTTCGTGGCGGTGCCCCCCGGGCTCACGGTGAGCGACCTGACGCTCGACAGCCGCGCGGCGATCCCCGGCGCGCTGTTCCTCGCCTGCCGGGGTCGCACCCACCACGGACTGCGCTTCGCGCCCGAGGCCGTGGCGCGTGGTGCGTGTGCGGTGCTCTATGAGCCGGATGACGCGGCACCCGCGCTGCCGCGGCTGCCCGCGGAAGTTTTCGTGGCGCCGCTGCCTGCGCTCAGCGAGCGCGCCGGCCTCATCGCCGACCGCTTCTTCGGCGCCCCGTCCGAGCGGCTCACCGTGGCCGGCATCACCGGGACCAACGGCAAGACGACCTGCGCCTGGCTGCTGGCGCAGGCGTTGCAGCGCTGCCAGCGGCCGTGCGGCTACCTGGGGACGCTCGGCGTCGGTCTGCCGCCGCAGGTGACTCCGATGCCGCACACGACACCGGATGCGGTGATGGTGCAGCGCCTGCTGGCGGCGCTCGCCGCCGCCGCCGCTTCCGGCGTCAGCATGGAGGTCTCCTCGCACGCACTCGATCAGGGGCGGGTGAACGGGGTGCGCTTCCATACGGCCGCCTTCACCAATCTCACCCGCGACCACCTCGATTATCACGGCACCATGGAGCATTACGGCGCCGCCAAGGCGCGCCTGTTCGCCTGGCCGGGCCTCGAGAGTCGCGTCATCAACTTCGATGACCCCTTTGGCGCCGAGCTTGCCCGCGCTCCCGCCGCCTCACGGCTCATCCTCACCACGCGCCGCGCGAGCGGCGCCGCGACCTTGCCGGCGGGCGCGCAGTTCGTGCGCGCGACGCGGATCCAGGCCGAGCCCACCGGCCTCACCATCGAAGTGGAGTCGAGCTGGGGAGCGGTCGAGCTGGCGGTACGCCTCATGGGCGAGTTCAACGTGGAGAACGCGCTCACCGTGCTCGCGGTGCTGCTCGCCTGGGACATTCCGCTGCGCGATGCGGCCCGGGCGCTCGGCAAGGTACGCGCGGCGCGCGGCCGCATGGAGATGTTCGGTGGCCGCGGACGCAGTCCGCTCGCCATCGTCGACTATGCGCACACCCCCGATGCCCTGGCGAACGCGCTGCGCGCGGCGCGCCTGCACTGCCGCGGACAGCTGCGCGTCGTGTTCGGCTGCGGCGGCGATCGCGATGCCGGCAAGCGCCCGCTCATGGGACGCATCGCGGCGGAGCTCGCCGACGACATCGTGCTCACCGACGACAATCCGCGCGGCGAGGATCCCGCCCGCATCATCGCCGACATCGTGGCGGGCATCGTCGGCGGCGCGCCGCTCACCCTCGAGCACGACCGCGCACTCGCCATCCGCGTGGCGCTCGAGCGCTCGGCGCCGGACGATGTCGTGCTGATCGCCGGCAAGGGGCACGAGGACTACCAGGTCTTCGCTCACGAGCGGCGCGAGTTCCGCGATCAGGCGGTGGTCGCCGCCGCGCTCGCGAGGCTGCCCGCATGAGCCTCACGCGCACACTGGCCGGGTTCGCGCGCGCCTGCGGCGGTGAGCTCCGCGGCAACGATGCCCGCTTCACCGACGTGGTGAGCGATTCGCGCACGCTCGAGGCCGGGCAGCTGTTCGTCGCACTCGCCGGCCCGAACTTCAACGGCCGCGACTTCCTCCCCGCGGCGCTCGCCGCCGGTGCCGCCGGCGCGGTGGTCGATGCCCCACAGCCCGTCGCCTTGCCGCAGATCGTGGTCGGCGACACGCAGGCCGCGCTCACGCGCGCCGCGCAGGCGTGGCGCAGCGCCTTCCGCGGCCCGCTGATCGGGGTCGCGGGCAGCAACGGCAAGACCACTGCGAAGGAAATGACCGCGCGCATCCTCGCCGAGGCCGGCGCAACCCTCGCGACGCGCGGCAACCTCAACAATCACATCGGCGTGCCGCTCACCCTGCTGCGCCTGACTCCCGAGCACCGCTTCGCGGTCGTGGAGATGGGGGCCAACCACCCTGGCGAGGTGGCGGCGCTCGTCAAGCTCTCGAGTCCCTCGATCGGTCTGATCACCAATGCCGGCGCCGAGCACCTCGAAGGCTTCGGCAGCCTCGAGAGTGTGGCGCGCGCCGAGGGCGAGATGGTCGCGGGGCTGGCACCGACCGCGACCGCGGTCATCAACGCCGACGATGCGTTCGCCGCGCTGTGGCGCGGCCTGACGAAGGCGCGGGTGGTCACGTTCGGGGTGCGCGAGCCCGCCGACTTCGCCGCCAGCGAGGTGCGCACCGAGCTGCGGGCGGCGGGCTTCCGTACGAACTTCCGCCTGCACTCGCCGGCCGGGACCGTCGCCGTCGAGCTCGCCCTCGGCGGCGCCCACAACATCGCCAATGCCCTCGCGGCCGCCGCTGCGGCCGCCAGTGCCGGTGCGACGCTCGCGCAGATCGTCGCCGGGCTCGCCGCCGTGCGTGCCGTGCCCGGCCGGCTGCAGTTCAAGCGCGCCCGCAGCGGTGCGTGGCTGATCGATGACTCCTACAACGCCAATCCGAGCTCGGTGCGCGCCGCCATCGAGGTACTCGCCTCGCTCCAGGGCCGCCGCTGGCTGGTGCTCGGCGACATGGCGGAGCTCGGTGAGTTCGCCCACGAGGCGCACGCCGACATCGGCGAATTCGCGCGCGCCGCCGGCATCGAGCGGCTGTACGCCACCGGAGCGCTGATGGAGCGGGCAGTGGCCAGCTTCGGTGCCGGGGCGCAGTGGTTCGCGGATGCCGCGGTTCTCACGCAGACCCTCAGCCGCGCACTGGAGGGCCCGGGCGCAGAGGTGCGGATTCTCGTCAAGGGCTCGCGCTTCAATCGTCTCGAGCGCGTGGTGGATGCATTGACCGGCGGGGCCGGAGCGACGGGCGGACACTGAGTGCTGTACTGGCTCACACAACAGTTCACCGGCCGCATCAGCGGCCTGCACGTGTTCTCCTACCTCACGTTCCGGGCGATCCTGGCGACCGCCTCCGCCCTCGGGCTGTCGCTCATCGTCGGTCCGTCGATGATCGCGCGCCTGTCGCGCTACCAGATCGGTCAGGTGGTTCGCAACGACGGCCCGCTCACCCACCTGCCGAAGGCCGGCACGCCCACGATGGGCGGGGCGCTCATCCTCGTCACCACGCTGGTGAGCACGCTCCTCTGGGCGGACCTCAGCAACCGCCTGGTGTGGACCGTGCTGGGGGTGACTTTCGCCTTCGGCTTCATCGGCTTCTACGATGATTACCTCAAGCTCGTGGTGCGCAACCCCCGCGGCCTGGCACCGCGCTGGAAGTACCTGTGGCAATCGCTCGCCGGGCTCGCCACCGCGGCGACGCTCTACTACACCGCGAGCGATCAGGCGCAGACGACGCTGTTCCTGCCGTTCGTCAAGACCTTTCACGAGCCGCTGACGGCCGCAGCATTCATCACCATCGCCTATCTCATGATCGTCGGCATGAGCAACGCCGTGAATCTCACCGACGGGCTCGATGGCCTCGCGATCATGCCGGCGGCGCTCGTGGCTTCCGCGCTCGGCATCTTCGCCTATGCGAGCGGCAACGCCGTGTACGCGCACTACCTGCAGATCCCCGACATCCACGGTGCCGGCGAGCTGCTGATCTTCTGCGCCTCCCTCGCCGGGGCGGGGCTCGGTTTTCTGTGGTTCAACTCCTATCCCGCTCA
>Ga0306925_10006512_pt1 | contig 10863 bp, 13 predicted proteins | sample flu12Cox44000176_FD_203755 | JGI IMG/M metagenome (GOLD analysis project Ga0306925, IMG submission 203755) | Lab enrichment of tropical soil microbial communities from Luquillo Experimental Forest, Puerto Rico - flux8day.12C.oxic.44.000.176 (v2)... | ecosystem: Environmental > Terrestrial >... | reverse complement strand
CGAGCAACTCCGCACTGTATTTGAAGCCCGAGCAGGATACCTTGGGCAGCGATTCCGGATCCGGAGGGGCCGCCCAGACACCGGTCAAAGGCGCACTGAGCGCACAAGCAACGAGCACGCTTTTCATTCTCATGGTCACATCTCCCTTAGCAGGTAGCTAGTTATCCCGGAGCTCCCTTCATGAAGTGCGGAGTCTGAGCGCCCGGATGCCAGCACCGGCCCGGTTAGTGTCGGGGACGTCCATTTATCAGGTGCCCCCCACCGGCTTGAACGAGAACTTCTGGCCGCCGACGGTCGCTTGGACCATAGCCCCGCCCTTGACCATCGTGAACACGGCCATTCCCTTGTAATACGTGCCACCTGAGGCGGCGTTCTTCGCGGTGTTGGCGGTCCCCGTTGCACCAGTCGTGCCCGCGGACCCGGACACTCCCGACCTTATTGCGACCGCATTCACATCGGCGCCGAACTCAAAATTGCCACTTGTGAATTGATCGAGGGCAGCTTTGTTCTCAAAGAAGATGATCTGTCTGAACGCCTCTCCGCCGGCCTGCAATCCCACGCTCACCTGTGTCATTGAGGTATCGCCGATGTGCTTACCCTGAGCGTAGACCCTGCCGGTGCCATGCGCGCCACCGACCACCAGACCGCCTTTGCCGACTGAGGGGAAGACTGCGTAACCGTAGCTGTTGTTGAAGAACGATGCGCTCTCGCCCGCGCTCTTGAACACATCGATCGTGTCCGAAAACTCATCCGCCGATGCCGCCGAGCCACCGAGCGCGAGCGCCATCAGCACCAGAGATGTGAAGATCTTGTTCACGATGTCTCTCCCGATCCATTCTTCAGTATTCAGATTTCGCAGTCTCGACTACGCCTCTATCCGACATTACAGCCGTGGGTGGCCAAGAGACCCGCATCACCTAACTAGCCGCCGCGCGTCCAGGGAACTGCGCAAACATCTGTGTGACGATCTTGTCGACGGCGCCCTGCGGATCTTTCATCGCCGCGTCCGTCAGCTCGCCCTCGGCCTTGCCTTCCCACACCACTTGGCGCTTGCTGGCATCGACCACGTCGATGTTGGCGGTGCCTTCTTTGTAATGCACCGTCTCGACCTGAGGTCCGCCAAGGCCGGCATACATGCCGCCCCGATAGCCGTAGTAGCCCCCTGCGTACGGACCCGGCATCGACTCAACGTCGGCTTTCTCCTGTACGTTGGCGTTGAAGTTCACCAACAGATCCGGATTGGTGTCGACCTTGTGATAGCCGCGGGCGTCCATCTGCCTCGCGATGGAAGTCTCAAAGTAGGTGGTCAGGGGCGTGGTGTTACCGCCGCGGTTCGTGCCCGGCTGCGCGACAAATCCGTACGTCTTATAGCTTGAGAGGTTCGCGCTCGGGGCGGTGACGGCGTTAATCTGAGGCGTGGACTCGCAGGCCACTAGGAGGCCGATGACGACTGCGAGGGCACTGATGCGCCCGGGTTGGTTCTGGGTGAGCATGGCCCGTGTCCTTAGGTTGGTGCGACACGTCTGCTAGGTATAAGCCCTTTCGCCGAAGCCGGCTATCGGACTCTGGTCCCACGCGCGCCGTTGCGCGCCGGTCGGCGCCGCCACGCGTCATCAGCCTACACCGTTGAGTCACGTGTCGCTGCTCGTATGGCGCGCAGCCACCTCGGTGAAAGAGCTGGCGCGCTTTAACGTCACTGCCCTAAACGGAAATAACGAAGCCCCGGTGATTCCCATGGGTACAGGCAGGCCGGGGCTTCGAACGGTTTGGGTCTTGCCGCTCTCCCTTCCATTTGGAGACACGAGTCTCGTAGGCGACCGTTAGCTTCCATTGGAGACCGAATAAGAGACTACTCCCGCACGGCTGTACGCAAAAGCAGCCGTAACGCAAAGGCGCATCGGTAATCACCCAAAGTACGCCGGCCGAGTCTTGGGAAGTGTCGCTTGCGATAGACCAGCGCCACTGCACGGTCCGCGTGTCCCGCTTGCGGCCACTACCGCTGTTCACTGCTTTACGCCGCACCGCTCAAGCTTTCGAAAGATCAGCCCAAGGTCCAATTTCGCGCAATCGCGCGACGGCAGACAATGCGTCCTTGGAGTCCTGCCATGTCCCAGCGCGAGCTAAGAGCCAGATGGGAACGGCACAACGACTGCGGTACCTCGTTTCATGTTGAACCCGATTGGCAAGCGGGGCGGGCTTGTGCAATGGGTGAAGTCGGTGATCCCGATCCATCGGCTGCCGAGCGCGACGGAATGTCCAACCTGCGCCGTACGGACCGCCTGCTACAGCAAAGCGACGGCAGTGGCACTCGTCCCGGTTCTCGCGATAGTCGCCGTGGCCATCAACGCTCAACCAATAGCTTCACCTAAGTGCGCGATGCGGCTTTCGGTCGAGGTGACTCCTGACGTCCCAAACCCAGCTAACGTCGGATTTATAAGCTCGCTGCTTGGCAATCACACCGAATACCAATTGTTTCTGTTGCGCCTTGTCGACGATACGCACGTCGAGTTACAGCTTCAGGGACCGGGCCCCGATGATAGTTGTCAGGCGGTCGTCGAAAGTATGCGCAGCGACGGGCGCATTCTGTCCATTGAAACGACTTAGACGAGCGCGGTTTCGAGACCTACGGAGGGCGCCATGAAAGGACAAAAGCCGGATGTCTTGCACCAATTCAGCCTCTCTCTCGGTGTGAGTGTATGTCTGATATTCGCCTGCGCTCGGACACTCGATGCCAACGAACCACCGCCACAGGTCAGCAAAGATGGTCTGCAGTTGCAGAAACAGACCAAGCAGCGGCTGGTGTACCTGAAGCCCGGCGCGACCTTCTCCCAGTACAACCGCGTGGCGATACTCGAGTGCTACGTCGAGTTCCGGAAGAATTGGGCGCGGGATTACAACTCGGAGCACGTGGGGCTGGAAAATCAGGTCACCGATAGCGATATCCAGCGGATGAAGAGCGCGTTGTCTGCGGAGTTCAAGAAGGTGTTCGTCAACCAGCTGACAAAGGGTGGCTATCAAGTGGTCGACACTGCGGCTCCCGACGTTCTGGTCTTGCGACCGGCGCTCGTGAACGTCGACGCTACGGCTCCTGACCTGATGACGGCGAACATGGAACGAACGGTCGTCAGGTCGGCGGGGCAGATGACGCTCTATCTAGAGCTGTGGGATTCCACTACCAATACCATCCTCGCGCGCGTGATGGACGCGGAAGCCGACCAGCAGCCTTTTGCCCAGACCGCCAACAGGGTCACGAACACCGCGGCGGCAGACACCATCCTGAAGAGCTGGGCGGATGAACTCGTCGGTCATCTGAACGCCGTCCGCGGTAAGACGAAGATACCGTGAGCACTGACTGAGTTTGCGTCGAGCGCGGACATCGAACTTGCGCTTCCCTTGGCGTCCAGTCTGACAGAACGACGGAGCGGCTATCGAGCAGGTTCACGGGTTCGCGCACGGTCTGATCGAGCCTCGAACGCGCTTGGCGGCAGCACGGTCGGGATCGGTTGTTGCGTCCTACGGCAAATGCCCTGGAGCCTCGATGAAACCCACGACTCTCCTTGCGAAAACGCTCGTCGTGGCTCTGCTGGCTGTGCCGACGTTCGCGCAGGTCGCGCCGACAGACGAGAAGGTCCCGTGCCGCAACTACAGGGACGTGCTGACGCTGTTTGACCGCTTAGGCTACACACAGAAGGCGTGGCAGGCGGGCATCCGCGAGATCCCGCGCGTCTACCTCGCGGATGTGCCCGATACGTGGCGCGAGCGAAGTGCGAGGGAGCTCTCGGTCGCCGACAAGAAAAGGCTCTTCTTCCGGTTCCTAGCCCCGATCCTGCTTCGCATCAACGAGCTGATCCTCGAGGATCGGGTCCGCGCGAAAGATCTGACCGAGCGCCTCGCCCAGGGCCAGAGCGTGACAGCGGACGATCAAGCTTGGCTGACCAAACTCGCGGTGAAGTACAAGGTGCTCGAATCGACGAGCCAGCGGCTCCCCAGCAATGCCTTCGCCGAGCTGCTGATGCGCGTCGACGTAGTTCCGCCCTCTTTGTCGCTGGCACAGGCGGCCAGCGAGAGCGGTTGGGGCACCTCGCGGTTCGCAGCCGAGGGGAATTCCCTCTTCGGGCAGTGGACCTGGGGCAAGGGGTTGAAGCCGGCCGAACAGCGCACCTCAGCGCTTGGAGACTATCGCGTCGCAGCCTTCGACTCCACGGCGCAGGCCGCCTACTCGTACGCCCTCAACCTGAACACTGAGCGCTCTTATGGCGATCTTCGCCTGAAACGCGCCGAATTGCGGCGGCAAAGCCTGCGCATCCCGGGAACCGTCCTCGCCGAAACACTGCTCCACTACTCGGAGCGCGGGCAAGCGTACGTCGACGATCTTAAGGCGCTCATCCGAAACAACCGGCTTAACGATGCCGACGATGCCTACCTTCGTCACATGGCGGTGATCCACATCGTGGCGGCGGGCGCCAAGCCTCGCTAGCACCAGCGCTAGAGGTGGTAGGGAGGAAAGCCGCCGAGTGGTCCAGCAACGTAACCGCGCCGCTCTCGAAGCGGGTACATGCAGCATAAGATCCGGGTAGACGACTGGCCGCCAGCTGTCGGTGGCGGCCACAGGTTTACTATTCGAACCGCGTTCCTTTGAGTCGAGCTTCTGGCCAAGAAATTCGAGCGCCGGGCTGGCTGACCTTCGTGCCAACGTTGCCGCCGACCGTGTGACACAATCCGCTATGCCGATACGTACGTTCCTGTATGTCGCGAGTCGGCGTTTGCTAGTTTGATAAAATAAAATACGGGGTGCGGCGCACTGGCGTTCGTATGCAATCTGACGGCAAATCCGAAGAGTTTCGGCGCTGGTTGCAGCGACACGATTCGGCGCGGTGGTGGCACGACGCAAACCGCAGATTAAAAGACCACGGAGGCCAACAAGAAGATTCAAGCGTAACCAAGAGCGACATTCAGGCACGAAGTCGCTCTCGCTTTGTGAGACTATTCTGGATCGGTGAGTAAGGGTGAGTAGAACTACAGATGGGCTGACTTGCGGTCCAACGACAAACTAACCCAAAAAAGCTGGATCCTAGGGATTATCCAATGCGCGCTGCAGCCATCGTGTATGTCGTTGATGATGATGACTCCTGCCGGTGCGCCCTGACTCGGATGTTGACCGCGTCCGGCCTCCGCGTGAAGAGCTACGCTTCCGGGGCGGAATTCCTGGCGGATCTATCTAAGGGCGTCGCCATGGAAGGACCAGCCTGCGTCTTGACGGGTCTGCGCATCCCCGGAATGGACGGTCTGCGGCTGCAGCAGGCGTGCATGGAGGCGGACCTGATACTGCCCTTTGTATTCCTCACTCGTTACGGAGACATTCCGAGCGCGGTATCCGCGATGCGTCAGGGAGCCGTTGATTTTCTCGACAAATCCACGTCGCCGGACACGTTGCTTAATTCAGTTGCGCGAGCTCTGGACTGCGGTGCGAGAGCGCGCGCATTGCGCGTTAGGCAGGAGCAGCTCAAGCGGCGTTTTGCCGCGCTCACCGAGCGTGAGCGCGCGGTGCTGGGGCACGTGGTGCACGGCAACGCGACCAAACAGATCGCTGTAGCCTTGAGTATTCATCGGCGCACGGTCACGCTGCATCGTACCAACATCACCCTCAAGTTGGGGGTACGCTCCGTCGCCGAGCTCACCAGAATGGCGCACGAGGCGGGCGTGTTTGAAGAGCTCCACTAACGTGTTGCGGGGACTCCGGTGCTTAAGAGCGAATTCGAGTGGGGACGACGCAGCGCGTCCTCGATCCGGGGCCCAAGTCGGGGGAAACTTGCAATTTCGCGCGGCCACCTTTCAATCATGGCTCGGCAACTCGGCACTGTTCTTTTAAGTCCCATGGCCATTAACGCCATGGCATGTGGCTGTGCGTTGAGGCCGCTGCCCGGCCAAGAGCCTTCAGCCCGTCGCCTTTAGTACGGCGCAGCAACGTGGCGCTGCCGACCTTGGGTGTCCGGCGGCGACGGCGCAAATTCTGAGCAAGGAAACGATCCAGTACCCGCAGGAAGCCGGTTCGTCAGAGACCCCTCGTCGAGCCGCGTACACGATAGACGTCTCTGGTTGCGGAACGCGCACAACGTACTTGGTCTCCTGCGATGACCGACAGAAGGACTGCGTTGCCGGTACCCTGCAGAAGAAAACAGAAGGTGAACCTCAACTAGCGGATAAATTGCGACCCGACGCCATGAAAGCGGCGCAGCTACGCGGTGATTCCGATTTTGGATGTCTGACGGCGACAACCGAAGTCCTGAGACAGGAAACGATCGAGGAAGGACAGACAACCGGCGGGCACGAGCCGCCGCACCGCGCCGTTTACAGCATAGCGGTTTCGGGGTGCGGGAAGCGTACGACATACGACATCTCCTGTGACGGCCGAAAGAAGGGCTCCTGCGTCGTGGGCACCGTGCAGACCCCCGCACGCGAGTGACGGTCATCCCTCGGTGGCGAAGCATCGGCATGGTCGCGGCCGTGAAGCTCTTCGAGCTCGGGAGGTCGTAGGCTTATCTTTGCAACGTCTATCTAACCCTCGGTACAGTGTATCAATGCGATAAGGACAAAAGGCTTCGAGGCGTTATGTGTCGGCAGAGACTTGTCCAGCTCAAATGGCGCGCCCAGGCGAGTTTCGTTGCGGCGCTGCTGGTGGTGACCGCCGTCGCGCAGGCAGACTCACCGGCAGAAGAGTTGCTCAAGGCACGCTTCAACGTGGATCTCGGCACCTTTGTGGTGGCATCCAACCTGAACGGTAGCCTGAGAGGTACCGCCAACACGACTGATCAGAACGTCAATTTCGACAAGCAATTCGGGACCAATGCCGACCAGACTCGCTGGCGCGCCGGGGTGTTGTGGCGAATCACGGAGCGACAGCACTTGCGATTCGGGTACTTCAACAATGACATCCGGCGCACGCGACCCATAGATCAGAATCTCGAGTGGGGGGACTACACCTTCGTGGCGGGTAGCCAGGTGACCGCGGAGCAAAAGTTTCAGGTTTATGAACTGGACTACGAGTTCGCCTGTCTGCGCCGGGACAACTACGAGATTGCGGCCTCCGCCGGCATACACTACGACGATCTAACGTTGACGCTCTCTGGCAATGCTTCACTCACCGTCGACACTCCTACGGGGCCTGTCGAGCACACTCAAACCTTCACGACCAAGAAAAGCTCTGTGCCCTTGCCCCTGCCAGTCCTCGGCCTGCGCGGCGACTGGGCGGTTTCGGACCACGTGTATCTCGAGGCTTCCGGGCAGGTGTTCAAACTCAGCTACCAGGGTATCGACGGCAACTGGTCGGACCTGCGGGCCGGAGCGACGTGGATGTTCAACTATCACTTCGGCATTGGCATCGGGTATGACCGGTTCGCCACGCACGTGGACTTGAATAAGGGAAGCTTCAACGGGCGGCTCAACGTCGGCTACCAGGGCGGGCTCATCTACGTGAAGGGGGGCTTTTAGTCGCCCAGCTCCGCCATTCGCAAAACCGCTATTGGAACGCGATCGTCAACAACGGCGGCACGGAGAGTGCGTGCGGATGGTGCAAGGACAGATGGGGCTTGTCTTGGGAGATCACCCCGAGGACGCGGCTGGACGTAACGACCGACCCCGACCGTGCTGCCGCCAAGCGCGCTCGATGCGATGATGAAAATGAAAAGGTCGACATCGCTACCATCGAGGCGGCGCGGCGCGGAACTTTCGCGCTTGGAGCAGGCGGCGTTCTGGCCGGGGGTAGGGCGACCGGAGCGCCGCCAATTAAGCGATCAGGACACGATGCGTCTGACCCGCGGAGCGGGTTCTCAGCGGTGCCCGTGTAGAAACCTACCGGCGGGGACCCCTGGAAATCGCGCCTTTGCACTGGGAGCTTAGTTTCGACTCGTTGTTGCGCAGGCACTGGTCCGCTTGCTGACCCCGTTGACCCTGGCATAGCTGTTGCAGCTCCGTTTTGCATGAGTCGGCAACCTGGCTATCCAGCTCACGCCCCCGATCCACCTCACGCCGACCTCCTTCGGGAGGTTGCGTTTGTGCCTGAGCCCAGACGCTTGCGACGAGGACGTCTCTTAGGCCGAGCGATGACTCCTCCTCCCGACTGCTGGTCGCATCGGGCAACGAAGAACAGGCTAGCTCTCTTTGTGATGGCGTGGGAAGCGAGCTCGTCAGCCGGGCCGTACCGGGAACCATCCGCACAAGGTTGTAATTGACGCAGGTCCGGTTTGCCCGACGAGCCGCGAGCCATGGTCGCAGGCGATGCGGCACAACACTAAAGCTTAAACGATGCGCGCTAATCGCTTGCCGTTGTCTGGCCCTCTCTAGGATGTGCGCAGTTCACCATACCACTGCCTGTGATGATCATTTTCCTGTGCTTGGTTCCTGGGGCGAGGTAGGCGGTACATTTGAGTGCAGCCAACGGGCACTCGCATCCCATGACCGAGAAGGACAATATTTGATTGCCAGCCAGCTGCTGCGACGGTCAGGCCCGAGGTGTTCCGGGATTTTGTGGAGTGACTGCTATGAGTAAGGACAGGCGATCTTTTGGTGCCACGTTGATGGCCGGAATACTGGTGGTAGTGCCCGTTTACCTCGGGGTCTTGCTGCTGCTCAAGGCCACGAAGACCTTGGCCGACCTAATGAAACCTGTCACAGCGCTGCTGCCTGCGTGGTTACCCGGCGATCAGATCCTGGCTCCGCTGTTGTTGTTGGCGATCTGCTTCCTCGTTGGGGTGGCTATCGGCACTTCGGCGGGACGGGATATCGAGAAGCGAATCGAGCATTCGTTGTTCGAGAAGATCCCGGGCTACACGTTATTTCGAAGTCTCACGCAACGACTCGTTGGGGAAAGTCAGGACGAGGCGTGGAAGCCCGCGCTGGCCGAGATCGAGCATGCGCTGGTACCCGCATTCATCATTGAAGAGCATGCGGACGGCCGCTACACGGTCTTTGTGCCTTCGGTGCCCACACCTCTTGCTGGTGCTGTCTTCGTTCTTACCGCCGATCGCGTCCATCCGGTGGACATCGCCTTTACGCAGGCGTTGAAGACCGTTTCGCGGTGGGGAGCGGGGTGCAAGGATCTCGTCGCCGCAATGGAAGGCGTAAAGCAAAGTGCGGTGCCAGTCCAAAGCCTACCTCCGATAACCGCGACACCGACCGTCAGTCACTGACTGTGCGCGCCTCACTGTGTAAGGACATGAGGCGCGTGTTGCCTACCAACGCGAGTTCCGTCGCGAACTTGACCTCAGTGTCGACACTGCCCGGCCTGAAAGTTCACATCAGCTGCACAGAACTGGACGTCGAACACGCACACCTCTCTAAGCCTCGTGTTCGCCAAGTTCTCGTGCACAGAGAAGTCGCAGCCTAAATCGGGTGTTACGGGCAGCGTTTGCGGTTGTGCGATGCGATAGGTTGGCAAGGGCGAGCAGTCGCGAATGCCGCAAAGCTGCTGACGACGCTCATGCGCACATAATTTTTCCAAACTGCGTCTAGGCCGCTGCAACAGAGATTGGACCAAAGGGCTATATACGGTTTGTGCCTCGTGCGATAGGTTCGCGCCCTGCCCGGGCGTGGCGAATTCACCATGCGCGCAGAGACAACTCGCTACATCGAATGTGTCTGGAAAGGAGCTTGATGTGAGCATGACCGTAGGCGCTCGTCACAAGGCTGTAAGACAAAAGACTTCAAATCCGAACGAAGCTTCGCCGAAGGAGCAACAGATGGCCGAGGATAACCAGCCTCGAGGTAAGTTCTTCACTTTCACTATCGATGCTAATACGGCGCAAGTCGTGAAGTGTGAGACCGTCGACGCAAGTGGTGCCAGCCACGCGATCTCTGATGAGGAGATGGCGAGTCTCGCACAACAAGGAAGCCAGAAGCTCGAAGAGGCTCTCGAAGAAGCATTTGAAGCCGGTATCGACTGCATACTCGGAGGAGAGAGCGGTCGAAGTGACGCCGAGGAGTCTGAAAAGGACGCGGAGCTGCGCCATCTGTTGGTGACGCCGCTCATCGAGCATAGTCGGGCCAAGCGCTTGCTGCAGCGGGAAGCCGTGAACCGGGTCCTCCTGGGAACGTTGATTCAACGATCTACAAAACCCTCTCCACCAACTCCCACAGGCGGCCCCGCGGCCGGCGTGTAATTCGGTCCACGCGGTAACTCAATTTGAGAAGTTGACAAAAGGGCAGATGGTAATCAGAAGGAGCTTCTTATGAGCACTACGCTCGAAAATGAGGATCTGCTGAAGCTGGCAGCGGGTGGCAAGATGCGCCGTCGCCAACGCATGAGCCGTGCGCTTCTCGCTCACCTTATCGGGGAGCGAGCTGAGGGGGAGGGCAACGACTTTGAGGCCGAAGAGGGTGATGAGGGCGAGAAATCAGAGCGGAAAATCGCACGCCTATTGATCGGCAGCCGGCTGCTGCGGCGTCGACGTTTGCGCAATCTGCTCATTGCGCATCTGCTTCGTGAGAGAGGTGAAGCCGGGGAAGAAGAGGATGAGGGCGAGGATGAGTACGGCGAGGAAGGTGGCGGTGGTGAGCACAAGCTCGTGCGGCTACTGATTGGCAGTCGCATTCTGCGCCGCAGACGCGTGCGGCGCATGCTCCTCGCGCACGTGCTACGCGAGAGAGGTGAAGCCGGGGAAGAAGAGGATGAGGGTGAGGATGAGTACGGCGAGGAGGGTGGCGGTGGTGAGCACCGGCTCGCACGGCTGCTGATTGGCAGTCGCATTCTGCGTCGCAGACGCGTGCGGCGCATGCTCCTCGCGCACGTGCTACGCGAGAGAGGTGAAGCCGGGGAAGAAGAGGATGAGGGTGAGGATGAGTACGGTGAGGAGGGTGGCGGTGGTGAGC
>Ga0306925_10006510_pt1 | contig 10864 bp, 14 predicted proteins | sample flu12Cox44000176_FD_203755 | JGI IMG/M metagenome (GOLD analysis project Ga0306925, IMG submission 203755) | Lab enrichment of tropical soil microbial communities from Luquillo Experimental Forest, Puerto Rico - flux8day.12C.oxic.44.000.176 (v2)... | ecosystem: Environmental > Terrestrial >... | reverse complement strand
AGGTCGCTGACCGTTGACCTCGATGCCGGTGATCGATTCGCCTGTGCGCAGGATCGCCTGCACGATGCTTTCAACCTGCTCTGCGACTTGAGGGACCGTCTCACGTACAGTACGGCCAATGTGGTTCACGATTGGGAGCCCGCAAATTTCGGTCAAGTGTTGATTTATCATCACGTAACGACAATCGGTGCTAAGAAAAGACTTTGGTTATGCTGTCCACGTTGGTACCGCATGGAAATGACCTGGCGCGTGCGCCGTTAGCTACAACGACTGACTTGAAGGATTAACTTCGTTTTTTCTTCGGCGATTGTTTTGGATTTCCTCGACGGATATGCCATTTGATGACTCTTATGGGTCAAAAAGCAGACATTCGGCCCGATGCGATGTCCGCTTTGCCCCCGTCATGACACCTGATACCCGCACGGGTGGGCAGGAGCTTGCATAAGCCAGCAAATCCGACCATATCTAGGTTATGTCTCCTGACGAATAGAGGCACGAGATAGCACCGGGTAGCACCAAGTTGCTACCCGGGCGCTACCCAAAGAGGGGGGATAAGCCATGAAATTGACCGCCGGGAATGTCAAAACGCTGATCGCGCCCGCCGGCAAAGACGACGTTGTGATCTGGGATGATGACCTGCCCGGGTTCGGCGTTCGTTTGCGCGGCGGCAATAGAACTTTTTTGGTTCAATTTCGCGTCGGCGGCCAACAGCGTCGTGCAGGTCTCGGCGACGTTCGCAAAATGACACTTGAGGAGGCGCGCAAGGTTGCCCGGCGGCGCTTTGCGCAAGCGCAGCTGGGCCAGGACCCGGCGGCCGACCGGCGCATGGCCAAAATCAAGGCCGCTGCCGCGCGAATGACTTTCGGTCTCGTTGCCGAGCGCTATCTCGCGGTCAAGAAGATCCAGTTGCGCCCGACCAGCTACGTCGACGCTCACCGCTACCTCGTCCGCCATTGGGCCGCGCTGCGGGATTGGCCGATAGCTGCAATCAAGCTCGCCAACGTGGCCGCGGTTCTGCAGACCATCATCAGCAAGCACGGCCCGGTGTCGGCGGCGCGCGCCCGCGCTAATTTGAGTGCGTTGTTCACTTGGGCAATGGGCGAAGGGTTGGTCGAGGCCAATCCGGTTATCGGCACCAACAATCCGGAAAACCACCACCGAACACGCACCCGGGTGCTTGCCGAAGCTGAGCTCGCCGTCATCTGGAAAGCCTGCGCCGACGATGACTTCGGCCGCATCGTCAAATTGCTGATGCTGACCGGCTGCCGGCGCGCTGAAATCGGCGAGTTAAAGTGGTCCGAAATCGATTTCGAGCGCGGCACTATCACCATCCCCAGCACCCGCACCAAAAATGGCAATGCGCTGACGCTGACCTTGCCGGCAACGGCGCTCGATCTGTTGCGCGCGACGCCCCGCCGCAACAACAGCGACAATGTCTTCGGCCGCGGCGGCCCCGGCTTCACGATCTGGAGCCACGCGGTCAAGGGCCTTAACGCCCGCATCGCGGCTGCGGGCAAGCCGCTGCCGGGCTGGACGCTGCATGATCTTCGACGCTCGGCGGCGACCCACATGGCCGAGATCGGAGTGCAGCCGCACATCATCGAGGCGGTGCTCAACCACGTCTCCGGCCACAAGAGCGGCGTCGCCGGCGTTTACAACAGGGCCGCCTATACCAGGGACATTGCTCAGGCTTTGCAGCTGTGGTCCGAGCACCTGTTAGCGGTGGTTGCGGGGCGCAAGCGCAAGGTGGTGCCGCTACGCGAGCCGGCGCGCGCCTGATCAAAGTACGGCCGGCCGGAACGGTTTCAGCGTTTCGGCCGACCTAACCCGAGCCAAGGATCGGTGCCGTGGCGAAGGCTAAGAAGAAGCGTACCACATCGATATACGAACGGCTCGCTGACGTTTTTGCTGATAATCCTGATTTGGTCAAACAGTTTCAACATGGCGGTTTCACCGCCGCTGTTGCTGCGCATCCGAATTTGATTGAACAACTGCGGCGGGAGGATATTGAAAGAGCTGAGTGGGACAAGGCTGCGAAGAAGGTCTTGGACGAAATTTACAGCGCGCGTCGAGCAGCACCGGCGTCGACAAGCGTGCGCCCATCGCCGAAATTGCCAAGCGCTGCTCTGAAGGCGACGGGCACGGTTGCGGCTAGCGAGCAAAGCGATACAGCGGCGGTTGCAGCAATGGCGACGACGGTTCGCAAGCGTCGCCAGTCAATCAAGGAAAAGCGTGTCCTTGAGGTGTTGCGCGAATTGGACAGCAAACGCCGCGTTCGAGATGATATGCAGCCTGCCGAGGTCGAGAAGATCGTGAAGCCCCGTTATGGAGACGCAAGCCGCAGGGTCATCTATCGCGCCTACAAGAAATTCCTGAAGGAACCCCGCGCAAAATAAATCTCGGCAAACGTGACGTTTGCCGAGTTTGCCGAGTTTACCGATCTTTTAGCTGGACATGGATGTTTTAGGCTGCGCTCACGCATGCATCGGCATGCAACGTGAGCGTTTCATATGTCGCCAACCAGCCTAGCGCTGCTCGCCCCGTTGTTTACCGCGCAACTCGACGGCGTCACCATTGCCTTAAAAGATGTTGTCGCCCACGTCGAGGCCATTCGGGCAACGGCTCAAGCGGCCGGGTGCGAAACGGTGGCGGCACAAGTGGCCGGGTGCGAAACGGCGCCGGCCGAACGGCCTGTCAAAAAAAGCCTGGGTACGACTCGGGTCCAAGCGACGATCCCGACCGCATCGTATCTATCGCCGAGGCGGCGCGGCTCTCGAGCCTGTCAATCGACACCCTGCGCCGCCGGCATCGGGACAAATGGCTGCAGCTGAGTGAGCGCCGCTTCGGCATGCGCCGGCGCGACGTGCTGCTGCTTTAAAGGCTGAAAGTTCCCGCCGGACTTGTGCCCGCCCCGGCGGTCCGCCAAGGGCACGAAACCCCGAGACCCGGCGCCGCCTATGGAGGGATAGGCGCCGGGATCTCGAAATGGCAACAGAAAAGGAGTTTAGCCATGGGTTTATTTAAGTTCTCGTCTAAAAAGTCAAGTCGCGTCAAATCTGAGGTGCTTACCGAGAAAGTCGAAGCGTTGCGGAGCGAGCTCAGTATCCTCGACCGCGAGCTGCAGAACATAGTCAATCATCAAAGCGCGTTGCACGAGCAGCTCGACGACCTCGAGGACCTGGTCCTTGATCTTGGGAAGGAGCGTAGCTCCCCCGCTTACATCAATCCCAACTGAATAAAGGCGGCCGATCGGCACGAATGCCGGTCGGCCATCTTTTTGGAGAGAGAGATGACAACTACACCCGCCACTACCGGCCGCGCGCATCTCGAGGCGTTCTTCTCGCGCGTCAATCCACACCGCGGCCGAGTAATCCTTGCCATTGATGCGACCGCAAGCCGACAGGAGACATGGGACACGGCCTCGCATCTGCAGGCCGAGATGTTCGAAACCATCGCCACGGTTGGCACGCTCGAGGTCGAGCTCGTCTATTACCGCGGCTATGGCGAGTGCGTCGCGTCAGGATGGAAGTCCGGCGCCCAGTCGCTCGGCGGCGTGATGACGGGTGTGGCCTGCGCGAGTGGGCATACGCAAATCGGCAAGGTGCTAGCGCATGCCGCCCGCGAGAGCGCGCATGACCAAGTTAATGCTCTGATCATTGTCTCGGACGCCTGCGAGGAAGCGCCGGCCGATCTGTACGCTGCAGCGCGCGAGCTCGCCGGCGTGCCGGTCTTCATGTTTCAGGAAGGCGACGATCCGCATATCGCCGAGATTTATGCCGAGATCGCCAAACTCACCGGCGGCGCGCACTGCGCATCCGACGCCGCCGCGACACAGCGCCTGGCGGATTTGCTGAAAGCCGTCGCTGCTTTTGCCACCGGCGGCGTCAGAGCCCTAGCCGATCAGCAGACCACGGCGGCACGGTTGTTGCTCACTCAGATCAAAAGGTAGGGGCGTCATGCAGATCATCAGCGCCGATGAACGATTACGCGAAATTCGCGGCGCCAAGATTTTGCTGCTAGGGAGGCCCGGCATCGGCAAAACCTCGCAAGCGCGCAAGCTCGTTCCCAAGGAAACTTTGTTTGTCGATTGCGAAGCCGGTGATCTATCAATTCTCGATCTGCCGGTGGCTACTATTCGGATCGATAATTTTCCGGATGCGCGTGATCTGGCGTGCCGGATCGGCGGACCGAATAAGAGTTTTCCGCCGACTGCGGCCTATTCGCCGGCGCATTTCGAAGCAATCGGCGGCTACCTCGAAAATCTTGATCAGTATCAGAACATTTTCGTCGATAGCCTGACGGCGATCTCGCGGCTGTCGTTTCGTTATGCCGAGCAGCAGCCAGAGGCCTACAGCGGGCGCACCGGCCGCAAGGATATCCGCGGCGCCTACGGTCTGCACGGTCGCGAGATGGTGCTGTGGCTAAACCAGTTACAGCACGCCAGAGAGAAGAACGTGATCTTTGTCGGGATCCTCGAGCGCGTGGTCGACGAGGTCAAGCACGTCGAGTGGCAATTACAGGCCGAGGGTAGCAAAACCTCGCGCGAGCTGCCTGGCATCATCGACGAGATCATTACTTACCAGTTTCTCGATTTCGGCGATGGCAAGCCGCCGCTGCGTGCCTTTGTTTGCACCAATCCCAATCCGTGGGGCTATCCGGCGAAGGATCGCTCGGGGCGGCTTGATCAGATCGAAGAGCCGGATCTCGGAAAGCTACTAACCAAACTCACCAATCAGCATGAACCGAAACCGAAAGGAGAGAACCCATGACTGATAATACCACGACTAACTTCGACTTTAACAACTTCGGCGGACAACGCAGCTTCGACGTCATTCCGGCGCACACGATCTGCGTCCTGCAAATGACCATTCGTCGCGGCGGTGGCGCCGACAATGGTTGGCTCAGGCCTGCCCACACCGAAAAAGGAGATTCCGAAGGTCTCGACTGCGAATTTACGGTCGTGGGCGGGCCGCATAACGGGCGCAAGCTGTGGCAATTGTATACCATCCGCGGCAGCTCCCACACCCATGACGAGGCCGGCAAGATTTCCGGCGGAACCTTGCGCGCGATCTTGGAAAGCGCGCACGGGATCAATCCTGACGACAAAAGCGAGGCCGCGCAAAATAAGCGCAAGCCGTCGGGCTGGGCTGACTTTGACCAGCTGCGTTTTGTCGCCCGCCTTGGCGTGCAACCGCCGCAGGGCCAATACCCAGCCAAAAATATCATTCTCGAAGTCATCACGCCGAACCTGATGGACTGGCAGAAGCACAAGCCGGAACAGATCAGCGCCAGCGACAAGGCAGCGAATGCGGCAGCAGCGGCGGCGCCAACAACGCCGCCCGCGAATGCGGTTGCGCGACCGGTATGGGGACAGGGGCGGTGATCGTGAACGAGATCTCGAAAAAGGAAGACGCATGGCAGGCGAAGGCGACCGAAGCCGCCATCGCCGCCGTGCGCAAAAACGCACTCAACAGCTCGGGCCTGCCGCCAATGACGCCAGTCGGCAGGCTCAACGATCTGCAATGGGGCTGGCTGGTCACCGCGGCAATCTTTGGTTGGATCCAGACTCGTTGCCAGCAGGCGATCGAGGAAGGGCTGGATCAGGAGCAAGCAGTGCGCCTGACCGGGCTAATGCCGTCGCCTGGTGACGTCGCGGTTGTCACATCGATTTTGCCGATGCTTGCCGACCAGGCCGGGATCGATTGGGCGTTGCCGCTCAAGGCCTGGTCGAAAGACACCATGACCAATTTTTTGTTGATGGCCTGGCGGCTGATTGAAGCGGCGGAAATCGCGCGGGATCAGGGGCCGGGCAAGATCCTAAAGCGGTCAGAGCTTGCAGTCGCGGAGCTTAATAACCCGATCCCTTTCGTCCCGTGAGGTTCGTAATGACGCTCGAGCCGTTGCCGCCCGTGGATGCAATCAGATCGCTGCGCTGGGTGCTGAAGGGGCTGCTTCGGCAACATGGCATGCGATGCATCAGCGTGCGTGAAGTAAGAAGCATCGCAGGTAACAACGAATGAACACGATCTTCCAGTTTTGCGAGCAGAAACAGGCCGAGGATTTCGTGGCAGTGGTAAAAAATCGTTTTGGCCTGACGGCCTTCACGTACGACGATAAGAAAGCACACATTCTAGATGAAGTTGACGATGAGATTGAGCGCCAGATTGAAGAGCTGGGGCGCTGGCTCGGCGCGCGAATTGTAATCAGTGAAGTCCGAGTACTACGTTGGAAGAGTTCAAAGCGATGTGTGAAATCATCATGTCGGGCGTAGGCCTGTGTCCCACCTGAGAATATGGCGCGGATTTGTAGAGGAAGCAGATACGTGAGCACCGTGCTGAATTTCAATCGCTCGAATTTATCGGATCGGCCGATCAATACCCTGATCAACGAGCTGATCGAGCAGGCCGAACCGGCGAGCGAGAATTATCGAATGTATCTCGGCGCCAGCAGTATCGGATCCGAATGTCTGCGCAAGGTGCAATATGATTGGATGGTGGATCCGGTGTTTCCGGCGCGCACCAAGGATATTTTCGCAAGAGGTCATTTTTTTGAAGATCTAACGCGCCAGCATTTGACCGCCGCCGGCTTTAAGTTTGCGCCGCCGGAGCGACTTAGATTCGAAACCGCCGATGGCTTATTCCGCGGCCATGCCGATGGAATTCTCATTGCCGGGCCACAGCTGCCAGCGCTGCGTTATCCGTGTTTGTGGGAACATAAGTGCGTCAAGGACAAGGGCTGGAAAGCGATCGAGCGTGATGGTCTGACCGGGCTCTATCGCGCTTATGCGGCGCAAATCGCGATCTATCAGGCTTATCTGGATATCACCAACCCGGCGCTGTTCAGCGTCACCAACGCCGATGATTGCTCGCGGCTGCATTTTCTGGCGCCGTTCGATGCGCAGCTGGCCCAGAGCACCAGCGACCGCGCGGTGGCGATCATCAAAGCAACGCAAGCCAGCGAGCTGTTGCCCCGCATTACCATCGATCCAAGCGACTGGCGCTGCAAGATGTGCGGCCATCGGGAGCGATGCTGGGAATGACTGATCGCATTTGCCCGATCAATAATCGCGCATGTCGTTGCGATCCCAACGCGGAGAAGGAGAAATTCCGTCCATGCATGCTGGCAAAGCGCATTGGTGCATCGATCAGATTGCTCGCTTCGGATATTGATCGCACATCAGCGATTAATGGATTATTGCGATTACTTCCATCAGCGGCGCTGACCTTCAACGATCTAGCGGTGCTGATCGAGAATTGCGACGGGCAAATCGAGGAAAGAAAGTACAGCGACTCCGACGCCGAGATCATTTTTGCAAAGGGTCAAGAAAAGGGTCGGAAGGAAGAGGCGCGCAAGCAAACGGCGCCACCGGAATTCTACGACACCGAAGGTCAACCACGCTGGCAAGCGATTGCGGTGTTCTGTCAGAACAATATCGCGCGGCTGCGCAGCGAGTGGGAACGCACTTTCATCAATGACATGGCCGGCAACACGCTCTGGCGACAACCGACGCCAAAGCAGGCCAAGCATCTGTTGGCGATCTTCGTGAAATTAGGTGGAAAATATGCCTGCTAAACCGCAAACCCATGCCGCGGATCTCAGTAACTTGCCGAAGGCGCTGGAGCCGCTTACCGAAGAACCCCGCTGGGTGGTGTGGCCCTGGGTATTACGCAAAGCAAAATGGACCAAGCCGCCGCGCCAGGCGCGCGATCCGACGCGCAACGCACGCTCGAATGATCCGACAACCTGGGCCGCCTATAGCGACGCCGTGGCCGCGGTGCTGGCCGGCAATGCCGACGGCATAGGTTATATGCTGCAGAACGCCACCATTGCCGCCGCCGATCTGGATCACGCACGTGACGCGCAAACCGGCGCGCTGGCCGACTGGGCCGAGCGACTCTGTGACGAAGCCGATGGCCTCGGGCTTTACCGGGAAATAACCGTCTCGGGCTGCGGCCTGCGCTTTATCGGCCGATCCCAGGGCGGCGAGCTGCATCGCAAATTCATGCTTGACCGCAACAATGGCGCCGCGCTCGAGCTCTATCGCGACACCGCGCGTTACATCACCATTTCCGGCTTGCAGGAAGGCGCCTGTGAGGATCTGCAATCAATCGATGCTTATCTCGATAGCCTACTGACGCGATTCGACGGCAACAACGGCGGCACAAATTTCGATTTTAATACTGCCGGCCCGCAGCGCGATTATTATCGCGAGATCATCGAGAACGGCGCGCCGGAAGGCGAGCGCAGCGAGAAATTTCAGGAAACGGTCTGGCACCTGGCCAGCAACGGTTACAGCATCGAGCAGATCGTTGACGAGCTCGCCAAATATCCCAACGGCATCAGCTTCAAATACTCCAACCGTCTGCTGGCCGAAGTCACACGCTCTTTCGGGAAGTGGCAGAGCCAACGCCGCGGTAGTGCCGTTGGAGCCGGCACGCCACCGAATAATTCACCCTGGCCGCAGATCCACATCGTGTCCGGTGAGATCCCGCGGGTCGTCAACGAAGCCGAGGACGCGTTGTTGCTGCTGGGCCGCGAGATCTATCAGCGCGGTGGCCTGGTGGTGCGGCCGGTGCTGACGACGTTCAAGGCCAGCAAGCAGCGCGATATTTTGGGCTGGCACCTGGTGCCGCTGTCGCGCGCTTATCTGGTTGATGCGCTGACCTGCGCCGCGCAGTTTAGCAAATACAGTGGCCGCTCGAAAAAATGGATCACCATCGACGCGCCGGATAAAGTCGCCGAGATCTATTTGGCCCGGCGAGGCGGCTCCGGTGCTGAGCGGCATCGTCTATACGCCATTTTTACGAGCTGACGGCTCGATCTGCGAGCAACCTGGCTACGACAGCCAAAGTGGCTTGCTGTTCAAGCCTGACAATCAGAGTTTCCCGCCGATCCCGCAGCAACCGAGCAAAGCCGACGCCCTGGCGGCGCTCGACGAACTCGAGCAGCTGATCAAGACATTTCCGTTTGTGGCCGAGGCCGATCGCGCGGTGGCGCTGTCGGCGCTGCTGACCGCCCTCGATCGCCGCTCGATGAACGCGGCGCCGATGCATGCCTTCACATCGCCTACAGCGGGCACCGGGAAAAGCCTGCTAGTGGATCTTTGCGCCATATTAGCCACCGGTCGGCCGATGCCGGTGATCTCGCAGGGGCGCTCCGAGGAAGAGTTGGAGAAGCGCCATCCCCAACCTAATAATAACTACCCAAAAAGTTTGACACCTGATCAGGATCACCTGGGCGCGGTTGTTCGCCCTCAAAACCGGTTGCAACGCCGCTGTGGCGCCAATTTCTACGCGCACGTCTCATGATCCGACTTCACGGATAGTGCCCTTGAAAACGCCGGCTATGCTACGATAACTTGCGACAGGCGTTGTCCCGGGTAGCGTCCGGGTAGCAGGCGCAGCGGCTTTTCGAGCGTCGCCGCCCTTGGTGCCACCGGGCCGGATTTTGGAGCCATGGACGGTTCGCAAGCAGACGTGGATGGAACCTTACCGCCGCCGTCAAGCGCTCGCCGGCGCGCGCCATCTCGGGCCGTGCGGCCGCGCAGCGCAATCACCAGCGGTAGGCAATTGTTTTATGACGGCGATGCCAATTCGGCGTGGAGTCGTCGTTTCCACGACCTGGTCATCAGCCACATCAATGATGTTTCGGCCGGTCACGGCGCCAATGTGCTGTCCGAGGCGCAGCTATCGTTGTGCCGGCGCGCGGCCGCCATCGAGTGCGAGCTTGAGCGTCTCGATGCCATGCTGTCACGCGGCGAAGCGGTCAACCTTGATGCCTATGGCAGGGCGGCGTCGCATCTGCGCCGGCTGTTCGAGACGCTCGGTCTTGAGCGCCGTCTCAAAGACGTCACGCCTGATCCGCTGACTTATGCCCGCGAGCATGACGAGGCGATGCCGTGAATATTTTGCAAGCGCTCGCCGATCCCAAGGTCTTCGCCGGCCATTTCCGTGGTCCGACCTGGGATGCTTGGCGGGTGTTCTTGGCGGCGTTGTTTGCCTTGCCGATGACGCCGGAGCAGTGGGCGATCTATCAGCGGCACACCGGGCGCTCGGTGCCGCCGACCACACCAGCGCTCGAGGCTTGGCTTTGTATCGGTCGTCGCGGTGGCAAAAGTTTCGTGCTCGCCGTGATCGCCGTGTTTTTGGCCGCGTTCACGGACTGGCGGCCTTATCTTGGCCCCGGCGAAGTCGGCACCGTGATGGTGATCTGCGCCGACCGCAAGCAGGCGCGCACTATCATGCGGTTCGCACTCGGCCTGTTGAAGGCGGTGCCGATGCTGCGGCGGCAGATCGAGAACGTGACGCGCGAAAGCATTGCGCTGAAGCACCGCATCATCATCGAGGTGCACACCGCGTCGTTCCGAACGACGCGCGGCTATACCATCGTCGCAGCGCTGTGCGACGAGATCGCGTACTGGCCGACCGACGAAAGCGCCAGCGAACCCGACGTGGAAGTCATTGCCGCGGTCAAACCCGCGATGGCGACCGTTCCGGGTGCGCTGCTGCTGTGCGCGTCTTCACCGCATGCCCGCCGAGGCGTCTTGTGGGACGCCCACCGCAAGCACTACGGCAACAACGGTGACGTGCTGATCTGGCAGGCGGCGACGAGGGACATGAATCCGACCGTGCCACAGAGCTACATCGCCCGGCATCTGGCCGACGATCCGGCGCGCGCCAGCGCCGAATATTTGGCCGAATTCCGGCGCGACATCGAAGGCTTTGTTTCCTTGGAGGGGGTCGAGGCCGCGGTCATCCCAGGGCGTCACGAACTGCCGCGTCTCGAGCACACCCGCTATCACGCCTTCTGTGATCCTTCCGGCGGCTCGTCCGACAGCATGACCTTGGTGATCACGCACATGGCG
>Ga0306925_10006507_pt1 | contig 10866 bp, 7 predicted proteins | sample flu12Cox44000176_FD_203755 | JGI IMG/M metagenome (GOLD analysis project Ga0306925, IMG submission 203755) | Lab enrichment of tropical soil microbial communities from Luquillo Experimental Forest, Puerto Rico - flux8day.12C.oxic.44.000.176 (v2)... | ecosystem: Environmental > Terrestrial > Soil... | reverse complement strand
GGCGACGACCGCACGGACCAGCCGGATCGTGATATCGGAGCCCGGCGGCCAAGCCTCGATGTCGGCCTCATCGGAAACCGTTGCCGGCACGATTTCGGCATGAGAGCGCGCCATGTTGATGGCCATGGCCCGCCTCACACCGGCAAGCGGCTCGACAGGGCCGGACTCTGTCTGGGCACGGGCTGCGCGCTCGACATCGGCGCTGGTCACCGCGCCGCCGGGACCGCTCGCCGCAACCGTTGCCAGATCGACCCCGAGCCGCTGCGCCAGAGCGCGAACTGCTGGCGCCGCTCTCACCGCCGGGGTTTGCGGCGTCGGCGAAAGGGCCGACGGCGGAGGCGCAGAAAGCTCGCCGACGATCGTGCCGGTATCGGTGCGGGGACCTTCTTCGAACTCGACAAGGGGTCCGCCGACCTTGACCCTCTCTCCGGGTTCAGCGCACAGCCGGGCGATCTTGCCATCCTGCGGCGATGGCACCTCGACGACCGCCTTTTCGGTCTCGACCGAGACGAGCGGCTGGTCGGCGACAACATGGTCACCCTCGCCGACATGCCAAGCGACGAGCTCGGCCTCCTGCAGCCCCTCGCCGAGATCGGGCAATGCAAACACGCTCATGGATTCGTCCTGAAGAAGGAATTCACCACAGAGACGCGGAGAGCACAGAGAGGCGGAAGTCATTGCGAGCCCGCGGGTCCGGGCTCCGCGCGCCCGAGGATAAACTCAGCGAAGCAATCTCGTGCCCTGCTAGATTGCGTCGTCGCTCCGCTTCTCGCAATGACGGTTCGGCGGTTCTCCGTGTCCTCTGTGTCTCTGTGGTGAAAATCGTTATTGGTACGCGAGTACCCGGCGCACCGCGGCGAGGATGCGGGTTTCGCTCGGCAGATACTGTTGCTCGAGCCGCGGCAGCGGCATCACGGTGTCCCAGCCGGCGACGCGCTCGACCGGCGCCAGCAGCGAGACGAGGCCGCGCTCGGCGATGCGGGCGGCGATCTCGGCGCCGACGCCGCCGGTCAGCGGCGCCTCGTGGACGATGACGCAGCGCCCGGTCTTGCCGACCGAGGCGAGCAACCCGTCGGTATCGAGGGGTTTCAGGGTTGCGACATCGATCACCTCGGCGCTGACGCCCTCGGCTTCGAGCCGAGACGCGGCGGCCAATGTCTCCTTGGTCATCGCGCCCCAGGTCACGAGAGTGATATCGGTGCCCTCTCGCAATACAAAGCAGCGGTCGAGCGGCAATGCCGCGCCGTCGTCTTCGACCTCCTCGCGGGCTGCCCGGTAGAGCCGCGTCGGTTCGAGAAAGACGACCGGATCGCGGCGAGCAGCAGTCCGTAGGCGCGCGCCGGCGAGGACGGGATCACGACCCTGAGGCCGGGAATATGGACGAACATCGCTTCCGGGCTTTCGGAATGATGTTCGACCGCGCGGATGCCCGCACCATACGGCGAGCGCACGACCATCGGGCAGGTGAGGCGGCCGCGGGTGCGGTTGCGCAACCGCGAAGCATGGTTCACCAGCTGGTCGATCGCCGGGTAGATGAAGCCGGTGAACTGAATCTCCGAAACCGGTCGGAAACCCTGCGCCGCAAGACCGACCGAAACTCCGCCGATGAGCCCTTCGGCAAGCGGCGTGTCGAGGACGCGATCGGCACCAAAGCGTTCGAGGAGTCCTTCGGTTGCGCGAAACACGCCGCCTTCGGCACCGACATCCTCGCCCAACACGAGCACCGACGCGTCCTCGGCCATGGCGCGGGCGAGCGCCAGGTTGACGGCCTGGACAAGGTTGATTTCGGGCATGGCAGCCTCACCGACCCGCCAGGTCGAGCGCCGCCTGGCGCTGCTCGACGAGGTCCTTCGGCAAGCTCTCGTAGGTGAAATCGAACATCGCACCGGGACCCTGCGGCGGCGTTGCGAGATAAGTCTCCGCCGCGCGCTCGATCGTCAGCGTGATTTCTGCGAGCAGCTGCTCCTCGTCCGACTTGCCCCACATGCCGGCGGCGACGAGGTAGTTGCGCAGCCGCGCGACCGGCTCTTCCGCCCAGCGCGCGCTGACTTCCGAGCCGCTGCGGTACCGGCTCGCATCATCGGCCGTGGTATGATCGCCGAGGCGATAAGTCAGGGCCTCGATCAAATGCGGACCGCCGCCCGCCCGAGCCTTGGCGCTCGCGCGCTCGACCGCCTCGCGAACGGCGATGACATCGTTGCCGTCGACCTGCTCGCCTTCAAAGCCCGCCGCGATCGCCTTCTGCGCCAGGGTCTCCGCCGCAGTCTGCTGGGAAACCGGGACCGAAATTGCCCAGCGGTTGTTGTTGACCACGAAGACGACCGGCAGGTGCCAGACGCCGGCGGCGTTGAGCGCCTCGGCGACATCGCCCTTCGACGTCGCACCGTCGCCAAAGACGCACACGGCGACTCGCTTTTCGCGCCTCAGCTTGAACGAGAGCGCGACGCCGACCGCATGCGGCGCGTGAGTTCCGACCGGGACGCAGACGGGAAAATCCTCGCGCGCCTGCGCAAAATCGCTGCCACGCTCGTCGCCGCCCCAGAACAGGAGCAGCTCGACCGGGCTGACGCCGCGCCAGAGTTGCGCGCCGTGCTCGCGGAAGCTCGGCAGCAGCACGTCTTCGGGGCGCATGGCGCTGGCGACGCCGACCGGCACCGCCTCCTGCCCCAGCGCCGACGCAAAAGTACCGAGCCGGCCGGTGCGCTGCAGCGCCACCGCTTTGGCATCGAAGCGCCGGGCCAGCACCATCGCGCGGTAGAGGGCGACGAGCTCGGTGCGGTCTTTGGCAAAATCGGGCAGCGGGCGCACCGCATTGCCCTTGGGATCGAGAAAGCGGCTGTAGCAGATCTCGAACGCCGCGACGGCAGCCGGCATTGCCGGCCGCCGCGCATGAAGAATTGCCGGGAGATCTTCGGTCGTTTCAGAGGGGGGCATTGCAAACCCAGTGGAATATCTTGGCTGTCGCGTAGAGCGCTTACCGATATATGGTAACGCTCGCCGAGCGGTGATAGCTCCCGCGTATTGCGATCCCGTTACCCGCGGCAGGGAGATTGGGATGCCCGCCAGCGAATACGACTATGTGATCGTCGGCGCCGGATCGGCGGGCTGCACATTGGCGAATCGCCTGAGCGAGGATGCGGACGCGCGCGTGCTGCTGCTCGAAGCGGGCGGCTGGGACCGCGATCCGCAGATCCACATCCCGCTCGCCTGGGGGCGGATGCTCCAGCAGCGGCGGCACGACTGGGGATACTTCGCCGAGCCCGAGACGACGATGGACGGCCGCCGCATCGAATGCGCCCGCGGCAAAGTGATCGGCGGCTCTTCGTCGATCAACGCGATGGCCTATGTCCGCGGCCACCGCGGCGATTACGAGCGCTGGGCGGCCGAAGGTCTGACCACTTGGTCCTATGCGCATGTGCTACCCTATTTCCGCCGCCAGGAAAGCTGGGAAAGCGGCGCCAGCGCCTGGCGCGGCGGCGACGGGCCGCTGACGACCCGGCTGTCGCGCTATCGCGACCCGCTTGTCGAAGCCTATCTGGCATCCGGTGAGATGGCGGGCCATCCGGTGACCGAAGACTACAACGGCGCGCAGCAGGAAGGCTTTGGCCGCTCGCAGCAAACGATCCGCGACGGCCGCCGCTGCAGCGCCGCGGTGGCTTACCTCCGGCCGGCGCTCACTCGCCCCAATCTCGAAGTCGCGGTCGATGCGCTGGCGACGCGGCTTCTGATCGAAGGCCATCGCGCCGTCGGCGTCGAATACCTGAGGGGGAGCGAGCGGCGCGTGGCGAAGGCCGAGCGCGAGATCATTCTCGCGGGCGGCGTGATCAATTCTCCCCAAATCCTGATGCTTTCGGGTATTGGTGACCCGGAGATGTTGCAGGCCCGCGACATCCCGGTCAGCGCCGCCTTACCCGGCGTCGGCCGAAATCTGCAGGACCATGTCTCCGTAACCGTTGCCTATGCGCGCAAGGAGCCGGGTCCGTTTCACGCCAGGATGCGCGCCGACCGGATCGCGGTGGAGCTCGCCCGAGCGTATTTCCGCGGCGAGGGCGTCGCAGCCGATTGGCCGGGCGGGGTGATGGCCTTCCTGAAGAGCTCGCCCGAAATCGGCATCCCCGACATTCAGCTGCTGTTCAGCGCCGCACCGACGACGGCGCAGCCATACTTGCGGCCCTTTGTGCCGCCCTATGCCGACAGTTTCGGTTGCCGCGCGGTGCTGTTGCGGCCCGAAAGCCGCGGCCGCATCGAGCTCGCCTCGGCGGATCCGCGCGAGCCCGTTCGCATCCGCCAGAATTTTCTCGCCACCGACAAGGATTGGGAGACATTGCGCGCCGGCGTGCGGCTCATTCGCGACATCGGCAGCCGGCGGCCGCTCGCCTCATTCGCAAGCGGCGAAATCTCTCCCGGGCCGGATTGCCGATCCGATGCCGAGATCGACGCCCACATCCGAGCGACCGCAATTACCGTTCACCACCCGCTCGGCACCTGCAAAATGGGGCGGGCGAGCGATCCGACGGCGGTCGTCGATCCCGAATTGAAGGTGCTCGGGATCGACGGGCTGCGCGTCGCCGATGCCTCGGTGATGCCGGATCTCGTCGGCGGCAACATCAACGCGCCGGTCATCATGATCGCGGAGAAAGCCGCCGACCTGATCCGCGGCCGTCCGCCGCTCGCCCCGGTTAATGTGTGAGGCGGGATGGCCGCGGAGCGCGAACTGCTTGAGCGGGCGTTGCGTGCAAAGCCTTGCCCGCGGATAGGCCCGATTTCCCTGCAAGGCGTCGCTTGACATATGTAAAGCGTCGCTTTACATCGCTCCATTGTTGATCGGGAGTTTTTGGCACCGTGGCTTGAGGGAACTGTTCGAGACCGGCAAGAGCGGCCGTGTGCGACCCGACTTGCACCGCCGAACTCTCGTCCGTCTGGATGCAATCGACAAGGCGGCGCGCCTCGAGGCGCTCAATCAACCCGGTTTCGACTTCCATCCGTTACGCGGTTCTCGGCCAAGGCGCTATTCGATCCATGTGAACGGCCCGTGGTGCATCACCTTCGAGTGGCGCAACGGTCGAGCGCTGCGGGTCGATCTAGAACAATATCATTGAGGAGCAAAAACATTGGCTACCGCGACATCGCCAACTGCATCGAGGCGGCGGGAATATCCAGTGCGCCGCCCTTTGCGGCGACCGCCCGTGCATCCTGGTGCACTGATGCGTGAGATCCTCGAAGAGCACACAAAGATGACGATTGCCGAAGCCGCTCGGCGCATGAAGGTGTCTCGTCCGGCCCTCTATGCGGTGCTGAACGGGACCGCGGCAATGACCGCCGACATGGCGCTGCGGTTTGCTCGCCTGACGGGCGGCACGCCCGAACTGTACCTCAATATGCAAACCGGCCACGATCTCGAAGCTGCGCAGCAACGCCTTCAGGAGGAACTCGCCGGCATCGAGCCAAGACTGCAATATCACCCAGCCGATGAGACCTCGGCCCAAAGGGGAAGGTCGCAAGGGGTACGCGACTATCCTGTGAAAAATTTCCAGGCTCGGCCAACCAGCGGGAGCGTTAGTTTGCGGCACCGTCGCGGTGCAAGGGTGCTTGCGGACGCGCCCGACGCTCCTGTAGCACCCCGTGGCCGATCCACCCGATCACGCAGTACGAGGGACTAAGCCCGCCGCCGACCCGGCCCCCCGCCTCGCAAAGTTCCGGACCTCGTGCAGCGGTTGACCGGCTCGACATCCCCGGGCGGGATGTCGACGATCGCGAGGATCGGAAAGCTGCGTGTCGTCGATGCCTCGGTGATGCCCGACCTCGTCGGCGGCAACATCAACGCGCCGGTCATCATGATCGCCGAGAAAGCTGCCGATCTGATCCGCGGCCGTGACCCGCTGGCGCCGGTAAATGTGTGAGGGGCGCTTCGTGATGATCGACCAGAACGACCGGCCGGCACCGAGATCAGGCGCGGTCGACATCATCGCTCCGACTCGCTCGCTCTGCGACTGAATTGTAATAATTCTAATTCTTGACAGACCACGCCGACGCCCCATATCGCGGGGCACCGGCAGGCGTTTGCCGTCGAGAGGTCTCGACAGGTTGCCCAACCCAATTGCGTAACACGATCGGATCGAAACATGGCAGATGAAAGCAAGTGCCCGTTCACGGGCGGGACCCGCGCACTGACGAACCGTGACTGGTGGCCGAACCGGCTGGACCTTCACGTTCTCCACCAGCACTCCGCCCTGTCCAATCCAATGGGTGAGTCGTTCGACTACGCCAAGGAATTCAACAGCCTCGACCTGAATGCCGTGATCAAGGACCTGCATGCGTTGATGACAGATTCGCAGGATTGGTGGCCGGCTGATTTCGGCCATTACGGCGGGCTGCTTATTAGGATGGCGTGGCACCTCGCCGGCACCTACCGCATCGGCGACGGCCGCGGCGGCGCCGGAGCCGGCCAGCAGCGTTTCGCGCCGGTCAACAGCTGGCCGGACAATGCGAGCCTCGACAAGGCGCGCCGGCTACTGTGGCCGATCAAGCAGAAATACGGCCGGAAGATCTCCTGGGCCGACCTGATGATTCTCGCCGGCAACGTCGCCCTCGAATCGATGGGCTTCAAGACCTTTGGTTTTGGCGGCGGGCGCGAGGATGTCTGGGAGCCCGACGAGTCGATCTATTGGGGCCCCGAAGGCAAGTGGCTGGCGGACGAGCGCTACAGCGGCGACCGCGATCTGCAGAACCCGCTCGCCGCCGTGCAAATGGGGCTGATCTACGTCAATCCGGAAGGGCCAAACGGCAACCCCGATCCGCTCGCGGCGGCCGTGGATATCCGCGAAACCTTCCGCCGCATGGCGATGAACGACGAAGAGACCGTGGCGCTTATCGCCGGCGGCCACACCCTCGGCAAGACCCACGGCGCCGGCGATCCGACCCTGGTGGGCCCGGAGCCGGAAGCCGCCCCGATCGAGGAGCAGGGTCTCGGCTGGAAGAGCCGGTTTGGCACCGGCAAAGGGCCTGACGCGATCACCGGCGGCCCTGAAGTCGTCTGGTCTCAGACGCCGACAAAGTGGAGCAACCACTTCTTCGACAACCTGTTCAACAACGAATGGGAACTGACCAAGAGCCCGGCGGGCGCCTGGCAGTTCAAGGCGAAAGGTGGCGCCGCAACGATCCCAGACGCCTTCGATCCGTCAAAACGGCACGTGCCGACGATGCTGGTCACCGACGTCGCGTTGCGGGCCGATCCTGCTTACGAAAAGATCTCACGGCGCTTCTGGAAGCATCCGGACGAGTTCGCCGACGCCTTTGCGCGGGCGTGGTTCAAGCTGACGCACCGCGACATGGGCCCGATCGCGCGTTATCTAGGGCCCCTCGTCCCGAGGGAGCCGCTGATCTGGCAAGACCCGATCCCCGCCGTGGATCATCCGCTGATCGGGGAAGAGGACATTGCGGCGCTGAAGGCGAAAATCCTTGGGTCTCGCCTGTCCGTTTCCCAGCTGGTTTCGGCGGCCTGGGCCTCGGCCTCGACGTTCCGCGGCTCCGACAAGCGCGGCGGAGCGAACGGCGCGCGCATTCGCCTCGCGCCGCAGAAAGACTGGGAGGTCAATCAGCCGAAGCAGCTTGCGACGGTGCTGCAGAAGCTCGAAGGCATCCAGAAGGAGTTCAACGCGTCTGCGTCCGGCGGCAAGAAAGTTTCGCTTGCCGACCTGATCATTCTCGGCGGCAGCGCGGCGATCGAGAAAGCCGCGAAGGACGCCGGCCACGACGTCAAAGTCCCGTTCACGCCGGGCCGCATGGACGCCTCGCAGGAGCAGACCGACGTCGACTCCTTCGCGCCGCTCGAACCGACCGCCGACGGGTTCCGCAACTACCTGCGTGGCAATCAGCGCTTGTCGCCTGAGGAGCTGCTGGTTGATCGGGCGCAGTTGCTGACCTTGACGGCCCCCGAGATGACGGTTCTCGTCGGCGGTCTGCGCGTCCTCGGCGCCAATGTCGCGAGGTCCACGCACGGCGTCTTCACCAAGCGGCCCGAGACATTGACGAACGACTTCTTCGTCAACCTGCTCGACATGCGCACAGAGTGGCAGCCGTCCGCCGGCTCTGGGGGCGTCTACGAGGGGCGGGACCGGAAGACGAAAGAGCTCAAGTGGACCGGCACCCGTGCCGACCTGATCTTTGGTTCGCACTCGCAGCTGCGCGCCCTCGCGGAGGTCTATGCGTGCGTCGACTCGCAGGAGAAGTTTGTCAAAGACTTCGTGGCGGCGTGGACCAAGGTGATGAACCTCGACCGCTTCGACCTCGCCTGATTGCTGCGGGAAGGTTTTCGAGGCTCCTACGTAAGCCTCTTGGAAACCATGGAGAAGAAATCAAGGCGGCGTTTCAAGACAACTTGGAACGCCGCCCTGCGTCAGACCCTGACAATCCGCTGGTCCGGGTTCGAATCCTAGTGGGCGCATTCTCTTAAATCTTTTGCTGGGACGCTTCGTGAGGACTCGTGGGGCAGACCAGAGCTTCGACGGGCGGGGTGGCCCGACCCGGCGGGCGTTTCTGGCACGACCTAGCTGTCCACCGCGGTATCACCAAGGCGCCCTTTCCTTCCGAATGAGATGATGTGGCCGACGCCAACCCACGCGGGGAAGGACCTAGAGGGCTGCACGAGCCGCGGGTTGCGGTTAAACTCACGGCTGGCCGGGCCGAAATCAACGACAGAAGAACGCGATCGTTGCCGGGTGCCGGGAGGCGCAGGACATGAGGCAGAGGGTGAAAGGGGCGGTTCGCGAGCCGGAGAATACCCAGGATTCGTCATTCGCGGAGACGCAAGCTCGTATCGAGGCGCTTGAGGCAGAGCTGGACGCCGCGCGCGCACGGGAGGCCGCGACCGCAGAGGTATTGCAGGTCATCAACAGCTCGCCCGGCGACCTTGCCCCGGTGTTCGACGCGATCCTCGAAAAGGCGATGCAGCAGTGTGAGGCGGCCTTCGGCCTTTTGTTGGTTCCCGATGGCGAGTTGCAGCTGGCGATCGCGCATCGTGCGCTCTCGCCCGCGCTGGCCGAGTATTTCGCCCGCCCGGTCCACGGCGGCGTTGGGCTGGTCGGCCGGTTGCAGGCCGGTGAAGCCGCGGTGCAGATCGCAGATGCCGCCGATGACGAAATCTACCGGGCGGGCGCGCCGTCGCGTCGTGCGATCGTCGATCTCGGTGGCGCCCGCACCGCGATGGCGGTCGCGCTACGCAAAGACGGCGCCTATCTCGGCGGCTTCTGGCTGTACCGCCAGGAAGTACGGCCTTTCACGGATAAACAGATCGCGCTTCTGCAGAACTTTGCCGCGCAGGCGGTGATCGCGATGGAGAATGCGCGGCTGATGACCGAGACCCACGAGGCCTTGGAGCAGCAGACCGCGACCGCCGAGGTCTTGCAGGTCATCAACTCCTCGCCCGGCGACCTCGCGCCGGTATTCGACACGATGCTCGAAAAGGCGATGGTCTTGTGCGGCTTCGCTCATGGGACGCTGCAAGTCTACGATGGAGACCAATTTCGTGCGGTCGCAGTCCGCGGTTTGCCAGAGCCCTTAGCCGGCCTGCTGCGACAAGGCTTCCGACTCGGCCCCAAGCACCCGATGCGACAGCTGCTGGAGGGAGCCCGGTTCGTCCACATCCCCGATCTGACGAAGATAGACGACCCGGAGGTCCAGCAGCAGGTGCGGGTGGCTGTCGAGTCTGGCAGCCGTACCCTGCTCTGTGTCCCGTTGCGTAAGGATGATGTGCTCCTGGGCCAGATCGTCGCTGTTCGCCGCGAGGTGCGGCCGTTCTCAGACAAGCAGGTCGCGTTGCTCGAAAACTTCGCTGCTCAGGCGGTCATCGCGATGGAGAATGCGCGGCTGTTGACCGAGACGCGCGAGGCATTGGAGCAGCAGACCGCGACGGCCGAGGTATTGCAGGTCATCAATTCCTCGCCCGGCGACCTCGCGCGGGTGTTCGACACAATTCTCGAAAAGGCGATGAGCCTCTGCGAGGCCGCGCACGGGCATGTCTGGACCTATGATGGCGAGAGCCCGCGTCTGGTCGCGCTACGCGGCGACCCGCAGACTGTCCAATGGATGCAACAGTTTCGGCCCCGTGCGCCCGGAGCCCCAAGTTCCCTCCCCCCAATGGGTCGGGTGGTGCGAGGTGACCGAATAGTTCACGTCGCCGATGCGCGGCAGGACGATGCTTACCGTTCCCATCCTTCGTACCGAGATCAGGTAGACGCATGCGGTATCCGGACGGTTCTCGATGTTGCACTACGGAAGGACGATACCCTCCTTGGGGTTCTAGCCGTATACCGTCAGGAGGTGAGGCCGTTCACCGACAAACAGATCGCGCTGTTGCAGAATTTCGCGGCGCAAGCGGTCGTCGCGATGGAGAATGCGCGGCTGTTGACCGAGACGCGGGAGACACTGGAGCAGCAGACCGCAACCGCCGAGGTCTTGCAGGTCATCAATTCCTCACTCGGCAACCTCACCCCGGTGTTCGAGGCGTTGCTCGACAAGGCGTTGGCGCTGTGCGCGGCCGCGTTTGGTGAATTTATAATTGCCGACGGCGAACGGGTACGCGCTGTCGCTGTTAGGGGAGCGCCGGCTGCGTTTGCCGAGATCAGAAGTCGTTCTGGGCGGCCCACACCCGGGAGCATCATGGCGCGCGTGCTCGCCGGCGAACCGATCATCCATACCACCGACGCGAAAGATGATGATCTTTACCGAAGCGGGGATCCTCACCGGCGAGTGCTGGTCGACCTTGCCGGGGCGCGCACAACTCTCGCGGTGACGCTGATCAAAGACGGGGTGGTGCTCGGAGCGATCCACATCTATCGCCAAGAGGTGAAGCCGTTCAACGACAAGCAG
>Ga0306925_10006494_pt1 | contig 10876 bp, 15 predicted proteins | sample flu12Cox44000176_FD_203755 | JGI IMG/M metagenome (GOLD analysis project Ga0306925, IMG submission 203755) | Lab enrichment of tropical soil microbial communities from Luquillo Experimental Forest, Puerto Rico - flux8day.12C.oxic.44.000.176 (v2)... | ecosystem: Environmental > Terrestrial >... | reverse complement strand
ACGCAACAAGCCCTTTTTGGCTCAATACGAGGCGATTTCCCGCACGAACTCCTCTTGAATGGGTCCGCAGCCCTGCGCCGGGGCCGCACGCTGACTTCTGACCCAACCTAACCCGACCTAACCTGACTTGCATAATTATGCGTCGTGGAACAAACACAATGAGGAAGGATTTCGCAAGGGCATGGAGTACTTCCATCAGGCGATCGCAAAGGATCCCAACTATGCCCTAGCGCATGCCGGCTTAGCCGATTGCTACATTTCCCTCGCAAGCTTCGGACTAATTCCCGCGACGGAGGGTTATCTAAAAGGCAAGGAGTGGGCCGAAAAGGCCCTGAAACTAGACGATACGCTGGCCGAAGCGCATGTCTCGCTGGCATCTATCAAGACGGACTACGAGTGGGACTGGTCAGGAGGAGAGAGGGAATCTCAGCGAGCCATTGAGCTCAATCCAGCTTATGCCCCAGCGCATGAAGCGCATGCGGAAGTCTTGTGGACGACTGGAAGTTTAGAAGAAAGCATCCAAGAGAGCAAACGAGCCCTGGAGCTTGATCCTCTTTCGGTTGAATACAATGACGATTTGGGTTTTGAGTTCTTTTTGGCACGACGGTATGACGAAGCGATAGAGCAAGAAGCCAAGACACTAGAGTTAGACCCAAAGAACATTGTGGCTTACTATTTTCGCGGCGTGGCGTATCTCAAAAAATCGATGTACAAGGAAGCAATGGCCGAATTTGAAAAGGCAGTGGTCATCGCGCCCGACGATCCAGCCGCGCTCACCGGGTTGGCATACGGTTACGCGGTGACGGGTAGGAGAGCGGAGGCAGAGAAGGTGCTCGCGCGACTGAACGAACAATCGAAGCGAGAGTTTGTTTCCACGGTTTGGATGGCCAAGATCTACTCAGGTCTTGGCGAGAAGGACAAAGCGTTCGAGTCGCTGGAAAGAGCCTACGAGGATCGCTCCATAGTCAGCGTTGGATTCATCAAGGCGAACCCGATGTTCGATCCGCTGCGCTCGGACCCGCGGTTCAAGGACCTTCTGCGCCGCACGAACCTCCTACGCTGAAAAACGTGAGTTGCTGCCTTATTGACCTCAGGCGCCGTCCAAAAATCTCTTCAATCCAATGGAACGTTCCGATGAGCTAGTGCTCGGTAATGTCGGCAAACCCGTAAGTTCCCCATTCTACTACGATCAGAGAATGTGAATGCTGTCCTCCATTACTCTGACTTTCCTATTTTTCGAGGTACTGAGCGCGTTGCCCAATTTCGATAGGTCCACCGAGCATTGGTCTGGCTGCATCTGGAACTTAAAGCATACATAGACGAAAAATGTGTGACCGTTAGCTTGAAACCTGAGGCCAGTATACCCTGTGCCCGGTTCAGTAAGCGGCGGGTCGGCGTCCACATCTCTATCAAGGTCAATCTTGAACTGCTCTACAACAGCATCCACCACTCTGTTAAGTCCTGTACTCATGCGTTCAGGCTTTCGTCTTCTCCCTGGGATTCTAGTCGGCGTCTCCCCGTTCGCGAGCAAATCCGCTGCCGGGCCATCTTCAGAATAGCGGATGCCTCCAAAGCCAGTGAATAGCTGTGATGACTAGCCAAAAGTGAGCCAAGCATCAGTCGTCGGCCTCGTCGCCATCGCTCTCCACCAAGTGCGGTCTGTTTCGATGATATTCAACAGACTTCAGTGCCCATTCGGTGAGTTTGCTGATGGAGCGCTGCCATTCGAAGAAGTCGAGCGTGTCCGGCGGCTCAGGAGGCTTGTTGGGGTCGAACGGTTCTTCCTCGATATCCTCGTCGTCGTCCCTAACTGGTGGCATCGTCCAGCCGGGCGGGAGTTCCCCGCCGTTTTCGTATGCAGTAAGAGCCGCCTCGCAACGGCTAACGTAATTCGATGGTACCCCACGGAACGGGTCCTCCCACGTCAACCCTATCACCGGGTACAAACCCAGCTCGTGTTCTTGCCAAATCACTTCCAACTTCATTTCCGGGGGAGGGGCCCCACAGATCTTCACGATGTGCTTGATGGCCAGCTTGCCTTCGGCTCCTATCCATTCAGAACTCGCGCCAGGGGTCCCAAACTCACCTATGATTTCTGACGGCATTGGCCCTCCTTTGGATGCGCCCCAGCTACCAGGTGCAAGTTAACGTAATCAATGCTGGAACGGAAGAGCCAGCACACCAATCGTCGAGGTGCCTTGCCTGTCCCAGCGGTTACTGAGGGGGCGGGCCGTACAAGGACATTCAAAAGAGGAGGTCATTTAGCGTTTACCCCGAGCGTGGAGAAATGCTCTTCGTACTGATTTCAGCTCTGGTGTATCTGGAGCGCCAAAACTCATCCGCATCAGGGATATGGGCGACCACTTGTAGGCGGTCAGTGCGGGCATAGATAGGTAGGAATTGTCTGCGTAGAAGGCAGATCCGACAAGTGCCAGGCATTGAGCCAGGCGCGCGAAGCCCCAGGAGTTCCGAATTCACCAACGATCTCGACTGGCATCGAACTCTCCCTTCAGAAGGTGCAGCGCGCCGCTAACGAAAATCTGCGCAGACCGGAAGATTCTGGAGAAATTCGATTCTTCCTGCATCGGCTGATTGCACATCCATCTTTCCGTTCTGGATCATATTAAGAATCGGGTCTCCTGAATTTGGTTGAGGAGATGGGAGCGACGTCGGCGCAGCCGCTGTTGCACTAGACTTGGGCGTTGGCCGAAAAGTCTTGCAGAGTTGTCCGGTTGCCGAATCGAATGCCAAATAACCGTCTTCGTCTATCGGCTTGAAGCGAGCGATTGGATGACGAGTAGCAATGATATAGCCCGATTCAACAAGCAAAAGCAGCAAAAGAACCCCTACCAACGCCTTTATTCTCACGGGAGCGCTCCGAGCTCACTGCCTATTGTCGATGATACTCATCGTCCGTGGACATATCAACACCAAGCCGCGAAATATGAAAAACGTCCATGGAAGACATTCGCATCCGATTTGGCAGGGCGCTTCGATCGCGCCGGGGAAAACTGGGAATGTCGCAGGAGGAATTTGCCGATTATTGCGGACTGGACCGGACCTACATCGGGGGGATAGAACGAGGGGAACGCAACGTCTCGTTGGTCAACATCGAAAAACTCGCCAAGGCACTTCATATCCCGCTATCTGAGCTGTTCCGAGGCATCTAGGGCATACCTGTACCAAAAGGCTCCTTCGAGTTACGGTCTAAGTTGATTCCTACGAGTGTTCGGAACTGAGGGAATTGCTGTGTATCAAATGAGTTGGTTTAATACTCGTGCGCTAAAAAATATGCCCCCGTTTGCTAGAAACTGCTGTTTTGGGGCGGCTGGAGGCGAAATTTAGACGATCTTCAAATTACTCCCAAAATCCACCCCTCCACCTTCCCAATTGCCCGCTCTTCCGGCGTAAGCGGCGGCTCAAAATATCCCCTAATGGGTCAACAATTAATGCTGGTTATTACGTTGACTTTCGTGACCGCGAGACCCGCCGTATCCGATTCGCAAAGGCTGACCAGGACATCCCCTACGATGCGGACGAACTGGATCGCCGGGTCGTAGCCAGGGACCAAATCCGCACGATCATCCGCACCTTCCGGGACCGTCTTTTCACAGAAATCTTCCCAGGTCGCACCGACTTTGCACGAATAGATCTGCAAACGCCGGAAACAGTTCTTGCGCAGGCCACGCTTGATGATCCGGCGCCCGTCGCAAGTGGGGCAAAAATCCGGTTTGGACTGAATGGTTGGCCCAAGGCTCAAAGATCTTTTCATTGAGGGACCGCTCCTGATGCCGTTCTACGGGTAAGGGCCACCATCGAATCCTGGGGACGCCCGCACATCCTAAGCGAACGAAAGCGACGAGTTTGGCCAAGCCGCGGGACGAGCACGCGACGATTTTGGCTAGCCTAACTTCCCTTTGCCTTCAACTCGGAGACTGTAGGATTCGTGCACTTTTCTGAAATCAGTCTGGTCCCGATCTCGCTCCTCGACATACTTAACCAAGGGCGCTTTGGAAAGGATTGAAAGGGACAAATACATCTCGGGCAAAGTTGATAGAGACGACTTGAAGTTGTGGATACAGCAAAGGCTTTTCCGCAAATAATTGCAAAAGTGAAGGCCCCAAGCCATGCCACACAGACGCGTTGAGTACCACAAAGGTTGCGTTTGAAGGGGAACCGGTATAGGCTGCCTCCACGAAATCCGGTGTACTTAGGCCTCTTTCCATCGGACACTGACTACGTCTAGACACCGCAGTTATGCCCGAGAAAGCGACCTTTTTCCACTTCTGTCAATGATTCGTTGCCATTCCTTGTGAGATTTCCGGGCTAAAGAAGTGCGCCCACAGATGGAGGCCCTATGCGCCCCGCAACCGTGTCCTCCCTACTCGCTCTTACTGCCCTTGCCTCAGTTCCGGTGTCTGTCCCCTACTACGCTTCTCCATTTACCAAGCCATCCCAAGCTCACAACACCCAGATGGCTCAACAAACCACTCAGGGCGCACCTCGCGAGATCGACTTCCCATACTATTCCCTTCGTGATGGCTACAGCTCGCTGCTCCAGCTCGTCAGCGATTCGCCTGTTTCGCTGCCGATCGAAGTCACGATTCGCTCTTCATCTGGGCGAAACATCCTCAAAAAGGATATGAACATCTCCTCGCAAGAGAAGCTAATGATCGAACTACAGTCCTTGGTTGCAAGTCTCAATGGGGAAAGCGAGGATGACTTCCAGGAAGGCAGCATTTCCGTTAGCTACGCTTCAGACACGAGACCCATCATGGGCCAGATCACTGTTACGAACCCTTATCTCAATCTGATTTTTGAATCCCGTCTGGCCATTAACGATCCGGGCGACAGCAATATTCCCGCCGTCCTGGAAGGGATTTGGTGGGGGCTCAAACCCGGTCGTCAGACCAAGGTCATGGTCGCCAACACCTCCAACTCATCGGTCACGGCCGACGTATCTCTCACATTCCGCGGTCAGCGCCATCTAGGCGCTCTCATCTCCTTCGCACCCTATGAAACAAAGGTTCTCTCCATCAGAGAACTTCTTGCAAAGTTCAACGCTGATACAGAGTTTGTGTCTGAGGGTGGTATCACCATAACGGGGCACAGCCCATCGCCAGTGTTGATTGCCAGCGGCATGACCGCGGACCTCAACTCCGGCTTCTCCACCACCATGCACTTTCCACCTGCGGGCACGCCACAAACCAGCACGCTCTTGGCACCCGGTGTCCCTATCGGCACCCCAAGTGCCGAATCGCCTTTCGCTCTCGCCGGCACATTCACACCACATGTAGTTGTCCGCAATCTTTCCTCTTCGCCTCAGACGGCGACGGTCAGCGTTGAATACCCTACCGCAAGCGGCACCCAGTTGATAACGTTGGATCCGATAAACCTTGCCGCTTACGCAACCAAGGACGTTGCATTGGATAGCACTGTGCAGGACAGGCTACCACTTCCCTTGCCCTATTGCTCCATCCAGGTCAAAAACAGCGGATCGCCCGGCTCCGCAGTGGCCGAAATATCCAGTGTTGCGCACAACCAAGACCTAGTCGTAGACAGCAAACTCGGCGATCCCACCGACCGGCTGTCGGGGTCTGGAATCAACCCGTGGCATCTAGATGACCAGACCGAGTCGGTCCTTTTCCTGGCCAATGAGGGTGACGCCCCCGCCCGCGTTGCCTTTCAGATTCAAGCGCAAAGAACCAAACCTGATATGTTTGGGAATACGATCCCCGCAAGGGCAACAGACGGCAGCCTTTTCTGGGTCAAAATGGATAGGGTTCCCATGATCGGCCGCACTCTGGTTTTTAGTTCCCACAAGGGCATCTCATCGAATTTCGATTGCAGTTGCACCCTTCACTGTCCCCAGGGGTACCTGGCGCTTTCTGTGGCTCCTTCTTCGACAACCATGACCATAAACGGAACCCAGCAATTCACTGCCACCGAGAGATGGGGCGATTGTAGCGGTCTCATTTACTACTATGACCAAACGACTTCCTCGACCTGGACGTCAAATAGTTCTGCTTGTACGGTGGGCAACAATGGACTGGGTAGTAGTGGACTGGCCACCGGCGTAGCGCCAGGCTCAGCGACCATTAAGGCCTCGTACACCGACGATGTGCCGCACTGGTCCGTGGCCCTCCAGGATTGCGTTGATAATTACATCCAAAGATCAGCTTCCGGCACCGCCAACGTCGTGGCGGTCCCCACGAACTTCCGCCAGACAAGCACATCTGACTTGGGCAACGGAGACGTGCATTTTACGTACGCCTGGGGCTCAACCTCAGGAAACCTTGCAGATTTATCGGCCTGCACGGTCGGAGAAATCGTCACATACCCAGGGGGCAATCCCTATCACTGGCAAAGCCCGCCGTTTCCGGCCAACTCAACGTCAAATCCAACTGTTTCAGATGTTGCGGCGACCGCTGGCGCAGGCGTCGACGACAATTTCCTGTACCCGTCTAGCACTTTCGTCAGGCCGTACAGCGCAGCAAGCTTCACAGCAACTCAATTCTTTCGGTATAAGTGCACTAACATAAATGGTGGAAACTACGTGAATCTATTGGGCCCACTTTCTATCACTAGATCGGTACAGCAAAACACGAATGGAACATGGAGATTCACCGTTACCAAACCCACCAATGGGCAAGCGACCATTAATGCACTTCCTTAGGAGAGAGGAGGCTTAAGATGCACGGAACAAAATTGTCACTTTGTTTTCCCCTTGTGCTTCCCCTGGCTCTCCTCACTACAATCTTCTACGAGGCCATTGCTGCCGCCACTGACGCTGATGAGATAACGGTCTCCTACTTGGTTCCCTCCACTAAGATTACCCTTCACGAGCCGGTAGTTTGGCGGTTTCAAGTCCATAACTCTTCCTCTGTCGCGATCCAATTGGACCTAGGAAAGAATCGCAACGAGAACTTCATTGTCAGCTATACGGGGCCCCAAGCGGGAGCACCTCAGACCGTGAGATTACGGAAAGGAGGCTTTGGCGCAGTTGGCCTGGTCTCGGTCGCACCAAACGAGACTTACGAACAAGACATGCTTTTGAATCAATGGGTCAGCTTTGCCGAATCTGGAAAATATGAAATTGAAATCCGGTTACTCCAGCAAGAATCCTCCAGAGTCGAAGTTCATCCTTTTCGAACCACTATTGAAATTCTTCCTCTGGATCCCACGCGCCTGCGAGATGTCTGCAGCGGGCTCGCTCAGAAGGTCGACGATGCTTCCTCATATCAAAAGGCCTCAGATGCTGCACTTGCGCTCAGCTTCGTGCGAGATCCAATCGCGGTCCCGTACCTTCAAAGGGTACTCTATGCAAAACAGCTCGTGGAGCCCATCGCGATAGGGGGCCTCGAACAAGTTGGTAATGAGGAAGCTGCCCGAGTGCTAGTGGACGCTTTGAATGGCATGTCGCCGGATGTGGCGCTAATCGCAAGGGCGGCGCTTGAACGAATGGAAAAGCAAACCCCCAATCCTCAATTGAAGAAGCTCATTCAGAGGTCTTTGGGTCCCACCACCACCATACTCAATCCTGGTTGGCGTGCGGTTGCATAGTCCTCTCCCGATTGACACCAAGCGGGGATTTTGTCTGTGATTCGTGCAAGAGGGTCAACATGGGCCACCAGTTGTGGCAAGAACATTGCCCGCTCATCAGGATAGTTTGAGGCTCGGCGCGTACACCTACATGTCTCCCCGTCGGGCGGTATATCCTGACCTGCGCAACTCGTCCAGAAGCTTCCTCTCCGTAAGCGTGGGCGGGGTTACCTACGATCTCTCGACGACGGTAAGTATAAGCAATGGCAACTTCAACGGGACTCTGCGCGACGACGTGACCATCAGCATTCCATAACAAAGGTGGCAGAATGCGAACGATCTTAACTTCCGCTCCAGTCGTATTTATTGCGGTGCTCCTACTCCCGCTACTGCGAGTAATTAGCCATGCGACACCTGTTGCACAAGAGGAAGTTCTTGCACGTCCTGCAAGGACTGGAGATCAGTCGCTCCCAGCGTTCTCAGCGTTCCAAGGCGCACTACAGGTCTCTGGCGTCCCGGGAGGAGCAGCTCTGGTCGAAGGATGTCCGGAAGAACCAAAGCCTACAGTTTATCCTCACGGAACCACAGTGCGAGAAGTGTTGAACAGCATCACCACTGGCGATCCTCGCTACGTGTGGAGAATGCATAGAGGGGTGGTCAATCTGGAACCTGTGAAAGGTGTTCCCGCCCTCCTCAGGACACATCTCAAAGCCTATGATTCAGGGGACCTTACCGACGCCATTTCGGCAGTCACATTTCTAAATTCGCTACCTGAAGTGACGAGCGCTGCCGCCGCTCTCGGGCTCACTCACAATGCACTCGGCCCGGGGCTGGGCAGCATGACCCAGGGCCCGTCCTCGGCCCCAAAGCCGCTTGCGGTTCGATTGCGCGACGTGACCCTGCTTGATGTACTCAACGCCATAGCCCGGACCAACGAGCACGGGGTTTGGACGTATCGTGAGACTCATTGTGGGTCGGTCCACCAGTTTAATGTGAGTTTCGCGCAATAAACGGTTCAGCCGATTCAGCCAGCTAAGAGGAATCTTGTTGTCGCGGGGAGTGCTGGCGCTGGCGTCGACTGCAATTTCATAAAAGGTGGAAACTATGTGAATCAATTGGTCCCACCTTCTATCCCTGTGGTCCGCAAAAATCGCGTACGCTGTTGCAGCCAAAAACCCAAGGATCCTTTCGGTGTCCTCCGACCGGAATTCATCCATGTAACAATGCGTTACGGAGCCCCCCGTATCTTGTTGATTTTGAAGTCGGACGGAGTTTTCGGGACCCACAATCGGAGCGGTATTGCGGCGAAAATTAGCGACCACCAACCCGATCGAATCGTGTTTGTCGACGGTGCAACGGGTAGCACGAAACGTAAAGCGCTGGCGAGAAGGAAATCAACCGCTACGTTGGACCGCAACAGGACTCCTGGAGGCGGAGAAAAAGTTCCGGCGTATCAAAGGTTATCAAGAACTCTTGTTGCTGAAGGAACGCCTGAATCCTTCGGGTATTCAGCAGAAGGAGGTGCGGAAACACTAGAAGTCGCTTGAACTTCGACGATAAACTCGGGTCAACCTCCGCAAGGAGGCTTCACAGGAGCGATTTCGTTGGCTTGTTCTGTAAGCGGTTCTTCTCCCATGCCGACATGCGATGTCTCACCAAGTTCAGTTACTGCGGGGAATAGCGCAACCTTAACGCTGCATGCCCCAACGTTAGCAGTCGGGCGAACTCAGCCATTCAAACAAACTGTAAAGCTTTTCGCCGTGTCGCTTCCGTTCGGACTGTTGAGCTGCGTACCGGTGGTAGTCTCCGGCAAGGGTCAACGGAAGAAATGGCTGCTTCTATTCATACTGGTTTTTGCCGCTGCGTCGCTACCTGTAGCGTGTGGGGGAGGCGGCAGTGTGTTACCACCGCAGAAATATGCAGTAACCGTGACGGCGGCGTCGGGGGCGCTACAGCACTCGTCGACAATTTCGGTAACCGTGGAGTAGATATGCAGAAAAGAACTCGTAGTTTAGACAGCGTAACCTTGAGCAACTTGACCGAACATCGACAGCGTAATGACCAACTACAACAAAAATCTGTGCCAACCAGTCGACGCCTGCTGGTCAGGTGTTGACTCAGAACAGCCCTTTTACCTTGAGCCAGCTGCAACTGTTGGGAGCAGTCGCCCCCACAGTGCCCCTAGCACCTCGGGGACAGGTCAACCTGTCTTGGCTCAAGGCATTCGATCTGAAGATTAGGAAAGGTAGGTCTAGTCTGGTGAGCGTTATTCAACAAATTTTGCGCTCTCCTTTTGCTCTCCTCCATTTGCTGCATCACTACCGCTCAAAAAGATATGCCCTTGGCATGACTGCAGTAATGTCACTCAGTGGCGGCTTTTCTGCGTCGTTCCAGGCAAACTCCCCTCAGGGGCCAGCGGTCACACTCGGAATCGGGATCAGCCTCCCGACCGGAGGAACGTGGCCTGTAGCCGAAGGTGCCGAGCATGCCATTTTTTATGTTCCGGCGGTGGGCAAGGGAGAAGTCTTTGGAGTCCTCGTGGTTCCCAGAGGGCGCTTTGTGGGCATCCGCGTCATTCCTAGCATGCAAGGAGATTCCCTAAGGGTCGTGGTGCCTGCTCTGCTGGAGAATAAAAGAAAATTGTCGGAGGCAACATGCGATGAAGTACGCTCTTGGCCGAGCGTAGACGCGGGCTCCTACGAGGGGACGAAGGGCACATCGTTTTCGCTTAGGGGCCTGGGCGAGCTGGGCCTTCCTGTTTTGCGGGTCGATGTTGTCCCAGCGAACGGACCTCCCCCGGGCGGTTGGCGTCATCCTTATGCCAATTCTCTTGGCTACTGCTCGTGTGAATCCACCCGGGACGAGCTAAATCCATCTATAGGTATTCTCAGTTATCCTGACGCTGATAAATGCGTCGAGATTGGAAAGTGCGGCCGCTGCTGCAGAATTTCGGTGCTCGCGGAAATTTCGTCAGCAGCAAAATCAGCTCCAGAATTGGAGACACTGCATTTGTCCATGTCAGCCGCGGTTAACCCTCCACCCCAACGTCCCTTATGTGTCTCGGGAAGATTGACGAACGGACATTTGCGGATCGCACGGTCTTCATTCCGAGCGCCCCAGGCGAATGCATTCTGCGAATGGTTACACCTCGTTGCAGGTTTCAACATCCTTCTAAAGGCGAGTTTTCCAGTAGCTTGGTCGTCGATGACTGTGCGCGACAGCGAGAACCTGAATCACTGACGGGAGCTCGCGGTATACCAAGGCGAACGGAAAGCGCCGAAGTAGAAAGCGGCGGGTGCCACCGAGACCAGGTGCCCAACGACGCGGAGCTTGT
>Ga0306925_10006490_pt1 | contig 10879 bp, 11 predicted proteins | sample flu12Cox44000176_FD_203755 | JGI IMG/M metagenome (GOLD analysis project Ga0306925, IMG submission 203755) | Lab enrichment of tropical soil microbial communities from Luquillo Experimental Forest, Puerto Rico - flux8day.12C.oxic.44.000.176 (v2)... | ecosystem: Environmental > Terrestrial >... | reverse complement strand
CGGTCCCACGGCGCCCGGTCCCACGGCGCCCGGTCCCACGGCGCCCGGGCCGGCCGCCCCTCCCGGCGACGGCTCCGGCGGGTCGCCGCCCCCGGCGGAGCCCGGGCCGACCACCCCGCCGGACGAAGGCCCGAGCGAGCCGCCGCCGAGCACCCCCGACGCCGGGCCCTCGACCAGCGGCTAGCGGAGCGCGACGCCCAAGTGGGCGGCGGCGGCGACCGAGCCCACCGGTGGGCCGGTGATGAAGATGCAAGACACGGGATAATTCCTTTGCCGCCGGCAAGGCGTCTTTTCATCCTTCCCGGGCGATGCAGCCGCGCGCCGGGGCGCGGTGAGATCGACGGCAGTTCCCCGGGTTGGAGGGATCAGGTGACGGATACGACTGACACAGCCTCAGAACGCGAGCCTGAGGAAGCGGGGCACGCCGATCGGCCCGCATCGCGCCGGTTCAACTGGCGGACCCCGGTCGCCGTCCTGCTCATCGTCGTCGGGTGCATCTTCGCCCCGCTGTCGGTGGTGGCGGTGTGGACCGCCAACCAGGTCTCCGACACCGACCGTTTCGTCGCCAACGTGGCGCCGCTCATCCATGAGCCCGCCATCCAGCACGCGCTCACAGACAAGATCACCACCGAGATCACCAGCCGGCTCAGGGTGCAGGGGCTGGCCGATCAGGCCAGCGCCTTCCTCACCCAGCAGGGCCTGTCCCGCGCAGGAGCGCTGCTGAAATCCGCGGCGGGCCCGCTGGCCAGCGGGGTGGACGGGTACGTCCGTACCGAGGTCGCCAAGGTAGTCGCCAGCCCGCAGGTCGCCCGGCTGTGGACTCAGCTGACCCGGACCGCCCACGGTGAGCTGGTGAAGGCCCTGTCCGGGCGGGGCGGCAGCGCGGTCAACGTTCGCAACGGTCAGGTGGTCCTGGACCTGGGGCCGCTCATCGACGCCGTCAAGTCGCACCTGGCCGCCCGGGGGTTCACGCTGGTCAGCAAGATCCCCGAGATTAACCCGACGGTGGCGCTTTTTTCGGCAAAATACCTGGTCAAGGCGCAAAGCGGGTACCGGCTGCTGAACGACCTCAAGATCGTGCTGCCCATCCTCACCGTGCTGCTGCTGGGCCTGGGCGTGTGGGTGGCGCGCCACCACACTCGCGCCCTGATCGGCGCGGGGCTCGGCTTGGCCGCGTCCATGCTGGTCCTCGGTGCGGGGCTGGCGATATTCCGCAGCGTGTACCTGTCCAGCGTGCCACCTAAAACGCTGCCCCCCGACGCCGCCGCGGTCTTGTACGACGACCTGGTCCGGTTCATCAAGGACGGGCTTCGGGTGCTGCTGGTGGTGGGCCTGATCATCGCGATAGCGGCCTTCTTCAGCGGGCCATCGGCGGCCGCGGTGAGCACCCGGCGCGCCTTCTCCTCGGTGCTGGGCGGTGTCCGCGGCGGTGGTGAGCGCGCTGGGCTGCAGACCGGGGCGGTCGGCCGGTGGGTCTACACCTACCGCCGCGCGCTGCGGGTGGCCGCGGTGGTGATTGCCGCCCTGGTCTTTGTGTTCTGGAGCCAGCCAACCTGGCAGATCGCCGTGGTCATCGCCATCGTGCTGCTGCTGGTACTCGGCCTCATCGAGCTGATCGGCAGGCCGCCTGCCGAACCAGAGGCGGCCGAACCAGAGGCGGCCGAGCCAGAGGCGGCCGGCCAGGACGGCGGCGGCTGAGCCGGGATTGGAGACCCCCGTCCGGAGCGGCGCGGGGCGGGCCCAGCTGGATCTCCCGGCCAGGCCCTGTCACCGGCCCCCGCGCCGCTACGGTGCCCGTGGTTAGGCGTCCTGGCCCGGGTCCGGCTGGCCGTCACCGCCGAAGGTGACCTGAATGGCCCGCTCCTCCGTGCCGCGGACGATGCTCAGCTCGATCGTGCCGCCCTGCGCGGCCTGGAGCGCGTCGAACAGGTCGTCGGGCGTGCGTATTGGCTGCCCCGCGGCAGCCACGATCAGGTCGCCCTGGGCGAGACCCGCGTGGGCCGCCGGGCTGTCCTGCATCACCTCACGGATGAGCAGGCCGTCGGTGTCGGGCAGGCCGACGGCGCGGCGGAGCCGCCTGGCGACGTGGCCGGGGGTGATGGCGACGCCGAGCCGCGGCGATGCCGCCGATTCCCCGCGGCCGAGCGCGTCGGCCCGGCCCCGTAGCGCCTCATCCGCGGGGATGGCCAGGTAGAAGCCCTCACCGAGGCGGTTGGTGTTGATCCCGAGCAGTTGCCCGTCGGCGTTCAGCACCGGGCCGCCCGAGGAACCGGGCAGCAACGGGGCGGTGTGCTCGAGACTGCCGGTGATCCGGCGGCCGCGGGGGCCGCGGAACGTCCGCTCGACGCCTGAGACGAACCCGAACGTCACCCGCAGCCCGCGCCCGCCCGGATTGGCCAGGGCGAATACCGCCATCCCGAGCTCCGCGGGGGCGCCGTCGGCCCACGCCAGCGCCGGGACCTCGCCGGTGTCGACTTCGATGACGGCCAGGTCGCCGTCGACGTCGCGCCCGGCCACGTTCCCCTCCGCGGTGTGCCCGTCGGCGAAGGTGACCGTCACCCGGTCGCCGCGCACGTTGTGGGCGTTCGTCAGGACGCGGCCCGCGCCGAGCACGACGCCCGACCCGGCGCCCCAGCGCTGCCCGATGCCCACGACCGAGGCCCCGGCGCCCTCGGCCGTTTGCCTGATGCTTGCCCCGACCTCATCCAGGATCGTCATTGCCGCCACCTCCAGTGAGTAGTAACTTGCAAATTACTATTAACTGATCAGAAGTCAACGGGTTACGATCAGCCCATGGCTGAATCCGAGCTGGATTCCTCACCCCTCGCCGCGGCGCTGGCGCGGGTCGGCGACCGGTGGACTCTGCTGGTGGTCGAGGCGCTCCTGCCCGGCCCGCGCCGGTTCAACGAGCTGCTCGGCGAGATCCCGGGCATTGCCGCGAACATCCTGTCCGAGCGCCTCAAACGGCTCGAGCGCGACGGGCTGCTGGTGGCCCGGCCCTACTCTGAGCGGCCGCCCCGGGCCGCCTACCAGCTGACCGCCGAGGGCACAGAACTCGCCGGGGCGCTCCGGCTGCTCGCGCACTGGGGGACCAGGCACACCGACCCGGCGGACACCCCGCGCCACCTCACCTGCGGCACCCCGATCGAGGCCCGCTGGTACTGCCCGACCTGCGACCAGCTCGTGGACCACGAGCCGCGCCAGGCCCAGGTGCACTACGTGTAGACCGCGGCAGATCCGCGGACGGGTGGTGCGGAGCTAAACGGCGGTGACGTCCTCGCGGCTGCCGTAGGCGCACAGCCCGTACAGCGCGACCACGTCCATGGCGATGATGACCAGCGACCAGAACGGGTAGGCGGGGACGAAGAACAACTGGTCGATGGCGTTGAGCCCGATCACGATCACGGCGAACCAGCGGAACATCTGGTTGGCCGCTAGCACGCCCGCCGCCGCGACGAGTTGCAAGGCGCCGAGGATGGCGGTGACCCAGCCCCATGTGGTCAGGTTGGCGAACACGTAGTGCGCGTGGTCATGGAACACATGGGAGTTGGCGATCGCGGCGATGCCCTGGATCACGTTGAAGCAGCCGGTCAGGAACAGGACGACGGACGCGAACAGGACCAGCCCGTAGCCGTGGCTTCCGGTGCGGCTCTTGGCCTCACCGGCGGCCGGCGTGGTTGCTGGCGGCATCATGTGACCTCCCGCGGCAGAATCGCGAGATCTTTTTGATTTCTTCAGTCTGGCCGAGCCGCCGCCTTCGGCGTCGACAGCGAGGCCGTCCGGCATTACCTCGCCCGCGCCGAGACCGGCGAACGCGCGGCGGTTCCCGATGGCGCCCGTGCCGGGCTCGTAGTCGAACACGTCGACCCGGTAGGTGAGCGAGTCGATGTAATACATGCGCCGGCCGTCGGGGCTCCAGCCGATCCCGTTGGAGATGCCGACCCCGGTCACGAGCCTGGTCACCCGGTGATCGGTGGCCAGCAGGTAAAGGGCCCCCGCCCCCGGCGACTCATCCTCGGCCATGGTTCCCGCGAAGAAGCGCCCGGCGCGGTCGCAGGCGCCGTCGTTCATCCTGTTGCCCGGCACGCCTGGCTCCACCGCGGCGAGGGTGCTCACGCTGCCGGTGCCCGGGTCCATCGCCATGAAGCCGTCCCTGGCGGCGAGGGCAAGCCCGCCGCCGGCGCGAGGAACGACGGCGCCCACCGGCTGCCCGGTGTCCCATTCGGTGTGCGTTCCATCGCCGGCCAGGCGGTGCACCCGGTGCGCGGGGATGTCCGTCCAGTACAGCGCGCCGGCCTTGGCGTCCCAGCAGGGGCCCTCGCCCAGCGCGGCGCGCGGGACCGCAAGCTCGGTGACGCCGCCGATCACAGCCGCCGCCGCGCGGGTCAGCCCGCCGGCCCGGTGCCGGGAAGCACCGCCACGCAGTCGATCTCGACCAGCATCCCGGGCAGCGGGAAGGCCGCGCCCACCGTGGTCCGCGCCGGCAGCGGCCGCGGGAACGTGCCCGCGTAGACCTTGTCCATGGCGGCGAAGTCCCGCACGTCCGCGAGGAACACCCCGCAGCGCACCACGTCGGCCAGGCTCGCACCGGCCGACTCAAGGACGGCCGCGAGGTTGCCGAGGGTGACCCTGGTCTGTTCCTCGATGCCGGTCCCGGCCAGCGCGCCGTCCAGGAACGGCCCCTGCCCCGACACGTAGACGAACCGGCCTTCCGCCACGATCCCGGGAGAGTACGAGCCCGCCGGCTCGCTGCCCCCGACCGGCTGCTTGGCCATGGTCACATCCTTGCCGACCGGCTGGGCATAACGGAAGGGGTTCCCGAGCGGGGCGCTAAGGACGGCCGAAATGCGCGGACTGCAGGGTAAGCGGGTCCTGATCAGCGGTGGCAGCAGCGGAATCGGGCTGGCCACCGCGCAGCGGTTCCTGGAAGAGGGCTCCCGGGTCTTCCTCACCGGCCTGGACCAGCCGGAGGTGGACGGCGCCGTGGCCGGGCTCGGGCCCGGTGGCGATGTGCACGGCCTGGCCTGCGACGTGAGCCTTGAAAGCGACGTGGCACGGATGGTGGCTGCCGGGCACCGGGCGCTCGGCGGGATCGACGTCCTGATCAACAACGCCGGCACCGCGCGGCGCGACCCGTTCCTGGCGATCGCGGCGGGTGACTGGGCCGGGTTATCGCGGTGAACCTGCGCGGCATGTTCCTGGTGGCGCAGGCCGTGAGCCGCCACATGGTGGAGCGGGGCGGGGGCGGTGTGATCATCAACATGTCATCCACGAACGGGCTGGCGGCGGAGGAGGACTACGCGCACTACAACGCCTCCAAGGGAGGCGTTCTCCTGCTCACCAAGACCATGGCCGTCGAACTGGGCAGCCACGGCATCCGGGTGAACGCGCTGTGCCCCGGCTACATCGCCACGCCCCTGAACGAGGCCATCTCCGCTTCGATCGGCGGGGCCGAGTTCGAAACGGCCTACGCCCGCGCGCGGATATCGCTTGGGCGGGCCGGCCAGGCCGCGGAGGTGGCGGCCGCTTACGCGTTCCTCGCGTCCGACGACGCCTCGTTCATCCACGGCACCGCGCTGGTCGTCGACGGCGGGCAGCTCGCGGTGATGTGAGGGGCCCCGGCCGGCCCGCGGCCCCGCTGCCACGGCCGCCGGGCGGGGCCGGCCGGCGCGCGGCAGCCGTTTAGAAAAAGGTGTGAACGGCGTCGACGACCCGGTAGTCGTCGTCGATCACGGGGATGACCCGCCACTTGTCGAAGGTGGTGCAGGGGTGTGACACGCCGAAGCAGACCGCCTCGCCCGGCTCCGCCGCGGCGCCGTCGGCAAGCTGGAGGTAGCAGTGCTGGTCGTCGAGCCGGACCGCCTGGATGCCGGTGGCCGGGCGCAGCGACCCGTCCCGGCCCCGGATCCGCAGCGGCACCGGCAGGCCCGCGTCGAACGCGACATCCCGCCGGCCCGCGCAGGCCAGCGCCAGGCCGGGCTCGGGGCTGGACAGCACGTGCGCCCACAGTTCCAGCGCGGGCTTGAGCGCGGGGGGCGGGCTCGGCACCATGCCCGCGTACAGTCCGTGGTCGAAGGCGATGTAGACCCCGCTCCGCAGCACGACCACCGGCGCGGGCCGCCCCGCCCAGCCGGACGCCAGCTCCCGCACCACGATGTCGAAGAACGCGCTGCCCCCGGCGCTGAGGATCAGCTCATCCGGCGCGAGGCCGGCGCCTGCCAGCAGTTCGCCCAGTGAGCGCAGCTCGCGGCAGTAGCCGGTGATCTTGCCGACGGTCCGCGGGTCGCGATCGTGCCCGATCAGCCCCTCGTATCCCGCCGCGCCGGCCAGCCGCAGCGAACCGCATTGCGCCACGGCGCGCGCGACCTCCTCGGCCGCGGCCAGGCCGCGGCAGCCCGTGCGGCCGCCGGGGTAGCCGAGCTCCACCAGGACCGGCAGCGGCCTGGCCGGGCGTGCCTGCCGCACCGCCTCGTCGAGCATGCGGACGCCGGCCAGGCTGTCGGCGTACACGTAACACTCGAAACCCGGATCGGCGGCCAGCTCACCCGCCAGCCAGGCGGCCCCGGCGTGGTCGGTCAGCTCGTTGGCGAGCAGCACCCGGGGAACCCCGAACGCCCGGTACACGTGCAGTTCCCCGGCCGTCGCCGCGGTGACCGCCCACGCGCCGGCCGCGAGCTGCTGGGCGAACAGTTGCGGCGCCATGGTTGTCTTGCCGTGCGGCGCGAGCCTGACCCCCGCCGCCGCGCAATAGGCCGCCATGGCGCCGATGTTGTGGGCGACCGCGGGCTCGCGCAGCACGAGCACCGGCAGGGTGAAGCCGGGCCCGAACAGCGACGGCCGCCTCGCGTCGAGGGAGGCGGCGCTCACCGTGGCACCGGGCGCCGGGACGCCGAATCCCTTCTCGGTCCCGGCGATCGGCCGTTCCCGCAGCTCCGCTACGGCCGCCTCGAGGCGGGGGAAAGACTGCGCCATCGCTGTGTCCCTGGGTAGGCGTCGGATTGGTTGTCACCCGTAAGTAGATACCCGGTGCCCGGCGCTGGGTGGGCGACGCCCGAGTGGTGGCGGAGAGGCTGGTCGGCCGGGGCGATAAGGTTGCGTTAGCGTGACACGGCGGTGGGCCAGGGCGGCGAAAGCCGTGGCCCGGCGAAGGTGACATACCGGGAGCAGAATGAAGGCGCTGGTCAAGGCGCGAGCTGCGCCCGGCCTCGAGCTTGAGGATGTTCCAGTCCCGGCACTCGGCAGGGACGACGTGCTGATCCGGGTACTCAGAACCGGCGTTTGCGGTACGGACCTGCACATTTTCGAGTGGGATGCCTGGGCGCAGGCGAACGTGCCGGTGCCGCTCGTCATCGGCCATGAGTTTGTTGGCGAAGTCGTGGAAGCCGGGTCCGACGTGCGGGAGTTGCGCCCGGGCGATCTCGTGAGCGGTGAGGGCCATCTCGTGTGTGGCCGGTGCCGCAACTGCATGGCCGGCCGGCGCGTGCAGTGCGCGCACACGAAGAGCGTGGGCGTCAACTACCCGGGGGCGTTCGCCGAGTACATCGCGCTGCCGGCCACCAATGCCTGGCGGCACCCGCCGGATATCGACCTTGACGTCGCGGCAATCTTCGACCCATTCGGCAATGCGGTGCACACGGTCCTCACGTTCCCGGTCCTCGGCGAGGACGTGCTCATCACCGGCGCCGGCCCGATTGGCCTGATGGCGGCGATCGTTGCCAGGCACGCCGGCGCGCGGTACATCGCCATCAGCGACGTGTCTGAGTACCGGCTGAAACTCGCCGAAAAGATCGGCGTCACCCTGGCCGTGAACGCCGCCGAGACAAGGCTTACCGACGTCATGGCCGAACTGGGCATGCGGGAGGGGTTCGACATCGGCCTTGAGGTGTCGGGCAAGCCGGCCGCGCTGCAGGAAATGCTGGCGAGCATGACCCACGGCGGCAAGATCGCCATGCTCGGTCTTCCCGCGGAGGGTTTCGGGATCGACTGGGCACATCTCGTCACCAACATGATCACGATCAAGGGCATCTACGGCCGGCAAATGTTCGAAACCTGGTATGAGATGTCGGTGCTGATCCATTCGGGCCTTGACATTTCCCCGGTTATCACGCACCGGTTCGACGCGGCCGATTTCGACGAAGCGTTTGCGACGGTGCGCAGCGGCCGTTGCGGCAAGGTGGTCCTTAACTGGGCTCCCGGGGAGCAGCGATCGTGAGGAGTCCGGCAGGTGTTTGCCACCGTCCAGCAAGAAATTGATGACGAGCTTAACGAGATCCGCTCGGCCGGGCTCTTCAAGGCCGAGCGCGTCATCGTGAGCCCGCAGGGGTCGAGCATCCGCGTCGCGGACGGCACCGAGGTGCTGAACCTCTGCGCGAACAACTACCTGGGCCTGGCCGATGACCCGCGCATCGTGACGGCGGCCAAGGAGGCCCTCGATCGCTGGGGGTACGGCCTGGCCAGCGTCAGGTTCATCTGCGGCACCCAAGACGTGCATAAACGGCTTGAGCAGCGCATCTCGGCCTTCCTCGGCACCGAGGACACCATCTTGTACTCGTCCTGCTTCGACGCCAACGGGGGCCTGTTCGAGACGCTGCTGGGTGACCGGGACGCCGTCATCAGCGACGAGCTGAACCACGCCTCCATCATCGACGGGATCCGGCTGTGCAAGGCCAGGCGGCTGCGCTACCGCAACCGCGACATGGCTGACCTCGAAGCTCAGCTGAAAGCCAGCGCGGATGCGCGGCGCCGGCTCATCGCCACCGACGGCGTGTTCTCGATGGACGGGTACGTCGCGCCGCTCGGCGAAATCTGCGACCTGGCGGAGCGCTACCAGGCGATGGTCATGGTCGACGATTCGCACGCGGTCGGTTTCGTCGGCGCGCGCGGCCGCGGCACACCCGAACTGCACGGTGTGACCGGCCGGGTCGACATTGTGACCGGGACCCTGGGCAAGGCGATGGGCGGCGCCAGCGGCGGCTATACCAGCGGGCGGAGGGAGATCATCGACCTGCTCCGCCAGCGCTCGAGGCCGTATCTCTTCTCGAATTCCGTGGCGCCCGCCGTGGCGGGTGCCTCGCTGAAGGTGCTCGACCTCCTGGAGAGCAGCGATGACCTGCGTGCCCGGTTGCGCGAGAACACCGCCTGGTTCCGCCAGCGGATGACGGGCCTGGGCTTCGACATTCTGCCGGGCGACCATCCGATCGTGCCCGTCATGATCGGCGATGCTGCGCGGGCTACCGGGATGGCCGACCTGCTCCTGGGCAAGGGCGTGTACGTGATCGGCTTTAGCTACCCGGTGGTCCCGGTCGGCAAGGCACGGATCCGAACGCAGGTCTCGGCCGCGCACAGCCGCGAGGACCTCCAGGCCGCGGTGACCGCGTTCGCCGCTGCCCGGGACGAGATGAGCTGACGGCCGGTCAGCCTGCCGTCCCGGCGGCCTGCGCCAGCCGCCGGCCCAGGGCCGCCATGGCGCGCTGGATTTCGGGTGACCCGACGACGCGGAATGACGCAGGGATGGCTGCGAGCTGCCGCGCGTACCAGCCCGGCTCGTCGGTGGTCGCCCGGAGGCGGGCCCGGCCATCGTCTTCGGGTTCCAGCCGTCCCAGGCTTCTCGGCACCCATCGCGATGCCTGCTCGACGGTGGCGTCGATCACGACGTCGACCGCGTGGGTCCACCCTTGGGACAGGTGCTGCTCCAAGGTCCGCAGCGCGTCGAGCCCTTCCGGCGGGGTGAACGTGCCCGTCAACGTCTCGATCGCGATGATCCGGTCCACCCGGAGTACCCGGCGTGCGTGCTTGGTATGCGACCAGCCCAGCAGGTACCAGCGGCTGTGCCGCAGCACAACGGCCCACGGGTCGACCTCCATGGCCAGGTCCGTCGCCTTCCCCATCCGGTAGGCAATGCGCAGCCGGCGCGCGGCGGTGCACGCCTCGATCAGCTGCGTCGTCAGCTCCGGGCTGACCCAGGCTTGCGGCGCCTGCGGGGCCGCGGAGAGGTGGCGGAAGGCATGGACCGGGCCCGCCACCCGCTCCGGCAATACCCTGACGATCTTGGCCAGCGCGCCGCCGACGAGGTCCGCGGGATCGGCGGCGTTCCGGTGGCCTTCCAGGACGGCCATGACTATGCCCAGCGCCTCGGCGGCAGTGAACATCAGCGGCGGGAGCCGCAGGCCGCGGCCGGCCCGGTAGCCCCCATAGGGACCGCTGAGCGATTCGATCGGCAGATCCGCCTCCCGCAAGATCGCGACGTAACGGCGGGCGGCCCGTTCGGTGACCCCGAGCCTGTCCCCCAGCCGTTCTGCCGTGATGCCGGGGTTGTTCTGGATCGCCTCCAGTGCGAGCAGCGCCCTGGCGGTCGGGCTGAGATCGGGTGCCATCGGCCTCCATCCCGGAACTAGATCGTCCGGAACGGACACTAGCGTGCCTTCCGTGGACAATCACAGCGACGTGACGCTACGCGAGCCGCCGGTGGCCGGAACCGAACCCGACACGCTCCTGGGTGAGCTGGAACGCCTGCGCGGCTATGTGGCTTGGAAGTGCGGGAACCTTGACGCGGCCGGACTGCGGGCGACGCTCGGACCGTCGGCCATGACCCTCGGCGGCCTGCTCAAGCACCTGGCCGGGGTCGAGGACGACGTGTTCTCGGTCAAGCTGCACGGCCGGGACCCGCACCCGCCGTGGGACACGGTGGACTGGTCGGCCGATCAGGACTGGGAGTGGCATTCGGCCGCCGGCGACACGCCCGAAGAGCTGATGCTGCTGTGGCTGGAAGCCGTGGGCCGTTCCCGTGCCCTGGTGGCCGAGGCGCTCGCCGATGGCGGCCTGGACCGGCTCGCCGCCTTCACCTCGCCCGGCGGCCGCGCTCCCAGCCTGCGACGGCTTC
>Ga0306925_10006489_pt1 | contig 10879 bp, 9 predicted proteins | sample flu12Cox44000176_FD_203755 | JGI IMG/M metagenome (GOLD analysis project Ga0306925, IMG submission 203755) | Lab enrichment of tropical soil microbial communities from Luquillo Experimental Forest, Puerto Rico - flux8day.12C.oxic.44.000.176 (v2)... | ecosystem: Environmental > Terrestrial > Soil... | reverse complement strand
GATCTGAGCCACGTTCAGCCAAATGAACGGGACCAAACGGGTGGCCTGCTGGGTGCAGGCCACCCCTCGGTCTTCGCTAAGGCCCGGCCAGCTACCTCACTGGACAGGGGCAGCAGCCCATAGCCCGGCCCGGTCATTAGCCGTATCAACCCCACGATCATCATCAGGATGAACGGCAAGGCGGACAGCGCCCAACCCAGGTTGGGCGCGCGCTGCCGCAGCCTGCGTCTGTTCACTAAGCCCCCGCCAGCGCAGCTACGTCAAGGAAACAGCACCCCACACGCTGTATTCGTCTCATGACACCCATCTGCGGTTTGTCCCTCTCCGCGGACCGGCGATGACGACCGCCCATGGCATGACGGCGAGCCTGCCCACCGGGGCGGCCGTGCCGACCTGGCCTCGCCTCGGCAGGCTCGCTTCTGTGTGCGTGTCAGCCTCGCGGGCGGCGGGGTGAACGGGCGTCACGCCATTGAAGTGATTTAGGGGCGACAAGAGCACGCCGTCGGGCCTGGCGAGATTGAAGCGTTTCCCCGGGCGAGCGGCTCCCCGCAGACTGAATCCGCAGGTTCCGAGCGATTACCAGGCTGAGCCTCCGGTATCGACGCGAGCTCCACGGATCGTGGCGACTCACCCATAGTGGGTGATTTAGTATGCACAGCAGGAGAAATGCTGGTTTGCCGGGCATCAGGGGCAGGACTCGGGCATGTATGACCGGACAGTGCTGGGTGCATGGTAATGAGGAAATAGAGCAGGGGCCGCACTCTGTTGCCGGGCCCTTCATTCGTCCTGCGACGGGGGGAGTCGTTGCCCGTATAGGGCTGTTCCAGCGGCTCGGGGCCGCGGCGCGGGTGACGGTGGTGTCGGGGTCGGCCGGGAGCGGGAAGACCGTGCTGCTACGGTCGTGGATCGCCGAGGCTGGCCTGGCGCGCAGCGCCGCATGGGTGACCGCCGGGCGGGATGAACAAGATCCGCAGCGGTTCTGGCTGTCGGTGCTGGGTGCGTTGCGGCGGACTTCGGCCGGGTCCGGGCTAGTGCGGGAGCTGACGCCGACGCCGGACTTGGACGGCTGGGCCATCACCGAGCTGCTCCTGAAGGACCTGGCGTCCCTGCGGGATCGGATCTGGCTGGTGGTCGACGACGTGCACGAGCTCGGCTCGGCCGACGCGCTGCGTCAACTGGAGCTGCTGCTGCTACGTGCCCCGCGGGAGCTACGGTTCGTGCTCGCGGCCCGGCAGGACGTGCGGTTGGGGCTGCACCGGCTGCGGCTGGAGGGCGATCTGACCGAGATCCGCGCTGATGATCTGCGGTTCAGCCTGGCCGAAGCGCGGGACATGTTTGACGCGGCCGGGGTACAGCTGCCCGACTCGGCCCTCGCCCTCTTGTATGACCGGACCGAGGGGTGGGCAGCGGGGTTGCGGCTGGCGGCGCTGTCGCTGGCCGGGCACGACGACCCGCAGCGGTTCGCCGCCGAGTTCTCCGGCACCGAACGGACGGTGGCGGAGTACCTGCTGGCCGAGGTGCTGGACCGTCAGCCGGCAGACGTCCGGCTGCTGTTGCTGCGGACCTCGGTGCTGGAGCGGGTGTCCGGTCCGCTCGCCGATGCCATGACGGGAAGTGCGGGCGGGGAACAGATCTTGCAGCAGATGGAGGAGGCCAACGCGTTCGTGGTGTCGCTGGATGCGGCGCGGTCCTGGTTCCGCTTCCACCACCTGTTCGCCGACCTGCTGCAGCAGGAGCTGCGGCGCACCAGCCCGGGGGAGGTCACCGCGCTGCACCAGGCGGCCGCGAACTGGTTCGCGGAGCACGGATTCCCGGTGGAGGCCATCGGGCACGCGCAGGCGGCACGGGACTGGGGGATGGCCGTTCGCCTGCTCGCCGACCACTGGCCAGGGCTGCAGCTGGGCGGGCAGGCCGCTACCGTGCACGCGATCCTGGCCGCGTTTCCCGCTGGGGCCTCCGCGGCCGATGCCGAGCTGGCGGTGCTCGCCGCGGCTGATGAGCTGGCGCAGGGGTCGCTGGAGGCGGCTGAGTGGTATCTCGGGTCGGCGGCGGGGGGAGAGTCGTCGGTGCCGGCCGGCCGGCGTGGGCAGGTGCGGCTGCTGCTCGGCGTTGTCCGGCTGCTGCTGGCCCGCCAACGCGGCAACCTGCCGGCGGTGGCCGAGGAGGCGTGGCGGCTGCAGGCAGCGGCCGAGGCCCCGGACGTGGCACAGCCCGGCCTGGGCGAAGAGCTGCGAGCGCTGGCGCTGGTCAGCCTGGGCACGGCGGAGGTCTGGGCGGCCCGGTTCGAGGAGGCAGGCCGGCACCTGGAGCAGGGTACGGTGCTGGCGCGACAGATCGGGCGCCCCTACCTTGAGTTCACCGGGCTGGCGTACCTAGGGCCGGCCGGGCTCGAGCGGTCGTTCGGGGAATCGGCCGAGTATTGCAGGCAGGCGATCGAGCTGGCGCGGCGGCACGGCTGGCTCGACGAGCCTACCGTCGGCGTCGCCTACAGCACGCTCGCGTACGTGCTGGCCTGGCAGGGGCGGCTCGAGCAGTCAGAGCCCTGGGTCCAGCGCGCCGAGCGCACCGTCAGAGCCGAAGCCGAGCCCACGACAGCGGTGCTGGCCTACTACGTGCGCGGGCTGATCGAGTTGGCGCGCGGCCATGACGCCGCCGCGCTGGCCGCCTTGCGGGCTGCCGAACGGCTATCCGGCGTCCTCGGCGACACGCAGCTGGTCATTCCGCGGACGCGGGCAAAACGGCTGCTCGCCCTGGTGCGCATGGGTGAAATCGAGGCCGCCGCACGTGTCCTGGCCGGCCTCAGTGACCAGGACCGCGACCGCGGTGAGACGCACATCGCCACGGCGGTGCTGCGCCTCGCCCAGCGCGACCCGCGCGCCGCGTCCGCGGAACTGGCGCCGGTCCGGGACGGCTCCGCTCCCCTGGTCCGGCGGAGCTGGCTGGTAAACGCCTTCTTGCTTGAGGCGATCGCCCAGGACGCGCTCGGCGATCCGGCCGCCGCCGGACGATCGCTTGAGAGCGCGTTCGATGCCGCTGAGCCCGATCAAGTTCTCTTGCCGTTCCTCATCTACCCAGCGCCGAGCCTGCTGGAGCGGCACGCCCGGGGCTGCGCCAAGCACGCCTCGCTGATCGCCAAGATCCTCAGCCTGCTTCCAGCGGAGCGCAGCGGGCGACCAGGGGGGCCTGCGGGGATTAAGGAGACGGCATCCCCCCATGAGCAGCGGGTTCCTGGGGAGTCGCTCCCCCGACTGATAGATCCGCTCACTGAGAGCGAGATCCGGGTGCTGCGCTACTTGCCCACCCACCTGTCCAGGCAGGAGATCGCGAACGAGCTGTACATCTCGGCGAACACCGTCAAGACCCACATTGGTAACCTGTACGCCAAGCTCGGCACGCACCGGCGGGCCGAAGCCGTCAAGCGGGCCCGCGCCCTGGGCCTGCTCGCACCCTCTCCGCACACACCCCCTGGAAGTCAGCGGGATCCGCAATCGCCATTGCGGCACTGACCAGGAGCAGGGCCCGTGGTCATCGCGACGCCCAGAAATGAGCCTCTGACCTGCAACGTTTCCCGAGCTGCCTATCGGAATCGAACCGATGACCTACGAGGGGCACGATCCCGAGCTGCGCACGCGCTAGCTGCACCGATAGCACGGGCAATGGGCACGAATGGCACTCGCGGCGCTGGGGTTATACGGCGACCCGGTCCACGAACCGGTCCACGTCCGAGGCTCTGCGTCCCCGCCATCCTAGTACTGTGCTTAAACGTTCTGGTGGGACTGAACCGTCCGCGCCGTTCAGGGGTGCCTGCGTCCCGAACTGGTCGCCCTGAACCCCGTGAGCATCGAGGCGGTGACGTCAGATCTAGCGGATGGATGCGCCTGAGCAGGGTATTTTCCTGGGCCATGAACATGGTGAAGAGGGCCACGCTGAGCGCGGACACGCTGCAGCAACGGCACGCCTGGCTGGCCGTGCCGGTTGCGATGGCGAAGAAGTTTGGCGACGACCGGGCGGGCAGCCTCGCCGCGCTGATCGCCTACTACGCCTTCGTGGCGATCTTCCCGCTGCTGCTGGTCCTGGTGACGGTGCTCGACATCGTGCTCAAGAACCACCCGGCGCTGCGGCAATCACTGCTGAACTCCGCGCTGGCTCAATATCCGGTGATCGGCCAGCAGATCGTGCACAACATCAGCCCCCTGCACCGGACCGGGCTTGCGCTGGTGGTCGGCCTGCTCGCCACCTTGTTCGGTGCTCGGGGGCTGGCGATCGCGGCGCAGAACGCGCTCAACTCGGTGTGGGAGATCCCGATCGCGCGCCGGCCCCGATTCCCTTGGTCGTGGGTGCGCGGCATCGGGCTGATCCTGCTGCCCGGCCTGGGCCTGATCGCGACCACGACGCTGTCGGTCATGGCGAGCGGAGCGGGCCGGGTCCTGACCGGCGCCGGGGTGACCGTGACCGCCTTCTTGGGGTCGCTGGTGCTCAACATCGGGGTGTTCTGGCTGGCTTTCCGGCTCGGGACGGTGAGCGATATCAGCTCGCGCCAGCTGTGGCCCGGCGCCGTTATCAGCGCGGTCATCTGGCAGATCCTGCAGGCCGTCGGCGGTTACTTCGTGTCTCATCAGCTCGAACACGCCTCGGCGTTGTACGGCATCTTCGCTATCGTGCTCGGCCTGCTCGCCTGGCTGTACCTGCAGGCGGAGCTGACCCTGTACGCGGTGGAGCTTAACGTGGTAAGGGCCTACCGGCTGTGGCCGCGCAGCATCGCGCCGCCGCCGTACACCGAGCAGGACCGCCGGGCCTTCCAGCTGTACGCGCAGGTGGAAACGCGCGGCGCGGGCATGGACATCGTGGTGGAGGACACCGGGCCCTGAGGTGAGGACGATCGCCAGAAGACATCGGGCTGACCCCGCGGATCAGGCTGATCTGCGGGGCGGAATGTGTCCGGAGGAAGCTAAGCGTGGATACCTCAGAGTCTGCGAGCCAGGCCAGGCGTCCATCAGTTCTAGATTGACAGCTGACGCGTGATGTCGGACAGCCGTGCCACGATCAGGTCGATATCGGCGTGAGTGGTCCGGTAGTTGGTGACGCAGGCCCGTATGCCCGGCCGGCCGTTGATGCGCGCCGGGATGAGGAAGGCGGTGCCCTCCTCGACGAGACGGCTGAGTACGGCGGCGTGATCGGCCTCGGTGGCATCCTTGATCCGAAAGCAGACGGCTGTCAGCGGCGCGGGGGCCATGAGTTCAAGACCCGGCTCCGCCTCAATGAGTTCGGCCAGGTAGCGGGCGAGGTCGAGCGTCTGGTCGATCGCTGACCGGAAAGCGTCGACGCCGAACGTCTGCAGCGCGCTCCAGAGCTTGAGGGCCCTAAAGCTGCGTGAAAGTTGTTGCCCGTAATCCATATAGTCGAGCATCAGCGGGTCTTTGTCGACGACACCGACCGACGGGTGGAAAGCGAAGGCCTGGGTGAGGGTGGTGCGGTCGCGCACCAGCAGACAGCCCGCCTCCAGCGGGGCGAACAGCAGCTTGTGCGGGTCGACAGCCACGGAGTCAGCCCGGGCACAGGCCTTGAACGCGTCGCGCTTGCGGTCGGAGAGCACGAACAGGCCGCCATATGCGCCGTCGAGGTGCAGCCACAGGTGCTCGCGCTCGCACACATCCGCGATGTCGGCGATCGGATCGATGGAACCGGTGGTAACTGTTCCCGGCGTGGCCACGACGCAGAAGGGCTCGAAACCCCGCTCGCGGTCGGCGCGGATCGCTTCGTCGAGGGCGTCGACGCGCATGCGGTATTGGTCGTCGACCGGGATACGGCGGACATTGTCCAAGCCGATACCGAGAATGGCCGCGGCTTTTTCGATGCACCAGTGCGCCTCGACCGAGGTGTAGACCACAAGGCTAGGGTCAGCTGTCTGCAGGCCCCGCTCGCGAAAGCGCGGGCGCCGAGCGTGCAGGGCCGCGCTGAGCGCGTCAAGGGTGGCGACCGAACCGCCTGGGGTGAGAATCCCGCCCGCGCGTTCGTCATAGCCGAATAGTGCGCCCAGCCATGCGACGACGGCGCGCTCGATCACGCTCGCGGCCGGCCCACCGCGCCAGATGACGCAGTTTTGATTGATGGCGGTGGCGATAGCTTCGGCGTACGGCGCGATGCCGTTGGGCGGGCCGATGACGTAGGCGAGGAACCGCGGATGGGACACCGTTGTCGAGTTCGGCAGGATCTTTTGATTGATTTCGCGGAAGACTCCCTCGACCCCGATTCCCTTGTCCGGAAACGGCGTCGTCAGCAGGCTCTCGAGAGCCGCACGGTCGACGGCGGGGAGGATGTGGCGCTCGGGGATCGAACGCTCGTAGTTGTCGAAGAACGAGGCGAGCAGCCGGACGGCCAGGTCTCGCTCGCTCTCGTCCAGGCTGAGCACCGGCTTGTCAGGCATCGACGTCTCCTGCTTTCGAGCCCGCTGTAACGGGAGTGAAGAGCATGTTCAGCATGACGGCCTCTCAAGCCGGATCGCATCGCCGTTCGGCCGTGCCCGAAAGACCTCTGGGATCGGCCATGAACCGCCTTATCGTCACTTTCGTGACTAGAACGGGGCACGGCGGGAACGCCGACCCACAGATCGGTGCTCTGTGAAGGGGGTCAGCGGTGCTGATCGTCTTTACCGAACGGGATCTCGCCCGGGTGCGGCTGGCGGATACGCCGCACACGCTGTCGGAGATCACCTTCAGCGTGCGGGCATTGCGCCGCCGCGAGGTCTCCGGCTTCGAACCCTGGCGTGGCCAGACTATCTCCCGGCTGACCCCCGAGATGAGGCCACTCGTTGAGCTCGTACCCTCCCATGGCTGGATCCCGGACTTCATGGAACCAGGGGGCCGCCTGTCTGATGGCCTGGCCGCGCTGCGCGCCGTCTCCGCAGCCGAGGTGAGCTTCGACCTGGCCCGCATTGCCGCCGAACGCCGTCCTCCGTCGCTGGCCCTAGGCCTAGTCGCTGACCGCAAGCAGGCGCTGGACCGACTGGCCGAGGCGGTCAGCGCTTACTATGCCGTCGCGCTAGCCCCACACTGGCCGCGCATCGCCGCCGGTTTCGACGCTGGCAGGGCCGCCCGAGCCCGCATCCTGGCCGCCGGCGGCCTGGACCTGCTCCTGGCAACCCTGCATCCGAGCCTCCGCTGGAACCCGCCGGTCTTGGAACTCGCCGGTTACCGCGACGGGGAACGGCTCGATCTTGACGGACGGGGACTACTGATCAACCCCGGTGTACTGGCTCCCTATCCTCGCGCCTCAGTCATCCTCCCGGGCGGAAGCGTACCTATGCTGCTCGCCCCCATCTGGGAGCGACCGTCTCTGGCCACCGCGGACGCGGACAGCGTGCCGGCTGGCGATTTGGCTGGACTGTTGGGGACGACCCGTGCCCGGGTCATCCGCGCTGTGGCGGCCGGGTGCACGACGACTGAACTAGCCCGAGCCCTGGGCATCGCCCCGGCTACCGCAAGCGAACACGCCACCGTGCTGCGCAAATCAGGCCTGATCAGCACCCAGCGCCACCGCAATACCGTGCTGCACACGCTGACACCACTGGGCGCCGCTCTGATCGACGCCAACCCGCTGTCGACTCCAGCGTTACTGCTCCCTGCCGATTTGAATCGGGCCGTTACACGCACGGTAGGTAATCGGAGTTGGACTTGGGGTGACCGCGCAGTCCCGCCGTCCTGACCGGGACGACCTGCTCGGCCCCCTGCGATGGTTCGGACCGGCAACGCCTCCGGCATCGAGACCGGTACCCTGGTCACCGCTGAAGGACCCGCTCACCGCTGAAGGTGTACTCCAACGCCGACACCGTGCTGCCTGGCTTCAGAGCAGGACCGCCGCGGTGCGGGTCGGTCGTTCATGCCGGTCCCTGTCGCTTACGGATGCTGGGCGCTCTTCCGGCCTGCGCCGCCTCAGGCCGCCCATGCGACGGTCGTGGAACTCCCGGCCGTGAGCCGCCTCGCGCGCTCAGAAGATCCCGGGGCATTTACTGCGCCTGTCTGACGGCGGCCTGCCGACGAGCGTGAATCCTGCTTTTCGTGGACCGAGTCACTCGGTCCACGAGCCGGGATCCGTGATTATTGCGTGGCACAACGCGAGATACCTCGCGAGGTGCGAGTGTCTTACCGTACGGCCGTCCGCCGGTGGCGGCTGCTGGTCGCTGCTGTTGCTGTCACCGTTGCTGTCGGCACGCGCTGTAACGATGCCCGTGGCAAGACCAGCGTGTGGCCAGCACCTCCTTCGGGGATGAAGGTTGCGGGACCAGGGGCTCTTGGTCATGAATCCAAGCGCTGTAAAGGTGTGAGCGAGGACCGTGTGAGCGAGGACGGTGTGAGCGTCATCCCGACCGTGACCGTTGCCCAGATGCGGGAGGTCGACCGGATCATGGTCGACGAACTTCATATCGAGTTGTTGCAGATGATGGAGAACGCGGGGCGTTGCCTGGCTGCTCATGCCCGCAGCTGGCTGGGCGGGCAATTGACCGGGCGGCAGGTCGTGGTGCTGGCCGGCAGCGGTGGAAATGGCGGTGGGGGCTTGGTCGCCGCACGTCGGCTGACGATCTGGGGCGCCGTTGCGGCAGTCGTCCTTGGTCAGTCCCGGAGCGAGGTTCGGGGAGTTCCCGCTCATCAGTTGGAGATCCTGGGCCGCATGGGAGTCCCAGTGTGGACTGCGGAACAATTCTTGCCCGACGCGCTCGCGCGTGCTGATGCGATTCTCGATGCCCTGATCGGCTACAGCCTCCAGGGACCGCCGCGGGAACCAACCGCGCGTCCGCGCCAGTTATCGCCCTGGACGTCCCATCCGGGCTCGACGGGGATTCTGGCCAGGCCTTCGACCCGACGATCAAGGCGGCAACCACCCTCACCCTGGCCCTGCCCAAGGCAGGGCTGTTGCAGCCCGCGGCGCAGGACTGGGTCGGCGACCTCTTCCTCGCGGACATATCCGTGCCCGTTCAGGTTTACCAGCAGCTCGGTGTCGAGATGCGGCCCGTTTTTGCCGCGTCGGACATCGTTCCCGTTCCGCTAGATGACAGCCGCGAGCATGTATAGCGGCATCCCGAGCGTCTGACTATTCCGGTGGGAGCAAGGCGGTGCCGCTTTGCCATGGCCATCGGCCGGTCAGCTCTACCTCCAGCGAGAAGCTCAGGAAGGTGCGGATCAAGACGATGATGGCGAGTATCGCCACGCTGGTGAGGGTGGGTTGAGCGGCGACAGTGCGGACGATGTCGCCAACCACCAGCAACTCCAGGCCGAGCAGGATCGTCCGGCCGAGCTGCTGGCGGAAGCGGCGGTAGGTGCCGGTCTCATGATGCCCGAGCCCAACGGCGGCAGCACCGGTGCTGATCAGCATGCCGATGACGATGACGGCGACCCCGGCGGCGTCGATGACCTCCCCGATCCTCTCGATCGCATGGTTGTAGTCCATGGCGCTCCGCTGTCGGTCGTTCCGTTTGTCGTGCTAGGTGTGCCTGTGAGAATGATCTCGGTTCCCAGCGCTGCCCGGCTGAAGGCGCGCCGCCGTGGCTACCTCTTACTGGCCTCGGCACGTGAGCGCAATACCTTGCGCAGGCCACTGACCCGCGATTTCAGGTGCAGCGGGTGACGGTAAGCGGGTGATGGGAATCGAACCCGCACTATCAGCTTGGGAAACCTCAGCCGCAGTCCACGAGTTACCTGCCGATTCGTTGACCTGCAGCTCTGCGGCAGTTCTAGCCCTGAGTGACCGTTGGTCCTCGTTCTGGCTGGCCGGATGGGGCAGGTGGTGGGCACGGCCAAGCGCGTGTCGTGGACGGCTGCGGGCGGATCATGCGACGGCCTCGGCATGGCTGGATAGCTAGAGGCGGAGGATTCAGCCTCCTGCCGAGCCGAAGTGACCAAGGATGCGCTGAGCGTAGTAGGCCTCCCAGGGCTGGTCGGGGTGGCTGGCGGTGTACTCCTTGTCGAGGCTGACAAGCAGGTAGGTCAGCTCGCTGCGGACCGGCTTCGTATCGAGCAGCGTGGGCAACTCGGAGAGATTGACCAGCCAGTCGGCATACCAGCAGGCCCAGTCGTCATCGGCGCCATCCACGATCCGGAAGACACGATGATGGGTCTCGGCTACCTCATGGAGGAGGCGGCTTGCTTGGTCAAGGGTCTCTGTCATGGCGCCTCCACGGCTAGGCGGACGCAGCGGGAAACCCGCCTGGATTCAGGAATCCTCCCTATCCGGCCTGCCCCGGATGTAAACGACACATGCATTTCTGGCACAACTCGACTAACCCTCTCATCATGATCCGGTTGTGATAGTCGACAGTCTCTTCGATTGAACAGCTCCGCACCCCGGTGCGCGACGAGCTGGCTGGGAACCATCCGACGCTGAACAAGCCTGGTGTCACAGGGGCGTGGCACCCTGGGAAGGTGAGGGTCAGGCGTGCGGATTGGTAGGCGACCCGACCCTGGACGATATCTTTGGTGGCCCTGATGAGGAGGTTGCTGTTCCCGTCAAGGTAGCTCTTCCGGCAGAAACAGCATAGGTCTCCAGTTCCGTGTTCACGGTCCAGCGACCCGTGTGGTAACTCCATCTATGTGGATCCGAGGCCGATCCTGCCGGGCCATCGAATTCGTCATGGAACGTGTACGTCGTCAGGATGCTCCCCTCCGGATTACTGCGCAGACGATGATGTTGTCTATGTAATGGCCGGTCAGGGAATCGAATGGGCCGCCACAGGTGACCAGCCGCAGCGCCGGGTACGATGTGGGGCCGAGGACCGCACGCCACGGGAACGCCGCCTTGGCGACGATCTGGACCCAGGTGACACGGAAGACCGCGGTCGTGCCGTCTGTCCGGAGCACCCTTATCTGGTCAGCCAGCTTTAGGTTCTTCA
>Ga0306925_10006487_pt1 | contig 10880 bp, 5 predicted proteins | sample flu12Cox44000176_FD_203755 | JGI IMG/M metagenome (GOLD analysis project Ga0306925, IMG submission 203755) | Lab enrichment of tropical soil microbial communities from Luquillo Experimental Forest, Puerto Rico - flux8day.12C.oxic.44.000.176 (v2)... | ecosystem: Environmental > Terrestrial > Soil... | reverse complement strand
CGCTCCCCCTTCATCTGGGCGGCTGCCAGGCGCCGAAGTTCCGGCCACAACAACTCCGTCAGCGCCCCTGCGGCTTCCCGGTTGCCCTGGCGCAGCTCCGCCATTAGTTGCTCGATATTCCCCTCTTTGGATTGTGGGCCCACAGTGGCCCTATTCTAACCGATCTTTAAAAAACTTTGCCTTGCCTGGCGGGTTTTGCCTTCGCGGTCGCCCACTATCTTTACAAGGATGAATGCCTCGCTCAGGAAGGAAGACGAGAAGTGGACATGCAGGAGTGGGGTAGCGGGTAGCGACGAATCGCTTTTTGATTCGTCGTGGGTATTTGAAATGACAAAAATTCCGGCTGATCTGATGCCGGCATAGAAAGGAGAGTTCTTATGCCACCCCCCGAAGTAGAGATAAAAACGATCAATATAGAATCGCCTAAGCGAGAGATCAAGGAGCTATGGCTTGCCGAGAATCCTGGAAGGGGTTCTGCGGACTTTGAAACGTACCGTGAACAACCTGAATTCAAGCGTTGGGAGCCCGAAACACGCGACTGGACGAACGTCATGGCAGATTATTGGGCCGACCAGAGCCTGCAGACCGTTACCTTGGAAAGACTCGACAAGAAACTTGACATTTCGCGAACATTTTCAGACCCCAGTCAATCCAAGCTTGTTTACGACAAGCTGACGAATCGGTTCGGCGACAGCGAGTTTTTTGGCGCTAACAATCCGGCCTGGAAGTTGCCGGACGTAGCGCGCCCAGAGTGGAAAAAGCTCACCGCCAAGAAGGTGGCTCAAGTACAGCGCAGTGCGCAGGATCTCTCTTCGGTGATCTCGCAGACCAGAGTGCTCGCCAACGAAGAGCTCAGCGGAGCTAACGTAAACCTCCCAGATGCAACAAAATCGGCGTTGGGATCTGCTCTTGATAATATTGAGAACGCCGTTAAGCAATGGGACAAACTGCTTTCAGAGTCGGCCTCGCCCGACCACCAGGAGTTGCGGAAGGCCGCGACCGAGTTGGACAATCGCCTAGTCGAGTTTAGGCTTGCACACGCCCAATTATTCGCGGCGAATGCGACCCCACCCTACATAAAATACGAGGTCCTTGCGACCGTAAAGGCCGTTTCGGAAAAGGTCGCTTCGCAGTTCTCGGCCCGGGTAACAGAGCCGGATATGACGGGGATGTACAGCAGGATTATCGACGTACCGCGTTCTACTTCCAAGAAACTCGTGACGCGAGGGTGCAAAGATATTTCTTCGACCTACAACGGTGATCTAAAAACGTTCTGGAAATCGAACATGGGTGAGCTAGGAATTGTCGGCGGACATGCTGCTTTGACCTTAGAGTTCCACACCGCAATTTCCGAAAACACGTCTAACCAGCATCCGATTGCAGACAGTCTGAACGCCTTTAGAGACAGTTATAAGGCTGTTGATCCAAATGACTTGAGCTGGATACCTGGGATGTCTTCCAGTGTTGCCGAGATTACTTTTCAGATATCTAAATATCAAAAGGCGGTTGAGCAAGTTTCCGACAAGCACGTGGCTTACGCGGACAACAAAACTGCACGAGACGTGCGAAACGGATATCTAAAATTTTTTGACACTGTCACGCAGTATATCCAGAACCGCGTTGAGGTGCTCCAAGAGACCATGTTGTAACTGGCTCGGGGCTAGCGGCAATTAGCGAAGCATTGGAGGAGTTATGCAAAACATCGTTGACCCTCTCTTTAACCTTCAGCGAACTGAAGAAGGCAACGTTCTTAGGGCAGTTGAAGTCGAGACCGCGCGCCCTTTGACTTTGACGCAAGATAGCGCCAAGGCAGCCACACCCGGACATCTCTTTCTCGCGCCAACGGCGAACGTCACGATTTTCGGCGATGAGGTTACGGTATCAGGAAAGTTGGAGTTTCCGGGCCGCAACCTCGTGATCTTTGCGCGGATTCTGCGGGCCGAGCCCGACGGGATCACTCCACCGGCGATCAGTGTCAACGGCCCTGAGCAAACGAAAAAAAAGGAGCAGTCGGTTCAGAATGCAAAGGGAGACGACGGTGAGCACGGCAAAATCGAGCGTGCCCCCGGGATTTGGGGTAAAGAGGGGGAAAAAAACACCGATGGGGGGACTGCTCCCTACGACCCGGCGAAGATGAATGGTAAGTCCGGAGACCCAGGTGAACCCGGCCATCCCGCGGGGAGCGTTTCGATCTGTTGTGAACAGTGCGATTTTGGCGGAGATGATAGGAAGCTCACCATCACCGCCGACGGCGGCCGCGGAGGAGAGGGACAACAGGGCCAGAACGGCGCTAAAGGGGGAAAGGGCGGAGATGGCGCCGACTATCGGGCGTTTTTTCCAGTAGGTTTTGTGCAGGCCACAAATGGAGGGGACGGAGGCCGGGGAGGCGACGGCGGAAAGGGAGGGCAAGGAGGCCAAGGGGGGAAGGGCGGGCAAATTGTTTTCTATTCTGCGTTAGCCGACCCCGAACCCAAACTCACTCTCAGCTATGCCGGTGGCCCAGGGGGAACTCCCGGCAGACCGGGCGACGGTGGAGAAGGAGGTCCCAAAGGGATTGGCGGTGGCGGTGACGGGACTAAAATGTTTCCAAACGCGCCTGACGGAAATGTCGGCACAAAAGGCGGCGACAAGGGGCCTGGCGATCCGGCACCCGCGTCGGTGGCCGGCTCAAAATCTGTCGGCCACGGGCCCCTCGAGAGTTCAAACCTCATTAAGATCGCGCGCGTCAGTCATGCACAGATGCTATTCGAGCGAGTCCGCGCTGACTACTTGGTGACCGAGCCGGCGGACTACAGTATCCAACTGATGGTTGCCAATTCAGAGGCTGAGCTGCCGAAAATCGGAAAGAATCTTATCGTTGTTGGATTGGTCGGGCCGGGTCTACGGATCCGAATCTTCGACGCGAAAGGGACCAGGGTCCTGGACCGGACGGAAGACCAACTTCTGAGCAAAGAAGCTGTCGCCAAATTCCGGGAGCGATTCGCACTCAGAATGGATGAAGTCGTTCTTACCGGGCAATGGTCGGCACAGAAGCAACTGGCGGACTTGTCAGCGGACGCACGGCACGACTTGTTCCTCAATGAATTGAGAGAGTTCTCTAACGGGCAAGCAGACAGCAACAGAAAAGTCGAAGACCTCAATGACGACGAACTGGCTGACGCGATGGCTCTGCCCGTGTTCTCGCTCGAGAGAGGCGGCGACCTAAACGTGCTCAAGAAATCCAGCCTCGACGAGCAACGCAACGGGCTGATTGACGGGTTGAGTCGGCGCTTCGGTCACGACATCGTGCAAATGCAAGGACTAGGCAACCAGAAGCTCGTGTTGCTGGCGAAACTCCATGAATTTACAAATGGTCAAATTGACGACTATTCCAAGCGAACGATCATTGAACTCAGCTTGTACGAGATGATCGGCGCTCTTGCCTTAGCCTTATTCTTACGTGAAACTGGACTTCTCGACGAGCAGGCACTCAAGAAAACCAGCGTCGACTGGGAACGCAACCACCTGATTTCAGCGTTGGGTGGGCGCCTCGAGTACAACGAGGGGCTGCAAGCACTGGACAACCAGAGGCTCGTGTTGCTGGCGTTGCGACCCGCCGGCAGTTTCAACATCGGGGAGAGCCTTTCTCTGCTAAAAAATCACCTGTTGATAGGTGATGAAGAACAGGAAGAATTTGTCCACTATGCAGGTTTATGCACTCACTACACCGACCCTTGGACGAGCGTTGGCGATCGGCTGGTGTGGGTGACTAAACTGCTGACCGCCGCTTCTAAGGCGGGAGAGGCCTCGCAGAAACAATTAGCCACATTGCTGCATCAACCAGCGATCATGGCTCTTAACAACCACCGGAACGGTCTCGACTTTTTCGGAAGAGACGAATCGTACACGCCGAAGCTTTCTTACGATACACATCTAGCTAATTTAACTGCTTCTCTGAACAGCCTTAAAACGATCGAGCCAGCCAGGGACAAATACTTCGCTTCTCTCCGCGACAACAAGAATGAAACCAACGATCTTGACGCTGCCATAGGAACGACAGATTCTCAAATTAGCCTTCTGTCCGGGCGCAAAAGCAAGCTAAGAGAGTTGTTAGACGAAACGGCCCGCAAGATCGGCGAATTGGATAAGAAACTCACCAATCAGACAGAGCTCGCGAACAAGATGAAGAGCTTCGAAAGCCAAATCAAATCTGCGTTCGGGCTGAGTTGGCAGACGTTCTTTAACTGTTTAGGGATGCTTTCATTCATGAACGTAAATGAACCGCGTAACGCCATAAATACTCTCACCAAGGTTGGCGGCTATGCCAGCGCTGGAGCAATGGCTGCAAGTCAATTGGGAGCAATGATTAATGAGGGCGTGGATAAAGTGCTCAACGATTCTGGTGAACCCGTCCCCAAGAATTACGTTCTGACCCAGGTAGAAGTGATCAAGGGTGACATAAGATTGCAGTCCGAGTTCAAAAAGCGCGAAAACGGTTTTCTGCAGGCAGACTCGTCAAAGCGACTGGTGGTGGAACTTGATCGCTTCCGTGGTTTGTGCAGGCAGTTCTACCGAAGCGCCCCCGCGGCAGAGGGACTTCGTAAGGAATTGGATGCCTTTATTGAAACGATCATGAACCGGAATGCGTATATAGATTACTTCAATTCCCTCCTGGTGGAAATACGCCAGCTTGCGGGCGAGATGGGAGCGCTCGAACTACAGAAGGGTACTCTGCAAGGGAAACTCACCCAGATATCGAACCCGGGATTGCCGGCAATGGCTAGTTTCGTATCAGGTCTCTATGAGCGGGCTAAGGCTACCTGCATTTCAGATCTATACCATTCTTTTCGCGCTAAGGCATTTTGGGCGCTTGAGCCCTACAGCGGATTTTATGATCTACTGGGCAGCTCTCCAGGCGCGCTTACCTATACCACACTCGACAGCAAAAAAAACCAGCTGATGACAGATCTCATGGCAGCCCTTGAGACTGCGCGCGCAACCCCGAACGTGTTTCCAAACGAGGAAGAGACCATGGGCGAGGTTATCGTTCTCACCCCCAACAGCCACAAACAGTTTTTTAAAGATCTACTTGATCAGTCGTGCGCGGAATTTGAACTGGAGCCAGCAACGAAAGCCTCAACTGAGCCGTTTCCGACCTATGGCCCCACAACTGCGGCCTGGTGCCGCACGGAGCGCCCGATATACGCGCCCGACGCCCCTAATCCTTTCCACGGAAAGTCGAATGTCCGTCTTACCAAGGTTCGGACCTGGATGGTTGGCATGAAGACGGACACGGCCCACGAAGTATTAACGACCCATTTGGGAGAGGAACAATTTCGGCGAAGCGACGACGTACCCTATCCGGCCAGGACGGTCCCGGCAGGCGAGCGCGACTTGAACAAGCGGAACGCGGAGTATGTAAAGCACACACAGAAACCGATTCCCTTCAGGTATGATCCCACCGACCTTAGGTATGACCCTGAAAAGCCGGCCAACCAAGCCTTCACACCCGGTAGCCTGAAAAGCAAATGGGTTACCGCCATCGTGGACGGGGACTTAGGATTTCCGAGTTCCGGATTGGCGGCGCTACCAGGCAAAAGCGAATATGCGCCGATCGGACCGTTTGGTAAGTGGCGAGTGGAGGTGCGTCCGCAAGACAACCATGGGCTGGATTTGAAAGGACTTACTGCCGTGATTATCGAAATGCACGGGTTTAGTGACATTTTTCCTAAGAATCCCGTTTAAGGAAAGCAGAGCCGAATTCAAATAGACATACCATTAAAAATGCTCGCACAGAGGCCAAGCCCGCGCTCACAAAAGATTGGGGTAGGTCCCAGTTTAGGGGAAACCCGTAACTAGTAGGCGCAACGTGGAGGATTTGCGACGCGCAGCAATCCTCAAGCCTCGCTACCATGTTCTTTGATCACCGGGCGTGCGTCCTTGTCCTCTCGTAGCCCAGCGAACTTTGAATGCCGTAGATGGTCGAGTTACGCTTCGTACTCCGGGTCACAGCCAGCTCACTGTACGAGGCCGTCGCGCAGGGCCTGTCGGCATTGCGTAAGAACGAATGGGTGGAAGGTATCGAGGAACGGTTCGGTACAGCGAAGGTGTCCGTCGCGGATGTGCGCGTCGAACATCAAGTCAAAATCGCAGATTTTATGAAGTGGCTTGAACGACCCGGTCGGACGCCGCGCGAAATCACCCAGCGTCAGAGAATCCGGTCAATTCTCGGGATGTCTGTGTCCCGATGATGTCATGCTTCGCGTGCATGTTCCTTAATTTTCGGCCAGAAGCTCTGCAATTACCGCTTGGATCTTTTTGAAATCGGCATTGCAAGTCTCATGTGCCGACGCGCCATTGCTCTCATGATATTCGCCGCCGGGATGCACATACCGAATGACCCCGTGCTTGTCGACGATGAAACTTACTGAGGTGTAGTCGCGATCCGCCCCATTCAGCCACCAGCGCCTCAAAGCTTTCCAATCACCGTCATCGGCTACGGGAAAAGTGAATTGGTAATGTGCCGCAGCGCGTTTCACCCGCTCTAAGTTCCAGTCTCCCGCTGGTTTGGGATGAAAAATGCCAATGACCTGAAAACCCTTTGTACCATATTCGTCCTGCAGTTTTCGTAAGGCAGGAGCCGTAGCCGCGCAAAGCTCACAAGTATCAGTCCACCAGCGCACCAGCAACACTTTGCCTTTCAAATCGCTGAGTTCCAACCGCGACGAGTTCACCCAATGATCCAGATTGAATGCCGGAGCGGGAGTGCCGATGAGTTCCTGCCCTTCACGGGTGGCGGCGAAGAGCGCAAGCGGAATTAGAAAAAAAAAAGAGCCGCCATTTTCGACCACATAATCTTCCGCCTCCTAGCCAGTTGGAAATGTGGTTGCTCCAAACAATAGCAATGACTCCGCAGCCTGGGCAAGATCGGCGTTGTCGATGTACCGCTCGGAAGCGAACGTGAACGAGCCACTTAGGTACTAGTCGCCACTTTTCCGGACTTACCAGGAGTTCGCTCGCAGTTGCTAAGAATTTGCCGCAGGACTCATTTCTTCCTCAACTCCGCATCCCAATTCACGACAACGGTGATGGGAGTCGGTTCCGGGTTTGCAGCGGTGACGATCAAGAATCGTTGGCCGTCGCGGGAAATATCGAACGGCTGCGTCCCCAACCCAAACGGTCCTGTCGCAAAAACTCTCAGCACGGCGCTGCTTTGGAACGCCTGAAAGAGCGGCTTTGGGCTCTCCAACTGCAAGGTTGAACCTTTGCTACTCACACCCACCGACGTCAGCTGCCCACCCAGGGAAGCGTAGAACAGCTGTTTCCCATCCGGCCGCCACATCGGAGCGAGGCCGCCTTGATTCGAAACTTGCAGTCTTGTGCGGGGATCCGGGAAGGAAACGACATACACTTCACGAGTCCCGGACTCCTCCGAGACGTAGGCAATCCATCGTCCATCGGGAGAGAAGGAAGGCGCCCCTTTGTCGAAGTCCGACTGCAAAAATGGAAAGGGCTTCCGGTCTCCAAAGAGGGGCAGAATCCAAATATCAGACTTGTCTCGAGCAGGCTGTGGATCGCGTAGCATGTAAGCGAGGAAACGGCCGTCCGAGGACCAGGACCAAGGTACTTTCGAACCCGGAACATCGAGGAGCAGTTGTTCCTGACCTGTGCCATTCGACGCCTTCACGAAAAGATCGAGCTGGCTCGACCTCACCGAAGCGTAAGCGATGCGGCTCCCGTCCGGTGACCACACCGCATAGCGCCCGGACTGTGACAGAGTGAAGCGCGAGCGCACGTTCCTGGCTATATCATAAAGCCAGATGTCTTCCTGATTGCCGGTTGCGTTGACGATTCCCGCGGCGATCCTCTGTCCGTCGGGCGAAATCCGCGGATGGTCTAGAAAGTCCCTTTCTCCGATGTTGCCAAGCTGCTTGCCGGAGTGGTCGAACCACCAAAGCTGAGTGTTTCCCGAAGTGCCTCCGCGTTGAAAGACGAGAATACCGTTCTGCGAAACACTAAAAACGCCGAAACTTTGCCCGTACGAAAAAAGAACATGTTCCGCGACGGGTGTGGCACTACCTCTCAGTTGGAGGAGCCTGAGGTCGAACGGCTGTGCTATCAGAGCGCTTTCCCGCCACCAAAGAAGTTGCCCGCCCTCCGAATAGGTCGCATTTCCTTCCGATTGCAAGATCAGCTTTGTGTCTTCGGAATCCAAGGTTCCAATATAAATACCGTTTGTCTTTCCGCGGGCAAAGTACAGAAAATGGCGCCCGTCTGGAAGGAACTGCGGCCAGCGATGGGATGCATCTGGTTGAGACTCAGCTTTTGTAACAGGCACCGGCGTGCCACCGGCTTCGGAAACCCGCAAAAGGCCGGAACGTATGGATGGCGTGAAAAGGATGACTCCCTCCTTGTTCCAGGTTCCGCCACGGCCTTCCGGTGCGCCACACAGAGACTGGACTGGGCCTCCTGCTGCCGCGACCTTTTTGAGCGTGCCGCCAGCGAAGAAGGCGACAAACTGGCTGTCCGGCGACCAAAAGGGATAACCGGCTTCCTCCGTTCCCGGCAAGATCCGCGCGGTGACGGAATCTAGTGGCCGGATCCACAGGAGTTGCTTACCGGACTCGTCCCTGGCTGAAAACGCGAGCAGTCTTCCGTCTGGAGATATGGTGACCGGCCCGCCGCTAATTCCGACCGGCGCGAAAGTGGTCTTTTCCGGAGGAAGAATAAAAGCGCGAGTGACCCTGGGATCCTCTGGTGAGCGCAGGTGGTAGCTAACCGCGAAAACTGCCGCGAGAATCGCTGCGATCGCTGCTGCTCCCCAGGCGAGATTTTCGCGCAACTTCCATTTCGATTGCAGAGCAATTGGCAGTCCTGCCTGAGAGCCTGATTCCGCAACCCACTTCAAGTGGCTTGCCAGGTCGCTGGCGTTTTGCCAACGCTCGTCTGCAACTTTTGCTAGGCATTTCCTGACGCCATAATCCAGTGCGGGTGGTGTGAGCGGCTTGATGCTGCTGATTGTCACGGGCTCTTTTTCGAGGATGGCGGAAGCCACGCTCAACTGGCTCTTGCCCTCGAAGGCCCTCCTGCCCGTCACCATTTCGTACAGCACGGCACCTAGCGAAAAAATGTCGCTGCGGCCATCCAGCTCTTTGCCTTCCACCTGCTCTGGCGACATGTACTGAAATGTCCCGACAATCGTTCCTTCCTGCGTCATAGGCGACGGTCGGGCTGCCACCGTCAACGTCGAGCCGCTCACAAGCGCGACTGCTGGTTTGGCCAAGCCAAAATCCAGCAGCTTCGCCCCCGTAGGTGTGAGCATGATGTTTCCGGGTTTCAGGTCCCTGTGCACGACACCGCTGCGATGTGCTTTATCCAGCGCGTCCGCAATCTGCGCCCCGAACTTCAGCACCTGCTCCAGCGGCATCGGTCCTTTCTCCAACCGTTTCGCCAGCGTCTCCCCTTCGACGCATTCCATCACCAGAAAATCGATCCCATCCTGGTGACCAACGTCGTGCAACACGCAGATGTATCTCTTGCTCGATACACCTCTCCCATGCCGCCTGCGCCGAGAGGCGAGATAACCTCATATGGACCGAGCTTTTGACCTGGAGCTAGGGACATAATTGGCGTGATTATAGCCCTAGAACAGAGCTTTGACACTTCTTCGGTCAATCAGGCCCCGATCAACGAGGTAACCGTCGAGTTGAATTTGGCACGGGGACAAGTTACCGGTAACCCGCCGCCAATCACCTGCTCTCCGTCGGGAATTTCCGGCGAAGCAGCTCGAAGAAATCAAAAATAAAACTCACTTTGTTATTCGGGCCGGGCTGGCTCTCTGTTCCGGGCGCCTTTAGCACCGCGAAGCGCTTACCGTCGGGGTGCACGTCGAAATTAGGGAAAACCCCAAGGTCCGTGAACTGGCCGGGAGACCAAGGCCGCGGCTTTATCAGCATGGAAGGAGTCACCGGAAGCGCTGTAGGTGGCCACCATGATTTTGCTTTCGGGCCACAGCGTGCGGTAGAAAAGCTCTTTGCCACTGCGCGACCACTTCGGAAATCTGCCCCCGCCCGAGGAAATCTGCCACTTGCCGCCGGGGCCGGGGAAAGGCCGGACGTACACCTCAAAGCGGCCTGACTCGTCTGAACCGTAAGCCAGCCAGTGGCCATCCGGGGAGAAGTCCGGATACCCCTCATTGGACGGCGAGTTTGCAAATGGTTTTGGTTCGCCGGGTCTCCATCCGGATTTCTCGTTTCCTTCAACGGACAACGTCATCACGTCGACGTTTGACCCACGCTCGGAATTGAATTCGATGAAAGCCAGTGTCTTGCCATCCGGCCGCCAGGAGAACGCCAATTGATAATTCTTGCTGACCGTCAAACGCTGAGCATCGCCTGTACCATCGGCGCGTCGCCAGTAGAGATTCGCCGTAACATTTTTTCCGTCTCCGGCATAGTACGCGATTCTTTGGCCATCCGGCGTCCACACAGGACCCCCTCCGGGCGCAACGAGTCGCGTGAAAGTCTCTCTTTCCAGGTCATAGACCCACACTTCTTCTGTTCGGCCTTCTCCAACTTCCACTGCTAAACGTCTCCCGTCAGGAGAGAACGCGGGCATCCGGTATCCCCCGGGAGCTTCACGGAGAGGCTGGAATTTGCCTTCGCGGTCCATCCAGTAGATCCCCACTTTCTGAAAGGAACCATGGCCCGAGAGATAGGCAAGCGTCCCGTTTTCCGAGAAAGAAAACTGCGCTCCACCGCCAAGAGCGCTGTTGCTTGCCACTTCCTCTACGATCGGCTGAGGTTCACCCGTGACTTCGAGCTGTTTCAGGTTGAAGGGCACAGCAAACAAATTGCCCTCACGTTCGAACAGCAGGTGGCCGTTGGGCGCATAGCGGCCGT
>Ga0306925_10006486_pt1 | contig 10881 bp, 8 predicted proteins | sample flu12Cox44000176_FD_203755 | JGI IMG/M metagenome (GOLD analysis project Ga0306925, IMG submission 203755) | Lab enrichment of tropical soil microbial communities from Luquillo Experimental Forest, Puerto Rico - flux8day.12C.oxic.44.000.176 (v2)... | ecosystem: Environmental > Terrestrial > Soil... | reverse complement strand
CGGCCCCGAGCATCCGGCGCAGCCGCAAGGCGGCGGCGATATCGCCCGGTCGCGGCCTGTCTCCGAACTCAACCGGGCAGAACGTAACCCCGGACAGCGACCCGAAGCCGAAAGCGGCCTCGGCGGCTGACGGCCCGGCCACCCCGACCGCTATTCCCCGGGCCGCGCAGCCAGCCGCGAGCATCCGGACGTGCGCGCCGATGCCGCCCGCTGTGGTTCCCGTGACGAACGCGACCCATGGGGCGCCCGCCCGATCCCCCGGAATGCTCATGGCTCAGTCCCCGCACGCACTTTATGTACTTTCTGACCATTTTGACGCCCGTAATGTCCGGAATGTCCATGCGGAAAGTACGTAAAGTCGCGGCCGCGCGACTGCTGAGACGCTAGAGGACGCCGGGGCTGGGACGTGAGGAGCTGTCGGTGCGGGAGGTGCCGTCGGTGTGAGAGGGAGTTGGGCGGGAGGGTAGGGGGCTGGTGAAGGACTGGGCGGACGGCGGGGGTCACGGCTCGATCGTCGCGGCTGGGACGCGGGTGGCGCGCAGGCGGCCGAGGGCGGTGCGGACGTCCCCGCCGTCGAGGTTCAGCACGACGGCGGCGAACACCGCGGTCACCACGGCGCTCACCAGGACCGAGACGCCCACGTTGGGGAAGAAGCCGGACACGGGCATCATCGCCGCCACGGCCGAGCCGGCCGCGGCGCCGGCGGCGCAGCCGGCGAGCCCGGCCAGGAAGGCCCGCGGAACCCCGGCCAGCGCGCCGCCGCCCCGGTCGCGACGGACGAGGACCAGCAGTGCCACGCCCGCGACCGTCAGCCCGATAGAGGTGCCGAGCCCGAGCGCGGGCACCACCCGCGAGCCGGGCACGAACGGCACGATCAGCAGGTCGGCCACGATCACCAGCAGCCACCCGGCGCTCATCGCGACGGCGGGCGCCCGGTTCTGCCCGCGCGCGTACAGCACCCGGGACAGATTGGCCGACAGCCCGAAGCCGACGAGTCCGGGAGCGAACGCGGCGAGCGCCACCGCCAGCACCGCCGCGGCCTGCGCCCGGTGCGACTCGAAGACGTGCGCGAGCGGGACCCGCGCGCCCACCAGGGCCGCCGCGCCCAGCCACGACGCCAGCAGCACGGCCCGCGTGGAGGCCGCCGCCGTCGCGTCGAACCCGCCGCCGGACGGGGCGGGCCGGGGGCCGGAGCCGGGGCCGACCCCCGAGCTCGCGGACAGCTCGGGGAAGGTGCTTGTCGCGATCGGGACCGCGAGGACCGCGTAGGGCACCACGAAGACGGCCCACGCGAACCCGTACAGGACGAGCGCGCCGCTGGCACCGTACCTGTTGGCGAGCACGATGACCACCGCGACCGACGCGTCCTGCGCGACCAGCGTCAGCACCCCGGCGATCGCCAGCTTCCGCACCCGCGAGCCGATTCCGGCGGGGAACCGCAGCGACGGCCGCAGGCCGATGCGCAGCCGCCACGCCGGCACCACCGCGGTGAGCACGAGCGCGAGGACACCGAGCGTCGTCCCGCCGGACAACAGGTACTCCGCCTCCGGCGGCAGCGAACCCAGCCGGTTGACGTACGCGCCGCCCACCACGCCGAACACGGCGTACGCGCCCACCACGACCAGACTGGACAGCAGCGGGGCGAGCGCCGGCGCGCCGAACCGGCGGTGCGACTGCAAGATCCCGTACAGCACGACGGCCAGCCCGTAGAGCAGCACCTGCGGCGCGAAGACGATCAGCATCCGGGTACCGACGCCGGACAGGTCGGCGCGAGGGCAGCCGCTGGCGCCGCTGAGCAGGACAGAGACGATCGGATGCGCCGCCACCGCCACGATCAGGCTAACCGGGACGAGCAGCACCATCGTCCAGGTGAGCAGGGCCGAGGCGATCTGCTTCGCGGGCTCGCCCGGACCACCGGGCTCGCCCGCTCCGCCGGCCCGGCCCGCCGGGCCGGCGAGCACGGGGACAACCACCGAGGCGAGGGCGCCGCCCAGGACGATGTCGTAGATGATGTTCGGCACCATGTTGGCGGTGGTGTAGGCGGTGCCCAGGCACGTAGTGCCCACGGTGTGGGCGAACACCACCTGGCGGCCGAACCCGACCAGCCGGGCGAGCACGGTGATGACGCCGATCATCACCGCCGCTCGCCCGATGCCCCGATTCCGCTGCCGAGCTCCCCCGCGCTCGGCCACTGGGGCGGTCACGGCTCCCGGGGGTGAGACTGGGGCTGCGACGCGACGAGTGGGGTTTGCGGGCGGCGGCCGAGCATGTCCAGCCAGCGCAGCGGCGGCGTTCGCTCGATGACCTTGGTGAAGCTGACCTTCTCGGACGCGGCCGTCAGCGCGACGATCCCGCCGAGCAGCGCCAGCCGCGCGGGCCGCGGCAGGGACACCGCCGCGGCGGCGCCGAGCATGGCGCCGAGCGCGTTGGCGCCCGCGTCGCCGAGCATGGCCCGCTCGCCGAGGTCCTCGGGGAGCAGCGCGACCGCCGCGCCGAGCGGGGCGGCGGCGGCCGCGGCCCCCTCGGCGCCGCCTCCGGCGGCGATCAGCGCCGCGGAAGCGGCGGTTACCTTGATCGCCCTGCCGGGGCGGAGGTCGAAGAGGTTGAGCAGGTTCGCGCCCCCGGCGATCAGCCCGGCGTTGATCGCGACGTCGGCTGGGTCTCCCCCGATCAGCGCCGCACTCACGACCCCGGTCGCGCCGATGCCGCCCAGTTTGACCGCGCCGGTGGTCACCTCGCCGTGCGCCAGCGCGCCCAGGTGCCCGCGCAGGCCGCGGCGCTTCCCCGACCCGGCCAGGTCGTCGTAGGCGCCGAACGCCAGCGCGCCGGCCCCGGCAAGCGCGAGAGCCTGGGCCTGGCGAGTCAGCCGGGTCCGTTCGGGCGAAATGAATTGAATCGCCACCGCGCCGAGAGCAACCGCCGGGCCTTCGAGAAGCGTCACGGGCTCGCCGCGGTGGTTGGTGCGCGACCAGGTCTTCTCCCCGCCGGGGGGGTATCGGTTGAGCGCCGCGTAGACGGCGCGGGCCGCGCCGGCGGCGGCCAGGCCGGCTGCGAGGGCCCGTCTCATTTCTTCTTCCCGACCCTTCCCGTCGTCTTCGGCTGCGACGTCGCGCTCGCCGTGGCCGTCGCGCTCGGAGACGGCAGCGGCACCGGGCTTACCGCGGACGCACCCGAGATACCGTAGCTGTTCGGCTTGCGGCCCGCTAGCTGGTCCGCCAGGGCCTCGATGACCGAGATCTGGCCGAGCGTCATGTCGGCGTCGTCGACGGTGGACACCTGCCCGGAGACGCTGCTCGACCGCAGCACCGAGATCGCGCTGCCCGGCTGCGCCGAACCGGCCGTGCCGCCCGCGACCAGGGTCGCGGCGCTCCCGCTCGCGAACTCCTGGGTGATCGCGAGCAGCACCTGGTTGGCCGGGTCGTCCGGCCCGTCGGCGGGAGCGGTCTGCGGCGTGACGAGCACGGCGAGCGTTGCGGGGGCCGTCGGCGCGCCGGTCAGGTATCCGGCCTGCGCGTAGGCGCTGAGCAGCGTCTGCGCGGCCGCCGACGTCAGCAGCGTCTGGCCCGGGGTCTTCGCCAGGATCGCGGTCGCGATCAGCTGGGCCGCCTGCTGCTGGGCGACGGTCTGCGGGTCGGTGCCCGCGGGCAGCACGACCCCGTCAATGCCCGCGATCTCGTTGTTGATGCCGCTCAGGGTCGACTGGTTGGCCGCGCTGATGTCGTTGAACTTCGGCTGCAAGGCGACCTGCCCGGTGACGGTGGCGCCGGCCGCCGCGGCGGCCTGCTTGACGCCGTCCACGACCGAGCCCTGCGCGCCGGGCTCGGTGAGGATGACGACGCTCTGGCCCTCGAGCAGCCTGGCCAGCAGCCGCGGCTCGGCCGACTGCAGGTACTGGTCCTCGGCGCCGGCCTGCGCCTGGTAGGCGTCGCGCTGTGCTCCGGCGGCGCTGAGCTGCCTGCTCAGCGAGTTCGACGTCGCGCGCAGAGCGTCGATGGTGTTGCCTTGCAGCTCGGTGGAGCCGAGCACGATGCCGATCGCGAGCGCCAGGAACACGGCGACGATCGAGACGAGGTGGTATCGGAAGTCGATCATCTGAATAGTCCGGTGAACCAGTAGGAGAATGTGTGCCAGGTGGCGCCGAAGTAATTGCCGAGGATCGGCCCGGCCGGCGAATAGGCGATCGCCACGACGATCGTGACCGCGGCGGCGAGCACGAGCGCGATCAGCGCCCACCCGGAGATCCGGCTCTGGTAGAGCTGGTGCACACCCCGGGCGTTCACCAGCTTGCCGCCGACCCGCAGGTGGGTGAGGAACGTGCTGGCCATGCCGGGCCGCCCCTTGTCGAGGAACTCCTCCAGGGTCCAGTGCGTGCCGACCACCGCGATCAGGCTGGCGCCGCAGGCGTCGGCGACAAGCAGGGCCACGTCCTCGCTGGTGCCCGCCGCGGGAAGGGGGACGGCGTCGAGGCCTAGCGTCTCCAGCCGGGCCAGCCCGGGCGCCCGGCCGTCCGGGTAGGCGTGCACGACGAGTTCGGCCCCCGAGCAGAGCGCCTCGTCGGACACCGAGTCCATGTCGCCGATGATCACCTGCGGCCGGTAGCCGGCCTCGAGGAGCGCGTCGGCGCCGCCGTCCACGGCGACGAGCACCGGCCGGTACTCCCTGATGTAGGGCCGCAGGGTGCGCAGGTCCTCGCGGTAGCGGTACCCGCGCACCACGACGAGCACGTGCCTGCCGTCCATCTTGGTGGCGAGGTCGGGCACCGGCACGCCGTTGGTCAGCAGGCCGTGCTCCTGGCGGAGGAACTCCAGCGTGTTGGCGGCGAACGAGTCGATCTGGGTGGGTACCCCGGCGGTCGCCTCCTCCGTCGCTTCGCGCAGCGTGGCCTCGCTCTGCACGACGCCCTTGGCGGCCACCTGGTCTTTCACGTAGAGGACCTCGCCGTCGAGACGGACGACGTCCCCTTCGCTGACCCGGGAGAGCACGTCCCGGCCGACGTCGTCCACCAGCGGGATGCCGGCGTCCAGAAGGAGCTGGGGACCGAGGTTCGGGTACCTGCCGGTGATGGATTTCGCCGCGTTCACCACTGCGGCGACCCGGCACGCGATCAGCTCGTCGGCGCTGACCCGGTCCAGGTCGGCGTGGTCGATGATCGCGATGTCACCCGGGCTGAGCCGCTTGACCAGGATCTTCGTCCGCTGGTCCACCCTGGCGACGCCGACGATGCCGGGCGGCTCGTCGGCCTTTCCCCGCCTGACGTGCGGAAACCATACGGATGGCAGCTTCATCGCCTTTCATCCTGGCATAACGCCACGACTAGAGTTGACCGCGTGACTGTCCAGCCTGCCCCGATCCGGCTCACTTCCTTGTCCCATGGCGCTGGCTGTGCGTGCAAGCTACCACTGTCAGCTCTGGAGAAACTGATGGTTTCCCTGGACTCCGGCGCGGCCGGTGGGGTGCTGGGGGCGGCCGGCGGCGACCTGCTGGTCGGTGCCGCCGAGGGCGACGACGCCGCCGTGCTGCGCCTCGACGACGAGCGCGCGCTGGTGCTCACCACCGATTTCTTCACGCCGATCGTGGACGATCCGGGTGACTGGGGGCGGATCGCCGCCGCCAACGCGCTGTCCGACGTCTACGCGATGGGCGGCCGGCCGATCCTGGCCCTGAACCTGACCGCGTGGCCGGGCGAGACGCTGCCGCTGGAGATGCTCGCCGACGTCCTGCGCGGCGCCGCTTCCGTGGCGGCGGAGGCCGGCTGCCTGGTCGTGGGCGGGCACACGATCGACGACCCGGAGCCCAAGTACGGCATGGCGGTCGTCGGGATCGCCACGCCGTCGCGGGTGCTGACCATCAGCACCGCGCGGCCGGGCGATGCCCTGGTGCTCACCAAGGCGATCGGCACCGGGGTGGTCGCGACCGCGCACAAGCGCGGCGCCGCGCCCGACGACGTGCTCGCCGCCGCCGTCGCGTCGATGACGAACCTGAACGCCGCGGCCAGCGAGGCGGCGCTCGCCGCCGGAGTCGTCGCCGCCACGGACGTGACTGGCTTTTCACTGCTCGGCCACCTGCACCGGATGCTCCGCGCCTCCGGTGTCAGCGGCACTGTCTTCGCGGGCGCGGTGCCGCTGCTGCCGGGCGCCCTGGAGCTGACCGCCGCCGGTTTCGTCTCCGGGGGCACGCGGAACAACATGGCGTACCTGGAGCCGCGGGTTTCCGTCGACGCCGGCGTGCCCGGCGACGTGGCCGTGCTGCTGCAGGACGCGCAGACATCGGGCGGGCTGCTGCTGGCGACGCCGTCGCCGGACGCGGTCCGCGGTGAGCTCGGGCGGCGCGGCGTGCTCGCCGCGGTCGTCGGGCGGGTCGAGGCGGGCGCCCCGGGACACATCGACGTCCGCCCGTAAGCACAGCCAGCGGGCGACCAGCAGATGCAAAGATCAAGGCGTGAGTACTAACGCCGAGGTTTCCGCTGGATTGACGGACGACGATCTGCCCGGACTCTACCGAGACGCCGACACAAGCTCCCTGGATGGCCAGGGCAAGTACTTGTTCTGGACGCGCTCCCGGCTTCTCCTGGTAGTTGTCGCCTCGATCGCGGGATTGGTCGACCTGACAATCAAGATACGTGGCAATGAATACGATGCGTTCGCCTTCGTTTCGGCCGTTTGCTTCCTGCTGGCCCTCGTCTCGGAGATTTACCTGCTAATCTCGTCTCCCGATAAGATCTGGTACCACGGCCGAGCCGTAGCGGAGTCCGTTAAGACGCTGGCATGGCGTTACATCATGCGGTCCGATCCATTTCATGAAGTGCCAGACAACGCGGGCGCCGATGCCCTGCTGCTGAAGAAACTGAGGGCTCTCATCAGGGACTCCCCTATAGCCGCGGATTTCGAGATACGTTCGGACGATTACATTACGCCGGGGATGCGCGAATTGCGCGATGCGAACTTCGGTGCCAGAAAGCGGGCCTACCTGGCTGACCGCGTCGATGACCAGGTCAAATGGTACCGGAAGAAGGCCGCTTACGATCGGGGCCGGGCAAACATCTGGCGGGTTATAATGCTGGGCCTGGAAGTGGCGGGTTTCTCGGCGGCGCTGCTGTTGCTGACGAAGGTGATCACGACCTCTATTGACGGCGTAGTGGCGTCCATGGTGGCCGCGGCGGGGGCCTGGCTTGAAGTTAAGCAGTTCGAAAGCCTGGCCAATGCGTACAATCTGACGGCTACCGAGCTTTCCCTCGCCAAAGCGGACGGTGAAAGCATCGCGAGCGAAGAAGACTGGCCACAGTATGTGGCCACCACCGAAGACGCCATCAGCCGGGAACACACGATGTGGCGAGTGCGGCGGATAGGGCTCACGCTGGACGCGTAGGAACGGCGCGGCAGGCCGGCCGTCGCGAGCCGGCCGGCCGCGGCCGCGGCGGGCGGCGGTCGATGACCCGGGTGTAACGCTACCGGGACGAGCCGGACTATACGGGAGCAAGGGGCAGGTACCGGAGCGCAGAACGGGGTGTGGGATAGTGGCGTGTAACAAATGTGTTTCGGTGACCCAGACGGGGATCTTGGCACGCCGGGCGGCAGTGCGGGTACACGCCGCCCGGTTTTGTCAGTGGTCGCGGTTAGGGTACGTCCATGACGGTCATCGAAGAAGAGCAGGCCACCGAGCATATCCACGGCATCTGCCTCAAGACGGGCCCGCCGCGGCGGATCGGCGTCGAACTCGAATGGCTGGTCCGCGACGCGCGTGATCCCGCCCTGCCGGTCCCGGCGGCGCGGATCGCGACGGCCGTGGCGGCTTTCGGCGCCGATCCGGGCCCCCGCCGGCTGCCGTCCAGTGCGCGGCCGGGCGTGCTGCCGTCCGGGGGCCTGCTCACCACCGAACCTGGCGGGCAGCTTGAGCTCAGCTCGCTGCCCGCGGACTCTCTCACCGAATGTGTGCGATCGGTCGCCGCCGACGCCGGGGTATTGCGCGCGGCGGCCGCTGACGCGGGACTTGAACTCACCGGGGTCGGGCTTGATCCGCTCCGCCCGCCGCGCCGCGTCCTGAACCTGCCGCGGTACGCGGCCATGGAGGCCTTCTTCGACCGGGGCGGCCCGTGGGGCCGCCAGATGATGTGCGCCACCGCCTCGGTCCAGGTGTGCCTCGACGCGGGCGACGAAAGCGACGGCCCCGCCGGATACCGCTCCCGATGGCGGCTGCTGCACGCCATCGGGCCGGTGCTGGTGGCCGCCTTCGCGAACTCGCCGCTGCGCCGCGGGCGGCCGACCGGCTGGCGGTCGTCGCGGCAGCAGGTCTGGGCCCACATGGACCCCGGCCGCACCCGGCCGCCATCGCTCAACGGCCGGTCCAACGGGGACCCGCGCGCGGCGTGGGCCCGGTACGCGCTGGACGCGCAGGTCATGTGCGTCCGCTCCGCCGGAACCGACGACTGGTCCGCCCCGCCCGGGCTGACGCTGCGGGAGTGGGTGCGCGGCGGCGTGCTCGAGGGCGGCGAGCGGCTGCGCGCGCCCACGGACGAGGACATCGCCTATCACCTGTCCACGCTGTTCCCGCCGGTCCGGCCGCGCGGGCACTTCGAGCTGCGCATGATCGACGCGCAGCCAGGCGACGGATGGGTGGTCCCCGCGGCCGTGACAAGCGCGCTGCTGTCCGACCAGGCGGCGGGCGAGGCGGCGATGGCCGCCGTCGAGCCCCTCTGGGCGGCCCGGCCCGGCGCGGACCACGCGGACCCGTGGCTGACCGCGGCCCGCCACGGTCCCGCGCACGCCCGGCTGGCCCGGGCTAGCCGGGCGTGCTTCGAGGCCGCGCGGAGCGCGCTTTCCCGGCAAGGCACCCCGGGTGAGATCGCCGCGGCGGTGGACGCCTTCGTCGACGACTACGTGACCAAAGACCGATGTCCGGCCGACGACCTACTGGAGGAAGTCAAGTGACGGAAGACACCGAAACCTTGCGGGAGCGGATCGCGGCGGAGCTGATCGCGGCGCGCGGCCGCACCACTGCGCTCACGACCGTCGTCGATGAGGCGGACTTGGTCAGACAGCACTCTCCGCTGATGTCACCGCTGGTCTGGGATCTCGCGCACGTGGCCAACCAGGAGGAGCTGTGGCTACTTCGCGAGGTCGGCGGCAGGACTCCGCTGCACCCGGAGATCGACCCGCTGTACGACGCGTTCGAGCACCCGCGCGCCACGCGGCCGACGCTGCCGCTGATGGCGCCGGGCGAGGCACGCGGCTACGGCCACGAGGTCCGGGGCCGGGTCCTTGACCTGCTCGAGCGCACCACGTTCGGGGAAACCCGGCTCACCGACGGCGGCTTCGCCTTCGGCATGATCGCGCAGCACGAGGCGCAGCATGTCGAGACCATGCTCGCCACCCACCAGCTGCGGTCCGGCCCGCCGGTGCTGTCGGCCGCCGCGTCGGTGCCGGCTCCGGCCGGCGCCGCGTCGCTGCCCGCCGAAGTGCTCGTGCCGGGAGGCCCGTTCACGATGGGCACCTCGACAGAAGCCTGGGCGCTGGACAACGAGCGGCCCGCGCACGTCGTCCACGTGCCCGCGTTCTACCTCGACACCACGCCCGTGACGAACGCGGCGTACGCCGAGTTCATCGCGGACGGCGGCTACGACGACCCGCGCTGGTGGGCCCCGGACGGCTGGGCGCACCGGCAGCGCGCGGGGCTGGCGGCGCCGCTGTTCTGGCGGTGGGAGGGGGAATGGGTGCGGGTGTCGTTCGGGGTGACGGCCCCCATCATTCCGAACGAGCCGGTGTTGCACGTCTGCTGGTATGAGGCGGACGCCTACGCGCGGTGGGCCGGGCGGCGGCTGCCCACCGAGGCCGAATGGGAGAAGGCGGCGCGGCACGACCCGGCGACCGGGCGGTCGCGGCGGCACCCGTGGGGTGACGACGACCCGTCCCCGTCGCTGGCCAACCTGGGACAGCGCCACCTGGGGCCGGCCCCGGCCGGCTCGTATCCGGCGGGCGCGGCGCCGTGCGGCGCGCGGCAGCTGATGGGCGACGTCTGGGAGTGGACGAGCTCGGACTTCCTGCCGTACCCGGGCTTCGTGGCCTGGCCGTACAAGGAGTACTCGGAGGTGTTCTTCGGCCCGGAGTACAAGGTGCTGCGCGGCGGGGCGTTCGGGGTGTCGCCGGTGGCGTGCCGCGGGACGTTCAGGAACTGGGACTACCCCATCAGGAGGCAGATCTTCGCCGGCTTCCGCACGGCGCGCTCGGCGGTCGTGGCGGCGGCGCGCTGATGTGCCGGCATCTCGCCTACCTCGGCCCGCCGGTGCCGCTGCGATCGGTGCTCACCGACCCGCCGCACGCGCTGTACCGGCAGGCGTGGGCACCGAGGATGCAGCGGCACGGCACGGTGAACGCCGACGGGTACGGGGTGGGCTGGTACGTCGCCGGCGACCCCGTCCCCGCCAGGTACCGCCGGGCCGTGCCGATCTGGGACGACTCGTCGCTGCCCGACCTGGCCCGGGTGACCAGGTCGGGCGCGGTGCTGGCGGCGGTGCGCTCGGCGACTCCGGGCACCGCGCTCGGCGAGTCGGCCGCGGCGCCGTTCGCGTCCGGCACCTGGCTGTTCAGCCACAACGGCGTTCTCCAGGGCTGGCCGTCCGCCGCGGACCGGCTGTCCGCCCGGCTAGGCGCGCCCCTGTTCACGGACATGGAGGCCATGGTCGACTCGGCGTTCCTGTGGGCGCTCGTGCTCGGGCGGCTGCGGGCCGGAGCGGCCCCGGAGGCGGCGCTCGCCGCCACGATCAGCGGCGTGGAGGAGGCCGGCGGCTCCGGCCGGTTCAACTTCCTGCTCACCGACGGCCGGTCGATCACGGCCACCGCGGCCGGGGACACGCTGTGGTACCGGCGAGCCGACGGAGCCGTGATCGTC
>Ga0306925_10006484_pt1 | contig 10884 bp, 12 predicted proteins | sample flu12Cox44000176_FD_203755 | JGI IMG/M metagenome (GOLD analysis project Ga0306925, IMG submission 203755) | Lab enrichment of tropical soil microbial communities from Luquillo Experimental Forest, Puerto Rico - flux8day.12C.oxic.44.000.176 (v2)... | ecosystem: Environmental > Terrestrial >... | reverse complement strand
CCGACCTCGGCTGGCGTGAGAGGTACCGTGGCCTCGGCCGTCACCGGAATGCTGTACATCAGTTATGGCCGTGACCGCGGCAGCGGCGGATCCATGCTCAAGTACAACCTCATGACCGACGAGGTGGTCTGGGCGAAACACTATCCATTCGGAATCGACAGCATGTCCATCAGCCCGGATGGGAACACGATCTACATGCCCACTGGGGAATTAGCCTCCGGGGGCATCTGGAAAGTTATCGACGCCAACAGCGGAAAGGTTAGGACATCCATCGATAGTGGAGGGATCGGCCCGCATAACACGGTGGTGAGCCCGGATGGCGCCCGCGTCTACATGGGGCCGAGATACACGAATTACCTGGTGGTGGCAAGTACGAGAACCAATCGAGTGATTGGAAGGATTGGCCCCGTAGGGGGCGTCGGCGGCATCCGGCCCTTTACAATCAACGGCGCCCAGAACCTCGCATTCATTACGCTGAGTGGGTTTCTCGGATTCCAGGTGGGCGACATCAACACGGGAAGGATTCTCTATACGGTTCCGGTCAAAGGATTTCGGGCTAGCGGGAGGGCGGCCTCGACCCCCAGTCATGGGATTTCGCTGTCTCCTGATGAAAAAGAGGTCTATTTAGTGGATTCGATCAATAATTATGTCCATGTATTCGATGTAACAGGTCTCCCTGAGTTGGCTCCCAGGCAGGTCGCGGATATCCGATTGCTTGGAGCGCTGTCTCACAAAGAGTCGCCGTGCGCATACGATTGCCTCAAGGATGGGTGGTTGCATCATAGTCGAGATGGTCGATACGTATTTGTTGGCGATTCGGGGGATGTCATCGATACCACGATTCGCAAGACGGTGATGACGTTACCGGCGTTGGCTAACTCGCGCAAGGAGATCGAGATCGACTTCGAGGGCGGCGCGCTTCTTCCAAGTTGGGCTATGAATAACCGAAGTACGATTGGAGGCCGCGCACCTATGGCCCGCTCGTCGCCTTTCAGCGGGGCTGCCGATGCTATCCCCATGGACTTGCGGACGGGATCATGAGCGGCATCGATGCGATCACCACCATCCGCGCGCAATTCCCGGAGGCCCGGATCATCGTACTGACGATCCTACCCAGGCGATGTTGGACACGCGCGCCTCAAGTCGGCGTGCACAGCTGCGTTTTGAAAGGTCTGCTGCGGAGGGAGCTGCTGGAGAGGATTCGCGTGGTAAATGCCGAGGAAGAGCGGATACCAGAAGTCGCTGCGCAGATCACCGAAGGCTCCGGATCCCCACTGTGAAATCGACGTGGTCGGGTTCATCGCAGCCGACAACCTCTAAGTTGACGGGGCCCGAAGCGCCAAGGTCCGCCCGCAGTCCGGTTCTGGGAAGCTTCGGTCGGATTACGCGCCCCTTCCATGAGAAGGCCAGCGCGTGTCAAACCGTTTTTTGGGTTGTGCTATTTGTACAACCGACTGCCGACCAGCGGGAGGCTCAGACGCAAGGATGACCCTGAAGGGGGGTAGGAATTACCCTTGCCTTCGTCTCAATTGGCCGATGTGGCGTCGGCTCATCGTCCCGAACCGCGCGCCCTTGTCGCACTCACTACAGTCTCTTTACTTGAATCATTTGACCGACAAAGACAACAGTTGCTACGACTGCTCCTAATCCATCTAGGGGACTACCCTGAAGCGAGAAGTCGTTAGGGTGATCGTGCCCAGCGACGCCTGGACAGCAAAAGACAGCATTTTCTCACGATTGGCTAGGCTGTCAGCTCGCAAAGTTGAGCTTCCGAATGTCCTTGCCGGCAAGTAAAAAGGGCGGCACGAACGCAATATTTTGGGCGTTGATTAGTCGCGAATATATGAGGTTCGAATATTCTAAGATGACATCCATAAGACTTGATTGGTCTTAGTGTCTCTGACAGCACCGCGATGGCTGTCGAGAAGCTTAAGGGCAAGCGTGCGTAAAATCCCTGTTAGCAGACGATCATCGATTCGAGCAAAATCATGAACCGGTCACAAAACACTAGCATCGAATGGAGCTAGGAGCAAATGGATGAAAGCCGCAGTCGTACCCGCCGCGAGCGGTTCCTGGCAAATCAAGGACGTTCCGCAGCCTCAACCGGGACCGGGTCAAGCGTTGGTGAAGATGCACGCGAGTGGTATCTGCTACACAGATGTGCACCAAACGCTTGGACACCTTCCCGGGCAATTTCCTCGAATCCTTGGCCATGAGCCAGTGGGCGAGATCATTGGCCTGGCTCCTGATGTTACCACTCGCAGGGTCGGCGACCGCGTCGGGTCGGCATGGATTCAGTCGACATGTGGACGCTGCGAATGGTGCCAACGCGGCCGAAGGATGTTCTGCCCTTACCTAAAGGGTACGGGGGCTGATGCGCAAGGCGGTCACGCCGAGTACATGTTGATGAACGCTGACGCTACGTACTTGATTCCCGATAGGGTTTCCTACGAGCAAGCCGCGCCGATCTTTTGCGCCGGGTATACCGTTTATAGCGGGCTTTGCTGGGCCGATCCGCAACCGCACGAACGAGTGGCGGTACTTGGAATCGGCGGGCTTGGGCATCTGGCGGTGCAATACGCCAAAGCCGCGGGCTTCGAGACAATCGCTATTTCGCATTCCCCCGATAAGGACAAGATGATCCGCGAGTTGGGCGCGGATGAAATTGTCCGCGACGGGAAGAGCCTTTCAGCAGCGGGCGGAGCCGACATCATCCTCAGCACCTCCAACTCGACCAAATCCATGATGGACAGCATGCAGGGTCTACGCCCGGACGGCAGGTTCGTCGTTATGGGAGCCGACGCGGAACCGCTTTCGATTCAGCTGATCGAGCTGCTCTTCAAGCGCATCAAAATCATCGGTAGCCAGCAAAACGGCCCTGAATACCTCTATGAAGCCCTCGATTACGTAGCCCGAGGAAAAGTCAAATCGATTATTGAGACCTACCAATTGGCCGACGCTTCCAAGGCCTACGAGCGAGTTGCGGAGGGCAAGACCCGCTTCCGCGCTGTCCTCACGATGTAATCTCCAAAGCACCCTCGATCAAAAGTGCGGGTTGTAGGGTGAACTCGGTTCCGGTACGACAATCGAAGTGACTATTCCAGGCTCGATTTCGTACACAAAGTCGGCTCCGGCCGGCCACTCGACGTCCGCTGGACAAGGAACGGGATGAGGAAATGAACCGAGTAAGCGCGAGCAATACGGATTCCGGGTCGATGACAACCGGGGTGCTCAAACCCGATACGATTCAGATGGGCTCGTCCTCGGTCGATCTGTAGAATACCGTGTCTCGTAACCGGAGATCTGGAATCGATCGCTATTGGGATGATGACCCGCTCGCGTCGCCTCAGCCCCGAGGGACCGTTAGCTGATCAGTTGCGGGCGTCCCACTTTTGATCAGGCACATACTGCATGCGGGGCGCGGCCTGGATTGTGGTATGGTAGCTCTCTTCCATCTTCCAGAAGCCGTTGTGGTTCGCAAACACGCGGCTCGACCAATACGGCTTCCCGCCCCAGGTTGGCTGCAGCATGATGGCCACCACCGTATCGCCGAAATCCCACGTCTTCACGTACACCGCAGGTGTCGTGCTGATAAAGGGATGCTCGGAAGTCGGCGGCTCAACCTTCGTCGGCCCGCTCGACGGCACGGTCTGCTGCGGATTCATGCTGTTAGAAGTGATCGTGAACACGTGGTCGCCCATATGCATCAAGCGTCGCCCGGTCCCCGACTCCTGGTCCTGCCATCCCTCGATCGCCTCTTTTTCGCCGGTCGACAGCGGCTTCCAGGGCAACTCCTTGCAGGGATTCATGCAGGGAACCGTGAACGTCGGCCGCGAATTTTCGCCGGCCACGGCCGGACGCGCTTCGATCTCGTTCACATGCAGAAGTCGCCAGCCCTGCGGTCGCTGCACCCAGAAATAAGCCGCAAACTTGTGCTCCACGTTGTGTTGAATCCAAACGACCTTGCCGTACTGGTGCTCGGTGATCTTCGTATCGGCGCTCATCGGCACTAACGGCTTCAGGTTCGCGCGAAGCGCGTCCGACCTCTCGTACAAGATTCCGTCCTTATCGATCCAGCGAAACTCGTCGTCGAGCAGCTTCTTTATCGTGGCCGTGTCGCCCTTGGCATATGACATCTGCAGCGCTCGGTCGGCCTGGATAGCAGGGTCATCCGCAGCGGACTTGCTGGCTTGCACACTCACCAGTCCGCCGCAAATGCCGAACAGAACCAGGGGAATCGTCCTGAATCGTTTCATTTGTAGTACCTCCTCCGAGGCCGCCAAAGGACGCATGGGGCGCCAGGACTCATTACGCATCCTACATCGCCAGCGCCCCGCAAGCAAACAAATACAGGAGCTTCATAAAAGGATAGGGTTCACGAACAAGGTGGCCGGCCAAAAGCTGGAAGCCCGGTTCACCGCAGCCACCGTGGAGGTTTTTCATGCCGAAAACGGGTGGCTTCTCATGCACGCAATCACCACGCCTACCGGCACACCACGGTCTCGGCTCATATGCCAAATAGCCACCAGGCGCATCTGGAGTGGACGCCTTCCCGACTGATTCACTGGGCCGAAGGGATCGGCTTCGCGACCGCCGCGGTGGTGCCGCCAAGTCTTCCAGCAGTTCCTTGGCTACCGCGGCGTTTTCGGTGGCGCCTTCGCGAATGGCCAGCACGTGCTTGTTTCCCTCCACATCCATGCCCACGGCACCGATCCAGCTTCGCTTCCTGCCCGCCGCCCTTGAGATAAAGCCTGGCTTTCCGTCCACCTGTGATATTGCTACCATCGACCCTGGGAGCCGTGCGTGAAACACTATAGGATTAGGATGATGATAGGTTGCTTGCTCACTGCGTCGTACGCTCTTGGGCAATCGGCGAATCCCTTCATTTCCGAACTGAAGCAATTCTATACTGTCCGAAAGGGTGATCTTCTCAAAGCGGCCGATCGAATGCCGACCGAGGACTACGATTTTAGGCCAACACCCGATATGCGGACCTTCGGACAACTCATCGCCCACATCGCCGACGCCCAAATGGGTTTTTGTTCCGGAGCAAAAGGGCAACCAAGACGTTTAAATGCGGCCTCAAAGAGCTCCAAAGTCGATTTAGAGGCTGCGCTGAAAGCGTCCTTCGATGAATGTGATAGCGTTCTCGACTCGACGACCGACGCCACCGCAACCCAGATGATGAAGTTCGGTGATACTGAGCACTCCAAGTTCTGGTCGCTCCTGTATGCGACGCTTCATGACAATGAGGAATACGGATATCTCGCGGTCTACCTGAGATTGAGGAATCTCGTCCCGCCGTCAACAGACAGCCGGTAAGAAACCGATTTGGCCTGGATTGCAACTGAACCCTTCTACCGGGTCATGCAACTGCGAATGCGGACAGGCGCTTCTCGCTCGGCCACACCCCCCGGGATTATCGAACGCCTGGCAGCGCGCCGAAGACCCACGCCTGCCCGTGTGGGTTCTTTCCAGTGATCCCCAGCACTTGGCCTTTTCGAATCATGTGTATTGCTTCGAGCGATTGAATCGAGGTCCGAGCCGTTGGTATCGTGCGTGGGCCTTCGATCGCTCTCAGCCGCCGCTTGATCGATCGATGGTCCGACTCGATTCGGTTGTTGGCGTGCGCCTGGTTCGATGCCGACAACGACGGTGCAATCTGCCTTTACCCTGCAGGTCGCGGATCGCGGCGGGATAGCTTCGTAACCCATCTCGTGCGAACACGCGGCGCGGGAGATTGTCGGGATTCTCGATGGCTTTCTTCAGGAAGCACTTCGCGGCTTCCCGATCACGCATTTCAGAAAGGCAGACGTCTACCGTTTGACCCCAGACTGTCGACAGCACGAACTGGTACAGCCAACACGCGGGCGATGCGGACAAAGGACTCATCCACGTGCCAGGTGGAGGATTTCAAATTTCAGTTGGCCCCGCAGCCGCCGATGCACGTCGGGTCCGTACCGATGGATCCAGCGCCAGATGGCTGTGTGATCCATCGCCAACCCGCGTTCGGCCATCAGTTCTTCCAGATCTCGGAGGCTCAGGGAAAACCGGCAATACCACCGCACGCAGGTCACAATGATGACAGGCTCAAATTGGCGCTTCCGGAACAGCTGCGGCGAGAGGATCTCATCGCATCAACCTATCAGATCCATAGACGCAACAGTTCCGTTCCGCCTCCTCCACAGCCCCTCGAATCGCGGGAGCAACCGGAAACACCCATTATCGGTATACATGGCCAATCCGTCGGCCAGAAAGGGAGACGCCGACGGAGGGGCGATATGGTCCGCAGCACACGGGAAACGGTGCCCTCCGAAACCACGGTGCCGAGCATTTTGAGCCCCCCGTGAATCCTTGGCGTCCGCCACAGCGGATTTGCCTTTGCCACCTGCAGAATGAGTCGTCGCACTTCTTGAGCCAGGGCCGGCCTTCCGGCGCGGCGGCCGTCCACTCGCGACAGCCGAGCCCAGCAACGCCGAAACCGGTCGCGCTGCCATCGCACTACTGCTCGAAGGCGAGGGCAATCTGCGAGTTTCCGGCTGAACGAAGACCAGTGCGCCTCTCCAGCCTTCAAAACTTTTGATAGGCCGAACCAAAATAGGCGATCCCACTCATTCAGAGGGTTCGACCTGTAGGCCAGCCAGTGACCATCCGGTGCTTGAAGCCACGCGGTCAAGTTTCCGAGATCCTCTTTCACGCCCAAGCACTCGAACCACTCTTGGCCCGTTCCGGGATGGGACGTGACGGCAGGTGAACAATGGTGTTTTGCGCATCGAAGCACACCAAACCGTACTTGTCCGCAAGTTCCAATATCACCGGAAAAACTTCATTGTGCCGATCCGGCAGCAGCGACATTATGACGGACTCGCCGGAGTTTTCGAGTGCACACGCCCAAGGGCAGCCGTCCATCTCCTCATCTGTAAATTCATCCCGCTCGGGAAAGCGGCGAGTCATATCGGTAAAGAAAGCATACACCGATCTGTCGAACGCCTGCGGTATTTTCCCTTCCAACAGGGCATCAAAGTGCTTCGCTGCCGCCTTGTGCGACAAGTCGCGGGTATCAATCCAAACCGCACAATTGAAGGCTTCCATCCGTTCCTCCTCAGTCGGTCAAATCACGCGGGTGAGTCCCATAGCCCCCAGCACTGCTCCTAAGATGCGCGCCCTGGCCGTTTTGACGAGCTAGTGTAACCCGTGGTGATCCACAGTCTGCCGTTCCGGGTGAGGGATCTGCCTGCGTGCCGGACCGGCAGCAAGATGCAACCTACGCCCGCGAATGACTTTGTTAGCAAAGACTTTTGAAACATTCCCTTGCTCCTTGGTGTTTGCGTTCTCACGTCGCGATCGCTCACGCACCCGCCGTTCCATTTCACTCAGCAACGGAAATCCCGTATTCTCAGCGTCGGCACGTTCCGATGCTGCCGGAGGAACCCGAGTGGCTTCGACGCATGCCAGATTTCCGGCAGTTGGCTAAAGGAGAAACCCAGCCGATCGGCAAGGGTCCGACGGGCGGAGGGCACAGGGACAGCGCGGGCGGGATTGAGTTTTCGATCGCTAACGATGCCGGGGACGACGCGACAATTTGCGCTTGTTGTTCCCGCCAGGCCTGAGGGAACTGGTTGCGGTTGGCGTAACCCGCCGAAGTGAGTGGGTTCCCCCGCCTTGCCGTCTTCGTCGGCTTGGTTCCGGCAGTCCCGGCCGGCAACACTCCCACAGCGCTGGAAGAGGCGGAGCGCGAGCAGATCCTGGCTAATCTCCAAAAGACCAATTGGGTCGTGGCGAGTCCGGACGGCGCTGCCGCGCGTCTTGGCCCTGAAGCGATCGACTCTGCAGTCGCGCATGCAAGAGCCCGGCATTCGCGTCACCCCAAGCCCGTAGCGCCGGCGTTTCACTCCCATCCGCCCTCCCTCCTCCCCCCTCCCCCTCGCTGCCAACTTCTCGGCACCTGACGTGACACAGGCACCGGTGCGAACGCTTTCGGCAGTCATTTCCACCTAACTGTCTCAAAACCAAGCACCCGGCTATTGGCACGCGCCGTGTGTTTCCACTGAGCCGAGAAGCTGAGATGCTACCAATCACGGTTCGCGAGGAAGGAATGGAGGGACGGATCCAAGCCGCGGGTCCTGCTGTTCACCGGCGGACGAATTCAGGCGGAGACGGCCACGGCCGATATGGAAGTCCGAGACTCGAGCAAAACGAGCGCGACCTGCGAAATCAGGTCGCGCAGGAACTAAAGACCGCTCTGGCCCAGGTCGAATCTGCTCGCGCGCAGGTGGATGCCGCCAATCTCGGTGTAAATCTCGCCATGGATGAGGTCGTGCAGCCGCGGGATCGCTTCCGCGCAGGAGTGGCCAACAACATTGAAGTGGTCACGGGGCAGGATGACCTGGCTCGCGCGAACGATAACCGGATCGCCGCGCTTTACAGCTACAACCAGGCTCGCGCCGATCTGGCTCGCGCCACGGGGCAGATGGAAGCCCTGTATTCGAAATGAATCAAGAGGAGGGGAAGGCCATGACATTGGAACTGGAAGAAGAGGAAAAATCGTTGCAAGAAACTTTGGACTCGCCGGTACAGCACGGGAATGACGCCCGAAGGCCGGCCGGCACGGTGAAGCGGAGACGGGGCCTGAAGGCCTTGTTGGCGGCGGGTGGAGTTTTGGCGATTGTCGCGGCGGGAACCGGAGCGTATCTGCACTTCCAGAATCGCGTTTCTACCGACGACGCGCAGGTGGACGCGCACAACGCACCCATCGCTCCCAAAATCTCCGGCAACATCGTCGAGATTCTCGTGGACGACAACCAGATGGTGCAGGCCGGTCAATTGCTGGTGCGCATCGATCCGCGCGATTACCAGGCCAAAGTTGATCAAGCCCGGGCTGCGCTGGGCGTTGCGGAAAGCCAGGCCGTCGGCGCTCACGCCGCCGTGCCGCTGGCCCAAGGCTCCACCGCGAGCGCTGTCGCGGCGGCCGAATCGCAGCTCGCAGCGGCGGTGGCCGACTACGCGCGCACCAAGTCTGATTACGAACGGGCCTCCACTTCCGAACTGGCCTACGCGCAGGCCGACGTGGACTCCAAACGCGCCACCAGAGACCGTGCGCTGGCCGATCTCGGGCGCATGGAACCTCTCGTCGCCAAAGATGACATTTCCAAGCTGCAATTCGACGCCTACCGGGCCGCGGCGCGCGTGGCCGAGAGCGATTTAACGGCCGCGCAGGAGAACCTGGCTAACGCGCAGAAAAAAGCCGAAAGCAGCCAGGCTTCAATGCTGACTGCCGGGGCGCGAGCTAACGCTGCGCAGGCGGATGTCGGACAGGCGCGCGCCAATCTCCGGCAGGTGGATATCAGCTCGGCCCAAGCCGGTTCCGCATCGGCCGCCATCCAGCAGGCGCGGGCGAACCTCGAAGCCGCCGAACTGCAGTTGAGCTACAGCACGATCGTCGCTCCGATTGACGGACTGGCCACAAAAAAAACGATTCAGGTTGGCCAGATCGTTCAACCCGGTCAGACGCTGCTCACCATCGTGCCGCTAAAGCAGGTTTGGATCACAGCCAATTTCAAAGAGACCCAGCTTGCCAATGTGCGGCCGGGCCAGCGCGCCGAAGTGAACGTAGATATGTACGGCCGATCGTTTGGAGGCCGGGTGGATTCGATCGCCGGAGCTTCCGGCGCCGCGCTCAGCCTACTGCCGCCTGAAAACGCCACCGGCAATTACGTCAAAGTGGTCCAGCGCATTCCGGTAAAGATTCGGCTGAACGATCCATCCGCGGGATTTGTATTCCGTCCAGGTATGAACGTGGACGCCACGATCTTTACCAAGTAACGTCACGCGGGAATTGGGGAGGGAATATGTCCGAGGTACAAGCCACTACCTGGAAACCACAGGTCAATCCATGGATCATCGCCGTGACCGTTTCGCTGGCGGCGTTCATGGAAGTGCTCGATAGCAGCATCGCCAATGTGGCGCTGCCGCACATCGCGGGCGGCCTCGGCGTCAGCAATGATGAGAGCACCTGGGTGCTGACCAGCTACCTGATGTCGAATGCGATCGTTCTGCCGCTGAGCGGGTACATGGTCGCGACGTTGGGGCGCAAGCGCTTTTTCCTAGCGTGTATTGCGTTATTCACATTGAGTTCGTTCGTGTGCGGCGCGGCGACCAGCCTTGGGATGTTGCTGTTGTTTCGCGTCCTCCAAGGAGCCTTCGGTGGAGGCTTGCAGCCTATGGCGCAATCCATTCTGGCTGATTCGTTTCCCGTCGATAAGCGGGGCGTAGCCTTTTCCGTTTACGGGATCACGGCCGTCTGCGCGCCCGCCATCGGGCCAACGCTGGGAGGATGGCTTACGGATAATTACTCCTGGCGCTGGGTATTCTACATCAATATTCCGGTCGGCATCCTGGCGATTCTCCTCGTGCAGCAATTGATCGAAGACCCGCCGTACTTATCGCGCTTGCGGCAAGCCGCGCGAAAGTTCGACTTCTTAGGTTTCTCGCTGTTGACGGTCGGAGTAGCCGCTCTGCAGATCGCGCTCGATAAAGGTCAAGAAGACGATTGGTTCGGATCCACCTTCATCACCACCTTGATCGTGACCGCGGCCGTCGGCCTGACCGCCCTGATCCTATGGGAGTGGTTCCAGAAAACTCCAATTGTGGATGTACATCTTTTTAAGGGCTTCAATTTCGCAGCCGCTAACGTCATGTTCTTTGTAGTCGGAATGATCCTGTTCAGTTCCACGGTATTGATGCCGCAGTTTTTGCAAACCCTGATGGGCTATACCGCGCAAACGGCCGGCTTGGTTCTTTCCACGGGCGCCCTGGTGCTGCTGGCGACTATGCCTCTTGTCGGCCAGCTCACTTCCAAGGTCCAGGCCCGCTACCTACTGGCAG
>Ga0306925_10006483_pt1 | contig 10884 bp, 8 predicted proteins | sample flu12Cox44000176_FD_203755 | JGI IMG/M metagenome (GOLD analysis project Ga0306925, IMG submission 203755) | Lab enrichment of tropical soil microbial communities from Luquillo Experimental Forest, Puerto Rico - flux8day.12C.oxic.44.000.176 (v2)... | ecosystem: Environmental > Terrestrial > Soil... | reverse complement strand
CGCGACCTGGCTCGACACCAACACGGTGTTTGCGGTGTTGCGCAGCACGCGCGTGATGATCAGCGACAACGCGTAGAGCAGGCTACCGGCGAGCGCGACCAGCGCCGGAGCGGTGAGCGCGGCGGTCGACGGCTTGAGCGCTAGCAGGACGCCGGCAAAGCCGATGAGCACCGCGGCCCAGCGGCGCCAGCCCACGTTTTCGTTGAGCGCGAACGGCGCAAGCGCAGTGACGTAGATCGGCACGGCGAGATAGAACGTAATTACGTCGGCGAGCGGCAAGTAGGCGACCGACCAGAAGAAGCATACGATCTCGATGGTCGAGACCGTCGCGCGCAGCACCTGCAGGCGCGGCCGCGGCGCCGTCGTGAAGGCCGAGAGACCCGCGCGCCACAGAAATGGCGCCAGCAGCACGAGCGCGACGACGCTGCGGATGAGCAGCGCCTGGCCCATCGGGTAGGCGCCCACCAGCCATTTGCCGATCGCACCGCTGAGCGAAAACAGCATCACGCTCAACAGCATGAAGCCGATGCCGGCGAGGATGCTGCGACGCGACGGGCTGGTCATAAAGCGGCTCGGGGTTGTGCGGGCAGTGTGGAATCTTTACGTGATCGTAGCCTGCATGGAGCGAAGCGAAATGCGGGGCGACGAATCCCGGATTGCGCTTCGCTCCATCCGGGCGACGAGACCGCCAATGAAATTCCTCGACCAGGCCAAGGTGTACATACGCTCGGGCGACGGCGGCAACGGCTGCGTCGCGTTCCGGCGCGAGAAGTTCATTGAGTTCGGCGGCCCGAGCGGCGGCGACGGCGGCCGCGGCGGCGACGTCGCGGTCACCGCGGTCGACGGGCTCAACACACTGATCGACTACCGTTATCAGCAGCACTTCAAGGCGCAGCGCGGCGGCAACGGCGTGGGCAAGGACCGCGCCGGCGCGAACGGCGGCGACCTCGTGCTCAAAGTCCCGGCCGGTACGCAGATCTACGACGAGGACGGCGAGACGCTACTCGCCGATCTGGTGCGCGTCGGCGATCGCGCGGTGCTCGCGCGCGGTGGCAACGGCGGCTTCGGCAACGCGCACTTCAAGTCGTCGACCAACCGCGCGCCGCGTCACGCCAACCCGGGCCAGCCGGGCGAGGAGCGCTGGGTGTGGCTGCGGCTGAAGCTGATCGCCGACGCCGGGCTTGTCGGTCTGCCCAATGCCGGCAAGTCGACCTTCCTCGCCGCCGTCACCGCCGCCAAGCCGAAGATCGCCGATTATCCCTTCACCACGCTGACTCCTCAGCTCGGTGTCGTGCGCATCGACAACCGCGAGTTCGTGCTCGCCGACATCCCGGGGCTGATCGAGGGCGCGCACGAAGGCGCCGGGCTCGGCGACCGTTTCCTCGGCCACGTCGAGCGCTGCCGCGTGCTGCTGCACCTCGTCGACGGCTTGAGCGGGCACGCCGGCAATGCCTATCGCACTGTGCGCGGGGAACTCGAGGCGTACGGCCATGGGCTCGTCGACAAGCCCGAGATCGTCGCGCTCACCAAGGCGGACGCGCTCGCGCCCGAAGAGCTCAAGCAGCAGACCGCGCGCCTCAAGCGCGCCGCCAAAGCGACGCCGCTCATCCTCTCGGCAGCCACTGGCGCCGGCGTGCCCGAGGCGCTGCGCAAGCTCCTTGCCGTCATCGCCACCGCCCAAGCGGACGAGACCGACGCCCACCCCGCACTGGCGTGGCATCCCTAGCGTCGTCATTGCGAGGAGCGCAGCGACGAAGCAATCCAGGGCGGCAGGCGCGGTGCCGGTAGCCCTGGATTTGCTTCCCCTCGCTTTCGCGAGGGCTAAAGGCTCCGCTGGCAATGACGTGCCCGCGGCTACTGCTTTCCGTTATACAAGCTTGCCGCCATGCCACGTTCCGTCCCCCAAACCCCCGCGCTTGCCGACTTCCGCCGCATCGTCGTGAAGGTCGGCTCGTCGCTCCTCGTCGACGCCGCGGCCTCTCGCGTGCGTGAGGCGTGGCTCGCCTCGCTCGCCGCCGACATCGCGACGCTGCACCGCGACGGCCGCGACATCCTCGTGGTTTCGTCAGGCGCGATCGCGCTGGGGCGCAGCGTGCTCAAGCTGCCGGCCGCGCTCAAGCTCGAGGACAGCCAGGCGGCCGCCGCGGTCGGCCAGATCGCCCTCGCGCGCACCTGGGCCGAGGTGTTGGGCGCGCACGGTATCGGCGCCGGGCAGATTTTGCTGACGCTTACCGATACCGAGGAGCGGCGGCGCTATCTCAACGCGCGCTCGACGATCGACAAACTGCTCGAGTTCCGTGCCGTGCCGGTGATCAACGAGAACGACACCGTCGCGACCTCCGAAATCCGCTACGGCGACAACGACCGCCTCGCCGCGCGCGTCGCCACCATGGCGAGCGCCGATCTGCTGGTGCTGCTCTCCGACGTCGGCGGCCTCTACGACGCGCCGCCGGGCGAAAATCCCGACGCGAAGCTGATCCCGCTGGTGCCGCGCGTCACCGCCGCGATCGAGGCGATGGCGGGCGAGGCCGGCTCGCAGCTTTCGCGCGGCGGCATGCGCACCAAGATCGAGGCCGGCAAGATCGCGACCACCGCCGGCACCCACATGGTGATCGCCTCGGGCCACATCGACAATCCGCTGCGCTCGATCGCCGACGGCGGGCCGTGCACCTGGTTCCTCACGCCCGCAAATCCGGTGACCGCGCGCAAGAAATGGATCGCGGGCTCACTCGAGCCGCGCGGCACGCTCACGGTCGACGCCGGGGCGGTGGCAGCGCTGCGCCGCGGTAAGAGCCTGCTGCCGGCGGGCGTCACCCGCGTCGACGGCACTTTCAGCCGCGGCGACGCGGTCGTGGTCCGCGGACCGGACGGCGCCGAGATCGGCCGCGGCCTGATCGCCTATGACGCCGACGACGCGATGAAGATTCGCGGCAAATCCTCGGGCGACATTTTATTGATCCTCGGCTTCGCCGGCCGCGCCGAGATGATCCACCGCGACGATTTGGTGCTGGGGAGTGTTTAGTCGCCATCGGCCGCGTACGGCCGCGGCAGAGGGAGCGCGGCATGTGGCCGGCCGAAATCGGGCGTTTCCGAATCCTGGCCGATCTCGACAATGCCGCGGCGGATCGCCCGGGTGCGAGTGAACAAATTGAACAGCGCGTCGCCGTCGCCCCAGCGGATCGCGCGCGTCAACGCCGATAAATCCTCGTTCAAACGGCCCAGCATCTCCAGGACGGCGTCTTTGTTGTGCAGGAACACGTCGCGCCACATGGTCGGATCGGAGGCGGCGATGCGGGTGAAGTCGCGAAAGCCGCCGGCCGAAAATTTCATCACCTCCGAGCGCGTGACGGTTTGCAGGTCGTCGGCGGTGCCGACGATCGAATAGGCGATGAGGTGCGGCACGTGGCTGGTGATGGCGAGGACGAGATCGTGATGTTCAGCCGACATGGTCTCGACGTTGGCGCCGAGCGCGCGCCAGAAGGCGGCGAGCCGCTCGACTGCGTCAGCTTCGGTGCCTTCCGGCGGCGTGAGGATGCACCAGCGATTGACAAACAGTTCGGCAAAACCCGCGTCCGGGCCAGAATGCTCGGTGCCGGCAACGGGATGCGCCGGAACAAAATGAACTCCCGCGGGCAGGCGCGGACCCATGTCTTTGATGATCGAGCCCTTGACCGAGCCGACATCGGAGACCGTCGCGCCTTCTTTGAGATGCGCGCCGATCTCGGCGGCGACCGGGCCGCATTGGCCGACCGGCACGCACACGATGACGATGTCGGCACCTTCGACCGCCGCTGCGTTGGTCTCGACCACCTGATCGGCGAGGCCGAGTTCGGCGACGCGCCGGCGCGTGGCGCCCGAGCGCGCCGTTGCCACGATCGAGCGCACCACGCCTTCGGCGCGTGCCGCGCGCGCGATGGAGGAGCCGATGAGGCCGACCCCGATCAGCGCCAAGCGTTCGAATATCGGCTGCGTGCTCACGCCGCGCGCCCGAGAAAATCAGTGAGCGCCGCGACCGTGAGCCGGTTCGCCTCCTCGGTGCCGACCGACATGCGCAGCGCGTTGGGCAATTTGTACGCACCGGTCGCGCGCATGATCAGCCCGCGTTTGGTTAGAAACGCGTCGGCGTCCTGGGCGGTGCGGCCGGGCGCGGTGGGAAAATGAATCAGCACGAAGTTCGCCGCGCTCGGCGTCACCTCGAGGCCGAGCTTGCCGATTTCGGCCGCGAGCCACGGCAGCCATTTGTCGTTATGAGCGCGTGAAACTTCCAGGTGCTCGGTATCGCCGATCGCCGCAATGCCGGCCGCGATCGCCGGCTGGCTCACGTTGAACGGCCCGCGGATACGGTTGAGCGCCGGGACCACGTGCGCGGGCCCGTAGAGCCAGCCGAGGCGCAGCGCGGCGAGACCGTGGATCTTCGAGAAGGTGCGGCACATGACGACGTTCTCGCACGTCGCGACCAGCTCGATGCCGGACTCGTAATCGTTGCGCCGCACGTATTCGGCATAAGCGGCGTCGAGCACGAGCAGCGTGTGCGCCGGCAGCGAACGCTGCAGGCGCTTGACCTCGTCGAACGCAACGTAGGTGCCTGTCGGATTGTTAGGGTTGGCGAGGAACACGACCTTGGTCTTGCCGGTGACGCGCGCGAGGATCGCGTCGATGTCGGCGGTGTAGTTCGTCTCCGGCGCGACCACCGGCGTACCGCCCGACCCGAGGGTCGCGATGTGATAAACGAGAAATCCGTGCGTGGTGTGGATCGCTTCGTCGCCCGGCCCGATGAAGGCGTGGGCGAGCAGATTGAGCAGTTCGTCGGAGCCGGCGCCGCAGACGATGCGCGCGGGGTCGAGCCCGAACGCGCGTCCGATCGCCTCACGCAGATCGGTCGAGGCGCCATCCGGATATTCGTGCAGGCGCTTGGCTTGTGCCATGTAGGCATCGATCGCCTTACGGCTCGGACCGAGCGGTGTCTCATTCGAGGACAGCTTGAACACCTTCTCGACGCCGGGAGCGCTGCTCTTGCCCGGCGCGTAAGCGTCGATCGCCATCACGCCGGGGCGCGGTTCGGGACGCTTCAACGCGGACATCGAGGACTCCAACGGTTCGCGCGCTGCAAGCAAAAGCGCGCTCGGCGAGACATATATTGGGTTGCGCCGCTTGCGACGAGCGGCAGCAGTCGCGCGCTCTTGATAGGTCGCAAGAGGCACGAAAGCAAAGAAAACGTTGACAGTTCAGCCATGCCATCCCTACGTAAGCCACCCGCGGCACTGTGTGCCCGCACCCGCTCGATGATCGCGCCGGGCGGGTTTGCCCGTGGCGGAGTGGCGTGATGGCCGAGGCGAACCTGACGATCGTCCGTGACGGCCCCGCGCGCGCGCGCGAAGCGGACAGCCCGCGCTCGCCCGTCGTGCACTTCGGGCCCGACAAGCCGCTGCAGCTCGACGCCGGCGTCGCGCTTGCGCCGTTTCAGATCGCCTATCAGACCTACGGCACGCTCGATGCGAACCGCGCCAACGCGGTGATGATCTGCCACGCGCTCACCGGCGATCAGCACGTCGCCAATGTGCATCCGGTCACCGGCAAGCCGGGCTGGTGGGAAACCATGGTCGGCCCGGGGCGACCGATCGACACCGAGCGCTACTTCGTCATCAGCACCAACGTAATCGGCAGTTGCATGGGCACGAGCGGCCCGTCCTCGACCAATCCTGCGACCGGTAAGCCCTGGGGGCTCGAGTTTCCCGTCGTCACGGTGCGCGACATGGTGAACGCGCAGGCGATACTGCTCGATCAGCTCGGCATCGACTCGCTGTTCGCAGTGGCGGGCGGTTCGCTCGGCGGCATGCAGGTGTTGCAGTGGACCGCGAGCTATCCGCAGCGCGTGTTCGCGGCGCTGCCGATCGCGACCGGCACGCGGCACTCGGCCCAGAACATCGCGTTCCACGAGGTCGGCCGCCAAGCGGTGATGGCCGACCCGGAGTGGCACGGCGGCCGCTATCTGCTCGAGCACACCAATCCGCGACGGGGCCTCGCGGTCGCCCGCATGGGCGCGCACATCACTTATTTGTCCGATGCCGCGCTGCACCGGAAGTTCGGCCGCAAGTTCCAGGACCGCAGCAATCCGACGTTCTCGTTCGACGCCGACTTCGAGGTCGAGAGTTATTTGCGCCACCAGGGCAGCTCGTTCGTCGAGCGCTTCGACGCCAACAGCTATCTCTATCTCACGCGGGCGATGGACTATTTTGACCTGGCGGCGGACTACGGCGGCGTGCTGGCGCGCGCGTTCAAGGATACGCCGACGCGCTTCTGCGTTGTTTCGTTCACCAGCGACTGGCTGTTCCCGACGTCGGAGTCGCGCGCGACCGTGCATGCGCTCAACGCGGCCGGCGCGCGCGTATCGTTCGCCGAGATCACCACCGACAAAGGCCACGACGCCTTCCTGCTCGACGAGCCCGAGCTGTTCGCCATCGTGCGCGGCTTTCTCGATGCGGCCGGCAAAGCGCGCGGCCTCAACGGCAAGCCGTGACCATGCTCACGCGCACGACCCGTGACCTGACCATGGCGGAAGGCGCGCGCGCCCCGAGCGGCGGCCGCGTCGACCTTCTGCTGGTGGCCGACATGGTGGAGCCCGGCTCGAAGGTGCTCGACGTGGGCTGCGGCGACGGCGAGTTGCTGCGCATCCTGGCCGAGCGGCGCGGGGTCGACGGCCGCGGCATCGAGCTGTCGCGCGAAGGCGTGAACGAATGCGTCGCCAAGGGCCTCGCGGTGGTGCAGGGAGACGCCGACACCGATCTTGTCGATTATCCCGACGACGCCTTCGATTACGTGATCCTGTCGCAGACGCTGCAGGCCACGCGCCACCCGCGCCAGGTGCTCGAGCACATGCTGCGCATCGGCAGCCGCGCCATCGTGTCGTTCCCAAATTTCGGCCACTTCGGCATCCGCCTGCAAATCCTGTTCGGCGGCCGCATGCCGACGACCGACAACCTGCCGTACACGTGGTACGACACCCCCAACATCCACTTCTGCACCATCAAGGATTTTCGCCAGCTGTGCGGGGTCGTCGGCGCGCGCATGGAGAAGGCGATCGCGCTCAACGCCTGGGGCCGGCGGCTGCGCCTCACCGCGCCGTGGTGGTTCTGGAATTTGTTCGGCGAGCAGGCGGTGTTTCTGCTGAGCCGGGACAAAAGGGCGAACGGACGACGGAATAATTCTTGATTATTTGTTTGCGGTTTACTTATCGATACCCACTTCGTCGCCTGCCGCGATCGACCCAGCTGCGATGACTTCGCCATAAATGCCGCAGTCGGTGTGGCCGAGGTTCCGCATCAGCGTATCGGGGATAGCGAGATCGCGGATGCCGGTATCCGGATCGACGTTGGTGGCGGCGCAGCGCACGATGCGTTTGACGACCTTGAGCCGCGCGCTGGGCCCGACCGGGATCTCGCGACCGACGAGATCAAGCTCGGCCCAGGCCGGCCAGCCTGCGACGTAGAGGTTGGCGCGGAAGCGCAGCGGATGCACCGGCGCGCCGATGATCGTCTCGAGGGCGGCGACCGAGGCGAGATTGATCACCGAGACCACTTTGCGCGCCACATCCGAGAAGCTGTGGCCCAGCGCGTTGAGCACCTTCGGCGGCCCGCGCAACTCGTCGGCGCAATACGCCGCGAAGAACCGCTCGATGGCGGCGCGGCCTTCGGGCGTGCGCAGGTCGCCGCGCGCCGCCTCGCGACCGTCCACCTCGACGGCAAGGGTAGGGGTCGCTTCGTCAAAGGAGGTACGGAGCGCAGCCAAGCGCTCGTTGCGCATCAGCATCAGGAAACGGTTCTTCGGCAGATAAGCCCGATGCGCCGGATCGAAGCCGGATGGGCCATTCTCGATGGCGTAGCGCCGGTCGCCGGCGATGGTTTGGCCGGGCAAGAGCTTGGCAGAGTCAAGTCCGTCGGGGCCGAGCCCCTTCACGGGGTAACGATAGATATTTACGACCGTTGGCATGCGCTTAACCGATCCACGATTCTCATCCCTCAACCCCTACCACCGGCGGCCCCAATCCCCATATGTCTTAGGCGGTTGCCGTTCGGACCGCGACCACTGCCATGCACCCCATGACGATGTTCCGTTTGCGCCGTTCGGGCAGCGGGACAGGCCGAGGGAGTAGAGGATGGACTTCGAGAAATACACCGACCGTGCGCGCGGATTCATCCAATCCGCCCAGTCGCTCGCCATGCGCGAGGGTCACCAGCAATTCGCCCCCGAGCACCTGCTCAAGGTCCTGCTCGACGACCCGGAAGGGCTCGCGGCCGGACTGATCGACCGCGCCGGCGGCAACCATCGCCAGGCGCTCGCCGCCGTCGAGGCGGCGCTCGAGAAGCTTCCGAAGGTTTCGGGCTCCGGCGCCGGGCAGGTGTATCTCGCGCCCGGATTGGCGCGTGTCTTTGCGGCGGCCGAGAAGGCAGGCCAGAAGGCCGGCGACTCCTACGTCACCGTCGAGCGGCTGCTGCTCGCTCTGGCGATCGAGAAGGACACCGACGCCGGCAAGATTCTCGCCCAGACCGGCGTCACGCCGCAGAACCTCAACGCGGCGATCGAGGCGTTGCGCAAGGGCCGCACCGCCGACAGCGCGACCGCCGAGAACGCCTACGACGCGCTCAAGAAATACGCGCGCGACCTCACCGAGGCGGCCCGCACCGGCAAGCTCGACCCGGTCATCGGCCGTGACGAAGAAATCCGCCGCACCGTCCAGGTGCTCTCGCGCCGTACCAAGAATAATCCCGTGCTGATCGGCGATCCCGGTGTCGGCAAGACCGCGATCGTCGAAGGCTTGGCGCTGCGCATCGTCAACGGCGATGTGCCGTCGAGTCTGGAGGACAAGAAGCTGCTCGCGCTCGACATGGGCGCGATGATCGCCGGCGCGAAATACCGCGGCGAGTTCGAGGAGCGGCTCAAATCGGTGCTGCAAGAGATCGTGGCATCGGAAGGCCGCATCATCCTGTTCATCGACGAGATGCATACGCTGGTCGGCGCCGGCAAGGCGGAAGGCGCCATGGACGCCTCGAACCTGCTCAAGCCGGCGCTCGCGCGCGGCGAACTGCATTGCATCGGCGCCACCACGCTCGATGAATACAAGAAGCACGTGGAAAAGGACGCGGCGCTCGCCCGGCGTTTCCAGCCGGTCTACGTCTCCGAGCCGAGCGTCGAGGACACAATCTCGATCCTGCGCGGCCTCAAAGAAAAATACGAGGCACACCACGGCGTGCGCATCACCGACGGCGCGCTGGTTGCCGCCGCCACGCTCTCGAACCGTTACATCACAGACCGCTTCCTGCCCGATAAGGCGATCGACCTCGTCGACGAGGCTGCCGCGCGCCTCAAGATGCAAGTCGACTCGAAGCCCGAGGAGCTCGACAGCCTCGACCGCGAAATCGTGCGCCTCAAGATCGAGCAGGAGGCACTCAAGAAAGAAAGCGATCCCGGCTCAAAGGAGCGCCTCAAGCGGCTGGAGAAGGAGCTCGCTTCGCTCGAACAGCGCGCCGCCGAACTGACCAACCGGTGGAAGTCGGAAAAAGACAAGCTGTCGGAAGCGCAACGGCTCAAGAAAGAACTCGACGACGCGCGCAACGATTTGGCCAGCGCGCAGCGGCGCGGCGAATATCAGCGCGCCGGCGAACTCGCGTACGGCCGGATCCCGGAGCTGGAAAAGAAGCTCAAGACGATCGAGACGAGCGACGGACGCGGCGCCATGGTGGAGGAGGCGGTCACGCCCAATCACATCGCCCAGGTGGTGTCGCGCTGGACCGGCGTGCCGGTCGAGAAGATGTTGGAAGGCGAGCGGGACAAGCTGCTCCGCATGGAGGAGCAGCTCGGCAAACGCGTGGTCGGCCAGAAAGAGGCCGTGCAGGCGGTTTCCACCGCCGTGCGCCGCGCCCGCGCCGGCCTGCAGGATCCGCGCCGGCCGATCGGCTCGTTCATGTTCCTCGGGCCCACCGGCGTCGGCAAAACCGAGCTGACAAAGGCGCTCGCCGAGTTCCTGTTCGACGACGAGAACGCGCTCATCCGCCTCGACATGTCGGAGTACATGGAGAAGCACTCGGTGGCGCGGCTGATCGGCGCGCCACCCGGCTACGTCGGTTACGAGGAAGGCGGGACGCTCACCGAAGCGGTGCGGCGGCGGCCTTATCAGGTCATCCTGTTCGACGAGATCGAGAAGGCGCATCCGGACGTGTTCAACGTCCTGCTGCAGGTGCTCGATGACGGCCGGCTCACCGACGGGCAAGGCCACACCGTCGACTTCCGCAACACCCTGATCACGATGACGTCGAACCTCGGGGCCGAATATCTGATCGCTCAGCCCGAGGGCCAGGACACCGACGCCGTACGCGACGAAGTGATGGGGGTGGTCCGCTCGAGCTTCCGCCCCGAGTTCCTCAACCGCGTCGACGAGATCATCCTGTTCCATCGCCTCAAGCGCAGCGACATGACGCGCATCGTGGACATCCAGATGCGCCAGCTCGCCAAACTGCTGGAGGAGCGCAAGATCATCGTCGTGCTCGAGCCCGCGGCGCGCGACTGGCTTGCGGGCAAGGGTTGGGATCCGGCCTATGGCGCGCGCCCGCTCAAGCGCGTGATCCAGAAGTCGGTGCAGGATCCGCTCGCCGAGCTGATCTTGTCCGGCAAGATCAAAGACGGCGACCGCGTGACGATCGGCGTCGAGTCGCAGGGCCTCGTCTTCAACGGCGAGGCGCCGCCGACCGCCGTCGCGGCGTAAAATCCTCATCGTCATGCCCGGCCTTGTCCCGGCCATGACGGCGCCCTACTACCGCCGCTCGGCTTCGGCCGAGCGCTGGCCCGCGCCGCGGTTCTGGGTGCGCGCCATGATGCCGTCGACTCGCTCGC
>Ga0306925_10006482_pt1 | contig 10884 bp, 11 predicted proteins | sample flu12Cox44000176_FD_203755 | JGI IMG/M metagenome (GOLD analysis project Ga0306925, IMG submission 203755) | Lab enrichment of tropical soil microbial communities from Luquillo Experimental Forest, Puerto Rico - flux8day.12C.oxic.44.000.176 (v2)... | ecosystem: Environmental > Terrestrial >... | reverse complement strand
GCATCACACAGGCAAGTCAACAAAACATTGCAAAACGAAACCGAGCTGAATTTGTCCGAAAATGCATGGCCGACAGGCAGGGCGCGAGAAGGCGGCAACAAAAAGGTAAACTACGGACGTAGGCCCTTATACTTGTCGAACCTTGAGATCACACACAGTTGCGAGTTTTCACGGTCGGTTGTGGTTCCTTCCTGAAAATCCAGCAGGGGGAACTACAGCCGCAAGTGGCCACTCACCACCAGTTGCGAGGCTCTGGAAATGATTGCGCGTTAGCAGAGACAGTACTTGTGAGTAGTACGACGACGACAATTGCTTGATTAGCCGGGCCAGCCGCAGCTAAGCGGGTCCTTAGTGCAATACGCCAAGGTTATGATTCGGCGATCTGCAACTGGCGCAGCGCGCTCTAGTGCGTCATCTGGAACATCGAATGTGAGAATATCCTCATCGAGTTCGGCTAAACCATTTACGTCATTTTCCAGCATAGCGTCATCCTCTTACGCCGGACTTACGTCGCCACCCTTCATGCGGAAATTCCAACGAGTATCCAACTTACCGGCTTCGCCATCGAGGTGGACCCTAGTCCAATATGGAACTGGCCCCATGTCCGCTTTGGGTCATAAGCGGACATATGCAGTGCAAAACGTAATGTCCGCTTTACACCCAATAGCGACCACGAAAGCGAAATTCCGCAAAAGGCCATGTCTGCTTTACCCCCAAAAGCGGACATGTGCAGTGCACAGGCTCATGTCTGCTTTCGGCCAAAAGCGGACATCAGGGCCCCGTGTTAGCCGCACTGTCTGCCGACGCTTGAGTCGATCATGCGCTCCGCGACGGCTACAAATTCCTTGCCCGCTGCAGTGATCGCAACACGCCGTGTGCTGCGATCGAACAGCCGGACTCCAAGAACATCCTCGACGCGCATGATGGTTCGGGTCAAAGCCGGCTGAGAGGTTTTCAGGAATGCGGCTGCAGCGATGAAGCTATTGTACTCGGCCACAGCGAGAACCGCATGGGCAGTTAAGTCCGGAACGTTAACCGGTTGCATGGTCTATTTATACCAAAAATGGAATTATAATCGATAACATATAAATATTGAAATGCCCGCTTGAGGCGCCGACATTCAATCACGCTCCCGCTGAATAGTGGGATTGCCACGATGATCGCAAAACGTTTTGAAATCGGTTCCAAGCTCGTTGCGGCGCAGCGGGCGGTATCGCCAATCCGGGCTGGCAGTCGCATCTATATCGGCACGGGGTGCGCAGCTCCCCATAACCTGCTTGCCGCGGTAGAGATGATGGAGCCGCGGCCCGCGGACCTTGAGTTCGTCAGCTTTCTCACGACGTCAGCGCTGCCGCAGGTTGAAGGTGTGTCCCGCACTCACTATGGCCATCGAGCCTTTTTCGTCGGCAGCGAAATGCGCGGTTTGGCTGGCAGCGGCCAGCTCGATTACGTACCCATCTCACTGGAGGAAGTACCGCGTCTGTTGACGAGCGGACGGCTGCCGATCGACGTCGCGTTGCTTCAGGTCTCTCCGCCGGACGGTCGGGGCTTTGTCAGCCTCGGCGTGTCAGTGGACCTCGCGCCAGCGATCCTGAGCGTGGCACGCATGGTTATTGCAGAAGTCAATCCAGCGATGCCGCGCACCTACGGCGAGAGCTTCGTCCATCTCGACCGCTTCGATGCGTTGGTGGAAGTCGATGTCCCGGTCGCGGAGTATCTTCATCCACAAATCGGCGAGGTTTCGGAGCGCGTAGCGCGCTATCTCGCCTCGATCATCGACGACGGCTCGACTCTGCAGATAGGATTAGGCCGCGTCCCAAATGAGGCGCTGCGTTATCTGAAGGATCGGCGCGATCTCGGTATCCATAGCGATGTCATCACCGATGGAGTTATGGACTTGGTCGAGGCAGGCGTGGTGACCGGTCGCCGCAAGTCGCGTCATCGCGACCGTATCGTCGCTAGCTACTGCCTGGGGACCCGGCGGCTTTACGACTTCATAGACGACAATCCAGGTTTTGAATTCCTGCCGATCGATCAAGTGTGTCATCCGCGGGAGGTCTCTGACCAATCTCGCATGGTCTCGATCACCCAGGCTTTCGCAATTGACCTGACGGGCCAGGTCTGTGTCGACCAATTTGAAGGGGAATTCTACGGCGGGTTGTCGACACAGGCCGGCTTCATCCGTGGCGCCGCGCGCTCGCAAGACGGCAAGCCCGTTGTCTGCCTTTCGTCCACCACCGACGCCGGCGCTTCGAGAATCAAACCCTTGTTAGAGGCTGGCGATGGGGTGGGGATCACGAGATCGGACGTGCACTATGTAATCACCGAGTACGGCATCGCGTACCTGTTTGGCAAATCGATTCGCGAGCGAGCCCTGGCATTGATCGAGGTCTCGCATCCACGTTGGCGGGAAGAGCTGCTTAAAGCAGCCAAAAAATTGGGCTATGTGCGCGGCGACCAATATCTCGCTTCTCAGGTCGCTTATTCCGTTGACGAGGAGCGGAAGGTCACACTGAAGAACGGCGGCAAGGTTACGGTACGTCCGGCCCGCGCCTCCGATGCATATGCGTTGCAGGGATTGTTCCATCGCCTTTCGGAGGATGATATCTACACACGGTTCTTCCGGCGCGTGCGTTCGCTTTCCTACCCGGAGTTGCAAACGCTTTGTAACGTAAACCATGAGACTGACGTGGCGTTCCTAGCCGTCACCGGGCCGCGTGACAACGAAAAGATCATTGGCAGCGCGTGCTATTGGCTGAACCCCACGACCAATCTCGCCGAGGTCGCTTTAATGATTGCACCAGAATTCCAGGGTGCGGGTCTGGGAACCGCGCTGCAAGCGAGGCTCCAGGAGCATGCAATGAGCCGCGGCGCGCGCGGGTTTGTCTTCGAAATATTATCACGCAACACAAGCATGCTGCGCCTCGCTGCGCGCGCACAAGGCACAATAACGATCTTGCGTGACGAGGATGTGGTGCACGTGACCGTCCTGTTCCCTGAGCGCGGCAGCACTAGGCGGTCGCCGTTGCCGGATTCTCAAGATGCGCAAGCTCGCCAACGCGCAGCCTAAACAATTGCCACCGGAGAGAGACTATGGAAAACAGAAAAACTCACCAGGTAAACGAATTCAAACTCGTTGACGATCACGGAGAGGAATACACCGCTTTTGAATATCAGGAAGGGACAGAAAAGCCGTCCCTCAAATGGATCAAAGCCGGGCCAAATTGGTTTAGCTTGAGCGACGGCACTGCTGTCGACAAGCTTGACGACGATACATTCAAGATCCGGATGATTGATCGGGTTTTCCGTAGGCAGCCCTAACCGGTCCGTCGGATTCCACGGCGATCTCAACTATCAACTAACCGCGAAGAAGCGATTTAAAAGCGTCATCACTTTGGAGGACAACCATGCAGCATTTCGCCACCACTTTATGTGCCAGCATTGCCGCCACTGTACTTTTTGGCGGAGCCGCACTCACGCCTACAGCTGCAGAGGCCGCGAGAACGTCCAACGTTGAGAAGCGTGCCCTAAAAGAGACGACCGTAGCGTGCAAGGCGGAGGCCAAGGAGAAGAAGATCAGGTGGCCCGCGAGCAGGAAATACATGAACGATTGCGTCGCAAAGGCCGTCAAATTGAGGCCGGCTGAGATTGAGAAGATTTCCGTAAAACAGGCGACCGTTGCATGCAGGGCGGAGGCGAAAGGCAAAAAGGTAAGGTGGCCAGCGAGCCGGCAGTACGTCAAAAACTGCATCACAACGGCTCTTAAAGAGCACCCCACCATGAACATCAGCGAAGTGCGCAGTGGGGTGAATGTAAAAGGTTTGCGCATGCACCAACCCCCGGAATGGGGATGTGAGGGGCCGACCACAGGTTGCTGACGGCGCAGGTCTCCACGGCATGGGAGCTACCCAAACCGGCGACCTGTCGAAATCGCCGGTTCAATTTTCAGATCGTGGCCGACCACCCTTGCTCGAAAACTATGGTTCGTGCCCCCGGCCTCCGGATCGTCTGGTCCGAGGATGCTGAGTATGCTGACGACGCATACGCGCTCGGTAGATTGCGCTTTCAATGCAACCGGCCAAGTCACAGCCGAGAACACCCAGAAATTCCCGCCGCCTCATGTCCTGCCCTCACGCTAGGGAAGGAATGTACCTATTCAAACTAGTACACTTAAACCGGCTCGGAGCGATGTCCGCTTCGGGTCATAAGCAGACATGTGCGGTGTAAGAGGCTATGTCCGCTTTACCCCCGAAAGCGGACATGTGCAGTGCAGTAGCCCATGTCTGCTTTGGGCCAAAAGCGACTCATGCAGTGCAGCAAAAAGATCCGCTATAATGTGAGGTCGCCATTAGATTATGAGCAACAAAGCGTAGCGCTGGTATGCGACCTATCCGAACGCGATTGCCAGCGCTGCCAGAGCTACCGGCAATGCCCAGGCCCAGTCTGCCATAACGGACAAAGCAGCGGCGGCCACAAGGCAACCGACGAGAAAACCAACGAGCAATCGCAGCGAACTTTTCAATCGTGTTAGCTCGGTCTCCGTAAGTGAATGGCGTTTCCTTACAACTTCCATCAGCGACAAAACCGCGTTGGCTAAATTGCCCGTCATGACTGCCGTGGAAACAACTTGTGGCAAAGCTAACCGGAGTAGAGCGTACTGGCAGGCCATAGCAGAAACCGCGATCATCACCGCAATGCCCGCCATCAACCCATGGGGATTAGTTGATGGCTTGGATAGCACGCTGAAAATCAGAACGGCTGCGAGTAGGACGAACTGAACTACGAGCAACAGCCGCGCCAGGGTTGCCCCATGCTTGTTCGATGCTTGAGCAATGAGCCAAGTAGCTGCGACGGCAAACATGAAGACGGGAATTGCCAATGCCTGGGCCAAATTCAGCGGCCCGCCGTGCACCGCTGCTGCTGAGGCGACCACCAGATTTCCTGTGACATGGGCTGTGAAGATATTGCCAAGCGTAAAGAAGCCGATGAGGTCGACCATTCCGGCGATGACGCTGAGCAGCGGCGTAAGGTGTTCCCGCAAACGCGACAGATCTAAATCTACAGTGTCATCTGGTGGAGTACTTGCAGTGTGTGGCGTGGCAAAATCTGGCATACCCGCCTCCTATAATTTGGGCTGGGCTGAGCGATCGCTGAGATAGTCGATGGACATCTTCGGAATGATGAGGCCCAGACTCATCGCCAAAATGATCGTTGCGGCGATGAGGCCATCCGCGACGGTCGCGCCAAGCAATTCCACTGTCGTCTGCGAACCACCCGCGATCTGCAGTAGGCCGCTGGTCATCCTGAACAGGTAAACGCCCGGCATCATCGACACTACGGAAGCGAAGCCGATGGCCGCGAACGGCATGTGGGTTCGCCGAGAGACCGGAGTAAGAATAAGCCCGACGGCAACGCAAGCGACTAATGCGCCGGTTGCGACGCCGAAACCGAACAGGGCAAGCGCCACCCATCGCAAAGCGTGGGCGAACATGCCGACGGCGACCGGCCATGGCAGCATGCGCAGCGGAGTTGAAAAAAAGACGCTATATGCGCTGACGGCGACGCCCGCCGCAATTATGTCTTGCCACAGAGGAACGGCTCTGCCGGGTGGGTCAGCAGGCAGAGAAACTCCGAGCAATACCAATCCGAGTAGCAACCCCACAGAGATCGCAACAACGACTAACCCGGCATAAATCAACCGGGCGGCGCCTAGCGCTATTCGACCATTGATGAGATCGAGTGCACCGTTGAGAAAGTGAGGGCCGGGTACCAAGACCATGCACGGACACACCGCGACAAGGCGTAGCGAGGAACTCAGGTCATAGCGGACCGCCACTGCACCGATAACGCCGGCGAGGAGCGCCGCGCAAAACGGTTGCAGAAAAAGGTTTGTGCTTATCTGGCCAAGGGCGCGGCGCAAAATGGCGCCGGCGCCGGCGCTCACGAATATCAGTATCGCGGCAGGGAAATGCCGGATACCGAAGATCACCGCCAGTGCCACAGCTCCTACTGCGGCCGCGAGTGCGAAAAGCCACGTCGGTGCCGGGGGAGACTGCGATATTTTGCCAATCGCTTTCATTGCCGCATCTGGGGCCAGGCGGCCTGACGCGACGTCTTCGACGGCCCGCATCGCGGAAGCGACGCGATCCATTTCTACACCAGCGGGATGGGCCGCTACCTGACCAAGCGACGTGCCGTCCTCCGCGACAAGCTGCAGCTCACCCCAGCGCGGTATGATCGCGGCGCGCAATCCCAGCGCGCGACCGAGACTTTCGGCGGCGCTCACGGTCTGTTCGGTGGCTTGTCCGTTGACGAACAATGTGCGTGCGAAACTGAGGACAATTTTCGAGCGGTCATCGGAAGTCATCGTAGCTTCTCCCGATCATACGTTTAGACGCTCGCTTGCGGGCCAGCCGAAACTCGGCGGCTGGCTCCACGCGCGTGAGAGCGGATGATCAGGCCGCGTGTGACGTCGTAGACGCGGCGGCTACGTACGGCTTCACCATCTTCTTAGGATCGACAACGCGGTCAAATTCGGCCTCGGTGACAAAGCCAAGTTTGAGCGCGGCAGCCTTGAGAGTGAGGTCGTTGTCCATCGCATAGTGTGCGATCTTCGACGCCTTGTCGTAGCCGATCACGGGCGAAAGCGCCGTCACCAGCATTAGCGAACGCTCAACGTATTCGTTGATCTTCTTCAGATTGGGCTTGGTGCCTTCCACCAGGAACTTTCTGAAGTTCACACAACCGTCCGCCATAATGGTGCTTGAGTGCGTGATATTGAAAATTATTAGAGGCTTGTAGACGTTCATTTCCAGGTAGCCGCCTGCGCCCCCGAACCCTACGGCGACGTCATTGCCCATTACCTGAACGGCGATCATGGCGAGTGCCTCGCACTGAGTAGGGTTGACCTTACCTGGCATGATTGAGGAGCCCGGTTCATTCTCTGGGATGTTTAACTCGGCAAATCCCGCACGCGGGCCGCAAGACATGAGGCGGATGTCATTGGCGATCTTATAGAGCGAGACGGCGGCCGTGCGCATTGTCCCGGAGAGTTGGACCAGCGCATCGTGAGCGCCCTGCACCGTGAACTTATTGGGCGCGGTGACAAACGGGAGTCCGGTGAGCTTGGCTATCTGGGCGGCCGCTGCTTCGGCAAAGCCCGGCGCAGAGTTGATGCCTGTGCCGACCGCCGTGCCGCCGAGAGCAAGACGATAGACGCCTTGCAGAGCGCCTTCGAGGCGCTCCAAATTGTCCGACAACATGCCCGCATACCCGGACCATTCCTGGCCTAGCGTTAGCGGCGTCGCATCTTGCATGTGCGTGCGCCCAATTTTTACTATGTCGCTCCATTCCTTCGACTTCGCGGCAATGGCGTCGCGCAGTGCCGTCACGGCGGGCATCAGCCGTTCCTTCACGCTGACTGCCGCTGCGATACACATGGTCGACGGGAACGAGTCATTCGAAGATTGCGCCATGTTGACGTGGTCGTTGGGATGAACCGGGGTGTGGCTTCCCAGCGGCGTTCCGGTGATTTGGGAGCAGCGGTTGGAAATCACTTCATTGACGTTCATGTTGAACTGAGTTCCGCTGCCGGTCATCCAGACATGCAACGGAAACATATCGTGGTGTTCGCCGGCTAAGATTTCATCGCAGACCTGAACGATTAATTTGTATCGCTGATCATCGAGACGTTTGCCGTCATGGTTAGCGATAGCTGCCCCCTTCTTCAATGTCGCATAGGCCGTGATCATCTCGCGCGGGATCAGATCTTTGCCAATGCTGAAATGCTCGAGCGAGCGTTGAGTTTGCGCGCCCCAGAGTTTGTCAGTGGGGACCTCAACTACACCGAGGCTATCGGTCTCTTTTCTGGTGCTGGGCATGAATTTTCTCCTTCGTTTGGTGACCTCCGAAGTTCAACAAACTCTCAATCCGCCCCGTCTCACGCGCGCACGAACATGGCCTCGGCTCGTTTCCAAGCTGCTAGCGAGCTGCCCCCTATCATCGTTTTGGATATGCGGTGAAAATGTAATCTTGCGCCGACACTTTCGAATGGCAGGCGAACCCGCACTCAGCTCCGCTCGGATCAAGCTTGGAAGGCGTCAGCGTGTCGGTCGCTGCGTCATTATCCCACTGGGCATATGCCCACCCGTGCGTATTCGGAAACCGCTTGGTGTCCTTTTCGATGAACGCGAGGGATTTCAGCTTGTCAGGCACATTTACGAAATACGGTGACACTGTATTCTTTGTGAAAGTCCATTCGATCTTGGCGATCTTCGAGCCATCGGGGAAAACCTTGCCACTTGCGGGCAGGCCGCTCTTGAAGGCCTCCATCATTACGGGATTGGCGACGATTACTTTAATGCCAGTTTCGGTCTGACTGACCGCGACATCCTGCCAATCTTCGTATCCTTTGAAGTCAGACAACGCGAGCCCGTTCGGGATTTGCAGCGTGTACTTGTCCTGGGCGGCAACGGCGATACCGCCAACCAACGCCGATAATGCCAGAACGACGGTGGTTTTCGATTTGAGGGTATGAGCTGGCGAAATGTGCAACATGGTGAGCCCCCAAACATCTGGAAGCAAGGAGTGCGCAATGTGGAATTTCGTAAGCGCCGCCAGGGATCAATTCACCCTGGCAAATGGACTGGTCAGTGCGGGCCCGAGACGTAACTCATTCATTTCGTCCCGCGTTGGGTCATCTCGAGACGAGGAGAATTGAAATTACGGAGTTTCGCCACTTCGGCTGAGGCAATATTGACGATCGACGAAATGAAACCGCAAGTTGGACTTGAGGGCCGTAAACGTGGTGTAAATTTAGCGGATACCGCCGAGCGTCCGCACCATGTCTTGCTCCGCCACCTTGTTCTAGTTTTGTGCGTGTATTTGCGTCAAAGGCCGCACCGCTCGAACGAATATGAGCGGTGCGATCTGTGAATTTTGACTATTGAGCGCCGCGGCTGGCCATTTTCTTCTCCAGCTCCTGCTTCAAGGCTTCCAGGTTGAAGCTCGCGCCCTTCTGCATTGGCGGGAAGTCTATCAAACTCTGTGCCGCCTGTGCGATCCTGTCCTTCACGAAAACAAAACGCCAGAACTCGTAGGCGTACCAGTTGTAGTAGTTGATCGACTGGCTTAGCCCCGTCCGCTCGTATGGATCCAACCGAAGGTTGACGAGGATAGGCCAATCCGGTTTGACGGTCCCACCGAACCAGCCGTTCGGCTGATCGATGAACCGGTATTTGAAATCATCGATGCGCACCGCGCCCAGCGTCGTCTCGGCGAAGTAGAAAATTTCGTGACGCTTCGATGGACCTTTGCCGGTGATCAGATCGGTTTGATCATAGCCATCGAGGTGGACCTTGAAAGTCTGGTCCCCGATTTGTTTGCCCTTCTTTAGTTCATCGACGATGTTCGGGTTTCCTGCTGCCGCGACGAAGGTCGGGAACCAGTCAAGACCCGATACGATGGCGTTCTCGACCTTGTTGGCGGGTATTCTGCCCGGCCAGCGGATGATCATCGGGGCGCGGAAGCCACCCTCCATGACTGTTCCCTTGGCTCCGGCGAATGGCGTTTGACCGCCATCCGGCCAAGTAAAGTTCTCCGCCCCATTGTCGGTCGAGAATGCGAGGATGGTGTTGTTCTCAAGATTATTGTCGCGCAGGTATTTCATGACCGAACCGACAATGTCGTCGAGCTGTGCCATCCCGGCTTCAGAGATGGACCAGCCGTTTTCTGGCGTCCGCATCTTCTCGTACTTGTCCGACAAGTGCGTTACGACATGCATGCGAGTCGGGTTGAGCCAGAGGAAGAAAGGCTTGTTATCCTGTCGTGCCTTGTCGAGGAACTTGGTGGCGTTCGCCAGGATTTCGTCGTCAACAGTCTCCATCCGTTTTGGACAGAGTTCTCCTGCGTCCTCGACCCTTTGTTTTCCGACCTTACCCCAGCGGGGCTGGACCGTGGGATCGTCTACGTTGGTCGCCCAACTGTGAACCATATTGCGCGGACCCACCGTTGCTTTGAGCTGCGGCGGGTAATTGACGTGACAGGGGTCTTCCATTGCGTCGAGGTGATAGAGATATCCGTAAAACTCATCGAAACCGTGCAACGTCGGCAGAAATCGGTTTAAGTCACCCAAATGATTTTTGCCGAATTGACCGGTCGCATAGCCCATCGATTTGAGCACAGTCGCGATCGTCGGCGCTTCATCCGGCATGCCTTGAGGTGAGCCAGCTTGTCCGACAGTGGTCAGCCCAGTGCGAAGGGGTATTTCGCCAGTGATAAAGTTGGCTCGACCCGCCGTGCAGCTCGCCTCGGCATAATAGTCCGTGAACATCATTCCTTGTGACGCCAGTTGATCGAGGTTCGGAGTCCGGCTCGCCATGACGCCTCGGTGATAGGCACTGATGTTGGCCCAACCAATATCGTCACCCATGATGAAAACGATGTTCGGTCGCTGTCCTTGCTGCGCGGCCACAGGCGCGCTGACGACAATCGTCGCAGCGAACAGCGTCAGTAGGCCGAACCAGATTCGTCTGCCAAAAGACATGATCAAGCTCCAATTTTTGATGCGGTCGAAATTTGCGGTCGCGACGCCGATAGGGTTGTCGCGATTCATTTCATTGCGGTTCAACTAGGGCGCACAAACGTCGGCTGCGAAAGTGACCTTTGGGGAAACTGCGCCATTTCGTAGCGGATATCGGAATACCGTCCGGCACGATGTCCGCTTTGGGTCATAAGCGGACATTTGCAGTGCAAACAGGCATGTCCGCTTTTCCCCCAATAGCGACATCAAATGCGACGTATGGGGATGTCTGCTTTGGGCCATAAGCGGACATGTCGCCATTTATTGGATCACCTCAGCAGCTTCGGCGACGCACAGCATGCGTG
>Ga0306925_10006480_pt1 | contig 10885 bp, 10 predicted proteins | sample flu12Cox44000176_FD_203755 | JGI IMG/M metagenome (GOLD analysis project Ga0306925, IMG submission 203755) | Lab enrichment of tropical soil microbial communities from Luquillo Experimental Forest, Puerto Rico - flux8day.12C.oxic.44.000.176 (v2)... | ecosystem: Environmental > Terrestrial >... | reverse complement strand
TGGCAAAGTAGAAGCACGTCGTGGCCGGCCGGGGGGCCAAGCAGACGTCAGCCGCGAAAGGGTCTCGTTCGCTGCGCTATGGCTTGACGTAAACGGTCTCGTACAATCCGGAGTATTCCTCCTTCCAACCTCGCTTACCCACGAGAAACCGCCTTAGCTTGCTCATGCGCCTTCACCCAAAGCACCGCATCGATGTGGTATTTCGCGAGCGCTGTGTCCCAAGCGGCCTCGTCGACCTCCAATTCGGACAGTTTGAAATAGTCATGCAGTAAAGCATCTGGATAAGCGGTAGCTGACCGGCCATCTACGAACACAGGTACGGCGCCTCGGGTGAAGAAGATCAAAATTCCACCGACGTTCCAGTGGTTCAAAACCCGCGCATGCGGAAAATGTGTTTCAAGATAAAGAGCATCCTGCTCCGAAAGCATTTTCGGAAGTCCGAGATCCGCTTCTACTTGCACATAAGTCAACGGCAGAGCGCACACTCCAATGATGCCGGCAGCCAGTAACGACCGTTGAACTTCAAGATTATTCAGCTTTCTAGGTAGCAGCCGATCAATGTGAAAGGCCATTGGAACTGTTGAGAATATAAAAAAGAAAGACATGTATCTAAATTGATAAATCCCCAAAAACAAAAAGAGCCAGGAAAGCAGCCGCGACTCCAGCGGGATAGGACGAGCACCTCGATCGCGCGTTTCAAGCGCAATGAAGATGAAGATATAGATGATGCCAGGAATGCTCCCCGGCAGCGTCATATTCTGAAAATAGGAAAGCCACTCGGTGATCTGTGCTTGTGCAAAGTGGCCTAATGTAGCCGTCAAGCCATCATAGATGTGCCAGCCAAGAGGATTGATAAATATTGCGATGAAGCAGCCGACGCCCGCGAAACTGTAGATTTTGAAATTCGCCCAATCGCGTCTAAGCAAAGCCACGCCGGAAAAAAGCCCAACGATAAGAAGACCAAGCAAAAAGCCGCCATGCAGATTGGTCCAAAGGACCATCATCACAGGCAACAAAAAGCATCTCGTTCTTCTCAAACATTCTCCGTAGAATATTGCGCAAAACAACATCGTCGCAGTGTTCGGCGAAGCGGCGAGATAAATATTCGGGGGCGTCGCGAAAGTGGGGTAAAGCAAACACGCGGAGAAAACGGAAATACAAACCGCAATTGTTGAGGCACCGCTGCTTAAGCAGACGGACGTAAGATATGCGACTATGACTGCGCCGCATGCCACTACAAAAAATGTCAGACCACCAAATTTCGTATACTGAAACAATACACTGGCAATCACGTCCCAAAGCCACGAAAGATTGTACCATTGCCTGTCGCCAAGGGTAAACGACCATGGATCCTGGAAAGGAATATTGCCTCGGTCTCTGATCAAATCTCCGGCGGCCAGGTGCCATCCCAAATCATAGTGGCCAAGCAAAAGCGGCGCGTTGGAAAGGTAATACACGCACGCGAATGAAATCAGGAAGATATAAATTCCGGACCTGTAGAGGTAAGGCCTGATCGTTTTTGGCCCTCTGTCAAGCTCGGAACTGCCCCAGGCCTCAAGCGCGTCCATAATAACCACGATCGAAGCGAGCCTCCTACGGGCTCTGCATGCTTTCGAGCATGGCTAGATGCAATCAATCGTTCGCTTTAGATTGATCGATCTAAACTTGAGTAAAGATCAGTTGTGCATTCGATTGCTGCCCGCTGAAGAATTTTTCTGGTTAACGAATGTTTACGCGGAACTCGCGATCACCATGGTCGCGTAGAGGAAGGTTCACGCGCCTCAACGCGCCTTGATCCGCTTTTGGGTCTGCGTGACGGCTGTACGAGGCCGCGGCTCCCTTCGAGCCGCGACCTCGCGCGGACCTCACTTCACCTTCACGACGTCGTCCGGCTTCCAAGTCTGGTCGAAGAACTCGACCCCGGTGCCGTAAAGCCGCAGTGCCACCAGGAAATTCCGACCGCTGACGGTCTGGATGAAGTTTGACTCAGTCGAGTCGACTGGCTTCGTTGGAGCAAACCAGAGATCGACAGAACCGTCACCGTTAGCGGCAACCTTGTTGTATCCGTTGATCGACGGCATCAACTGCGGTGCTTCAACCATTGTCCCATCGGTGATGTTGTAGGCAGTGACGGCCCAGAACAGCGCCGCTGGTGGATTGGGCGGCAAATGCAGTTTGTAGGTGTTCGCGCCGTTGAGGAACTCGCCATTCGCGTCGCGTAACGTAAATGGATATTTCGACCCGGCGCCTAGCGTTCTCATGACCATGGCTGGCGCCGACGCATAGGCAACCTGAAAGTAGCTCGCCCGCTGGTTCACATCGAGATAGCTGTCCTGCAGCCATTCGGACGTGCCGCTGGCCCAGGTGTTCAGATATTGCCTGTCTTTGTAGTATCGGTCCCGTTCGTCCGGCCTACCGAGTTGTCGCAGCGCGAGAATCATCTTGGGCGCCGTCTCGACCGCCTTTTGCAGCAGCGCCCGTTGTTTCTCGGTCGGATCGAACGGCTGTCCCTTGATGATGCCGATCGACGCCAGCACCCCACGCAATTCAGGATCGATGGCCGAGACCGGTTCGTAGTCGACGAAGGTCTTGAGCTTGGTCCAATACGTGTCATCGACAGGATACATCATGTTAATGCGCTTGCCGCTTCCATCCGGAAACTGCATCGGCTTGACGTCTTTTTCTGGAGTCCACAGTGGATAGACGCGGGTCTTCTCGGCAAGCGCGACCGCCGGCTTCGGGTCAGGTCCGTTGTCACCTTTCGGCATGATGGTGCGGAAGAACAGGAAGACGTTGTAGGTTTTGGATTTGAATGTAAGATAGCCCTGCGGGATCTCGCCGTCATAATCCGGCGGCAGCAAGAGATAGAGGCCGCCGCGTGCGCGGTCCGGCCCGATCAGCCCGACATCCGTGATCGTGCGCTGGAAGAAATCGGTGAACATGCCGATGACATCGCGCGGCGCGGCGACGACGAGTGGACCGGCTTCCTTCAGATCGAGATAGCTCATGGAATAGATGACATCGGCGTTGGGCGTCGGCACCCAGGTGCGCGAGTCCATCCGCTCCTTCCAGATCGGCAGAACGTTGTAGCCCTTGCCGAACATCGCCTCCGAGCCGTCACGCATCCCGATGATGTTCAGTGCGGGCAGCATCGTTACGTAGGCGTGAACCGCGCGCTGATAAAAGAGCTCGTCGCGAAGGTCCTCCGCTTCTTTTTGCGACAACCAGTTTCCGTTGTTGATCTGTTTCACCAGCGGCGGTGCCTGATCTTGTTGCGCCAAAGCCGGCACGCACAGAAACGAGGTCAATAGAGCGGATGTCAGGATTGATTTTTTTCTCATTGCATTCCTCACTAACTCGATATGGAAACATCCGGCGCGTCCCTCGCATCTTGGAACGCTCCGTGTTTTGGTCGCGCCGCACTCATGCTAGCCATGTCTGTCCGGGCCGTATGAGGACCACGCCGTGTCAAGTATTACGAAACAATGGTGTCGCTGGGAGTTGGACCGAAGTCCAACTCTGAAGCTGGAACAACGGCGGCTTTAGGCAAAAAGCGAAGGTTCAGACGAGCAATGTTTTCCGGTTTGTGCCTCAAAGCAGACGGAAGGCGTCTATGAGTACACGCCCTGGTGCGGCGGCGAACCCAGTTCATCAATGCAATCGAGGCGCAGGCTTGATGATCGTTCCTGCTTGCCCAGGCGGGCGTCCACAGACGAGTGCACGCCCGAGTTTGCGCTGCTACACGGTCACTTCTTAACCAGCGGACAATCCGGATTGGGCGGACCGAACGCGTCGGTGCCGGAGATCGTCGTCAGGATCTTGTAATAGTCCCACGGATATTTGCTCTCTTGCGGCGACTTGACCTGGACCAGCCAGAGGTCGTGCACCATCAGATTGTCCTCGCGCAGCCTGCCGTTGCGGGCAAAGAAATCCTCGATCGGCTTTTCTCGCATCTTCGCGGCAACTTTCAGGGGATCGTCGGTGCCGGCTTCCTTGATCGCATTGAGATAGTGCATGACCGACGAGTAGACGCCGGCCTGCCACATCGTCGGCATCCGATTCATCTTCGCGAAATAACGCTTCGACCATTCACGGGTCTTGTCGTCCATGTCCCAGTAGAACGAGGTCGTCAGCAACAATCCCTGCGCCGCCGGCAGGCCCAGCGAATGGATATCGGTGATCAGCGCAAGCAGCGCCGCCATCTGCTGACCGCCCTTGAAGACGCCGAACTCGGAGCCGGTCTTGATCTCATTCATGTTGTTCGGGGGACCTGCGGCAATCCCGATGATCTTGGCTTTGGAGGATTGCGCCTGCAGCACGAAGGAGGAAAGGTCGGGGGTTGCGAGCGGCGGCCGCACCGAGCCCAGCACCTTGCCGCCGTTGGCGGTGACGACGGCGGACGCGTCGCGCTCGAGCGCATGTCCGAACGCGTAGTCGTCGGTGATGAAGAACCAGCTATCGCCGCCGCGCTTGACCACGGCTTGCGCGGTGCCGACGGCGAGCGCATGGGTGTCGAACACCCACTGGATCGCGTAAGGCGAGCAGAACTTGCCGTGGAAGTCGGCGGAGCCGGTCGAGTGGGTGATGAAGAGCTTTTTCTTCTCGTTGGCGATGTTCTGCACCGCAAGCCCGACCGCCGACACCGGCACGTCGACGATCAGATCGACCTGCTCGACATCGTACCAGCGCCGCGCGATCGCGGCGCCGACATCTGCCTTCAACTGATGATCGCCGACGACGACGCTGATCGGCTTTCCCAAGACCTGGCCGCCGAAATCGTCGACCGCCATCTGCGCGGCCGTCACCGAACCCTGGCCGGTCGGCGTCGAGGCCGGGCCGTTCATGTCGGTGAGCACGCCGATCTTCACGACGTCGTCGGATATTTGCGCAGGCGCCGCCGTCGAAGCCAGCATCGCGGCGGCGAGTGTTGCAAGCAGTGGCAGTCGTCTGGCGAACATCAGGTCTTCTCCCGTTGGCGCTTTTTGTTGCCTTGGCCGGGCTGCCGCCGCGGCTTATTGGTTTCTTTTGCAACCATTTCCGGGTCGGCGTCAACGCGTCCTTGTATCTCACGGCCCCTGTTATGCGGTATCGTTCTGTCAAATCGGGACCTGATTTAGTAGAGAGTTGAACAACGAGGCGCGCGATCCGAAGCGCGCCAAATGATTTTGGGGAATGTGAAGCGATGGCAAGGCCTCTCAGGGTTGCGATTGTCGGCGCCGGCATGGGCGGGTTGGCGACCGCCGCGGCGCTCCGGCGGGTCGGCATCGAGGTAGCGGTCTACGAGCAAGCCGCGCAGTTTGCGCGACTGGGCGCCGGAATCCAGGTCGGCTGCAACGCCATGAAGGTTCTGCGCGAACTCGGGCTTGAACGAAAAATGCGCCAGCAGTCCTTCTATCCGCGTTCCTGGAACAACCGCGATTGGCGCACCGGCGACGTCAAGTTCGACATGATCTTCGGCGAAACCGCCGAACGGAAGTTTGGCGCGCCGTATCTGCTGGCGCATCGCGGAGACCTGCATGCGGCGCTGGCGAGCGCCGTTCCCGACGAGTGCGTCAAGCTTAGCCACAGGCTGGTCGGACTTGACCAGGCCGGCGACGGCATAAGGCTGAGCTTTGCCAATGGCGCAACCGCTGGAGCCGACGCCGTCGTCGGCGCAGACGGCGTGCATTCGGTGGTGAGAGATATCCTGTTCGGCGCGACGCCGGTGAAATACACCGGCCGCATCGCCTACCGGACCACTTACCCCGCGGCCCTGCTGGGCGGCGAGATGATCGACGATTGTACCAAATGGTGGGGCGAGGACCGGCACATCGTCATCTATTACGTCAAGCCGGACCGCAGCGAGATCTACCTCGTCACCAGCCAGCCGGAGCCGGAGTTTCGCATCGAGTCCTGGTCGGCCAAGGGCGACGTCAAGGAATTGCGCGCCGCCTTCGCCGGTTTTTCGCACGAAGTCGAGCGAGTCCTTGCGGCCTGCCCGGACGTGCACAAATGGGCGATCCTCGATCGCGATTCGCTGCCGCACTGGGCTGACGGCAACGTAACCTTGCTCGGCGACGCCTGCCATCCGATGACGCCATACATGGCGCAAGGCGCGGCGATGGCAATCGAGGACGCTGCCGTGCTGTCACGTTGTCTCGACAGCGTCGATGCGAGTGGCGTTGCCGACGCATTTCGTCGCTTCGAGGCGACCCGCAAGGAGCGAACGACGCGCGTGCAGGAGACCTCTCGCGCAAACACCTGGCTCAAGCAAAAGACCGATACCGATTGGGTCTATTCCTACGACGCGTGGGCTGTTCCCTTGGCGGCCTGAGCGGTCAGGCGGCAAACCGGATCCGTCCAGCGTAAGTCGCGTCATAGCCGGTAAGCTCGGCGGCGTGCTGTTTCAATCGATTGCCGCCGAGAAAGCCGGTCAGCGCCTGCATCGCAGGGCGGAAATAGCTGCGCTGCCGCATCAAGAGGTCGAAATTCTCCCAAAGCAGCGGGACGAAATCGAGCCCGGCCGATTTGGCTGCTGCGCGCGTCGCGATGCCGCAATCGGCTTCGCCGGCGCGGACGACATTTGCAAGATCGGGCCCGGTGAGACAGGGCGGCTCGCGGCGATGCAGATCCTTTGGGCTCGCCCCGGCGCGCGCGAGCAGCGCATCCAGCAGCAGTTGTGCGCCTGCGCCGGGTTGTCGCACCGCCATTCGCGCGCGCACGCTTAGGACGTCCGCAAGACTCTGCAGGTTCTTCGGATTGCCCGGCGCGACCAAAAATCCTTGCTCGCGTCTGACTACCCCGACCAAAACGGCATCATGCAGGCCGGCCAATGCGCGCGCGGCCGCGAGGTTGGCATCCTCGGCGGCATCGGCGGAGACTTCACTGCCGTGGAAATGGATCGCGGTTGCAATGACCTCGCCGCGCATCAGACGGTCGACTCCGCGCGTCGTGCCTTCAGTGAGAGAAGCAAGCGCCGAGCCGGATTCGCGCAGGCTCCATTCCAGCAAATCGTCCTGGCTGCCACCTACGATCGGCGGCGGCTCCGCCACGATCATGCCGGACGGGCGCGCCAGTCCCGACATCACCCAGAGGTCGAGCTCGTGTCGGGGGAACAGCCACTTGCCCGTCACCTTGCTACAGGGGATCGCACCCTGAGTGACCAGTTCGTAGAGCTTGCGTTCGCCGAGCCGGAGATAATCGGCGGCCTCGCTGGTGGTCAGAAATTCCATCCCTGCATTTGTATGCATATTTCTGCGTTTATTCAATCGTTTGACAATTCCTGGAATCTTTGCCGAACAGCACCGGAGGAGCGGTCGGATGGCGGACCAAGCAACGGCCTGGCAATTGATCCTGAACGGCGACGCTGCACTGTTTGCAATCGTGCGGCTGTCGCTCCTGGTCAGCCTGTCGGCGGTGGCGCTCGCCGCGCTCATTGCCATGCCGCTCGGCGCGATTCTCGCGTTGACGCACTTTCCGGCGCGTCCGGTGCTGGTCGTGCTTTTGAATGCGCTTATGGGATTGCCGTCGGTCGTCGTGGGACTTGCGGTCTATCTGTTGCTGTCGCGCTCCGGGCCGCTTGGCGAGATGGGAATCCTGTTCACGCCGAGTGCGATGGTGATCGCCCAGACCATCCTGATCGTTCCCATCATCGCCGCGCTGACGCGCCAGACGATCGAGGATCTCTGGCTTGAATATCGCGACGAGCTGACCGCGATGAATGTCGGCCCGCTCGGCCGCATGGCGGCGCTGCTTTGGGATGCGCGGTTCAGCCTCATGACCGCGCTGCTCGCCGGATTCGGCCGCGCCGCAGCCGAGGTCGGTGCGGTGATGATCGTTGGCGGCAATATCGACGGCTTCACCCGCACCATGACGACCGCGATCGCGCTCGAGACGTCCAAAGGCAATCTGCCGCTCGCGATGGGACTCGGTCTGGTCCTGGTCGTGATCGTGGTCGCGATCAACGCCGCGCTGTGGGGCACGCGCGTCTGGGCCGACCGGAAGGCGGGTTGACGATGCGCGCGCCAACAAGCGATCTGCCGCTTGTGCTCGATGACGTCTCGCTCGACGCGGGCGCCACGCGGCTGATCGATCGCGCGAGCCTCACGATCGCACCGGGCGCGCCCACGCTGATCGTCGGGCCGAATGGCGCCGGCAAGACCAGCCTGCTGCGGCTCTGCATGGGACTGGCGGCGCCGAGCTCCGGCCGGATCACCTGGGGCGGCCGCATCGATCGTGCGCCGACGCGCCGCGCCATCGTGTTCCAGCGTCCCGTGATGCTGCGCCGGAGTGCCGCGGCCAATCTCGGCTTTGCGTTGGGGCAGGCGGGTGTGCCGCGGCGCGATCGCGCGAAACGGATCGCGTCGCTGCTCGATCGCGTTGGGCTCGCCGATCTCGCTCAACGGCCGGCCCGTCGGCTCTCAGGCGGCGAGCAGCAGCGGCTCGCGCTGGCGCGCGCGCTTGCGCGCGATCCGGAATTGCTGCTGCTCGATGAACCGACCGCCAGTCTCGATCCGGCCGCGACGCGAAGCGTCGAGGAGATCGTGCTCAACGCCGCTCAGTCCGGCATCAAGATCGTGATGACGACCCACGATCTCGGTCAGGTACGGCGGCTTGCGGGGGACGTGATCTTTCTGCTTCGCGGCGGCGTCTGTGAGCGGCGGCCGGTCGGCGATTTCCTCGACAATCCCGCGATGCCGGAAACCGTCGCCTTTCTGCGCGGCGATCTCGTGATCTGATCTTCAAGGAAACATCGATGTCATCCCGGTTTTGCGCGCTCGCTCTTGCGGCTCTTTGTTCCGTCATCATCGTTCGCGCGCCCGCCGCTGCCGAGGAGCGATCGATCGTCGTGGCGTCGACGACCTCGACGGAAGATTCCGGCCTGTTCGGCTATCTCCTGCCGATCTTCAAGCAGAAGACCGGCATCGACGTGAAGGTGGTGGCGCAGGGCACGGGACAGGCGCTCGACACCGCGCGCCGGGGCGATGCCGACGTCGTGTTCGTGCACGCCAGGGCGCAGGAGGAGAAGTTTCTTGCCGAGGGCTTTGGCGTGAAGCGCTTCGACGTCATGTTCGACGATTTCGTGCTGATCGGGCCGAAGAGCGATCCCGCCGGTGTCAGGGGCAAGGACATCGAAACAGCGCTCCGCACGATCGAAACGAAGGCTGCGCCCTTCGTGTCGCGCGGCGACCGCTCCGGCACGCACTGAAGCAGGAGCTCGGCCAGGCGTTCATCGACTGGCTGATCTCGGGGGAGGGCCAGGCGGCGATCGCGGGCTACAGGATCAACGGCCAGCAATTGTTCTTTCCGGATGCCGGGAACGGACCGTCTTAGGGCGGGCCTCGCCGTCAGGCAGGCTCTTCAAATAAAGGCCATGCCGCCGTTGAGAATGATGGTCTGGCCGGTCATGTAATCGTTGCCGAGCACCATCAACACGGCCTGCGCTACTTCCTCCGGTCGGCCGAGGCGGCCGAGCGGAATGTTGCGGGCAAGATCGCTTCGCCCGCTCATCATGTCGGTTTCGATCAATGACGGCGCGACCGCATTGACGGTGATGCCTTCCTTCACCAGCCGCGCGGCATAGCCACGCGTCAATCCTTCCATGGCAGCCTTTGAGGCATTGTAGTGCGGCCCGATCGCGCCCGCTCCGCGCGCGGCGCCGGAGGAGACGTTGACGATGCGTCCCCATTTCTTCTTACGCATTGCGGGCAGGACGGCCTGCGTGCAGAGAAAGGCCGATTTCAGGTTTACGGCGATTGTCCGGTCGAAATCCTCTTCGGAGAGATCGTCGACCCCGCGCACGGTCGCAATGCCCGCATTGTTGACGAGGATGTCGATCGGCCCGAGCTGTGAGGTCGCATGCTCGACCATGCGCGCGACATCGGCCGCTTTCGACACATCGGCGGCAATCGCCACCGCCCGGCCTTTGGCAGCGTTGATGTCGGCTGCGAGCGCATTGGCGGCATCGGCGCGCTCGCGATAGTTCAGCCCGACCGCGGCGCCGGCTTCGGCCAGTGCGACGGCAATCGCGGCACCAATGCCACGCGAGGCGCCGGTCACCATCGCAACCCTGTTCTTCAGATCGGGTGTCAGGATCATGTGGCCGTCCTCTTCTTTAACCCCCGTCCAGTGCCGCGAGCCGCTCGGCGTCCGCGATGTCATCGACGGTGTTGGCGTTGAAGAACGGATCGAGCGGCGTCGTCGGCCAGCTCACGGTGGCGAGCGGATAACGCGCGGTCCAGCGGTCGATCTTGCGGACGTCCTCGTCGATCAGGGCATGGCGCAGCTCGTCACGCAAGTTCACCTTCCACAGCCCTATGACGGGATGGGTTTGCGCGCCGGATGATGCAACGGCGAGCGTGGCGCCTTGTTCCTCGCGCGCCTTTTCGAGCCGCGCCACCAGGTCGCGCGGCAGGAACGGGCAATCCGCGGCCGCGCTCAGCACATGGGTCACCTCCGGCCGGTTGCGTGCCGCCCAATCGAGCGCTGCCAGGATGCCGGCGAGCGGACCCGGAAAACCGGCGACGCCGTCGGCGACGACCGGCAAACCAAAGGCGGCAAAGCGCGCCGGATCGCCGTTGGCGTTGAGGATCAGCCCGTCGCATTGCGGCGAAAGACGCGCGATCACCCGCTCGAGGATGGTGCGGCCGCCGATCGTGCGCATCGGCTTGTCGCCGCCGCCTATTCTGCGCGCCAGACCACCGGCGAGCAGCACGCCCGGAATATCATTCATCGCGCGCTTCGCCCTTGCGCCGGTGCCGTGCGGATTCTTCTTCGACGTAGTCGAGGTTCTGGTCGTGAACGATGCGCTCTTCTCCCGACAGGGCGATGAAGCGCTTTCCCCGCGTGCGCCCGACCAGCGTCAGCCCGACCTGTCGCGCCAGATCGACGCCCCAGGCGGTGAAAC
>Ga0306925_10006476_pt1 | contig 10888 bp, 9 predicted proteins | sample flu12Cox44000176_FD_203755 | JGI IMG/M metagenome (GOLD analysis project Ga0306925, IMG submission 203755) | Lab enrichment of tropical soil microbial communities from Luquillo Experimental Forest, Puerto Rico - flux8day.12C.oxic.44.000.176 (v2)... | ecosystem: Environmental > Terrestrial > Soil... | reverse complement strand
ACATGAGTAAACGGCAGGTGCCCGGCGCGGGCAGTCGAACCGGGCGGGCGTTGCTATGGTGCCTGCTCTGGCTGGCGGCCGCCGCGGCGCTGTACTACGCGGCCTGGCCCCTGTTCGGCCACACGCCCTACCGCATCGATATCGACATCTATCAGATGGGCGGCCAGGCCTGGCTGGACGGGCGTCCGCTTTACCGCGGTGATGTGTTATTCCACACACCCATCGGGCTGAATCTGCCGTTCACCTATCCCCCGCTGGCGGCCATCGTGTTCTGCCCGTTTTCCTGGTTGCACATGCCGACCGCCAGCGTCGCGATCACGCTGTTGACTTCTGCGCTGCTGATCTTGTCGACAACCCTCGTGCTGGCCGGTCTCGACGTGTGGAGCACCTCGGCGGTGGTGCCCGGGCCCGCGTGGCTGCGTCGGTTGTGGCTGGCCGTGGTCATCTCGGCCGGGGCGTCGATCTGGCTGGAACCGATCACCTCGAACTTCGCCTTCGGCCAGATCAACGTCGTGCTGATGACCCTGGTGATCGCCGACTGCGTGCCGCGCCGCACGCCATGGCCCCGCGGGCTGCTGCTGGGCCTCGGAATAGCGCTGAAACTCACCCCGGCCGTTTTTCTGCTCTATTTCCTGCTGCGCCGCGACAACCGGGCGGCGCTGACCGCGCTGGCGTCCTTCGCGGGCGCGACGCTCGTGGGCTTCGCGCTGGCGTGGAACGACTCCTGGGAGTACTGGACGCACACCGTGCTGCACACCGACCGAATCGGTGAGACCGCGCTGAACACCGACCAAAACATCGCCGGTGCGCTCGCCCGGCTGGGGCTCGGCGAGCACGACCGCTTCCCGCTGTGGGTCGCCGCGTGCCTGCTGGTTCTGGCGGCGACCGTCTGGGCGATGCGGCGGGCGCTGCGGGCCGGCGAGCCGACAGTGGCGTTGGTCTGCGTCGCCCTGTTCGGCCTGGTGGTTTCGCCGGTGTCCTGGTCACACCACTGGGTCTGGGTGCTGCCGGCGGTGCTGGTGACGTGGATATTGGCCTGGCGGCGGCGCAACGTGGCGCTGGCCGTGCTCAGCGCCACCGGGGTGGCGTTGATGAGGTGGACACCGATCGACCTGCTGCCAAAGCATCACGAAACGACGGCGAACTGGTGGCGTCAAGTCGCCGGTTCGTCCTACGTGTGGTGGGCGCTCGCGGTCATCGTCGCCGCGGGGCTCACCGTCACCGCCCGCGTGGCGTCCCGGGATTCGGCGACCCGGACGCTGACGCCGGTGTCTGCCCTCGGCTGACCGGCCCGGTGATAACGCGTGCTAACCGACGGCGGTCTCGGGGATCCGCGCGGCCTCGCTGGTGGATCCGTGATCGCTCGAGCCGTTGCTGCTTTCCTTGACGCTGGCGGCGTAGATGTCGACGTACTCCTGCCCGGACAGCCCCATCAGCTCGTAGATCACCTCGTCGGTGACGGCCCGCTCGATGAACCGGTTGCCGGCCATGCCTTCGAACCGCGAGAACTCCATCGGCTTGCCGAACCGGACTTTGACCCGTCCGAAGCGCAACATCTTCTTGCCGGGCGGGTTGACGACGTTCGTGCCGATCATCGCCACCGGGATCACCGGAACCCCGGTGTGCAGGGCCAGCCGCGCCATCCCCGTCTTGCCCTTGTAGAGCCGCCCGTCGGGCGAACGAGTGCCCTCGGGGTACATCCCCAATAGCTTGCCTTGTTGCAGCAACCGCTCGGCGGTGTTCAGCGCGGCCTGCGCGGAGTCGGCGTTGGAACGGTCGATGGGCACCTGGCCGGCGGAGCTGTAGAACCACCGGTTGATCCAGCCGCTGAGGCCGGTCCCCGTGAAGTATTCGGCTTTCGCCAGGAACGTGATCCGGCGGCGCACCACCAGCGGAAGGTAGAAGCTGTCCGCCACCGCGAGGTGGTTACTGGCCAGTATCGCCGGTCCGGAGCTCGGAATATGTTCCAGCCCTTCGACTTTCGGTCGACCGAGCAGAGTGAACAGCCAGCCCATGAAGACGTACTTGAATAGCCAGTACCACATGGCCCTCCCTCTCGCCCGCATCGGATGGTGTTCTGCGCCAACTGTACCGACCCGCAGCGGAAGGGACCACCTTCGGTACGGGCGGATTACTCCTCGACGGTGACGGGGATCGGCTGGTAACGGGTCTTCGCGTCGCCGTCCCCCGCGGTCGTCCCGTCCGGCTCGGTGGTGACGCCGCCGCCGGGCGGGCCGTCGGGTGGCGGTTTGGCCGCATGGTCGATGTCGTTGACGTCATTGACGATGCCGCGGATCACCTCCAGCAAAGCGATGCTGTGGTCCGCGATCACGGTCAGCAGCGGGTGCTGGTCGCCGGTTGCCAGCGCAGCCAGCGCGCACACCGGACACCACACCTGCTGGCACTTGCCGGTTCCCACTCCCCCGCCGGCTGTCAGCGCCGCCGCCGCTCGCACCGCGGGGTCGATTCCGTCCAGGATCGCCTGCGCAAGTCTGCGCAGCTCGGGACCGATATCGGTATGAGCCCCACTCACTTAGGCCACACCTCCGGATCTGGTCGAAAACGAACTGTCAGCTCATCACCCTTCAGGTGCGCGTCCAGCACCGTGCATCGCCGCAGCACGGACGCCAACCGAACCCTGCGGCGCAACCCGCCGGCGCTGATGACCAGGTCGTCGTCGACCCGGCCCAGCGCCAGCCCTGTGGGATCGAGTTGGGGCAACGTTAGCCGCATTCGGTATATCGACCCAAGTCCCGACCCGGATTCCAGGTCCACAACAGGACGCACCGGACCCGGCGGTGGCGCTCCGCGCCGCCGACGGGCGCTTTCGAGCAGCGAGCCCAGTGCCTTGGGACCGATCGGCTCGCCGGGCAGGTGCGGCGTCAGCACGCGCGCTACATCACCGATGGTGGCGTCGAGTTCCTCGAGAACAACCCGTTGTTCGGAGATGCGTTCGGCGTACCAGTAGAACGCCGGGTGCTCCGGCAGGTTGCGGTACTCGTAGGACGCGTCTTCCTGAAGAACCTGGTTGACGATCAGCTCCTCGACCCGCACACCCATCAGTGCCAGTGACCCCAGTGTCCGGGCCGCCTCGGCCGCAACCACCCGCTCGGGGGTCAGCACCAGATGCGCGCTGACCAGCTCGCCGTCGGTCAGCAACGCGTTCAGCCGGTCAACGCTGGCGCTGATGCGTTCCAGCAGTTCCACCACCGCGGCGGAGCGGGCGTCGTCGGCGCCGATGGACAGCCTGCGATGGCGCGGCCACGCGCGGTCCACGTAGAGCCCGAAGGTGGCGGGCAAGGTCAACATTCGCAATGCGTCTGCGGTCGAGGCGCAATCGACGACGATGCGATCCCATCGCCCCGATGCGGCGAGCTCGCCGACGGCGTGCAAACCCAGCACTTCCTGAACACCCGGCAATGCTGAAAGTTCCTCGGGGGCAATGGTGCTCAACTCGGAATCGGGAAACCGCCGATCCAACGTGTTGACCACGTCATGCCACCGGTCCTCGAGCAGGGCCAGGGTGTCCAAGGCGAGCGCGTCGAGGAAGCCACCACCCGCCTCCGCGTCATCGGCGAGCACCCGAACCAGTTCGCCCCGGCCGCTCGGTGGTACGGGGACACCGAGCACGTCGCCCAGCGAGTGTGCCTGGTCGGTGGACACCACCAACACCCGCTGCCCCGAGCCTGCATCACAGACCGCGGTAGCGGACGCCAGGGTGGATTTTCCTACCCCGCCCTTGCCGACGAAGAGACTGATCCGGGCCGGAGTGGGCGTATCGGACTCACTCAGCCTCGACTCGTTTCTTCAGATCCTTCAAAGCGCTGTCGGTCAGCCTGCGCTCGGCCTTGCGCTTGAGCAACCCGATCATCGGGAGGGCGAGGTCCAGCGACAGTTCATAAGTGACGTCGGTGCCAGATCCCTTGGGCGCCAAGCGATATGTGCCTTCGAGCGAACGCAGCAGCGAGCTGGAGACGAGGGTCCAGCTCAGCGAGTGGCGGTCTTCCGGCCACTGGTAGGTCATGACCATGGTGTCTTTGATGATGCCTGCGTCCATCACGAATCGCACGACCTTCGGGTAGCCGTCGGCGCCTCTTTCTTGCACCTCGGCTTCCTTATACTCCGAGATCCACTCCGGGTAGGAGTCGATATCGGCGATCACCTCCAGGACCGTGCCGGGATCGGCTTCGATGTGGATGGTCTGAGTCGTCTTCTCCGACACCTGGTTACTGCCCTCTCTCCACAAGCGGATAGACCCCGCGGTGTGCGGGACTACCCAGGACTATCTTGGCCCCCGGGCCGAACCGTTGCTCGCCCTGCCAGGCCTTGATCCGGATTAAACTACCGGAGAAACTCCGACCGGACGTGATCGTTCCGCTGTCCTCTTGACCTCGAAGGCCATTTTTTTCGCCGCCACCCGACGGCGGTGTGTCATTTTCGCCAAGTTCAGTTTGGCCAGCTGCCAGGCCGCCACGCCCGTGGGCTCGGCGTGCACGAAGTAGTGCAGCACCACTCCGTCCAGCAAAGGTTCCAGCCAGATCTCCATGGTGCCTGTCAACGCGCCGGTGACCGCCCACCGGATACCCTTTTCGGCACGGTCTTCGATGACCTCCAACCGCAGGTCCGGCCACCACCGACGCCAGCACGACGGATCGCCAACCGCGGCGCCGACCTGTGCGCCGCCGGCGGCGACGTAAGTCTGGTCCGCGATCTGGATGCTGTTCATCGCCCCAGCTTCACACACCGTTGCGAATCGCCCATGTCAGGGGACGTCAAACCTCGGATTAGGCTGAGCGACAGCAAGCCGGCCCGCAACGGGCCACGCATCGTCACTAGGTCGAACGAGGTCATCAGAGTGCGTCAATACAGTGTCCCCGCCCGCTTTGCCGTCGGCGAGCGCGACAACATCGCGGCCATGGTCTTCGAGCACGAACGGGATGATCCCAGCTTTGTCATCTTTCAACGCCAGATCGACGGCGTTTGGACCGATGTGACGTGTGCCGAGGCGGCCACGCAGGTTCGCTCGGCGGCACTCGGCCTGATCTCGCTGGGCGTGCGGGCGGGTGACCGGGTGTCCATCTTCTCGGCCACCCGCTACGAGTGGGCCATCCTCGACCTCGCCATCCTGTCCGTGGGCGCGGTCACCGTGCCGATCTATGAGACGTCGTCGGCCGAGCAGGTGCGCTGGGTGCTGCAGGACTCGGAAGCGGTGTTGGCGTTCGCCGAGACCGACGCGCACGCCGCGATGGTCACCGAACTCACCGCCGAGCTGCCCTCGCTCAGCCGGGTGCTGCACATCGACGGTTCGGGTCCCAAAGCGCTCGACCAGCTCGCGGAGGCCGGCGCGGCGGTGGACCCGGCCGAGCTGACCGCCCGCCTCGAGGCGCTGCGCGCCGCCGACCCGGCAACGCTTATCTACACCTCGGGCACCACCGGCCGGCCGAAGGGCTGTCAACTCACCCATTCCAACCTGCTTTACGAGACCCGGGGCGCCGAGGAATGCCTGCCGACGCTGCTGAATGAGGGGCAGCGGCTGCTGATTTTCCTGCCGCTGGCCCACGTGCTGGCCCGGGCACTCACCTTGTCCGCATTCGCCAACAAGGTGACCGTCGGCTTCACCAGCGACATCAAGAACCTGGTGCCGATGTTCGCCGTGTTCAAACCGACCGTCGTGGTGTCGGTGCCGCGGGTGTTCGAGAAGGTGTACAACACGGCCGAGCAAAACGCCGCCAACGACGGCAAGGGGCGGATCTTCGCGACGGCCGTGCAAACCGCGGTCGACTGGAGCGAGGCCCAAGACCGCGGCGGACCCGGGCTGCTGCTGCGGGCCAGGCACGCGTTGTTCGACCGGCTTGTGTACGCCAAGCTGCGCGCGGCGCTCGGCGGCGACTGTCACGCGTCCGTCTCGGGTGGCGCGCCGCTGGGCAAGCGATTGGGCCACTTCTACCGTGGCGTGGGCCTCACGATCCATGAGGGTTACGGCCTGACCGAAACCACTTCGGCCATCGCGGTCAACCAGGTCGGCGCGGTCAAGATCGGGACGGTCGGAAAGCTGGTGCCCGGCAACAGCATGCGCATCGCCGACGACGGCGAGGTGTTGGTGCGCGGCGGCGTGGTGTTCAGCGGCTACTGGCGCAACGAGCAGGCTACCGCCGAGGCGTTCACCGACGGCTGGTTCAGGACCGGCGACCTGGGCGCGGTCGACGAGGACGGCTTCCTGTCGATCACCGGCCGCAAGAAGGAGCTCATCGTCACCGCCGGCGGCAAGAATGTCGCCCCGGCCGTGCTCGAGGACCAACTGCGGGCGCACCCGTTGATCAGCCAGGCCATGGTGGTAGGGGACGCGAAGCCGTTCATCGGCGCGCTGATCACCATCGACCCCGAGGCATTCGAGGGCTGGAAGCAGCGCAACAGCAAGCCGTCCGGCGCGTCGGTGGCCGATCTGGCCACCGACCCCGACTTGGTCGCCGAGGTAGACGCGGCGGTCAAGCAGGCCAACCTGTCGGTGTCGCACGCCGAGTCGATCCGCAAGTTCCGCATCCTGCCGGTCGACTTCACCGAGGACACCGGTGAACTGACGCCGACGATGAAGGTCAAGCGCAAGGTGGTGGCCGAGAAGTTCGCCTCAGACATCGAGTCGATCTACGAGAAGGACTAACCGCGAGCGCTTAACCGCCCAGGAGGTCGCCCAGCCGGGCAGCCAGCGTTTCCCAGCGCCACCGGGACGTCACCCACTCGCGCCCGGCCGCGCCCATGGCCGCGGCCCGGTCGCGATCGCTAAGCAACTCGGTGACGGCGTCGGCGACGGCGTCCACCGAGCGACCGTCGACCACCAGCCCAGTCTTGTTGTCCTGCACCGTTTCCGGAGCTCCGCCCGATAATCCGGCGACTACCGGCACACCGGCCGCCGAGGCCTCCAGGAAGACGATGCCCAAGCCCTCGACGTCCATGCCGGCGCCGCGGGTGCGGCAGGGCATCGCGAACACGTCGGCCAGTGCGTGATGGGCGGGCAGCTCAGCGGCCGGCACGCCGCGGGTGAATGTCACGTGCTCGGTTACTCCGCAATCCTTGGCCAGCTTGCGCAGCGCTTCCAGATACGGCCCGCCGCCGACGACCACCAACGCGGCTCCGTCGACCCGTCGCCGGATCGACGGCAGCGCCTTGATCAGCATGTCCTGACCTTTGCGCGGCACCAGCCGCGACAGGCACACCACGGTGGGCCGCTCGCCCAACCGGTACCGCTCACGCAGCTCGGCCCGGGCACCCGGGTCGGGCCGGAAGCGTTCCGTGTCAACCCCCGGCGGCAAATATTCCAGTGAAGCGGCGGGCCCGAAGGCCGACGCGAACCGCGACCGTGTGTAGCGGCTCACGAAGGTCACGGTGTCGGTGCCGTCGCCAATGCGGCGCAGCACCGACCGCGCAACCGGCAGCATCGACCAGCCCACCTCGTGGCCGTGCGTGCTGGCCAGCACCCGGGTCGCCCCCGCCTGCCGGGCGCGCGGCGCCAGCAGCGCCAGTGGCGCGGCCGCGCCGAACCAGACGGTGTCGATGCCGTGGTCGGCGATCAGCCGGCGCATCCGCGCATCCACCGCCGGACCGGGCAACATCAGCGTGCCCGGATGGCGCACCACCCGATAGCCTGCGGCGCCGGCCATCTCGTCATGGGCGTCGGCGCCCTTCCACTGGGGCGCGTACACGAGGACGGAATGCGACCCGGCGTCGACCAGCCGAACGACGAACTCGCCCAGGTAGGACTGGATGCCGCCCGGACGCGGCGGAAAGTCGTTGGTTACCAGAAGGACCCGGCTCACGTGCGACAGGTTAGCGGAGCATCCATTCCTTCCAGCCCGCGAACACGCCGCCGTAGTCGGTGCCGAGCACGTCGCGGATGGCGCTGGCCAGGTCGGCGTGCCCGGCACCGCACGCGGCGAGGTAGAACGCGCGCAACTTGGCTGCGCCATAGCTGTCGGCGACGAAGCGAGCGAACCACCATGCGCGGTCGTAAGCCAATGACCGCTGCGGCCCGGGCGTATCGAGGTCGGCGTCCGACGGCATTGTCAGCGCAATGTCCAATGCATCCGCGGGTTTCGCAGTGCGGGGTCGGGCGACGAAATCGGCTACCCCTTCGGTCAGCCAGCGCGGGGCATCCAGGGCGGTGTCGGCCCGGGCCGCGTAATGAAAAAGCTCATGGGCCAACACAATTCGAAATGCTTGCTCGCTCATGTCGGTCGCGCCCGGCGCGAACACGATCCGTTGGCCAACCGCCACTCGGTTAGCCGGGTCGACCTGGTCGGCGACAGTCACCGCCGCGATGTCGGCCCCCTGCGATTCCGATCCGCCACCGGCGGCGGTGCGAAACTGATCGTCGGAGCCGGCCACCACCACCGTGATAACGCGCGACCAGTCGACTCCCCAAAAGGCCTCTACCGCGTCGACCGCGGCGCCGATGTTCGACGCGACACGCGACAGCAATCGGTCGCTGGCCGGCCCGCCGAGCCCGGTAAGCCGAACGGTGCGGTCACCCACGACCATGGGCGCCGGGGAGGGCACTACGGGCCGGCGAATCGGGACAACCAGCGGTGCGCGCGCTGCGAACCTATCCCGCTCAAGGCGGGCCGGAACGGCCGCGGCGGCAACTAGCTCGACGACAAAAACCCAGGCCAGCAGGATCGGGAGCCAGCGGCGGTGACGGCCCCAGCCAGGGGGTCTAGTAGCGGCGGGCGTCGTGGATCGGGCCTGCGGCATTCATCGGCACCACCCGCACCGGCACGCCGTAGGTGGAGGAATGGATCACCATGCCGTCACCGACGTAGATGCCGCTATGTGACGCGTCGGAATAGAAGGTCAGCACGTCGCCGGGCTGCAGATCCGACAGCGCGACCGGCTGACCGCCTTCGGCCTGCGCCTGGCTGGAGTGCGGCAGCGAGATGCCGGCTTGCTGGAACGCCCACATCACCAATCCGGAGCAGTCGAACCCGCCGGGTGCGGCGCCGCCCCACACATAAGAGGACCCCACCTGGGTCAACGCCGCCTGTACGACGTTCGCGCGGTCACCTCCGCCCGTAAACGGTCCGGGCATAAACGGTCCGGGCAGCATGCCGGCCGGCGGCGGAGCCTCACCCGGTGCTTGCCCGCCCGGGGGCGGCACGCCGGGCGGCAACGCGTCCGGACCCGGCGCGCCCGGCGCCGGGAGGCCGGCCGGGATCGGCCCGGGGTCGGCGAGCGCGGTGCGCTGCTGGGGCGACAAAGACACGTACTGCGACTTGACGACCGCGATCTGGACCTGCAACTGGCTCTGCTTGGACTGCAGGCTCGCCCGGACCGCGGCCGCCTGTTCGGCCGCGCTCTTCGCGTCGGCCGCGGACTTCGCGGACGCCTGTTCCGCCTTGGCGGCCTGCTCGCCGGCAACCCGGAAGCTCGCCATCTGCGTCCGCATTTGAGCCGCCATCAACCGTTGCATCGCCAGTTTGTCGATCAGACCTTGCGGCGACCCCGCGGTCAGGATGGCCGCCATCCCGTCGACGCGGCCACCCATGTAGGTCGCGGCGGCCAGTTTGTTGACCGCGCCCTGGAACATGGCGAGGCGCGCCTTCGCCGCATCCACGCCGGCCTGGTCGTCCGTGTGCTTCTTCTCTGCGGCCTGCTGAGCTGCGAGTTTCTTGTTCAGGTCAAGTTGCGCGCTGTGCATCGCCTCGGTCGTCTGCTCGGCCTGGCGGGAGAGTTCGGTGAGCTTTGCCAGCGCCTCGTCGGCCGGGTCGGCGACCGCGTTCGTGGCAAAAGCCCCCGCGAAGACGGTCAAGCCCGCTACCGTACTCAGGACAGAGCGTGTAAGAACACGCGCACGCGGGTACGTACGGTCGAGCCTCAAAATTTTATCCCCCAACGGCCATCGACGGATCGCCGTCGAACTGGTCTAGGTCTCAAACAGGTTACGAAACGATATCGCTGTTTGTCCAAAGCGATTCGTTAAGAAAATGGGAAGATTTCTGTCATTACTTTGTGAGTCGCTTTGAGGTGCGAGCGCGCAGGCGATCCAGCGGTTTTGTCGCACAAGGCAATTAAGCTACACCGGACCCGCGATCGCGGCGAATGGGCACCAGGCGCAATCTTGGCGCCAATCCGACTTCGGCGAGCACTTCGAGCGCGGCACGTTCGTCGTGCAACAAAGTTTCCGGTACCCCGAGTATCACGCTGACTACGCAGTCGCGGCATCCCGGGCCGCGCACAGCGCAATCGTCGCAGTCGATCACCACCGGAGCATCCGGGTCGGGCGCTCCGCGGTCGGGGTGCGCTTTGCTGTCGGTTGGTGCCATCAGGGCCGTCCTCTCGGTCTGCGTTCCCACTACCCGAACGCTAACCGCGGGCACCGACATCAATCCGCCGCCGCTCGCCCGGCGTGGGAACTCCGCAGTTGTCGGTGGACATGCCTACCGTCGCGGCCATGGGTGCGGGCGGTGCGACTCAGCTGAGTTTCGCCGACCTCGAGAAAACCGGGGCGCCGCCCTGGGACCCGGCCGCCTCTCCGACCGACGAAGTCCCTCTGCGCGAGACCACGTTCGTCGTGGTGGACCTGGAGACCACCGGCGGACGCACGAAAAGCACCGACGAGACACCTCCCGACGCCATCACCGAGATCGGGGCGGTCAAGGTCCGCGGCGGCGTCGTGCTCGGCGAGTTCGCCACCCTCGTCGACCCGCAGCGCGACATCCCGCCCCAGATCGTGCGGCTCACCGGCATCACCACCGCGATGGTGCACGACGCCCCGAGAATCGACGCCGTGCTGCCGATGTTCCTCGAGTTCGCGGGCGGCGCGGTGCTGGTCGCCCACAACGCGGGGTTCGACATCGGGTTCCTGCGGGCCGCCGCCCAGCGATGCGACATCATGTGG
>Ga0306925_10006475_pt1 | contig 10889 bp, 3 predicted proteins | sample flu12Cox44000176_FD_203755 | JGI IMG/M metagenome (GOLD analysis project Ga0306925, IMG submission 203755) | Lab enrichment of tropical soil microbial communities from Luquillo Experimental Forest, Puerto Rico - flux8day.12C.oxic.44.000.176 (v2)... | ecosystem: Environmental > Terrestrial > Soil... | reverse complement strand
GAACCCGCCGTCATCATAACCCGCGCGCAGGCACACCCAGCCTTCGTGGCGCTGGCTGGTGATGAAGGCCTCGCAGGCCTCGCGCTGCGCTTGCAGCGAATTGAATTCCTGGTCGAGCCCCTCCTCAGAGGATTTGCGGGTGTAAATGGCACAGCGAACCCTTGCGTTCCGCGATGTGCCGAGGCTCATTGGTCGCGTCATCGGCTGGTCTTGGCGCCAGCCACAGCCCGCGTGCGCTTGGTCAGGCCAAAGAACCGCGGACCCGACCAATGGGCCTCGGTAATCCGCTCGGCAATCGCCGTTAGTGACCGATAGAAATCTCGTTTGCGGCGCAGTCTCATGTCGTTGCAGGACCTGCTGCGACGAATCCGGCACTTGTCGGTCCGGGAACAGGTCAACAATCTCAACGCCGCGCTGAGGGGCCATTACGCCTACTACGGCATTGCCGGAAACTTTCGTTCCCTGCAAAAGCTCCATCGGGCGGTCGAACGCTACTGGCACAAAATGCTGTGCAGCCGGAGCTGGGCCGGGCGCATCACGTGGGACATGTTCCACCAGTTCAAACAGCGGCAACCGATCTTGCGACCAAAGCTGTACCTTCCCTATCGGGAGTTACAAGCTCTCGCAGTGCTGTGAATCATCTTCTGAAGAGCGTAGTGCGGGAAATCTGCACGCTACGTTCTGTGGGAACCGGGGGCGGGCGACCGCCTCCGGTGACCCGGTGGGGCGGCCGGCGACGGTCGTCCCTACCGCGACCTCTCGCGTTATCGGCGGCCACCCCAGGAGCAGCGAAGCTTCTGGGCCCCGGACGCTCGCCTATCGGTATACTGCCGGAGCTGCTTAGGATGGGGCGCGCAGTTGAAATCACCTTCGGTTGCTAAATTGCCGGCGCTCCCGATGCACCCCCGTCATTCATCCGCCGTTCCGTTTTGTGGCTGGCGCGGTTTCCGCTTCCCGCAACGAGGGCAACCGTCTGACAGTTTTGGATCAGCGCTAGGGTGAAAATCTAAACCTTGGCTTCGGCGACGTCAGCGCTAAATTCGAAGCTCCAACGTCATTTGTCTCCTCCATTGCCGCCAGCACCCCCGGGTGCTTGCCCCCGCCGAAATAGTCGTTTGAGCACCAGACCATGACCTCGGCGCCGATGCGGTGGTCATAGGCGCGCGGAACCCGCCCGCAGCGCCGTGCGAAATCGGCAAAGGCGCGGTAGCGTCCCTCGGCGCGCAACGACAAGCGGCAGTCTGCCGAAGGTGATGAGCTTCTCGGCCGCGGACGATAGTGCGAATCCATCTCACTCCACCGGCGAATCCTCAATCTTCGGTCTCCAGACAACGCGCCACGGGCCCGCCTGTCCGTCCTCAACGCCTGCCGCGACAGCGAAGGTAACGCCGACGTCGAGAGCGGGGCTTCGTCGCTGGCACCGACGCCGACGGGCGATGCCTAGGCCGCCGATCCCCGGCGCAGGGGATAAAATAGCCGGCTGCACGACTTTTTATGTCCCCTGTTCCGCACAGAGCACCGTGTGCAGGCGATCCGCGAGTTGTCGGACGTGGGGGTGGGACATCATTGTCAGATGATCACCCGGAACATATTCCACCACTGGCGGTCCTTTGCTGTATTGCTGCCAGCCCCAGGCTTCATCGTTTCTTAGCGACTCCGGCATGCCCAGTAAAAAATCGGCGAGCGGCTCGCGGGCCCTGAACAGAACCAGTCGGACGGGAGAGTCGGGTTCGGGATTATAGGGGATTTGAGCCTGGGTTTTGTACACCTCGACAAAGCCACGGATTTCGCCCGCATTGGTCCCGGGTTGGACAATGCCCAGCGTTTCCATGGCGCGGGTGAGCGCCTCGAGTTGCGCCGTCGGGGTCAGCTGTGCCAGTTGGTCATATTGCAACGCGAGCGGCTTCTCGTACATCCGGCTGAGTGTATCAGCGACCGCCACCAGCCATCTTGTATCATCCCACCCGCCCATCGCCGAGAGATCTCTTGCGGACGGCACCCCGGTATCGAGAATGGCCACCAGAGCGACCTCGTGACCCTCCCTTTGCAGTTGCCGCGCCATCTCCAACGCCACCCAACTGCCAAACGAGTGTCCACCTAGATGGTACGGTCCCCGCGGCTGAACTTCTTGTAACGCTTGGACGTTCAGGGCGGCAATCTCTTCTATGCGCGTGAGCGGCGGGGTCCGACCATCGAGTCCCAACGCCTGGAACGCATAAAAGGGACGGTCGTATTCAGCCATGCAACCGGCCAAATCGTGAAAATACAGTACGTTACCACCGGTTCCGGGAACACAGAAAAATGGTGCTAGGGTTCCTTTGGGTTGGATGGCAACCATCGGCGAGAAGGAGACCGTTGCCGTCGGTTGCTCCAGGGATTTCGCCAGTTGGTGAATGGTTGGTTTCGCCAATAACACAGCAGGAGGGAATTGCCTTCCAAACTCTTCCTTGATCATGGTCATAAGGCGAATGGCTGTTAGCGAGTCGCCGCCCAACTCAAAGAAGTCGTCATGGATGCCAACCGTGGTAAATCCTAAAAGCTCCTGCCAAAGCGAAGCCAGCTGACTTTCGACCTCACTTGTCGGGGCAGAATAGGACACCGCCACATCGGGACGCGAGTGCTGCGTCTCCGGTGTGCTTGTGCTCTGTTTTTCCGGCCCTTGTTCTCGGCGCCGTACCCATTGCCCTTGTTCTCGGCGCCGTACCCATTGATCGAATCGTGCCTGGAGGTCACCAGTGGATACAATCATGCGCCCATCCGCTACGCAGGAAACGAGCCGCTGGAAGGCCGCTATCGCTTCGCGCGGGGTCATGGAGAACTCGGCGACTGGGGACATTTCGGATGGTTCGTCAAAGAGCCAAGTATCCCAGTTGGCACTCAGCCAGGGAGTTCTTCCAGGTTGATTCTGCCTGGCCGCAAAGGCATCGATGAAACTGTTGGCAGCACTATAGGCGGCGAATCCTATACCTCCGAGGACCGCCGAATTCGAGGAGATCACCAAGCAAAAATCGAGGACTTGTTCCCATAATACCTTCTCCAGAACATACAAGCCGTAGATCTTAGGCGCAAATTGGGCTTGAGACTCTTGCTCGCCCACTTCAGTGAACGGACTTATGAAGGACGGATCATTTAGCCTGCCCGCCGCGTGAATGATCCCATGAAGCGCGCCAAACTGGCGGTGCGCCTGGGCGAGCGCGGCCCGCATCTCCCGTTCGTCGGCGACATCAGCGCGAACGAGGAGCACTTTTGCTCCCAAGGCCTCGACTTCTCTGATTTGACGGATTTTGCGGCAAATGTCCTCGTTGTCGGAGTGGTACTGCAACCAGGCTTCCCACTGGGAACGCTCGGGAAAGAATGACCGGCCAACGAGCACAATCCGAGCCTGGACTGCTTCGGCAAGGAATCTCGCTAGGAGGAGCCCCACATTGCCGAGACCGCCGGTGATCAGATACACACCCTGGTGGCGCAGCTGCCTGACTGCGCCCGCTTTGGAATCAAGTGTCACACGGTCGAAGCTTGGCACCAGTCGTCGACGGCCGCGGTAAGCAACAAACGGATCGGGGGGGCCGATCTCCAGTTCTGCGAGCAGGATATCCACCAGTCCCTCAACCAGGTCAGCCTCAGCCGTGGTGCCCTCCGGCGGGACAACGATATCCACGCAGCGGCAGGTAATTTGAGGTATCTCCTGCGGCATCACCAGGCACGGACCGAGCAACGTTGCTTTCTCTGGACACGCTTCCCCGAGACCGCTCACATCGTGCAGATTATTGGCAATGATCGCTATGGTGGCGCCTGGGTACTGCTGTCTGGCGAGAGCACGACCCAGGAACAACAAACTGTAATAGCCCTCTTCTTGGGCTCGCGCAAAGTAGTCCGGACCACATTGGTCGGTCGCAGAAAGGCTCCAGAAATGAACGATTTTATAGCTGGGCCGTCCGCCCACCGCCTGGATCAGGGACTCGTAATCATTGGGGGAAAGAGGTCGGAGGCAAACGATTTGCCCGTGTTGTTCGTAACGGTCTCCCCTTAAGACCGTGACCACCTCTTGGCCCCCGTGTTTTAGCCGTGCAATGGTCTGTTGACTGAGCGAAGAACCGTCGCTGAACACCAACCAGGGGAACGACGGTCCCGCGAAATCCTCTGCACAAACGGAACGGGGCGTGAGCGTAGGCTTCCAGCCAGGTAGGTAAAACCACTGTTCGAAGGGCAGTTTTTTGTGCGCGAGCGGCCGAGACGACAGCGCTGCGCGAGCAGGCGCATCGATCCAATGCCGTTGTCTCTCGAACGGATAGCCGGGCAAAGGAACCCGGGACAGACGTTCCTTCGCGTAATAAGCAGACCAATCAATGTCAATCCCGCCAACCCACAGCTGGCCCAGACTGTCGAGCAGCGTCTCCGTTTCCCCACACCCCTCCTTGGACCAACTTCCAGCAAGGTAACATCCGGGTCTCCTAATAACGTTCCGACCCCCCGCTCGAAGTTAACCGTCTGGCGAAGGTGCTCAGCCCAATAGTTTGGATCAACTGCCTCTTCGGGTCGGATCCAGGCGCCCGTCAGGTTGGACACAAAAGGCAATTCGGGCGGATTCAGTCGAACATTCTTCAAGAGCTCGGTGAAAGCGGCGACCAGCGGTTCCATCATCGCCGAGTGAAAGGCGTGCGAAGTCCGCAGCCAGCGGCAGGGAATCGCATCGTTTTCGAGCTGTGCCGCCAGCATCTTGAGCGCCGGTGACGGACCGGAGACCACGCAATCCTCAAGGGTGTTGACGGCAGCAACCGATAGACTGTCGCTGAGCAAGGGATAAAGGTCCCTCGCGGATAGGGAGACAGCGAGCATCGCCCCAAGCGGCCGGTCCCAAATGAGCCGCCCTCTGCGGGCGACAAGACGCAGGGCAGTTTCAACATCGTACACCCCAGCCAGGCAGGCGGCGACATATTCTCCCAGACTGTGGCCAATCATGGCGCGGGGAACCACCCCCCACGACAGCCACAGTCGAGCCAGGGCAAACTCCGTGACAAAGAGGGCCGGCTGGGTCAGCCAGGTCTGCGACAATTGAGCGTTGGCTGCGTCGATTTCTTCTGGCTGCGGATACATGGCCCGTCGGAGGTCCAGACCCAGCTCCTGTCGGAGCAGTTCCGCGCAGCGATCGATCTGCTCCCGGAAGACCGCCTCCGTTCGATAAAGCTCCGCCCCCATGGTGGCGTACTGCGCGCCTTGGCCGGGAAACATAAAGGCGACAGCCTGGTCCGGTTGCACCTTTCGTATGTGACCAGCCCGCAGGCGCTCGACGGACTGGAGGGCAGCGGCGGCATCCGCCGTATCGCGACACACCACCGCGATCCTGTGTGCGAACTGTCGTCGCCCCACTCCCAGCGTGTGCGCAACGTCGGCAAGGGCAACGTCGCAGTGATCCCGAAGGTGAGCGGACAGATTGATACGCAGGTTGTCGGCCGCTTTCTGACTGCGGGCCGAGAGGATCAGGAGCTGCCACGGCCGGGGCGAGACGGAAGGTCCCGGTGTGGGCGCTTCCTCTACGATCACATGGGCATTCGTGCCACCTATCCCCAACGAACTCACGCCAGCGCGCCGAGGTGTTCCATTTGCCGGCCAGTCGCGCAGCCGGTCGTTGACGTAAAAGGGGCTGTGCGAGAAATCGATTTCGGGATTGGCGTCGTGAAAATGGAGGGTTGGTGGAATTTGTCTGTGCTGGAGCGCCAGGACGGTTTTAAACAGCCCGGCAATCCCAGCCGCGGTGTCGAGGTGGCCGATATTCGTTTTGACCGACCCCAGGGCGCAAAACTGTTGCTTGTCGGTTCCCGCCCGAAAAGCCCGAGTCAGCGCGGCCACTTCGACCGGGTCTCCCAGAAGCGTGCCTGTGCCGTGAGCTTCGATGTACGAAACACTGTCGGGCGCAACCCCAGCCCGCGCCTGAGCATTGGCAATAACTTCCGCCTGGCCTTCCACCCCAGGAGCGGTAAAGGAGACTTTAAGGGAGCCGTCGTTATTGATGGCAGAACCCTTGATGACGGCATGTATAGTGTCGCGATCGGCACGGGCTGCGTCGAGCCGTTTCAACAGCACAACCCCGACGCCGCTCCCCCAGGACGTCCCCTGGGCTTTCGCGTCGAAAGCGCGACAATGCCCATCGGGCGAGTGGATCATACCCTCCTGATACAGATAGCCCGATGTTTGCGGAATCTTTAACCCCACGCCACCTGCCAACGCCATCTCGCACTCCCCGTCCAGCAGGCTTTTGCACGCCAGGTGGACGGCGACCAGCGAGGTCGAGCAGGCGGTCTGGACATTGACACTTGGGCCCTTCAGGTCGAGGGCGTAGGAAACACGAGTGGGCAAGTAGTCTTTTTCATTCCCCAGGATGAGCTGGTGGATGGCGTGCGAAGTCGCCGAGTCCATGATATTGGGCAGCAGATTATGCACCAGATAACCGTTATGGCTGCAGCCGGCAAAGACGCCGATCGCCGCCCTGCTCCTGCCGGCCCCATAGCCGGCGTGTTCCATAGTATGCCAGGCAGTCTCGAGAAAAAGCCTGTGCTGGGGGTCCATAACCTCCGCTTCGGCCGGCGTAATGCCAAAGAAAGCGGCGTCGAAACTGGTGATATCCGACAGACTGCCGTTGGCGCGGACGTAATTCGACTGGGCGATCAATTCGGGTTCCATTCCGGCTGCGAGCAGCTCTTGTTCTGAGAAGAAACGAATGGACTCCCGGCCACCGCGCAGGTTGGCCCAGAAAGTCTGTAGATCGTCCGCCTCGGGAAACCGACCGGCGAGGCCAATGATGGCGATGTCCTCGGTGGCTTCGCCTGCGTGTGGCGCACGTGGACGGATAGAGATTGCGGCCGGCACTTCCTCTTGGGAAAGCCAGGTGGCAAGGGTGCGGATCGTGGGATATTGAAACAGCGTGACCAATGGAAACGACCGTGCGAGCCGCTCGCGCAATCCCTCATGCACTTGGGTTATCAGCAGGGAGTGGCCGCCCAAAGCGAAGAAGTTATCGTCGACCCCTACCTCATCAACCCGAAGCGCCTGCCGCCAGACCTCTGCGATCGTCCTTTCCAGCTCGGTACGAGGTGTGAGAAAGCTAGCGCTCAGCTCTGGCCTGCTCTGGTCTGGGGCAGGCAGCGCCTGCCGGTTGACCTTGCCGCTGGGTGTAAGCGGCATCGCGGCCAGGAAGATAAAGGCGGCGGGAAGCATATACTCGGGCAGGGTGTCCTTCAGGCGAGCGCGGAGCAGGTCTATCTCCGGTGGCGGGTCGTGCGCGGCCATAAGATAGGCCACCAGACGTTTGTCTCCAGGCGTGTCTTCTCGGGTAAGGACAACGACTTCTCTGATGCCCGGATACTGATATAATGAGGCCTCGATTTCTCCCAACTCAATGCGAAACCCGCGAATCTTGACCTGATGATCGATGCGACCCAGGAAATCGATGTCCCCATTTGGCAAGCGACGGACCAGATCGCCGGTTCGATACAGGCGCGCACCGTCGGCCGCGGAGAAAGGGTCGGGAAGATAGCTGTTGGCTGTCAGCCAGGGCTGGTTCAGGTAGCCGCGGGCAAGGCCGTCCCCGCCGATATACAGCTCACCGGGGACACCAACCGGCAGGGGTTGGCCGTGTAGGTCCAAAATATATATTTGGGTGTTGCTGATGGGACGGCCGATCGGTTCGACGCCCTCCGTGTTGCGGCGTGGGACCTCTCCTCGCTTGGTTGGTTTGACCCGACGGACGGCCGACCAGATCGTCGTCTCGGTGGGGCCGTAGAGGTTCCACAGCCGTGCGTCCTTCTGCACGATTTGGCGGGCCAATGCCACAGGCAAAGCTTCCCCGCCGCACAAAGCGGTGAAGGATAGCGGAGGGTCCCAACCCGTGTCAGCGAGCATCCGCCACGTGGCCGGAGTGGCTTGCATATGGGTCACCGCACGGGTCTGCAGAACAGCTCGCAAACGCCGGCCGTCCAGGGTGGTCTCGCGCTCGGCCAGGACGAAATGGCTCCCCGCGATCAGCGGCAGATATATTTCCAGCGCCGCGATATCAAAAGCTATAGTGGTAACCGCCAGGAAGACATCCCGTTCTGTCAAGCCTGGTTCCTGTTGCATCGAAATGAGCAGGTTCAGCAGCGCTCGATGGCTGACCTGGACGCCTTTGGGTCGCCCAGTCGAACCCGATGTATAGATTACATAGGCTATGTTCTCCGGTGCTACCTGGCAACTCAGCCTGCCTCGGCTCGTTGCGGCAATGGCACTCCAATCACGATCCAGGCAAATCACTCGGGCCGTTATTCCGGACAAAGCGGCTTGCAGATGTTCCTGGGTGAGCACAACCGCGGCGCCTGCATCGTCGACTACGCGCGCGAGACGTTCGTGCGGATAAGCAGGGTCGAGCGGAATATAGGCACCCCCCGCTTTCAGAATGCCCAACAGCCCTATGACCATCTCCAACGAACGTTCCACACAAAGAGCAACGAGCACCTCCGGACCCACACCCAAGCTCTGCAAATAGGCAGCCAATTGGTACGCCCGTTGTTTTAACTGAGAGTAGGTCAGCGCCTGATCAGCGAAGCTCGCCGCCAGACGGTCCGGGACCCGGTCTGCCCATACCTCAAATAGACTCGGCACAGTATGTTCGCGCGGATAAGTCGCGGCCGTTTCGTTGTACGCACGGATAATTTGCTGCCGCTCTCGTTCCTCCAGTAGCGGCAGCTGAAACACGGGCTTATCAGGATCGACCGCCATGCCTGCCAGGAGGTTCCGATAATGATTCATCATGCGGATGATGGTAGCCTCGTCGAACAGGTCGGGATTGTAGTTCCACAGGGCGTGCAATTCCGTACCGGTTTCTTCTACGGACAGGCTGAGATCGAATTTCGCGGCAATGGCCTGCTGCTCAACTGGCAGCATGATTAGGCCGGGCATCTCAATCTTATCCATTGGCGTGCTCAGATCAAACGCAACCTGCACCAGAGGCGAATAACTCAGGGCCCGGGCTGGTTGCAACTCCTCGACCAGCAGCTCAAAGGGCAAGTCCTGATTGTCATAGGCCTGCAGGCAGGTACGCCTGACCTGTTCCAGGAAGTTCCGGCTAGACGGATTGCCGGAGAGGTCGAACCGCAGAACCAGGGTGTTGATAAATAGCCCCATCAAGGCTTCAAGGTTGGGATGATTCCGATTGGCGATAACTGTGCCAATGACAATGTCTTGCTGGCCGCTGTACCGCGCAAGCAGGACCGCGAACCCGGAAAGGAGTGTCATGAACAGCGTCGTTCCCGAGCTTTGCCTGAGGCCGTACAGACGTCTGGTCAACGCAGCGTCGAGCACGCTGGTTACGCTCTCGCCGCGATAAGTTTGGATCGGCGGCCTAGGGCGATCGGTCGGGAGGGCGAGGATCTCGGGCGCGCCGGCCAGTTGGTTACGCCAATAGGGAAGTTGATTGGCGAGAAGTTTTCCCTGTAAGCGCTGGCGTTGCCAATGTGCATAATCAGTATACTGGATCGGCAGCTCTGGCAAGGACGCAGGCAAGCCTTGGCTGACCGACGTGTACAGGCTGACCAATTCCCGAATAAACACTTCCAGGGACCAGCCATCGGAGATGATGTGGTGCATGGTGACGAGAAACAGATGCGCAGTCTCGCTCAACCGGACCAGGGTTGCGCGCAGGAGCCGATCCGAGGCGAGGTCAAAGCTGCGGTGGGCCTCTGCTTCTGCCAACCGCCGGACCGTCGCCTTTTGCTCGGTTGGCGTGTTCGGCAACGGCTTGTCCAATGAGCGGATTGTCAGATAACTATCCGCTGTCTGGTGAATGTGGGGAACAGGCTGTTGGTCCCGTACGATAAAGTTTGTCCGCAGCACCTCATGGCGTCGGGTGATCTCAACCAAGGCCTTTTCCAGCGCCCGGACATCCAAGGCGCCCTCCAACCGCACCGCCAGCGGCATGGTGTAGGTTGCGGAAGGGCCTTCGAGACGATCTAGAAACCATAAGCGTTGTTGACCAAAGGAGAGGCGGAGCGGTTGATCTCGGGGCACCGGCCTGATGGCATCGTCATCGCCCGCAGTCAGCGCGTCAGCCTGTTTCAGAAACTGCAGGATATCGCCCTTGCGAGCCGATAATTCCCGGGTCAGTTGCGGCGTTAGCGTCCCCTTCGGGGCCCGACAGCTCAATTCCTCGCCGCGGACGGAGAGCGTGACATTGAGCTCCCGCAATTCGGAGATCAGTGCGTCAATCGATCTCAAAGCGTAATTTCCTCTTCCTCCTCCTGCGATACGGGCACAGGAGTCATGCGCTGCTGCCGAGCGGCCCAGAGAGAAATGTCGATATAGTTCGCAAGTTGCTTTATCGTAGGTTCCCTGAAAAGCAAAGGCAGCGGCACCGCGAGCTGCAGCACCTGCTTGACACGCGCAATAAATTTCGTCGCCAGCAATGAGTGACCGCCCAGCGCGAAGAAATCATCGTTGATCCCGACCCGTTCCACGGACAGAACCTGGGCCATTATGGCCGCCAGGTGCTCCTCGGTCTGCGTACGCGGGGCCACAAAGGTCGTCTGTGGTCGGCGATCAGGCACGGGCAACGCCTGACGGTCGAGCTTGCCATTGGGTGTAAGGGGAAGGCGGTCGACGAACACCAGATCCGAGGGGATCATGTAGGGAGGCAATGTTTCCTGCAGCCAGCTCCGGACGGTCTTCTTATCGACCGTTTTACCCATCTCCGTGAGCAAATAGGCGGCCAGGCGTTTATCATGGGGACTGGTCTCCCAAACGGTGACCACAGCCTGCCAAATCTCGGGCCGCTTGTTGAGCACTGCCTCTATTTCACCCAGCTCAATGCGAAAGCCGCGTATCTTAACCTGCTCATCGAGTCGACCGAGGAAAACCAGGCTGCC
>Ga0306925_10006470_pt1 | contig 10893 bp, 16 predicted proteins | sample flu12Cox44000176_FD_203755 | JGI IMG/M metagenome (GOLD analysis project Ga0306925, IMG submission 203755) | Lab enrichment of tropical soil microbial communities from Luquillo Experimental Forest, Puerto Rico - flux8day.12C.oxic.44.000.176 (v2)... | ecosystem: Environmental > Terrestrial >... | reverse complement strand
GTTCCTCATCCCTACTGTCTCTAGGGCCGACGGCATTCTTTTTACTAACTTAGGCCCAACTCACAGCTACAACACCGCAGTAGGCAATCCCGTTGGCAACGCGTTCGACGGCAACAACTATGCCGAGGGAACCACTTTCACACCTTCGGTAAGCGAGCCCTTCAGTTCACTCATAATCGCGCTCAGTTGCGCGTCTGTCTGTACGGATAACTTCGATGTATCCCTCACGCGGAGCACAAGCGGATCGCCTGGGGCGATTCTCGAAAACTTCGTCGTTAGTGCCGCATCTCTGGGTGCCTTGGGCGCTAACAATGCGCCCCTGGTACTAAATGTCGCCCACGGCCCGATGCTCACGGCGGGAACCCAATATTGGATTGCCGTTAGCTCCGATCTCAATGACTCGATCGCCTGGAATTTGAATTCCGCCGGCGACATGTCCGCTGAGGCGATTTCATTAGACGGCGGTTTAACCTGGTTTTCACCCTCGGGCTTGACACCAGGCGCTTTTGAGGTGCACGGCGTCCACGGAGTTGTCGGGGTTCCTGAGCCAGCCAGTCTAACCTTTTTGCTCACTTCAATGATTGCCGTGATCGGCGTGTTGACCTGGCACCGGCGCAAGACGAATTTGATTCAACGGCAAAACTTCACGTGAACCGTTCTGCTTAGACAGTCGGCCTACGACTGATTGGCGCGGGTTATGGTTTGTTTGGTACTGCAGCGGGACAGCCAGCTTGTGTGCATAGGATCTCGTTCTGATCGGCGTGGCAAATACAGCTCAGCACCCGGCGTGCAAGGCCAGTTCGGGCTTTTGCTCTTGCTGGCGGCCTTGGCGATAGGGTTTGCAGGATGCAACAGTGGCTCGAGCGGGACATCGACGGCGCCGGCCATAGCCAGTCTGAGTCAAACCTCGGGAGCGGTGGGGACGTCAATCACCATTACCGGAACGAACTTTGGGGCGACGCAAGGAACCAGCACGGTTACCTTCAACGGAACATCGGCAGGAATAGCGAGCGCTTGGAGCACGGCTAGCATCACCGTAGCAGTGCCGGCGGGAGCCACCACCGGCAACGTGGTCGTAACCGTGGGCGGACAGGCCAGCAACGGAGTGGCATTCACGGTAATTCCACCGCCCGCTAACGCGCTGCTAGGCTCAACTTGGGTTAAACAAAACCTCAGGGTAGGCTGATTTTGGGCGGTCGTTCAGGGTGGTAGCAGGACCCGAGACTGTGCAAGCCCGCGTCAGCGGGGCCGCCCGGTTTCGTTCAGCGCAATGCACTACCGGGCGACAACGGAGAGGGGCCGCCCGGTTTCGTTCAGCGCAATGCACTACCGGGCGGCAACTTCACTATACTCTTTTTATTTCAGTGCGTCAGTCCCATGAGCCAGATGTATTCGCAAGCTGGTGGGTGTCGCCGGACAGAAAATACCTTTACTGCTCGACCGGCGGCAAGGCGCCAGAGGCTCTGCGGATACCATTTGCAGACCACACAGTCGAGACGATTACCAGCCTGACAAACATGCATCTGGTCAACGATCCGTACATCGGGATCCCGGTGAACGGGGCCCCGGATGGTTCGCTTGTTCTCACCCGCGACACGGGCACACAGGAGATCTACGCGCTGACCGTGAAATGGCCGTGAAACAGACCATTGCTAGCGCTCATCACTCAAAGCTACAGTAATGCGTTGCGGAATTTCGCTTGCCAAAAAAGACTACGTCCCGATAAGTCGTGCCGACTCAACCGGTCGATGCAACACCATCAGCAAACCGAGTGGCGATTTCCACGGATTTTGGTATCTTCCCAAATCTGAAAAGAAAAGGCAGAAAATTGCTGGACTGGGACACCCTGTTGAGAGACGCATAGGACGATTTTGACGTTGCGAAGGACCTTGCCAGAAGGCGATTTCGACAGAAAGCGTAAATCCCTGGGAGATCGGGCGGCCAGCGGCGAGTAGAATCGCCGCGCTATGGTTACTTCCGCCCGGTATTTCGATCACTGTCTGCGCGATCTTGGCAGGCTGTTGCCGTGCCGCTCTTCCTCAAGTGACCAACTCCAACGTGTCTCCTGCACTCTGCGTTCACTAAATCTCATTGGAACGCTCCTCTAAGCAATGAAGTAAGATCGGGTTCCTGTCGTCGTGGTCTGTCACAGGAATGTCACGCTGTCGCTACAGCGTCACCCCCAGCGGACGCCCTGCGCTCATACGTCGAACTGACACGCGTGAAAGCCCTGGATGCGGCCATGGTTAGCCAGTGGCTAGCCAATGGCGGGCTAGGCTTGGGCTCTGGTATTGGTTCTGGTGTTGGTATTGGAGAAAACCATTCGCGCAACTCTGCTGCGCGTGTGGGTGATTCTCTCCGTGTAGCAGACGGGTTTGAGGATAAGTTCTGGGCCACTTATCCGCGAAAGAAAGGGAAGGTCGAAGCACAGAAAGCTTGGCGCAAGGTGAAGCCGGAGGAAGTGGAAGCAATCATTGCGAGGATAGAGCTTAACAAGCTCGGGGAATGGCAAGGCAAGGCCCTGCAGTACATTCCCTATCCCGCAACCTGGCTCAACGGTCGGCGCTGGGAGGACGAGATAGAGCCCACCGGAAAACCGGGATGCGGCGCAAGCATTCGTTCGGAACTGCCAACGTCACCAATCGAATACCTGCCAGAGAAACCATTCCAGAAGCGGAATTGGACCATGGAGGACGTATGTCCGACAAAGCACTAGTGCCCGTACAGTGTGACGTTACTCTTGAACGGCTCGTGCTCGGCGCCATCCTTGCACGACATAAGCAAGCGGATGAAGCCTTGACGGCTTTAGCCGCAGAGGATTTTTTCCGACCAAAAGATGCCAGTCTGTCAGACCACCAAAGAATTTTCAGTGCGGCAAAGACACTCAAGGAGAGGGGCGAATCTGTAGACCTGCTCTCTGTCTATGATGAACTGGGTTGCCTCAATGACTTGAAAGGCGAAGCCCTCTTTCAAGCCCTCGGCAATCTTGGACAGGAAGCGCATCTCACACCGGAGATCATGGGAGCAGTGCGGGAATTGCGGCCGCTGTCCATGTCAAGTGAATCCATTCGCCTACTGGACGACGCCCAGGAATTGCTCCAAAAGGGATGTGGCAAAGCCGAGCAGATCATCGAGGGCGCGATCGAGAAGCTTTCCGAAATTGCGCGTAAGTCCAATGAACTGGACGCTCAGGGCGTGAGCTATTTCGAGGCCGCAAGGGATGCGCTCAACGAACTCGGAGAAAATTCGGGGCCAAAGATCTATACCGACGTTGCGCGTTTGGATGCGTGGACAGGCGGATTCCGGCCCGGGGAATTGGTAATCATCACGGCGGAAACTGGTAGCGGGAAAACCCTGCTGGCCCAGCAGACGAGGGCGAGGGCTTGCCGCGACGGATACCGCGCTCTTTTTTGCAGTGGGGAAATGTGGGCACGGCATCTTCTGAAACGTGAGCTGGCAGCGTCTGTGGATGTGGAACCAAGCAAGATGCGCCGGGAAGATTTGCTCACCTGCGAAGACATGCAAGCTCTAATTGAGGCAGCATCCCACCAGTGCAGGAAATGCCGAATCCTCGACGGCGAGCTGGACATTCGGAGAATCCAACGAGTGGCGAGCAGACTAAAGGCGCAAGGCGGGTAAGATCTTCTCATTCTCGATTATGACGAACTGATTGAAGCGCCAGGGCGAGACGAAAACGAACAGTTGCGCCGATTGGTTCGCATGGCAAAGAGCATCGGCATGGATTTGAACTGCGCGGTAATTCTCATCAGTCAGTTGCGCAACGAGTACGGCCAGGCGGACAAGTCAGACATCCGGCGGCCAAGTCTCAGCAGACTCTATGGCAGCGGAGCGAAAATCAAGCACGCGAGCATTGTTATCTATGCAGACCGGAAATGGGAAGAGACGCTCGACGATGTACAAAAAGAAGCCGTGCTGTGGGTACTGAAAAACCGGATGGGCGCACCGGGCCAATACCAGCGACGTTCAACGTCAAGAAACTCCGCTTTGACCAAAAGCCAGCGTTGGCCCGATGAAGGCCTGGCAAGAGTCGGATGGGGACCGCGAATGACACTCACAAGTACGCAGGCTTACGTACTTCTCGCCAAACATGGCGTCTTTGCTCTGGCCGCATGTGACCGTTGCGGGCAGTTACTCGGAGCCGTCCGCTACACGCGGAGTGGCGACGCCGGGGAGTGGTGCTCATCGGCTTGTAGGGGCGATGGCGATAGGCCCATTGTGCGAAGGGGCGGACGACCCAGGAAGCATATGACGAACGCAGATAGGCAGAGGGTTTATCGCTTCGGCCTACGTGTTACGAAACCCCTTCGCAGCTTCGCAGGAACAAAGGACTTGCAGACGCAAAAATCGCCTCTCTCGCACTACCCCCTTACCCCGGACCACTTGGCCCGGCAAACGGCTCCTGGCGCGTTAAGGCGTGGAAGCGCTTAGATCATGGCGACTGCGGCAAAACTCGGCATTGTGCAATCCGGCCAAACGGTCCAGTTAGAGCCTTCGGACCTTTTGACACCGGAAGAGTTGACCGCGCACCTCAAGGTATCTAAATCCTGGGTATTCGAGCAGACCCGCGAACGCGCCAAGGTCCGCAACAAGGTGCCCTTGCCGTGTATTCGCCTTGGAAAGTATTGTCGTTTCTCTTGGGTGGCCGTTTGCGAATGGATCGCCCAAAATAATCGTTGACACGGATTAATTAACTTATTATATTAAGTAACGGAGATGCAATGACGCCGCGAACTGGTAGGCCTAAGTTAGCTCCAAGTGAAAGGCGAAACGTAGTCCTTCAGCTGGTCGTTACGAAGGCTGAAGCAGTAAGCATTCGGAGGAAGTCTAAATCGTTGGGTTTATCTATCTCGGATTACTTGCGCAGCGTTGCAATTCTTAAAGAATAGTGCGGGGAAGGCTATCTCATGCAAAGCGGATACGTGTTCAAGAAGGACGGAAGTTGGTTCTTGCGGTATCGGGATGACTTCAACGTGGCCGGCAAGATTGTCCGCAAACAAAAGTGTGTGAAGCTCGCAGAGTATAGCAACCGCTACCGCTGCCCGAGTGATCTCGATGACCTAGTAGCGGAGAAGATGGCCACTGTTCGCCAGGCTTCCAAGTGTCCCCGCTCTTCAGACTCCTTTGTTAATTACGTTGAGGAAGTGTATCTGCCATTTGTCCAGCGCACTATGAAGGCTTCCACTTACAGCGGATACAAAACTTATTGGGAAAGGTACATCAAGCGCAGGGCAGGGAAGTACGCACTTCGCGACTTTACCGTGGCAATTGTTGCCAGCTTGCTCAAGGACGTTGGCTGCACGCACGCGCTCAATACGGATACGGTTGGCAAGGTACGCTCCATCCTCTCTGGCATCTTCACCTATGCGATAAGTGAAGGCCATTTTCCGGCCCGCTCGAAGATGGACAACCCGGCATCATGCGCCCGGATTCCTGAGTCGGCCACACAGCCAAAGCGCACTGTTGCTGCCACACGGGAGGAAGTGCAGGGGGTACTTGCGGTGCTCAGAGGAAGGCCGCTAGAGCGGGCAGTGGTTGCTATCGTTGCCCTCACTGGTGTGCGCCCAGGCGAAGCGCGAGGGTTGAGGTGGGAAGAGTGGGACCGCGTGAAGCAACACATCGCTATCAGGCGCGCGGTGTGGCACAGGGTAATCGGTTCCACAAAGACGGAACAGAGCGAGCGGTTTGTCGCCGTGACCGAAGAGTTGCGCGAAATTCTGGTGGACCTCTGGAAAACTCAGGGTTCGCCTCTTGGTGGTTACATTTTGGCGGGCAGGAAGGGCCAGCCAATCAATCTAGACAACATGGCAAAGCGTGTGATCGTTCCAGCCCTTGAGAAGTGCGCGGTCTGTGGCGAATCAAAAACAGATCATAAAGGCCATCCGTTTGAGCGCGACAAGTCTCTCCCCGAGTGGCACAGTTGGTATTCTCTGCGTCGGTTTGTGGGGACTGAAGTGCGGATGCACGCGGGCAGCGAAACGAGCGCCAAAGCCCTAGGCAACTCCAAAGCGGTTGCAGATAAGCATTACATCAAACCTCAGACAGTTCTTCCCGATGTGCGAAAAGCGGTCAATGACGCCCTTTCGGGCCTAATTCAGTGAGGAACAGTGTGCAACGAGTGTGCAACGGAAACGACTGTAGGATCTTCTATGTCACTGAAAAGAATGGCGGGGACGACGGGACTCGAACCCGCGGCCTCTGCCGTGACAGGGCAGCGTTCTAACCAACTGAACTACGTCCCCGCTGAGGGATTGAAACTCACGGATGGTGGGCAGTGCAGGGCTCGAACCTGCGACCTCCTGCTTGTAAGGCAGGCGCTCTAACCAACTGAGCTAACCGCCCTCGCCACCGAAAATATTGTAGCTTACTGCGTTAGCAGCCGTCCAGTATCCCTCTCTGATTCGGCATTTTCTTCATTGTGCCCAATTCCGTTCCCACCCAGCCGCGCAATGGCGTTCAAGACGGCTGCGCCGGATGGATCGACGTAGCGGCTGGAGATGGCGATCGAGCTGTGGCCAGCGACTTGTGCAAGGCTCCAGGGGTCCAAACCACCGCCCTCACCCAGGCGGGTGAGGAACGTGTGCCGGAAAGTGCAGAGCACGAACGGACGGATCTTCGATACCGAAGAGCATTCAGGTGTTGCTTCCTGGTGCTTGATGGCTCGATGTGGCCGCTCATTGTCGCCGCCCGCCAGACCCAGTCTTCTACGCGCCTCCCTGCGCGATCCCAGAGGGTCTCCAGTGTCCTCCTCACTCTTGGCGTCATGGGGATTACTCGCCGCGCGGCCGCAGTCTTGCCGTGATGAGGGCGAGGCTTCGGAACCAGTGGCAACCTTTTCGCCGTGAGTTCCAGTGCACCAGGCCTGCTGACTCTACTCAATGGTACGACTGGGGCTGTGATCACGACGAGCGATGCTGGCGGGACCCTAATGGACCCTGAAGGAATCACGCGAGGCCCCGATGGGAATATCTACGTCGCCGGAGGTGACGGTAAGGATGTCCTTAAGTTCAACGGAACCACGGGAGCTTTCATAAAGGAGTTTGTGGATGCGGGGAGTGGTGGCCTAACGAGCGCTCGCGGCGTCGCATTTGGTCCCGACGGCAATCTATACGTCACGAGTTTCGGGACCAACCAAGTCTTGGAGTACAACGGCATGATTGGAGCCTTCATCGCGTCGTTTGCGCTGGCAACCGGCGCATGCAGTGGCCTGAGCCTTCCGCGAGACTTGACCTTCGGTCCAAATGGCAATCTCTTCGTCACTAGCTTCGGGTCGGGAGACGTGTTCGAATTTAACGGCAGCACGGGGGCGTGCGTAAGCAACTTCATACCAGCAGGAACCGGCGGGCTTGGAGGTCCGACATTTATCCTTTTCGGCGAATCAACAGGCGGCGGGACAACGGTGCCAGAACCATCTTCGCTCGCTTTGGGAGCCTGCGGATTGGCGGTAGTGGGCGCGATGAGGAAAAGGCGCGAGCTGCAGTAACCATTCCTCAAGCGGACGGCCCGTCCCGAGGAAAGAGTGACTGAGTCCATCTCAGCTCCCGGAAAGCAGCAATCCAGCCCGTGATGACCTTGTGTTGAGCACGGCATTGAATTGCAGCACTGCATCGCCTGTTAAGGGGTTGTCATCGCATCACAGTCAAATGCGTACGCCGCAAGCAGGAGCCACACACTGACTTCACAATTCTTGTCAATGCCAAATTGGCGTTCTTCCAGGGATCGGTCGAGATAAGGGGCTGCCTGCGCCACGTTGAAGTTGCACGCATACGGCTCCTATTCAGACATCGTCACGGATTGCCTAATTGGCAGTGTGCAGTCACTTAGCTGGGCAGCGCGGTGCAAAAAGGCACAAGATGCCCCACCATTTGTTTCAATCAGTTAGCGACAGTCGGTTTTTGAGGTACGGGCAACTGTGCTCACTTTTGGGCCCGCCCTTGAACCAGCTGGAGTATGCACACATAGCCGAGCGGCGACACGGAGTGTCTGAAAAACAGGCAGTTTGCCCATCTGTGCTCACTCTAGCTGCATGCTGCTAACTTGTTGATTATTCGTGAAGGAAGTCTTGTAAGGCAGGCGCTCTAATCAACTGACCTAACCGCCCTTCTGCTCACACCAATTTATCCTACAGGAAGCGCGCACCGTCAACGCAACCCTCAAATTTCTGAAATCTTTCCTGTTTTCTTGCGATTTTTCCGTGCACCCAGTACACTCAGAACTCCGTTTAATACGAGGGACGCCTGCTGAGATGCTCCTGAATCGTGATTATGTCGGCCATATGGCCTCCGAAGTGATCAAAAAACTCGTCGAAGAAAACCTCGTCGAAATCAAGGAAAAGGACTTGGCCCCAGTGATCGCCCGCGCCCGGACGCGCATGATGGAAGAAATTACCGTCGAGGACCGCGTTAATGAAGAAGTGCGCACTATCCTCACCCAGTACCAGGATGACATGCGCCGCACGGGTGTCTCCTATCAGGAAATGTTTAAGAAGGTGAAGGGGCAGATTGCCCGTGATCGTAAGCTTATTTTGCGTTAGTCGTTCTACGGTAGAGAACGGCACGGGAGCCAGGACGAAAGATGAGATTGACCCGCGAAAAAATCGTGCGCATCTCCCACCAGCTTACCGATCTTCTGGTGCAGAGCAACGAAGTCGAGTTTATCGAGGACCGCGACACCATTCGCCAGCACATGGTGCAGACAATGACCAACGTCCTCCGCGAGGAGGAAAAAGTCGAAGTCGAGGTCCGCAAGCGCATCACTTCCCAGAAAAAGGAAATCCTCGAAGGAAGCGAAGAGTGGGACGTACTCTTCCGTAAGTATTATGGCGACGAGCTCCGCCGCATGGGCATCAGCGCCGGTTCTGAAGAACACCAGAAGGCAGGCCACCGCAACTCCTAGGCCGCTCCGCGACCTGCCGCGTTCTAACGCCGGCTCCTCCAGGGAAAGTAGGTTAGGGAGTGGCGATCGCTCGCCCCCTTGACACTCGGACGAGTCTCGGAAGAACGATGGCCAGTGCAGCCAGCAAAATCGTCGCAGACTCCGGAGTGGCCACGGTGGCCGGCGCAGCTGTTAGCACAAACTCAAATCCGGGACCGACAAGCGGCGGAGACCCTGACCTGGGATCCAGGAAAACCAAAATGTGCCGATTGTCGTGGTTCCCGTATCCTTTACCGGCAAGACCGTACTGAAACACGCCGGGCGAAACCTGTGTGGCTGTATAGGTTCCAGTGGCGGCAATTCCATCCGCGTAGGAATAGCAGGCCGTTCCAAGCAGTAGTACTAGTAATAGCAAAACTCTGGCGCGGGCTGGGACTTTCATGATTTCTCCTCACGCACGCAACCGGTGTGCGATGGAATTCGCACGCCGTAGCACTCAGCCATGGGAAGAGGAACTGGCACTTTCACGGATTTGCTGGAATTCCAGTAGAAAACGACGCTTTCCAAATCGCGCTCGGAAGCACTAGCAGAAGCCAATCGTGCAAACTACCAGCTAAGGTGGCAAAAAAAAGAGGCCGCCGAAGCGGCCCGCCACTACCGTTCTAAATTCATGCTTCGCACGCGTTGAAGGATCAAGGAGAACACGGCCGCCGCTTGAGCGTCGGGCGGTCATCGTCAGTGCTGGTCGGCGTGCTATTAGGATCCCCTTGCTTCCCGGCTTGCTCGGTCTTGGTGCGCAGTGTGGGCTTGTTCGGCCCGTTGTCCTGGACTTTGCGGGAGAACATGATGTTGCGCAGACGCCCTTTCACCTGATCAAATTCCGACGTCGTGATGATGTACTCGCTTCGGTCGGGAAGAATCCGTGCAATTTCCTTTTGCGCAGCCTCAATCCGCTCAGGGGTCGGCGGATGCGTGGAAAAGAACTTTGGAATCGTGCCCGGCCTCCGCTTTTCATCCGCCTGAATGCGTTCAAAGAACGTAATGTACGCGTTCGGGTCGTACCCAGCTTTGTACATATACTGGATTCCCAGGAAGTCTGCCTCGCGCTCGCTATCTCGCGAAAACTTTAAATACGACAACGGAATTGCCAGTTGCAGCGCCTGATATATACCATACCCGGCCCATCCGCCCGGTCCCAGCAGGACCAGCGGAATTGTGGCCAACTGCATGATTTCGCCCTTGGTGGCCTGCTTCGTGCCGTGACGCGCCGTTACGTGCGAAATCTCGTGCGCCATCACGCCTGCAAGTTCGGCCTCTTCCTGCGCGCGCAGGATCAGCCCGCTATTTACATAGAAAAATCCCCCGGGGAGAGCGAAAGCGTTCACTTCATCCGAGTCAATCACTTTAATCGTAAAGGGCACTTGCGCATCGGAATTGCGCACCAGGTTTTGCCCAACGCGATTCACGTATTCAACCACAACGGGATCATCCACCAGCTTCGAAGAGCGCTCCACTTCCTGGGCCAGTCCCTTGCCTAAAGCAATTTCATGTTCCAATGAATAGAAATTGACGCCCTTTCCAACGTTGCGGTTTCCAATCGCGTCCACATCTTCCTTGGAGTTCTTCGGATGCACCGTCTGTTGCTGCTGCACGGGCTGGCCGGTTCCGGGTTGTTTTGCCGTCGAAGAAGGTGTGGTCGCGGGATCAGGGGGCGGCTGCGGAGGCGGCTGTTGCGTACTGGGAATACCACTGGGTTTCGGCGGAGTGTTAGGGTCCTGGGTCTGCCCTTGCTGCCCGGTCTGGCCAGTCGAATTCGTCGAACCTGTTGTATTTGGGGATGCTGTAGAACCTTGCTGACCCTGTTGTTGCGGAGCCGGGGCTTGGGCTTGCCCACTCTGCGCGGAGACGCCCGCGGGCCAGATCAGAAGGCACTCCGCGAGCACAAGCGTCAAAACTGTCTTCGCGAGTCTCTGCATGGGTTCAACCTCCACCGATCCACTG
>Ga0306925_10006469_pt1 | contig 10895 bp, 9 predicted proteins | sample flu12Cox44000176_FD_203755 | JGI IMG/M metagenome (GOLD analysis project Ga0306925, IMG submission 203755) | Lab enrichment of tropical soil microbial communities from Luquillo Experimental Forest, Puerto Rico - flux8day.12C.oxic.44.000.176 (v2)... | ecosystem: Environmental > Terrestrial > Soil... | reverse complement strand
GATTGCAGCACCTCGGGGCCGCGGCCGAGTGCGGGGCGGTAATTTGTCCGCGGGAGATCCAACATCCCCCACGACCTGCCGACGCTGCAACACTGATGATCGGCTATCTGCCGGGACCTCGATTGAAATCTCGTGCACCGACAGTGATTTCCGAATGCCGCGCCTTCGTCCCGCTTTACTGTTTGAGGCATTGGCAGTAAACTGATATGGCTCCGTGGCCCTCGCTTCGTGGAGAAAGAAAGACAATGCCCGGGTCCCGTTGCCATTGTCTATGGTGCTGTATAACTCTTGCCGGTGCGCTGTCGCTGAGTATCTGTTCTGGGGCATTGGCCAAGGAATCTTCCGCTTTTGTTAAGGATGCCGAACAGTATATCGCAGCGGGAAATCCTCAGGCTGCTGCGATCGAGCTCAAAAACGCCGTTCGTCAATCGCCGCAGGACCCGGCGATCCGCGCGCGGCTCGCTCAGGTGTATCTCCAGCTCGGCGATGCCGCCGCGGCGGAGAACGAGGCGCGAGCCGCACGGGAGCGCGGTGGCGACGAAGCGGACTACTTGCCGATTCTTGCCGATGCGCTGCTTCGCCAATATAAATTTGCCGACGTCCTCGATTTGATCCATCCGGCCGATCGTGACGCCGCTCTCGAAAGCAAGGTAAGGACTGCGCTCGGTACGGCGGCGATCGGCCTGCGCGATCGGGATAAAGCCGAGGCGATGCTCCGCGACGCGGTCCGCCTTGATCCGAGCGCGGTTAAGCCGAAGATCCAGCTCGCCCAGCTCCTCAACCCGAAGAACCCCAAAGAGGCTGACAAGCTGATCGATGAGGTGATCTCGGCTGAACCACGCTCTGCCGAGGCTTTGCAGGTCAAAGGAGAGATGCTGCGGGCGCGAGGCGACCTGGACGGGGCCCTGCGCCTTTTCGACCAAGCTCTGCAAATCGATCCCCGGGATCTGCTTGCACTGTTGGGGCAGGCCGACATCGACATAACTCGCGGTGAATTCAAAGCCGCGGACGAGGTTCTCGACCCGATCCTGCAGGCGACCCCCGACAACTTTATGGCCAATTACCTGCGCGCCTCGGAACTGATCAAGCGGCAGCAATATGCCGCAGCAGACGAAACTCTTGGCCGGTTCAGCACGAAATTCCCGTTGTTTCCAGCCGGATACTATCTCCAGGGAACGGCGAAGTTCGCGCTCGGCCAATTCGCGCAGGCAGAAGAAGCGCTGCACGGTTATCTGAATTATGTTTTCGACGATCGGAGCGCGGTATGGCTCATCGCGCTCGCCGCGCTCAAGCAACATGCCGCGCCTCGGGCGATCGAATACCTCAAACGCCTACTCGATAAAGTGGCGCCAGACGCCGTGACGCTGACCTTGCTCGGTAATGCTTATATGGCCGCCAGCAAACCAGCGCTCGCGCTGCAGCAGTTCGAAGCAGCTGCGGGCCTCGATCCGGAAAACCCCAAAATCAAAACGAGCATCGCGGTCTCGAAAATCGACACGGGCCAAACCCACCAGGGTCTCGCAGAGCTGGAGCAGCTGTTTGCCGGCGAGGCAGACGCATCGGTGACCGGACCAACTCTTGTTTTGAGCGAACTGCGCGCCGGGCGGGTCGATAAGGCGGCCGAAGTTGCCGCGTCCCTGGTGGAGCGGGATGCCGGCAACCCGCTCTATTTGACATTGCAGGGGGAGGTCCGTGCTGCGCAAGGCGACTATGCCGGGGCGGAAGCAGCGTTCCGCGCCGCGAAGACGCGCGAGGCGGCCTTTACCCCGGCGACGCGCGACTTGGCTCGGCTTTACCTCGCAACCGGGCGGGCCGAGGACGCCAGGAAGATCTACGCCGGGCTTCTGTCGAGAAAGCCAAACGACGCTTCGAACTCTCCGTCAATAAAGGCAAACGACGTTACCTCCCTTCTCGGACTGGCAGACGTCGCGATCACGGAAAAGAAATGGGCCGAAGCCATCGACTCCCTCAACCGTGCGCGAACCATCGCCAGAAATGATCCGGCACCCGGACTAAAACTGGTCGAGCTTTATGAATTGCGAGCGGACTGGGACAGCGCCAGGGCGGTCACCGTCGAGCTCGGCGAGCAATTCCCAAAAGATGCAAATGTCGCAGAGGCACAAGGCCGAACGCGGCTCGAGGCAGGGGACCGAAAGGGTGCGATAGCGAGCTACAAGCTCGCCCACGAACTCGCGCCGAACTCGGGCCCAATCCTCTCCCGCTATGTCGGCTTGCTGCGCCAAGCGGGGTTTTTTCGCGACGCACGGGATGTGCTGCAAGACGCTGTCTCGCAAAATCCGCGAGATGCGACCATCAAGACCGATCTGATCCGGGTTGAAGCCGAGCTCGATGGTTTGGACACGGCCCTCTACTTGGCGGGTGGTTTCGCGAAAGCGGATCCGGACAACCCGCTCTTCGACCTGATACAGGTCGAACTGTATGAAAAGGCGGGGCGAACCGGAGACGCGGCTGCCCTGTTGGAAAAGGCGGTCGCGGCACGACCGGCGGACGACGCTCTCCGGGTCGGGCTTTCCCGGCTGTATACGCGAATAGGCAGTCTCGCCAAGGCCGAGGACATGTTGGCCGCTCGGTTGACGATCGACCCGAAGAACGCTGCCGCGGGCGCCGCCTTGGCGTCACTATACGTGATAACGGCGCGGCCGGACGACGCCAAAAAGCTCTATCTCGAGGTTCTTTCCCAGACGCCGCAGGACGTCGCCGCCCTTGTGGGTCTGGCGGATCTCGCTGTCGCCGAGAAAAGATGGGCGGAGGCGAAGGATTACCTCAACCGGGCGCGGGCCGCCGCACCAAATGATCCTGCACCCGGGCTCCGGCTCGTGAATATGTACGGGGTGCACCAGGATTGGGATGACGCAATCGCGACAGCGACCGAGCTGGCCAACAAATTTCCGACAAACATAGACGTAATTGACAAGCTCGGCCGGGTTCAAATTGAAGCCGGATATGCTGACGGCGCGCTCTCCACCTACGAACGCGCGCATATGATAGCACCAAATTCGCCGTCGATCTTGTCGAGTTACCTCGGCTTGCTCAATTCTGCGAAGAAGTTTCCGAAGGCACGGTTGGTACTGCAAGCCGCCCTACGTCTGGAGCCTCAAAACGCTTCCCTCAAAGGCGATCTGGTCCGCGTCGAAGCCGAGATCGGTGGTTTGGAAGCGGGCCTCGCAGCTGCGCATAATTTTGCCAAGAACGATCCCGGCACGAGCCTCTACGACAGGGTGTCGGCCGAACTGTACGAGAAGGCCGGACGCCGCAAGGAGGCGATCGGCTTGCTCGAAGGGGCGATCGCGGCGCGGCCCTTCGATACCGATCTGACGGTTGCCCTTTCCCGTCTGTACCGTCGAACGGGTGCACCAGATAAGGCAGAGGCAGTGTTGAAAATCCGGCTCGAGGCCGCCCCCAAGGACTTTGCCGCCGGTTCGGCTTTGGCGTTTTTACATGTCGAGCAAAAGCGGTACGATACCGCTCTCGCCGAATATTCGCACCTCCTCGACGAGCGGCCGTCCGACCCGTCGGTGCTGAACAATCTCGCTTGGCTGTATCAGCGTCAGGGGGAGATCGCGAAGGCTCGCCAATTGGCGGAGCGAGCGTTTGCTATTTCGCCCCGTGACGCGAGCGTGGATGATACCCTCGGGTGGATCTTGTTGGGCCAGGGCGAGGCCACCGAGGCGTTTGCCTATATCAACGCCGCCAATCTCTCGGCGCCAAGCGATCCTGTCATCCGGTATCACCTCGCGGTTGCGCTTCATCGCGTCGGCCGGACGGCGGACGCTCAGGCGCTGCTCGAAGCCCTGCTCCGGTCCGGCGTCTCCTTTGCGGATAGGCCCGCGGCGGAGAAGCTGCTGCACGAGTTGAAGCCCGGCTGAGCGCGGGTTTCGTCCTGGTGTCGGATTTCTTTACATTGACGGGATCATTTAGCGAGCTGTTTTTTTCGACAAGTTTTGTCGGAATTAACCAAGCTTTCGGGTTGTGCCGTCCGAAAACTGTATCTATTGTGTCGGTCCACGGCCGACGGAGCTGCGCGGTGAGATCGAGAGGCTTGCACGTTGGCGTATTTGCTCCGAGGCGGGGGAGCGGCTCGGGATGACGTCGGTGTGGGTCATGTTGAAGCATGCATCGCCCTCCGGTCTTGTCACCGCAGCGGTATTCGGCGCCCTCGCATTTGCGGGTTCACCCGCTCGGGCGACGATAACCGAACAGATCGACACCCCCCCAGCGTTCAGCGGGTTTACCGGGCCTTACGCCACGGTAGCCATCACCGCGAACAACCCCAATAGTGCGACGATCGTGTTCACTTCGTTGACCACTAACGGGATAACATTCTTGATGGGCGACGGCGGCACCGCCGATCTCAACGTCAACGGTGCCTATAATCCGATTACGGCTGCTGACGTGACCGAGACCGGTCTTCCCGGGTTTACACCGACATTCAGCGCCAACTCCCCCGGAAACGTCGACGGTTTTGGTAACTTCAGCCTCAGCCTCAACAACAGTGACGGGTATGGCAGCTCTGCGAATTCGGTGACGATCAACATCACCAACACAACAGGGTTGTGGACCTCCGACGCGGCCGTCCTTGTCAACAATGCTGGTGGTTTCAACGCGGCGATCCACGCGTTCGCGTGCACCGCAACCTGCACGGTTGGCGCGGGGGCTTTGACCACCGGGTTTGCCGCGCACCGGGCACCCGAACCGACCAGCCTCGCCTTGCTCGCGACAGGGTTGACGGGGATCGGTATCTTCGCGCGGCGTCGCCGGCGCGGCTGAGAAATTCGGATAGGGCGGTTTATCGAGAGCCCCGGCCAGGACGCCGGGGCTTGTTATATAGGGCCGATGCCAACGCATAGCTCGCGCCAGCCGAGTGGACGGACCATCGACCCAGCCTTCAGCACCCTCCTCGCCGAAATCCGCGCCTGCACCCTGTGCGCGCCGCAGCTGCCGCTCGGCCCGCGTCCGATCGTGCGCGGCCGGCCCTCGGCGCGGCTTTTGATCATCAGCCAGGCGCCCGGTAGGCGGGTGCACGACACCCGGCTGTCGTTCAACGACCGCAGCGGTGATCGGTTGCGCGCGTGGCTCGCGCTCGATCGCGAGACCTTCTACGACGAGGCGCAGGTGGCGATCCTCGGAATGGCCTTCTGCTATCCCGGCCGCGACGGCAAGGGCGGCGACCTGCCGCCGCGTCCCGAATGCGCGCCACGCTGGCACGCGCGGTTGCGGGCTTTTTTCCGGGCGGTCGAACTGACCCTGTTGGTCGGCAGCTACGCGATCGACTATTACCTGCCGAGTTTCCGCCGACGACCGACGACCGAGGTGCTCTTGCGTTGGCGCGACTTCCTCCCCGAATTCTTTGTCCTGCCGCATCCGAGCTGGCGCTCTACAGGCTGGTTGCGCAACAACCCGTGGTTCGAAGCGGAGGCCGTGCCCGAGCTGCGCGCGCGAGCAGCCCGGGTGCTGTCGGCGACCTGATCGTCCGCCGTTCGCGCGTCAGCCCTCCTCCTCGATGCGCGCCATGTCCTCGTCGCTGAAGCCGAAATGGTGACCGATCTCGTGGATCAGCACGTGGCGGACGACGTGGCCGAGATCCTCGCCGGTTTCGCACCAATAATCGAGGATCGGCCGGCGGTAGAGAAAGACCATGTCGAGGTCGGGCCGCGGATCGCCGATGCTCTTGTGCGGTAGCGCAACGCCTTGGTAGAGCCCGAGGATGTCGAACGGGCTCTCGAGGCCCATCGTCTCCTCGGTCTCTTCGTCGGGAAACTCCTCGACCCGGATGACGACCGGCCCGAGATGCCTGGCGAGCCGGCCCGGGATGGTGCCGAGCGCGCGCCGTGCCAGCTCCTCGATGTCGGCGAGCGATGGCGGCAGACGTTCCGTCATGGTATTAATCCCGCCAAACATGGAGGTTGCGATGGTCGAGAGGCTGGTCGGGGCCGCGCGGCAAGCAGCATTGCATGAGATCCACGGCTGGGTCGAGGTCGAGGACCGCGATGCGATCCGCAAGAGCTATCATTTCGGCAACTTTTCCGAGGCTTGGGGCTTTATGTCGCGCATGGCGCTGCTCGCCGAAAAAATGGACCATCACCCGGAACTCTTCAACGTCTACAACCGGGTGGAGGTGATCCTCTCGACGCACGATGCGGGGGGGCTCAGCGAGCGCGACATTCGCCTCGCGCATGCGATCGACGAGATCGCGCCCGAGCGCGACCGGCGGCCGCCGCTGCCGTGATCAAATGAGCGCGGCCGGCCGTTCGCACCTCGATCAGCGCAACGGCATTGTCAGGACAAGAGTCACGAACTCAGCCCCCGGGTCGTGCTTTCCTATGCCGGCGTTTGATATGTGATAAAAGCCGACCCCGAGTCGGCTTAGATTCTCGAAGCGATAGGCGAATTCCGCACCGGAGCGAAATTCGCAATTCGCCCCGAGATCGATGCCGGTGCCGTGTTGGAAGTACCCGACCGCGGTACTCGGCGTCATGATCAGTCTTTCGGTAAAATTGATGTCAAAACCGAAGCCGCCATAGCCGTAGAACGCACCTTTCCCGGTACCGAAGGCGCCGACGAACGGCGCCAGGATCCACAGCACATCGCCAAACCGGTATTCGGCGAGCGCCAAGCCGGTCGCTCCGCTTCCCGGCCGCACATTGTCGGGCAACACATCGAAGGCACCACCGCCGATGGCGATGCGCGGCGGATCGGTCGGTGAGCCGAAGACGACTTGCGCGACTGCGGGATGTGCTGCCGCGACACCCAGCGCGACCAGGATGCCGGGTGCTGCCCAGCTTGCAGGTTGCCTTGTGCTCACGATGCTCCCCCGGCCCGATGATGGCCGAGGAACATCCTAAAAGGCGTGCCACCCGGCGCAAGCAAAACCCTTGGGGCGAGCCTCAAACCTGCTTCATTCGCTCCGTCGCCAACACCAGCTGCTCGCGAATCCCCGGCTCCATCGCCGAGTGGCCGGCATTGGGCACGATCACGTATTCCGCTTCCGGCCAGGCGCGCGCCAGCTGGTCGGCACTGCGAATCGGGCAGACCATGTCATAACGTCCCTGCACGATGATCCCGCGAATGTGCCGGATCTGCGGGGCCCGGACGATCAGGTCGCGCTCGCCGGTGAACAAATAGCGGCTGAAGAACTGCGCTTCGATGCGCGCCAGACCCAGGGCGAGCCTGTCTTCGCCAAAGGCCGCCACGGTTTCCGGGTTCGGCAGCAATGTCGAGCACGCCCCCTCATAGACGCTCCAGGCGCGCGCCGCCGGCATGTGGATGCGCGGGTCGGGGTCGAGCAGGCGGCGCCGGTAGGCGGCGAGCAGGTCGTCTCGCTCGGGCTCGGGAAGAAACTCCGAGAAGGTGCGCCAAGCCTCGGGAAAGACCCTGCGCACGCCGTAGAGGAACCAATCGATCTCCTCGGGCCGGCAGAGAAAAATGCCGCGCAGGATGAGCCCGGCACAACGCCCGGGGTGGGTCGCGGCATAGTCGAGCGCCAAGGTCGAGCCCCAGGAACCGCCAAAAACCAGCCACCTCTCGATACCGAGCGAGGTGCGCAAGCGCTCGATATCGGCCACGAGATGTCCGGGACTGTTGTCTTCGACCTCGCCGAGGGGGGACGACCGGCCGGCGCCGCGCTGATCAAAGATGACGATCCGCCAATGGCCGGGATCGAAAAACCGGCGATGAACCGCGGTGGCGCCGGCGCCGGGGCCGCCATGGAGAAACAGCACAGCCGCCCCGCGCGGGTTGCCCGACTCTTCCCAATACATCGTGTGGCGCGGATCCAGCCGCAGGGTTCCCACGCGGTAAGGTTCGATCGGCGGATAGAGGTCGCGGCGGTTCGTCATCGCGAGGCCGTGCGCGAGATCGTCAGCCGACCCCGAGGACGGCTCACTCCTCGCCGCCGAAGCGCGCCGACCAGTCGGCAATCTCGGCGTCCTCGATCCGACGGAACAGCAATGGCAGGTGCATGACGGGCTTGCCCCGCGGCAATTCGTCGAGCGACGCTGCGGCAGTCGTTGCCGGCCAGCGGAGCGGCCGGTCCGAGACCCCGAGCGCTCGCAGGATCGACGCCGCCGCGTCTGGCACAAACGGAGAGGAGATCCGGGCGGCGATGCCGGCAAGGTTGAGCGCAGTGCGCAGACTGCAGGCGGCGGCCGGCGGGTCGGCGCTGACCGCCGACCAGGGTGCGGCACGTTGCAGATACTGGTTCCCAGCCGCCCAGATGGCGCGGGTTTCGGCCGCCGCGCGGCGAAATTCCATGGCTTCGTGGTGCTCGGTCAGCGCCCGCAGCCGGGTATCCAACTCGTCGTACAGAGCCTCTTCGAGCTGTCCCGGGGTCCCGCCATCGGGCACGATGCCGGCGAACCGCGCCTCGCCGAAGCGCAGCACGCGATTGACGAAATTGCCCACCACATTGACCAGATCGGCGTTCGCCCCATTCTGAAAATCGCTCCAGGTGAAGGCGCTGTCGGCGCTCTCCGGCGCGTTGGCCATCAACCGCCAGCGCCAGTAATCGGCAGGCAGCAGATCGAGCGCCTGATCCATAAAGACGCCGCGGCGCTCGGAGGTCGAAAACTTCCCGCCGTACCAGGTAACCCAATTCAGCGCCTTCAGGCGGTCGACGAGCTTCCACGGCTCGCCGCTACCGAACAGGGTCACGGGAAAGCTCACGGTATGGAAGGCGACATTGTCCTTGCCCATGAACTGAACATAGGTGACATCGTCGGCACCTTCGGGCGGCACCCACCAGCGTCGCCATTCGCCGCTTGTCGCCTCGGCCCACTCGGCGGTCGCCGCGATGTACTCGATCGGCGCGTCGAACCAGACGTAGAACACTTTTTTGTCGAATCCCGGACGCGGCCGCCCATTCTTTGTTACCGGCACCCCCCAATCGAGGTCACGCGTGATGGCTCGTGGCTGCAATCCCTCGTCCAGCCATTTATAGGCTATCGAGCGGGCCAGAGGCGGCCATTCCTGTGCTGCATCGACCCAGGCGCGGATGCGCTCGGCCATGCGGTCCTGCAGCAGGAAGAGATGGGTCGTATCGCGGACTTCGAGACGCTTCGACCCGGAGATCTTCGACCGCGGACGGATCAGGTCGATCGGGTCGAGCAGCGCGCCGCAACTATCGCACTGATCCCCGCGCGCACTCTCGTACCCGCAGCGCGGACAGGTTCCCTCGACATAGCGGTCGGGTAGAAAGCGCCGGTCGGCCATCGAATAGACCTGTTTAGTGGTCCGCTCCTCGATCAGGCCGGCTTCCTCCAGCCGCTCGGCGAGATGCTGGGTCAGCTCTCGGTTTTGTCGGCTCGACGAGCGGCCGAACCAGTCGAACGACAGGCCGAAGCGAGCGCAAACATCGCGCTGCAGGGCATGCTGCTGATCGCAATAGCTGCGCACATCGACCCCCGCCTCGAGGGCGCCGAGCTCGGCCGGGGTGCCGTGCTCGTCGGTGGCGCAGATGAACAGCACCTCGTGCCCTTGCATTCGCCGAAACCGTGCATGCACGTCCGCCGGTAGCATCGAGCCCGCGAGGTTGCCGAGATGCTTGATACCGTTGATATAGGGCAGGGCGGATGTAATCAGGTAACGGCCCATCACTCTCTCTGCATCGAGGGATGAGAGCACCAGGACTGGCGTCCGGTGAGCTCGGCAACAAGAAAAGTCATATGGGCGCGGAAATCGATCACACCAACGTGGTCAACGGCGGAGCTTGCCGGGCTCTCTGCCGGCCAGTTGTCGGGCGGGTCAATATGGCGGGGCGAACCGACGATAGGCTTTTGCCCCACGAGGAGTTGCGCCAGCGACCGCCGTCACCTCAAGAAGGACACCTGCTCCCGGTTGCCATCGCCGGCGACATCGATTTCTTTGGCGAGCTTGTTCGCCATCGCATCCGCAAAGGAATTGAAATCCTGGACGACGATCAGAAAGGCGTTGGCTCCGCCGATCACGTTCTGACGATAATAGAGCGGCAAACCGCCGGGCGGTTGGGTGTGGGCGGAATAGCCGAGATTCGGGCGGTCGTTGATGATCGCCAATCCGTTGATCATGACCCCGCTCGCGACCGCCTGATCGCGCGCCTCGGTGACGGCGCGGCCGGAATTGTTGGTGCCATCACCTGAGATATCGATTATGCGCCGCTTGGCCTGCCACTTGGCGGTGGCAAAATGGGTCATCGCGAAATCGATTGCGGCGCTGATCGAGGTCCGCCCCATAAACGAGCGCGGCGCGGCGAGGATCGCAGCAGCGACCGCGCCGGCATCTTCCTCGTCGCGAATTTCGGTCCAATCGACGACGACCTGCTGATCCTCCTCGCCCGACCATTCGATAAAGCACACTGCCACGGCCCCGTTGGTCCTGCCGTGGATCGCGGTCAAGACGCGCGGATCGTTCAGCGCCGCCGCATAGCCCTTACGCTGCAGCTCGAACTCTGCGTCATCGATGCTGCGCGACACATCGGCGGCGAGGATGACCTCGAGGTCCCCTTCGGCGGCGCGCAACCCGTGGCCACAGGAGAGGAAGACCAGAAACGGTATGGCTGCTACAAGAGCGGGTCTCATCGGGCTTCCCTCCTATTCGACGCCCCTCAGGATAGGATGTGAGCCGGCACCGCGAAAGGGCTTCGCCGGGTTGTGCTATCCTGCGCGGGGACCGGTCGGGCGCTCGTCGCGTTTGTGCCGTAATTCGGTTCGCGCTGCAAACTCTTGGCCGGATCGACCCAGCGGTTCCAGCCATGCCCCGGACCCGCCACATTCTGCGTGCTTCAAGCTCGGCCCTTGTGATCTGAACCTTGAGAGAGACCAATCGTGACCGACCCCACCCCATCCCTCTCGGTCGTCACCCTGTTTCTCAACGCGGACCCCGTCGTCAAAAGTGTGCTGCTG
>Ga0306925_10006465_pt1 | contig 10898 bp, 9 predicted proteins | sample flu12Cox44000176_FD_203755 | JGI IMG/M metagenome (GOLD analysis project Ga0306925, IMG submission 203755) | Lab enrichment of tropical soil microbial communities from Luquillo Experimental Forest, Puerto Rico - flux8day.12C.oxic.44.000.176 (v2)... | ecosystem: Environmental > Terrestrial > Soil... | reverse complement strand
CCCCGCGTGGCTGCTGGTCGGCCCGGCGGTGCTGTTCCTGCTACTGCTGTTCGTCTACCCGTTCCTTTACGGCTTCGCACTTTCGTTCCAGCCGGCCGAAGACGATTGGCTCGCCAACTATCAGAAGTTCTTCACCGACTCGCACGCCTGGCGCACCATCATCACCACCTTCGGCCTGGCGCTGCCGGTGACCGTCATCAACGTCGGCTTCGCGCTGCCGATCGCGTTCCGCCTGCGGCGGCGCACCGCGTACCAGCGCTGGATCACGACCCTGCTCGTGGTGCCGATCACGCTCGGCACCGTGCTGATCGCCGACGGCATGCTCACCTATTTCGGCCCGCGCGGCTGGCTGGCGCAGACGCTGCAGTTCTTGCATCTCTACGATGGGTCGATCCGGCTCACCCATAATTATTGGGGCGTGCTGATCTCGCTCGTCATCTCGGGCTTCCCGTTCGCCTTCCTGCTGCTGCTCTCCTACGTCACCGGCATCGATCCGGTGCTGGCGCGCGCGGCCGCGACGCTGGGCGCCAACCGCTTCAATCAGTTCCGCCACATCTACCTGCCGCTGCTGGCGCCGGGTCTCGCCATCACCTTCTGCCTCGCCTTCGTGCAGGCATTCTCGGTGTTTCCTTCGGCGGTGCTCGTGGGCGCGCCGTCCGGCTCGACCCGGGTGATCTCGATCGCCGCCTACGAAGCCGCGTTCGAGAACTACGACTACGCCATGGCCTCGACTGTCGCGATGATTATGGGCTTTTCCCAGCTGATCGTAGTCGCCGCCGTGCTCGCGCTGCGCCGCGCCTTCTATCGCGGGCCGGTATCGGGAGGAAAAGGATGAGCCCCGCCATGCAGCGCTGGGCCGAACGCGCGTGGGGCGGCCTGCTCATCGGCCTGATGACGCTGTTCATTGTCAATGTCGCCCTGATGGTCGCGGCGGTCGCGACCAATTCGTTCGCGCGGCGTTGGCTCGGCACCTGGCTACCCGACGGCTTCACCGTCGGCTGGTATGCGGCGGCCTGGAAGGAGTTTCAGCTCGGTGACGTGCTGTGGGTCACGGTCGAGGTGGTGCTCGCGGTCGTCGTGCTGTCGGTCCTGATCGGCGTGCCGGCGGCCTACGCGCTGGCGCGGCGGGAGTTTGCCGGCAAGCGGCTAGTGCTGCTGCTGTTCCTGCTGCCGCTGATCATTCCGCCGTTCACTTACGGCATTCCGTTCGCGACCGTGATGTACCGCGTCGGCCTCGCCGGCACTTTGCCGGGCGTGATCCTCGCCAACCTCATCCCGGCCCTGCCGTTTGTCATTCTCGTGATGACGCCGTTCATCGAGCAGATCGACCCCAACCTCGAATCCGCCGCCCGCGTGTTCGGCGCCGGCACCGCGCGCATGTTCATCTACGTGCTGGCGCCGCTTCTGATGCCCGGCATCCTCGCCGCCGCGCTGTTGGTGCTGGTGCGGACGATCGCGCTGTTCGAGCTGACCTTCCTCACCGCCGGACCCGACTCACAGACGCTGGTGGTCGCGCTCTACTACGCGGTATTCGCCGCCGGCGTGCGCGCACCGCAGTCGGTCGACGCCATGGCGATCGTCTACATGGTTGTGACGCTGGTCTGGCTTTTGCTAGCGTTGCGCTTCGTCAATCCGACCCAGCTGGTGAGCCGCGTGCGCGAGCAGCCGGCGCATTAGTTCCTGTAGCCCGCAGGAGCCCCGCGATGGCGGGCGAAATGCGAGGCGGCTGTTCCCGGATATCGCCCCCGGAAGTGCCCGGGGGCTCATCCGGGCTACGAAAGAGGTCCCCAATGTCTACCCACATGATCCCGCGCGAGCGGTGCGAGTTTTCCGCCATCGTCGACCGGCCGCCGCTCAAACTGCCGGGCGGCGCGCGGCTCGTGCTGTGGAGCATCGTCAATTACGAAGTGTGGGACATCGCGCGGCCGATGGCGCGCCAAGTGATTCCGGCGCCGACCGGACAGGCGCTGATGCCCGACGTGCCCAACTGGAGCTGGCACGAATACGGCATGCGGGTCGGCGCGTGGCGCTTCTTCGATCTGTTTGCGCGACTGAAGATCCGACCGACGCTCGCCACCAACGCGCGCGTGTGCGAGGACTATCCGCGCGTCGCCGAACAGGCCAAGCGCGACAGCTGGGAGTTCATGGCCCACGCCTACGACCAGATGCCGATCCACAAGCACGACGACCAGGCCGGCATGATCAACAAATCGATGGACATCCTCGAGCGCTTTACCGGCAAGCGCCCGATCGGCTGGCTCGGGCCGGGGCTGACGCAGACACTCGACACGCCGGAGCTGTTGGTCGCGGCCGGCGTCAAATACATCGGCGACTGGGTGTACGACGACGAACCGACCGTGATCCGGACGGCCAACGGCTCGCTCGTTACCCTGCCCTACACGGTCGAGCTCAACGACATCCCGATGATGATCGTTCAACACCACGAGAGCGATTATCTGCTCAAGCGCGCGATCGATCAGTTCGACCGGCTCTACGCCGAGGGCAAGGAGCGCGCCAAGATCATGGCGCTCGCGATCCACCCCTACATCAGCGGGCAGCCGCACCGGATCAAATATCTCGAAGCGATCTACGACTACGTCAACCGCCACGAGGGCGTGCTGCACTGGAACGGCGCGGAGATCCTCGAATGGTACAACGCGGCGCGCGCCCGCAAGGCCGCGGCATGAACGCGCCCGACGGCCGGATGCTGCCGACGGACCGGCTCGTCTATTCGGCGATTGCCGGGCGGCCGCCGCTCAAACTGCCGGGCGGCGCCCGCATGGTCGTCTGGGTGATCGTCAACGTCGAGGAATGGGACGCGACGGCGCCGATGCCGCGCACGGTGCTCACGCCGCCGGCGGGCGGCTCGCCCTCGCCCGATGTGCCCAACTGGGCTTGGCACGAATACGGCAACCGCGTCGGGTTCTGGCGCATGCTCGAGGTATTCGACGGGTTCGCGATACCCGGCGCGCTCGCCATCAACGGCTCGGCGATCGCCGCCTACCGGCCGATCGTCGAGGCGGCGATCAACCGCAAGTGGGAGTTCATCGGCCACGGCTTCACCCAGCGCAACATGCAGAAGGTGCCGGACGAGCGCGCCGACATCCGCAAGACCGCGGCCGTAATCGCCGAGGCGACCGGGACGCGGCCGCGCGGCTGGCTCGGACCGGGCCTCACCGAAACCTGGGAAACGCCGGATTTGCTGGTGGAAGAGGGCTACGACTACGTGTGCGACTGGGTGCTCGACGACCAGCCGGTCTGGCTCAAGACGCGCACGCGTTCGATCGTCAACGTGCCGTACACGCAGGAATGCAACGACGTCGCCATGATGCTGATCCAGCATCACAAGGCCTCGGAATACCGCGACCGCGCCCTCGACCAATTCGAGCAAATATACGCGGACGCCAGGGACTCGGCGCGCGTGATGGCGCTGGTGCTGCACCCCTACATCATGGGCGCGCCGCACCGGCTCAAGTATTTCCGCGCGGCCGTCGAGACGATCCGCCGCAAGCCCGACGTGCTGTTCTGGACCGGTGGGCAGATAGTCGATTGGTTTTTGGAAATTGGCCCCAAATCGTAGGGTGGGCTAAGCGAGCCAATGGGCGCGCGTGCCCACCAACGATGATTATTTGTTGATAAATGGTGCGCACGCGGCCTGCGGCCGCTTAGCCCACCCTACGGATTACGGCTCACCGCGGCCGTACCGACCGGTCGAGCAGCTCGAGGTTGGCGAGGATGTACGGGTTGTTCGGGTCTTTGGCGATAGCCGCGTCGAGCTTGACCCGGGCGCGCGCGTAGTCGCCGCGCATGATGTAGGAGTAGCCCTGGTTGTTGAGAATCTCCGGCGCCGGGCCGACGATCTCGATCGCGCGGGCGTAGGCGCGGTCGGCAAGCTCGAAGCGGCGCAGACGGTCGTAAGACGCGGCAAGCCCCATCCAGGCTTCGGCTGCCTTGCGCGCATCTGGAATGCCCTTCTCGACGGCGCGGCGGAAGTGTTTCTCGGCAAGGCCGAAGTCGCCCTCGCGGAAATAGCGCTTGCCGAGGTTGAGATCGCTCTCGATGTCACCGCGAATGGCCGGGGTCACGCCCGGCGCGGGGCTGACCGGTGGATCGACCGTGCCGGTTATCTCAGGGGGCGGCGCTTCGACAGCGGGGACCGCCTCCACCAGCGGCTCGGGCGCCTTATTCCACCACGCGGGCGCTTTCCAGGATTCGCAGCCGGCGAGCCACGGCGCGCACAGCACTGCCACGGCACATACGCGCGCTACTCGGACCACCATCGGCTACTCCCGGCGACAAATCAACTCTCCCGGGCGAGCGTGCGAGCTGCCCCGACCGCTGGCCGCGGGAGCCGGAGAAATCACGGTAGGCGATGGTGGTTAATTTTTTGTCGCCGGGAAGAAAACTAATAAGCGCCCATTTTGAAGCGCACGTAGACCGGCAGCATGATGACGAGCAGGATCACCGGAAAGATGCAGATCATCAGCGGCACCGAGAGCCGGGCCGGCAAGCTGTAGGCCTTCTCCTCGGCGCGCGACATGCGTTTGTGGCGCATGTCGTCGCTGTAGACGCGCAGCGCGTCGGTCAGGCTCGAGCCCAACTCCTCGGACTGCTGCAGCAAGGTCGCGAAAGAGCGCCCCTCCTCGAGGCCAAGCCGGTCGCCGAAGTGCTCGAGCGCCTCGCTGAGCGTCCGGCCGGCGCGCATCTCCAGCGTCGTCATGTAAACGTTGGCGCTGAGCGAAGGATAGGAGTCGCCAAGCTCGCGCCCGACACGGTCGAGCGCCGCCTCCATGCTCAAGCCGGCGTCGGCGCAGACGACCAGCAAATCCATGAAGTCGGGGAAGCCGGCGCGGTGCTCGGTCTGCCGCGAGGCGATGCGACGGTTGACGTAGATGTTGGGGGCGAAATAGCCGGCGAGGCCGGCGATCCAGGCGGCCAGCCACTCCATACCGTCGAGGCCGGACATCACGAACGGCGCGCACAGGAAGCCGACACCGGCGAGCACGAAGGCCGCCGCAAGCCGGCCGATAAAGAAAAAGGCGACCGCGCGCGGATCGAGGAACCCGGCCTGGAGCAGCCGCTGGCGCAGCTGGCGCTTATCGCTTTTGTCGCCGCCCGTGTAGTGGCGGGTCGTGTAATCGATCAGCTTCTGCGCCGCCTTGCGGCTGGCGTAGCGCAGCGAGCGTGTGTCGTCGGCGCGTTCGGCAACATCGGCCCGCACCCCGGCAGCGCGCCGCTTGACCGCGCCGCGCACGTGCAGCGTCGCCATCACGCCGAACGCGAGCGTCGCCGCCGCCAGGAACACCAGCAGGCTCATCATCACGGTCGGGCTGTCGCCCGAGAGGTCGGAGACCAGATCGAGCAGCGCGTCCATGGTCAGATCCTGAAATTGACCATGCGGTACATCACCAAATTTCCCGCCGCCATCCAGGCGCCCGCCATGGCGAGGCCCATCTTGGTGATGTCGTACTTCCAGACGCTGCCGTAGAAATCAGGCGCGACGTAGCGGATCATGAAAAAAATCGCGACCGGCAGGCACGACAGGAACAACGCGGAGAATTTGCCTTCCGACGCCAGCGCCTTGACCTTGCGGCGCATCTTGAAGCGCTCGCGGATGACCCGCGAGAGGTTCTCGAGGATTTCGCTCAAGTTACCGCCGGTCGCGCCCTGGATGGCGACCGCGGTGACGAACAGCGGCAAGTCCTCCTGGCCGACGCGATACGAAAGATTGCGCATCGCGGTCTCGAGGTCCGCCCCGTAGGTGATTTCGTCCGCGACGATGCCGAACTCGGTGCCGACCGGATCGGGCAATTCGCGCGCCACCATGGAGATCGCGACCGGCACCGGATGGCCGGCGCGCAGGCTGCGCACGATGATATCGATGGCGTCGGGAAACTGTTTCCCGAATTTGCCCTGGCGCCGCGCCCGCATCAGGACGAGGCCGAGATAGGGCAGCAGCGCCGCGCCGATGAGAGCGGCGACGCCGGCCTCGAACAAATCCTCGCGTCCCCACCAGACGAGGAAGAACGCAACGGCGGCGGCGGCGAGCGTGACCCACCCGATGCGGCCGAGTCCCAGCGTCAAGCCGGACTGGAGCACCAGCCGGTTGAGCGAGAGGATACGCATAGCTGCCGCCACCGGTCAGCCCGCGCTCGCGCCGCAGCTGGATCAGCACATTCTGCCGGTCCGGCTGGTTCTTCATCAGACGCAGGCGGCGATTGATGCTGCTGCGATACGAATGGGTCGAAAAGCAAAGAAGATAAATCGCCTCGACCAGCAGCACGGTCGAGCCGGCCGCGAACAGGTAGAACAGATAGTTCCCTTCGAGGAGGAAGGACATCTCGACTCACAAGGGCTTGGTCGGGTCGAAGTGGCTCGCCGGCACCGTGATGCCTTGGGCGGTGAGCTCGCCGAGGAAGCGCGGCCGGATGCCGGTGGCCTGGAAGTGACCCTCGACGGCGCCGTTCTCGCCGGTCCCGGTGCGCACGTATTTGAAGATTTCCTGCATCTGGATGATGTCGCTCTCGAGCCCGGTGATCTCGGCGATGCTGGTGACGACGCGCCTGCCGTCGGAAAGACGCTGAAGCTGCACGATGCAGCGGATGGCGGCGGCGATCTGGCCGCGGATGCTCGAGACCGTCATCGGCAGGCCGGCCATGCCGATCATCTGCTCGAGGCGCGAGAGCGCGTCGCGCGGCGTGTTGGCGTGGACGGTCGCCATCGAGCCTTCGTGGCCGGTGTTCATGGCCTGGAGCATGTCGAAGGCTTCCTCGCCGCGGCACTCGCCGAGGATGATGCGGTCGGGGCGCATGCGCAGCGCGTTCTTGACCAGCTCGCGCTGGCGGATTTCGCCCTTGCCTTCGATGTTGGGCGGCCGCGTCTCCATGCGACCGACGTGCGGCTGCTGCAGCTGCAGCTCGGCCGCGTCCTCGATGGTGACCAAGCGCTCCTTCTCGGAAATGAAGGCGGACAGCGCGTTGAGCATCGTGGTCTTGCCCGAACCGGTGCCGCCGGAAATGATCAGCGTGACGCGCGCCTTCACCGCCGCTGCGAGCAGCTCGGCCATTTGCGAGCGGATTGCGCCGACGTCGACGAGCTTGCGCAGGTTGTAGGGTTTCTTGGAAAACTTGCGGATCGAGACCAGCGGCCCGTCGACCGCGATCGGCCGCACCGCGATGTTGATGCGCGAGCCGTCGAGCAGGCGCGCGTCGCACAGCGGCTGCGATTCATCGACGCGCCGGCCAACCGCCGAGACGATCTTGTTGACGATGCGCAGCAGGTGCGGCTCGTCCTTGAACCGCACCAGCGTCGGTTCCAGCACGCCGGCGCGCTCGACATAAACCTGCTCATGCCCGTTGATGAGAATGTCGTTGACTATCGGGTCCTTGAGCAGCGGCTCGATCGGACCGAGCCCGGTCATCTCGTCGAGAATTTCGGTGACGAAGTCCTCGAGTTCCTGAGCGTTGAGCGCCAGGCGTTCGGCGAGCGTGTATTGCGACACCAGCGTGTGGACGTGCTGGCGCACCTCGTCCTCCGGCATCTTTTCCAGGACCGAGAGGTTGAGTTCCTCGATCAGGCGCCGGTGCAGGCGGACCTTGGCGTCGAGTAGCTTGTCGCTCAGCAGCGGATTGTTCGGTGCCGCGACTTCCGCCGGCGGCTCGGCCGGCGCAAGCGCGGGCGACGCCTCGACCGGCAGCGGCTCGGGCGGCTCCGGCGGCACGACCGGCTCCGGCCCCGCCGCACGTCGGGAGGTGAAACGGCCGAGCATGGGCTCCCCTTAGTTATGTTGCTCTGCGCGCAGCCGGCGCGATCTCATCGGGCCCAGAACAGCCCGCGCACTTTCGGCGCCGCTGCGTCTTTGGCCGGTGCCGCGCCCTTCACCCCCGGCGGAGCCAACACCTTCTTGAGCGCCTGGGTGACGCTGTTGCCGGATTTGACTTCATCGAGCGGGATGCCGCGGTCGATCGCTTCGCGCACCAGCCGGTAATTGTTTGGAATGACTCCGGCGAAGGAATCGCCCAGCGCTGCCTCGATGTCGGCGCGGCGGAGTCCCGGGCCGAACATGTGCTGTTCGAATCGGTTGACGATCACCTGCGTCTGCGGCCCGCCCTTGAGGCGCTCGCCGATGGCGGCGACCAGCTGTTTGGCGTGACGCAGGCCGGGCACCGTCATCTCGGTGACGACGAAAAGGCGGTTCGAGCCGAACAGCACGCTGTCGGTCCACGGGAACCAGGTGCGCGGCATGTCGATCACGACGTTCTCGAAATTCGACGAGACGAGATCGAGGAGGCGCGTGACCATGTCGGGGTCGAAGGTGCGCATTTCCGCCGGCCGGTTGGGCGCGGCGATCACAGCGAGGCCGGACGAGTGGTGCGAGAGCATCACTTCGAGCAGCTGGCGGTCGAGACGTTCCGGGCGCGGCTCGATTTCGTCGAGATCGAGGCGCGGTTCGAGGTCGAGATAATCGGTGCAGGCGCCGTGCTGGAAATCGAGGTCCACCAGGCAGGTCGATGAGGTCGTGCGCTGGCCCTTGCGCATCAGCATCAAAGCGGTCTGGATGGCGAGGGTGGTGAGACCGACGCCGCCGGCCGCCGGCAGGAACGTGTAGATCTGCGCCTCGGTGACGGTTTCGCTGGGTTGGCTCTGTGCCGCGCGTGCGCAGGCGCGCACCAGCTCCATCGGCTCGACCGGCTTGACGAGGAAATCGGCGATGCGGATCTGCACCAGCCGCCGGGCGACTGTCTCGTTGAACGCTTTGGTCACCACGACGATCGGCGGGCCGCCACCCAGGCGCGCGGCCAGAGTTTGCAGCGCCACCACCTCGTCCTGACGATCGGGGTCGATATCGATGAGCACGACCGTGGCGCCGCCGAGCTCGAGCTTGCCCTTGCAGGCGGCGAGGCTCGACGCGGTGACGTCGAGCTCGATCTGCGGATTGCCCCCGAAGGTCGTGCGCGCAAGGCGCTCGAACTCGGCATCGCCGGTGACGACGGCGATCCGCACTAGGTTTGATCCGGCAGAAGGACGACCGTCCAGCATCGTGGCATTTCTCTTGGCGTCCGGAGCGGGTTGATCCCGCTCGGCCGGACGTGGCTCCTGTCCTGTTATTGCGATCCCGACGCGCCGCCCCCGGCGGGCGCAGTCGAGGTACTCGTCGCCACCGAACTCGTGCCGATCGGCCGCAACGGCGTGGTCTTGTTGGTGCGGTACCGCTCCGCCGCCTTTTGCATCAGCTCGCCGTTGGCGGTCAGGCGCCGATTGGCCGCGGCGGGCGGCCACGGATCGACGGTCTGAATGGCGATGTTCGAGGCGGGCGCGTCGCCGGCCCCGAAGGCGACGCTGTCGCGACGATCCCAGTAGAGGTCCGAACAGCCGCCGAGCATCGCGGCGAGCAGCACGGCCCCGACAAAAAGTTTTCTATCGCGCCGCATAGGGGACCTCCGGCGTCAGGTTGAGCATGTGACCGGTGAGCGGCCGCGGCACGCCCGCGAACGAGCGACGCTCCGGCTTCGTCAGCTCGGCCTTGCCGAGCAGGAACAGGTCGCCGTCGTTGGCGGCCACGGTATTGTCGGTGGGCACACGCAGTGGGTCGCCCGGGCGCGCCGGCTGAACGAGATGCGGCGTGACTATGATGACGAGGTCGGTTTCTTTCTTCTTGTATTGCGTGCTGCGCAGGAGCGCGCCGATCACCGGCACGTCGCCGAGCCAGGGAAGCTGTTCCAGGTTGGCGTTATTGTTGTTCTGCAGCAGCCCGGCCATGGCGAAGCTCTGTCCGTCGCGCAACTCCACGGTCGTGTTGGCGCGTCGCACGATCAGGCTCGGAACCGCGACAGTACCAACCTGCACCACGTTGGTGGGATCGAGCTGACTGACCTCGGGCTCGATTTTCAGATTGATCTGGCCATTGCCGAGGACGGTGGGCGTGAACGCCAGCCCGACGCCGAACTTCTTCCATTCGATGGTCGTCGTGCCGAGCGACGCCGAGACCGGGAATGGGAACTCGCCGCCGGCGAGGAAGTTCGCCGTATCGCCGGAAAGCGCGACCAGATTCGGCTCTGCGAGGCTGCGCGCGACCTGGCGCTCCTCGAGCGCCTGGATCAGCGCGTCGACGTTGGTGGTGCCCTTGAGCACATGGGCAAAGACGGTGCCGAACGGGGCATTACCGGACAGCAGCGTGCCCGTGGTTATCGCGCTGACGTTCTGGGCGGCGACGTTCCAGGAGATGCCCAGCTCGCGCGAAGCGGTGCGCGACACTTCCATGAAGCGCACCGCCAGCAGCACCTGCTGCGGCTCGGACACCTGGATCGAATTGACGACATCGGGCCCGAACTGCTTGGCAAACGTCATTGCCTTGTCGACGGTGATGCCGTCTGGCGCGCCGCCTGTGAGCATCAGCCGCCCGTTGATCGACGACACCCTGATCCTCGCGTGCGGGAACTGCCGGGCGATTTCCGTTCCCAGGCGCACCGTGTCGTAGGAGACCTCGACGTCGACGAGGCCGACGAGCCGCTTGCCCTCGCCGTAGAGCGACACCCGCGTGGCGCCGACCTTCTTGCCGAGGATCGAAACGGAATGGTCGGTGAGCGGGACGACGTCGGCGGTGTCCGGATCGGCGACCACCACATCGCTGAACGCGCCGTAGGTGTGCACATTCTCCGATTTTCCGATCGGGATGCTTACCGCGGCGGACCGGCTGCTGACGTCGAGCTCGATGACGCGTGCCTGCGCCGGCGCCGCCGTGGACGGCAGCAGCCATGCCATGGCGACGCTCGCCGCCATGAGCGAGAGCGCGAGCGACCGAAGACGGCCGCGGCGGCGCGGCATCGGCCGCGCACGCGCGCCCTCACATTTTGTCGAGTGTTTCACAACTTCCCCCGTCACTGTTTTGTCCCCAAACT
>Ga0306925_10006462_pt1 | contig 10899 bp, 7 predicted proteins | sample flu12Cox44000176_FD_203755 | JGI IMG/M metagenome (GOLD analysis project Ga0306925, IMG submission 203755) | Lab enrichment of tropical soil microbial communities from Luquillo Experimental Forest, Puerto Rico - flux8day.12C.oxic.44.000.176 (v2)... | ecosystem: Environmental > Terrestrial > Soil... | reverse complement strand
AATAACCAAGAGCGCCTTGAATTGACTTTTCATTTGGGGGGATAGGTGTCAAAAGAAGTGACGGGCAAAGAACGCGCAGCTCGGATACCACGGTTTTGCAGCCTCTTCTTTCACTAATACACGCCCCCTGAATTACTCGGTCAAGGCCTATGTCTGCAGAAATCCGGCATAATACTCTCCAACAGTCATTAATCCGACTTTCGAACCGCCTTAACGAACTCAGCGCATGGCGCGATCGGGAGCGTATCTCCTTTTCCGAAGGCCAAATCCGCGCGCGGCCGGATGGTGACTGGACCCCGATCAGGCAGGGCGACTTCTGGTCGGCGAAGGCTGCGCTCGTTGAAATCCGTTTTGCTGGTTCCATTCCAGAGAGGTGGGCGGGATTCCCCGTTTATTGCCGGTTTCAACTCGGCGGAGAGGCGTTATTGTTCATTAACGAACAACCTGTTGCCGGCCTGAATTCGTTCCAGGACGAGCACCCGGTACTCGCAACCGCCAAAGGAGGGGAAACACTTTACTTTCGCGCAGAAGTTGTTCCGCATGGATTGTTTGGCACGCCGACAAGCCAGCCACAGATTGAACTGGCATGCCTGCTGGTCCCCGACACCGAAGTCCGATCGCTTCATGAAGATCTGGCGGCAGCGTTGGCGGCCGCGCGGTATCATCAGTCGTTCGGGCGCGAGTCCATCGCCGAGCGCCTGATAGATGGGCTGCAGCATGCATTTGCCGGAATATCGCTGCCTCGAGACGACACTGAGGAGTACCTGGCGAGAGTCGCTGCGATCTCACAGAGCCGGGCCAGGGAAAGCTTTTATGGAAATCAGGAGAGTTTGGCATCGCTTTGGGAAGATTGGGAATTCCGCTCACCGATTGGTTCTTTGACCCGGGAACAGCGTGAACACTTGCGCGAGGTTAGAGAAGCATTTGCCCGAGAGCTCCAATCAATCCGGATGAAGTACCCTACAGAAGGGGGGGTCTGGCTTACCGGCCACGCACACATCGATCTGGCATGGTTGTGGCCCCTGGAAGAGACTCAGCGCAAGGCCCGGAGAACTTTTCACAACGTTGTCAGTCTGATGGAAAGGTACCCGGAACTGCGCTTCAACCAATCGAGCGCACAGCTCTATGCCTGGATTGAGCAAAACGAACCTCTGTTGTTTGACAAGGTCCGAGCCCGAGTCCGCGAAGGCTCCTGGGAAATTGTAGGGGGGATGTGGGTTGAGCCGGATGGAAATCTTCCCACCGGTGAGTCTTGGGTTCGCCAACTTCTCTTTGGGCAGAGATATTTCCAAAGCCGATTCGGCCGGCGGGCAAAGGTAGCCTGGCTCCCGGACTCATTCGGATTCGCGGGCAACCTACCCCAGCTCCTGAAGTCCGCTGGCATGCCTTTTTTCTTCACGCACAAGCTGGGATGGAACGAGCAGAATCCGTTTCCCTATGACCTATACTGGTGGGAGGGCATCGACAGCAGTCGCGTTCTCGCCCACAGCTTCAATAACACAGAGAACGGCTACAATTCTCGACTTACTGCGCGCGAAGTCGCCGACACCTGGCACAATTTCGGCGCGAAACGAAGACATGATTTCACGCTTCTTGCCTTCGGCTACGGGGATGGCGGAGGCGGTCCAAGCAGTGATATGTTAGAGCGGTTTGCCCGCCTGAAAGAATTTCCCGGTTTGCCGCACCTGCGCATGGGCGGCGTAGCGGAGTTCTACGAGAACGTTTCGCCGGAATCTTTGCCTGTTTGGATAGGAGAACAATACCTGGAATACCATCGCGGCACGTATACAACTCAAGGTAGAATGAAAACTCTGCACCGGCAGCTGGAACACGCTCTGGTCGAATCGGAAACGGCAGCGACTCTGGCGTTCGTCCGGCAGCAGCAACCTTATCCGAAGGAAGAGTTTGATCGACTCTGGCGAACGCTGCTTCTCAATCAATTTCACGATATCCTGCCGGGATCGAGCATTCATTCCGTTTACGAGACGGCACACCTTCAGTTAAAGAACGCTCTTAAAGAATCGACTCAGATCCGCTCGGGTGCGCTGGCCGCAGGAAAAATCATAGAAGATTCGAGAGCCCGCAAAGACCTGCAGGGTTTAATCTGGAATCTGCAGATCTACGATCGACCCCTGGTCGCCGAGATCGCAACGGACGCGGACTTGGAAGTCCGATTGCTGACTTCCGATGGCCGCGAAGCCCCGACGCAGCGCCTTGATAAAAACCGGATCCTGACTGTCGCCGAAAATATTGTCGTGCCGGCCCTAGGAACGATCCCTGTAGTCATGACCGAGGGCGCCAGCGTTGCCGTATCCTCGCCCGTTCAGGCAAGCCCAGGCGGAATGGAAAACGAATATCTTCGGATCCGATTGCGTGATGATGGTACGCTCGACTCGATTTACGACAAGGAGTGCAGGAGAGAAGTCCTGGCTGGCCGCGGTAATCAGCTTTGGTTATTCACCGATATTCCCCGTCAATTCGATGCCTGGGACATCGATGCCTCTTACACCGGTGAGGGTGAAGAGTTGCTTGCCGGCAGTGCACCTGAGTTGGTGGAGAACGGCCCGTTGCGCGCCGCCTTGCGGGTCACGCGCAGGCGTGATGCGACAGAGATAGTCCAGACTTACCGCCTCAGACAGCTATCTCGGATCCTGGAGATTCATAGCAACGTGCGTTGGTGCGGGCGCAGAAGGCTGCTTCGCGCGCTGATTCCGCTTGAGATCCGAACGCACGAAATGTGGGCGGAAACTGCTTTTGGAGCCGTTGCGCGCCCGAACAGCCGAAACACCCCATGGGATAGAGCCAAATTCGAAGTGCCGGCTCAGCGCTGGGTCGACCTCAGCGAACCGAGTTACGGTGTGAGCCTGCTGAACAACGGCAAATATGGTCACAGTGCGGATGGCAATATGTTAGGCATCAGTCTCTTGCGTTCGCCGATCTATCCGGATCCGCGCGCGGATGAAGGCGATCACGAATTTGTTTACGCGATTTATCCTCATTGTGGCACCTGGCGGAAAGGTACTGTCCGAGCAGCGCAGGAGTTGCACAGCCCGCTTAGACACAGCATAGGTAATCCTTCCGCTCTCCAACCATCTTTGTTTCGATTAAGGGGAGATCCACTTGAGCTATCGTGTCTGAAACGAGCCGAAGATTCTGACGATGTGCTCGTGCGTTTATACGAACCGAACGGAGACCGGGGTCAGTCTATTCTCGAGTCCGCGCTGGGTCTTGAGCGAGCCTCCATTGTTAACATCCTGGAAGAGCAGCCGGAGGAGCTTCGAATCGAAGAGAGCCGGCGTGTAACTGTATCGTTCACCCCTTTCCAGGTGATTTCGCTTAGACTCTCCCTGCCTCGGCAAACGGTTTGATCACGTTCACAGGCAAACGTCCTGGGCATTTTCGCCAATCTTCTTTTTCATGGGAGGGACGGCTTCCATGCCTTCGGTGGCCGAGCCTGACCGGCGATCAAAAGGACTTGGGCTCAGTGCAGTGTACAAGCCGGTAGGGGCAGATCTCCGAGCTGCCCGCCGAGGATGTCGCCCTCGCGTTTACAGGACTGCCTACTCAGAACGGCCGGCTCGGAGATCCGGCCCTACCAGTCTTCCGACTAGCCTGACCATCTCACAAATTTTGCAATTTGTGGGAAGGTCGCCCGCCGCGGGCCGCGTGGGAAGCGGCTCGCCGGGGCGAATGTGTTCGCGGCTAGCCATGGGCTAGTCAGTTTGGCTCCCCATGGCTCCCCATAACAAGGAGAAGAGTGGGACGGCACGGAGGCCGTCGCAAATAGAGAGATTTTCGCGCTATGGCGCGCTCAATAGTTCGGTCAGCACCGGATAGACAAGATCGGTTTCTTTCTTCCCATCTACGGGGTCAATCATGTCATGGCCGACGTCCGTCTCTTTCGGGAAATCAATCGACACAAGCTTGTGCACTCCTTTGAAACGCCAGAGCCCTATTAAGAGGCAGGTAGCAAAATCGCTTACCGCGTGATCGTTCCTTGAAGTGACAAAACAGACGTCCTGAACTGCGATAGGACGCTCGAGAGCACTGGCGAATATCGCAACACTCAGGCGCAGAAGCTCCGCAAGGGCTTTTGCAGAGAACCCGGGATACGCATACTCGGCCGCGGTAGTTTCGTGGTAGAAATCGGGAGTGATTCCAGGCAATGCCGCCATAAGTGCGACACAAAGGCGCTGGGCGAATGTTCCTGCCCTGTGTCCGAGCACAAAGGAGGGCGCGATCAGGAGGACCCTGGAGACTTCCTTGCGATTCTCAGCAATCCAGGCAGTCAGAACACCGCCCGCCGACAAACCGCCGACATAGACCTTGTCGCCGAGGCCCACCGCGATGTCCACGCTCTCGTCGGCGCACTCCCGCAACTCCGCTGCCTCAATCTGTGAGAGATTCGTAAGCTTGCGATCTGCGATTCCATGGTGGGGAAGTCGAGGAATCAGCACATTGAAACCTGTTCGAAAAAGCTTCTCGCCCAGCGCTCTGAACTGCTGCGGAGAGCTGCTGTATCCGTGAAAGAACAACACGACTCTCGAGGTTTTGTATCCATGCGTCAGCAAAATGGACTGTGCGAGCGGACTTACCTGTTGCCGTTCGCCCGATTGAATCTCGCTAAAACGATTCACGGCCTCCTGATAGCTCAACGCTGGAGCCGAGCTGCTTTTGAGAGTCCTGCTCGCAACGACTAGTGAAATGCAGAGACCAACAATCGCGATCGCTCCCAGACCCAAGACCCATGCAACGAGGATGACTGCCCGAATCGCAGCCGCCCAAATCCATCGCAGGAACGTCATCGAAGTATTTCACTCAACATAGCGTTCAAGAACGCTGAATATGCTTGTCCGACGGCGTCATGGGCAAAATAAGTAAACGGCTCTTGAAAATGAAAACCAATCGACATTCAGAACTTCAGAATAATTCGCCCTGTGGATTACCGCCTCTTGCGGCCTCTTGTTCCACCTCGGCCAGCAGAGTCCTGAATTCCCACCTTTTCAGTCCGGCGATATAGGCGCGATAGTCTGGACGGATCTTCAAATCGGCAAGCGGAACGGACAATTCATGGTCGCACTCCAGACTGACCATTTCCCGGTTCTGTTTTATTCGCAACCGATTTGCCTCCAGTTTTTCTCTCAGTTTCGAATTCGCTATCCGGTTGAGGTTCGCCAGAAGGTTTTCAATCGTACCGAATTCCCGAATCAGGTTTGCCGCCGTTTTTAGACCGATACCTTCGACACCAGCTATGTTGTCGACGCTGTCGCCGGCGAGGGCGAGAACCTCCCCTATACCCGAGGGGGCGACCGCCCATTTTTCGGTGATTTCCCGAACGCCTAGAAGCGCGTGAGGATCTTTTGGATTTTTCAGATCCGCTTTATTGGTCGAATAAATTTTGACCGAATCACTCACCAACTGAAAAAGGTCCTTATCGTTTGTCGCCAATATCGTTTCGATGTTTTCTCGTCCGGCTGCGATCGTGTAGCAAGCCATCAAATCATCCGCTTCGGTGTTTGGTCTAGCGATCGATTGCAATCCCATCGGCTTGCAAAAGTCACGAATGAAATCCAATTGCGGGATCATTTTGTCGGGCATGGCCTCCCTTTGCTGCTTGTATCCGGGCTGCAAGAGCATGCGTTTTTCTGGCAACCCTTCATCCCAAAACACTGCAGCCAGATCCGGCTGAAGATCTTTGAGCATCTTTCGAATGGTCTTAACGAAACCGAAGATCGCGTTTGTCGGTTCACCCCGCGAATTCGTCAGCGATTGGATGGCGTGGTAGGAGCGGTAGACATAGTAATGACCGTCGATAAGAAGAAGTCTCACGGGAAATGAGTAATCAGGCAACGCGTGACTGTCCAGACCACCTCAAACAAGACTCAAATTTGGATCGGCATCCTCGGCGAAATCAGATCGATACCCATGCAGAAAGCGCTGGGCGGCGGCGTAAGCAATCATCGCAGCGTTGTCCGTGCATAGCGCGGGTCCGGCAAGCTTCAATTCAATGCCGGCATCTTCGGTCGCCCTTGCGATCTTGAGCCGAAGACGGGAATTGCAACTTACACCGCCGCTAAGGGTGACAACATCGATCCCGCGGGCCGCTACTGCGCGAATTGTTTTCCGAACCAGAACATCAACCACCGCCTCCTGAAACGACGCGCACAAATCTGCCAAAAAATCCCCATGAAGTTTCGGCAGGAGATAGCGCACGGCAGTTTTCAGGCCGCTGAAGCTAAAATTAAAATCGCCGCTTCCCAACATACTCCGAGGTAGACCAAACCGGTTTGGGTCTCCGCGTTTCGCCAACCGGTCAATCTCCGGGCCACCAGGGTATGGCAAGCCCAGCAGTTTCGCCACCTTGTCAAAAGCCTCTCCGGCGGCATCGTCAACCGTACGTCCGAGCAAGCGATAGGAACCCACACACTCCATTTCAATGAGAAGGGTATGTCCGCCGCTGACGATCAGGTTCACGGAGCGACCAGGATCATCCATGCTGCCGAAAAACGGCGATAGCAAATGGCCTTCGAGATGATTGACTCCAATGAAAGGCCGATCCACCGCGATCGCCAGGCCTTTGGCAGCGTTGTACCCGACAAGAAGGGACGTCAAAAGCCCGGGCCCACGCGTCGCCGCGATGCAATCAAGGTCGCTGAGCAAACAGCCGGCATGTTCGAACGCGCCTTCAAGCAGCGGCTCTATTTTGATCAGATGATTGCGCGACGCCACTTCGGGGACCACACCTCCGAATCTTTGATGGAGATTCACCTGACTGGCGATTTCGGAGGCCAAGAGTTCACCAGGACCTGCGAGGATTGCCACGGCCGTTTCGTCACAGGATGTCTCGACGGCCAGAATCAGCGGGCCGCTCACTGCGGAGCTTCCTGGGGCTGCTTGTCGTTCTGATTATAGATCATCACACTCTTCAGAACATCAACAGCACGATCAAACTGAGTATCTTTTTGTTCGCTCACAAACTTCTGTTCGTCAGGGGAAAGCGGGGCGTCGCGCCGCCTCAGAAGCAGAGCACGCTCCTGGTCCGAAGTGAGGGAAGCCTTAATATTTGGTGTCACGCCTTTCTCGTTAATGACTTGTTTCCCAGGGGTATAGTATTTGGCAGTCGTCAGGCGCAAAGCCGATCCGTCGGGCAACTGTATGACGCTCTGCACAGAACCTTTTCCGAACGTTGTTTCGCCCACAAGGATCGCCCTGTTCAAATCCTTCAACGCGCCCGCCACAATCTCTGCGCCGCTCGCACTTCCGCTGTTGACAAGGAGGACAACGGGGAAATTGTCATGAGGCTTCGCATTCTTATCCGTGAAATACTCGCGCCGCTGTGAAGTATCTCGTCCCTCAGTATAAACGACCATCGTTTTCGGCGGGAGAAAAAGTCCGCACACATCGACCGCACTGGTCAGTAAGCCCCCGGGGTTGTATCTCAAATCAACGATGACCGCTTGCATGCCTTGCGCCTCCAGTTCACCCAATTTGCGGTTTAACTCTTGGGATGTCGGCTCGTTGAACTGCGTTATCCGCACGTACCCAAGCTTGAAGTTGCCCGTCAGCGTTTGATCCAGAATCTTTGCGTCCTTGACGCTGGCCACTTTGATTATCTCGCGCTGCAATAAGTAATCTCTGGTTTGTTTGCTCGAGGGCCGATAAATCGTGAGCGTCACTTTTTGACCGGGTTCTCCTCGCAAAAGTTCGATCGCATCCTGCAGACTCATCTTTTCCGTGGTCTTGCCGTTAATCCGCAGAATTTGGTCCCCGGGCAAAATGCCGGCGCGGAAGCCAGGTGAATCTTCCATCGGGGAAATCACGGTAAGCAGGCCATCCTTGGTCGAAACGACGATCCCCAGACCGCCAAACTCGCTACGTGTCTCGTCCCGCATGCCGCGATAGTCCGGCGGCTCCATGAACTGACTGTGAGGATCCAGCGCGCTGAGCATGCCATGCAATGCGGAGTAAGTCAGATCCTTATACCCAATCTTACTGGGATCGACGTAGTCCTGGCGTATCAGCTGAAGAGCGCGTGTGAAAACGGTCAAGTTCTCGTACCCGGCGTCGTCTGGATCGGCTGACGCATTTGAAACCAGGACCCGTAAACCGACGACGACATTAAAGATAACGAGCAGGCCAAGAAAGCCGAACAAAAGTTTGCGCCTCATCGAAACTGGACCTTAGAAAAAAGTCAGGCAGCGTCTTTGTCTTGTTTTCTTCGAATCAGAGGCGCGCGTTTTCCTTCAACAACGGCACGATTGACAACAACGTCTGCTATATCTTCGCGGCTGGGAACGTCGTACATGACGTCGAGCATGATCTTCTCAAACATCGAACGCAGCGCGCGCGCACCTGTGCCTTTCGTCTGCGCCTGTTGCGCCAGAGAACGCAGTGCATCACGCGTGACAACGAGGTTTACTCCCTCCATCGCCAGCAGCTTGGTGTACTGCTTGACCATCGCGTTTCGGGTTTCCGTCAAAATAAGCATCAGCTCATCCTCGGTCAGGGCATCCAGCGCCGTGACGATCGGTAACCGTCCAATAAACTCCGGAATCATCCCGAAAGAGAGCAGATCTTCCGGTTCCGTATTTTTAAGAGTCTCCTGGGCTTTCTCCTCGGCCACGCGCACTTGCACTGAATGGAACCCGAGAACCTTGTTGCCAAGCCGCCGGCTGATTATCTTATCGAGCCCGACAAACGCTCCCCCACAGATAAACAAAATCTTCTCGGTATTAACCTGAATATACTCCTGGTGCGGATGTTTGCGGCCTCCCTGCGGCGGAACGTTGCAGCTGCTCCCTTCCAGAATCTTCAATAACGCCTGCTGTACGCCCTCTCCTGACACATCCCGAGTAATACTGACGTTGTCTGTTTTCCGGCCGATTTTGTCGATCTCGTCGATATAGACGATTCCGATTTCGGCTCTTTTGACATCGTAGTCCGCGTTCTGCAGCAAGCGCAAAATGATGTTTTCAACATCCTCACCTACATAACCGGCCTCGGTTAAAGTCGTCGCGTCGGCAATGCAGAATGGTACATCGAGAATTTTCGCAAGTGTGCGCGCAAGGAGCGTTTTCCCTGATCCCGTTGGCCCGATCAGCAGGATGTTACTCTTCTCGATCTCGACGTCCGCGTACGGATCCATCGACAAATCTTTTGTGCCGCCGGCTTGAAGGATACGCTTGTAGTGGTTGTGAACGGCCACGGACAAGACTTTCTTCGCAGGCTCCTGGCCAACGACATACTGATCAAGCTGTCGTCGGATGTCCGCTGGCTTCGGAACGCGCAGCGTGGTAGTTTGCCGTCTGGCATCCTCATTCAGCTCCTTGTCTAAAATGCCCTTGCAAACGTTAATGCAGTTATCGCAGATGTAGACGCCAGGGCCGGCGATAAGCTTGCGCACCTCTGCGTGGCTCTTTCCGCAGAAAGAACACATCGTGAGATTTGAGGCGCGCGCCATGGTTTTCCTTTATTCGTCCGAAACGTTCAAATCTTAAGAGGGTAAAGCATTTTCCACATGAGCCGGCAACGTTTCCGGGGACACATCCTTTCGCGATTTCACAACCTCGTCCACCAATCCGTACTCTTTCGCCTGCTGCGCGCTAATCCAGTAGTCTCGATCGGAATCAGCCTGGATCTGCTCCTCCGTTTTGCCCGTATGATGGGCCAAAATGCCGATAAGTCGCCTTTTCAGTTTGAACATGTACTCAACCGTGCGCTCGACATCGCTTGCCGACCCCTGCGCGCCGCCCGAAACCTGGTGAATCATGATGTCGGAATTCGGAAGCGCGTATCGCTTACCCTTCGTGCCGGCAGTCAGCAGAACCGCTCCCATGCTCGCGGCGATCCCTACACAATAGGTGGCAACGTCGCATGTCACGAATTGCATCGTGTCGTAGATAGCCAGTCCTGCTGTGACGGAACCACCGGGCGAATTAATGTATAGATTGATATCCCGCTTCGGATCCTCCATCTGAAGAAAAAGCATTTGAGCGACAACCAGATTCGCCACGTGATCATCAATCGCGGTGCCGATAAATACGATCCGATCCTTGAGCAAGCGGCTGTAAATGTCGTAACTCCGCTCGCCTCTCCCGGTCTGCTCAATTACCATCGGAACCAAAAGATTTTGCGGACCATGATGACTATTGGACATGTGAATTGGGTTCCTCATCAGCTGTTTTCGGTTCCTTTGGAACTGATTTCGATGTTAGCATTCGAGGTTAGGAAATCAAGGACCTTGCCGATCAACACTTCCTCTCGCACCTGACCAATCGCCCGCTTTTCATCAAGCTCCGACATCATCTTTTCGTACGTCATCCGGTATTGGCTCGCGAGCTGTTGGACTCGATTTTTCAGCTCTGCAGCGCTGACGTCCATCTTCTCTTCTTCCGCGATCGTGGTTAGTATGAAGTTCGCTTTCAAACGCTCCTTTGCATTGCGCGAGGCAGCGCTTACAATGTCCTTTTGTTTCTCCAGAAGAAGATCGTCCGTAATGCCTCGCCTCTGGTTCTGCTGGACGATTTCCGACATGATGCGCCGGGTCTCGTCCTTTACGTAGCTTTGAGGCAGTTCACATTCGACACGCGATACCAGATAATCAATGATCTGATTGTGCTTGAGCGTCTCAACGCGCCGTTTTTTTTCCGAAGTCATCTCTTCCCTCAAAGCGCTGCGGAGTTGGTCGAGACTAAACCCACTGCGGACCTGATTAGCAAACTCGTCATTAACTTCCGGAAGCTGCATACTCTTGATCAGCTTCAGCGCGACGTTGAAATGCAAAGTTTTACCGGCAATGTCGCGAATCGGGTAGTCTTCTGCGACAACGAGGTCAAAAGCTCGCGTCTCGTTTGGGTGCATGCCAATCAACTCATCAGTGAAGCCTTTCAAGAAGGCGCT
>Ga0306925_10006461_pt1 | contig 10901 bp, 10 predicted proteins | sample flu12Cox44000176_FD_203755 | JGI IMG/M metagenome (GOLD analysis project Ga0306925, IMG submission 203755) | Lab enrichment of tropical soil microbial communities from Luquillo Experimental Forest, Puerto Rico - flux8day.12C.oxic.44.000.176 (v2)... | ecosystem: Environmental > Terrestrial >... | reverse complement strand
CTCCGTTTCCCCGTCGGGAACGAATTCAAGCCTCTGAATGATACGATTCTGCATATCGGTTTGGCTGATGATCAAGTGGATTCCCTTCAAATATTCCTCGTAACCCTTCATGGGCTCGCCGGCGATGATCAACCGGTAATTCGCGTGGTTTGACGAAATCTTGTGAAACGCCGTCAGCAAGAATTCGAGACCCTTGTAGGGCGCTATTCTGCCAAAAAAGAGTATCGTCTTCTCCCCACGTTGAATGCCCAATTTGTGCCTTGCCGCAGTAGGAGTAAGAGAGGTATGCGGGACGGCGATGTTTATCCCGAAGGGAATCCTTCCAACAGCATCCCGTCGAACTCCAAAATCGTCAAGAAGTTCACTTCTCATTTTGTCGGTATGGACGAAGATCTGATCGGCCAAGCGATATTGAATCCTCAAAGTTAGGCGATTTAGAAGCGAATCGCTTGAATCTCGTTTCCCGCGGTTCACGCTGTAAGTGCAATCTTCTTCCGAAGCAGTTTGCAATAAATCATAAGAAACGTTCGATCAAAGTATTCAAACTTGCTATTCCATAGAATATGGATGAGTTTAGGATTTCCGAAAGTCACGTAGCGAATCAAGCGCAGGTAGTAAAGCAGGACTTGGAACAGCTTCGTTGGGAAACTGGACTCTGGATGTTGTATTCCCCCCAGATTGAGGAAGGTCAAGTTTGGGGAGGTATGAAATTCTGGACTGTCCACACGGTCGTTCCCAATTATGTCTACCCGTACCCCCTTTGAAGCGAGCGCCATTGCTAATCCAAACGCATAAGACCTGTCTTGGCAGCCAGTGAGTAAGGCGACACTCAGTTCGACCTTGGGCGTGGGGTTCTGCTTTCTGATCGCATCTGCGCTTTTCGCGATTGTCACCATTGAGTTGAAATCGGGAATTGCACCCTGTTCTTACTTTCTCAGAGAATAACGCCATTAGTCTACTCAGAATGCCTACTCAAAATAGAGAGGGTCGTTTCATGCGGCTGGCCGTGATTTGTCGAGGGGTCTTTTCATAAAGAAGCTTCCCCTGCCCGATCGTCCGATCGACTTCTCGGCTTTGTAAGCGAGAATTAGAATAGACCCGAGCGGCTATATACATTATTACTGGATTACTGGCTCTCAAGTTGAAATCGTGCCAGCGGAAGGAAATTCGGCTGCATCGAATGGGTCGCCAATACGGCCTTGGCACCTCTTCTGCTGGTTGAAGGCGCAGATTCTTCGCTGAGTCGCGCTACCAAACTTCGACTGCTCCAGAGGGACAGGGCGTAAGCTACCACCATGAATCCTACAGGATGACCCGATAAATTCGCAATCCTCCTGCCACAGTCTCAGGAAAAGACGCAAGGCCAAGTCTGGAATACAAGGCTAATACATTGAGAATAAGCCAGTTAAGTATTCGGTACCAATAGCACATCATCCTCGCTACAAAATGGCCTTACAAAAGTAATCAAGATGGAAGCCGTTTGCTACAAATTGCCCAAGGGGGTTCGCCGAAGCAATCTCGGTTGGCTTAGGAAAGTACGGGCCCTCTCTGCGGGAGCGAATGGTTGCAGCCGAACGGATGTAGTGGTCCTTCGCGGCTATGCCTTCTTCATCCTTCAACGTGCCCGTTCTGGCCAGGAGAGGGGCTAGACACTATGCCAGTGCGAAGACTACCCCATAGTACAGTAGATTTTAGTTTTGGTTCCGCCGCAAAATGGATCCTCATTGCTTTTTTTCTTATTGCTTTTTTTACGCCCTCTGCGTTTGGATTTAGGAGTGGAGTTGGAATGATATCGGGAAACACCTGCACCACCATTACGAGGTCGTGTTAACCCAACTGTGCAGACGCCGTGACCGAGAGGCACTAACGGCCAACGGTTTGGGATCTTTCGCCGAGAGGAACGGCACCTATGAAGAGAACCATGAGATGGCCAGTATTCGCGGTTATTCGGTTCGTAGTCTCCAGGAACGTTCGCACGATCGGGGGTGTATTGATGAAGAAGTGGTTTATCTTCGTTGTGTGTTTATGGGCCCTTCAAGCCTCCGCCCCAGGAACCTACACGGCCACGAGCTGCAGTTCGAGCGCTGTCTCCGCAGCTATCGCTGCCGAACAAGCTCATCCCGTCGATGGCGACATCATCTCGATTCCAGCCGGAACCTGTTCGTGGACCACTATGATACACGTGACCTTCCCCAATTCGGTCACGATTCAAGGGGCGGGAGCAATATCGTCCACAACGGGCGGAGCAGGCACGACAGGCACAGATCAGACGGTGCTTCTTAGTCACAATGGCCATAATGCGATCCTGGTCATTAACGTTAACGCCGGGAAATCCTTTCGTTTGACCGGGATTTCGGTTCAAGAAGATTCTACGAGCGTGGTAACGGACAACGGAATAGTTATGTTTGGCGGGGCATCATCGGCGGTGCGTATCGATCATAGCCATTTTTATATCCTGAACTCAGGGCAAGCACTCCATATCGGCGGGAGAGTATACGGAGTCATAGATCATATCTACATAAATACGCCATTAGGCCTGACTACCGACATCGCTTTTAACAACGGCCAAGACCCAGACGGATACGGAAATCAGACTTGGGCCGATGGGGATCATTGGGGAAGCAACCAGTTTATATTTGTCGAAGACAGCAGATTCACCAGCGGCGGAATGTCCGATTGTTCGTCTGGGCGATTCGTTGTCCGCCACAACACGATCCTAGAAAACCAGGGCTTCTATAATCACGGCACACACACCCAGTACAGAAGTTGCCGTGACGCGGAAATCTATCAAAACACTTTTAGCGTCACGACTTTTCAGCCGGACCCGATTCAGCACAACGGCGGGGGAGGCACGCTGTTCTGGGGCAATAGCATCACGGGCCGCGTCCCTGGGGTACAGACCTCGCCCGGATACAGCCGCGCGGTCGACTTGCAGACTACACGAGTGGCAAACAATTACGGCACAAACAGTTATCAGTATCCTCAGAATGGATGGGGATTGTGCGGCAACCAATTGCAAACCAACGGAATAACCAACACTTCACCTTGGGATGGCAACCACAATTCCACCACCGGATACCCGTGCATAGACATGCCCGGGCGAGGGGCTGGAGACTTTGTGACCACTTACAACTCCAAAGGCAACGGTTTCGCGGACATCATCAATACCGTGACAGGCACGCGCAGTTGGTTACATCAAGTACTGAGTCCGATCTATGTGTGGGGCAACACGATAAGCGGCAGGCTGCCCTACGGATTGGTGCACAGCAACGACGGACCAGTATTAGCCAACAATCAGGACTACTACATGGATTTCGGCTCGGGGGGCAACACAGGCAGTTTCGACGGCACGTCAGGAATTGGCCAGGGGGTGCTGTCAGCGCGGCCCTCAACATGTACGGCTGGCACGGACCCCATGACGGGCGGCAGCGCACCGGGCGTCGGCTACTGGGCCACCGACAAGAACATGCTTTATGTTTGCAATCCGACGAACACTTGGACAGCGTACTACACGCCTTATACCTACCCTCATCCGCTCACGCAGTCCTCTACGGGAGCAACCGTTGCCCCTCCGACGGGCCTAGCGGCAACCGTTCAATAAGTCGATCTCTGGTACAGGTACTGTGGGGCAAGAAGGTCAGTCACCATTCTGAGAAGATGCGTCGTAGATATCGGCCGCGGGCCGAACGAACCGAGTATCCCGCAGCCCTCGATCCATCTATTCGGGACGCGAGGATCCGAAATACGTGCCTTCAAGGCCAAAACGCCTTTCAAAACGAGACCCTTACGCTGGAGCCCACACCTCTTGGAAAGACGGTGTACCCGTACACCAGGCTCTGGCATGCGGCGCGGCTTTTTGCTAGGTGGAACCAACATCGGCCGCTAACATCTTTGGCGGGGGAAAGTCCGGTTTCGGACCTTGCCTCACCGCCCACCGAAGAATCCGAGTAGAAGCCTCCGCCTTCGCCTCCCAGGTTAAGCTTTCCCGAACATAAGCCAATCCCTGTTGCCGTAACCGCTCGAGCCCATGCCGATCGTTGGCTAGTTCCATGAGAATCTTTTCCATCCGCGCTACGAAGTCGGTCTCATTCGTGAGAGGCACCTTGTATCCCACCTCTGGACGAACGATATCACCGGGCCCGCCGAAGTCCGCTACCACGGGTACGGCGCCACTCGCGAGCGACTCAAAGACCACACCTGCACCGAAGTCGCGCACCGATGGAAACACCATGACATCCGCGGATCGTAGTCTGTTAAGTACCTCGGCATGGCTAACCCAACCACAGAAGGAAACAGCCTGTTCGATCCCAAGGGATCTCGCAAGCTGCTCAAGCCGGTTGCGTTCTGGGCCATCGCCGAGGATGGTAAAATGGGCCAAATCACTTCGCAAGAGATGTGCAGCTGCACGTAGGCCGAGATCACAAGCTTTGCAGGGAATAAGTCCCCCAACGAAAATCAACTCAAGCTTAGCGCCGGGTTCCGCACTACGCGAATTCTCGTAACACAGGGTGCGGGCAATACCAGGCTCCGGAAGAAAGAAAAGCTTGTCTCGATAAGCGGCAAACTCGGCATACGTTTGAGAAGAAGCTGCTATGATTGCTGCCGCATTGCGGTACGTTGATCGAGCAAAAGGCAGGAACCGATACAAATCCCTGAATCTCGAGATCCATTCCCGCTGATTAGCAGCCTGACTGAAGCCCTCCACAAACGGGAGGCCCCCATTGATCGGCCCGATCACGAAGGGTATCGGTCCCTTCCGCAGGAAGAAAGCGAACGGGCTCGGCAAAACCGCTGTCATTGGTACGATGCGCATCGCGACATCGAACTCGCCCGCCAGAATCCGCTCCCGCAACTGCCTCCAGGCATACCACTCAAACGCGAGGGCAAAGGGATAGCCAAAAGCGGTCACGGCCTGGCTAGCAAAGTTAGATTTGAAGATCCTTCGAAAACTCCAGTCATAGATGCGCTCTAGCTGTGGCATCCGGACCACCTCGATGGAGCGAAACGGCGCCTTTGCGCGGCGCACAGCATTCTCGACGGGCGATCGAACAACCAAAGTCACATCATTGAGTTCGGCGAGCGCCGCCGCATGGGAGTAAGTGACATAAGGAATGCTGACTCCCTCCGGGTTGCAGTCCGGTCCCAACACCAAAGTTCGTAACCGACTCATGAATTCCCCCTGTACATCGCTCTGCTTGAGGACAGACCAAGGGCAGAATAACTGCTGGAATCTGAGCGCGAATCCCTAGCCCTCGGCCCGCTTGCCACAAAGCAGTCGAAAGGGTCCCAGATAGAACGGAGGCGCAAGAATGCCGCGAGCTCCGAATCAAACTGCGCTCGAGCGACCAGAACGCCCTCCATAACCGCTTCTTCCGGGTTACCTAGGACGAGGCGGTCAATGATTTCCGGGGTCAGCACCCTCTGAATCTCGATCGATCATCGGCCTTGCTGCTGTCGACGACGATCCGTGTCCTCCCCGGTTCCGTGCGGTCGGACCAGCGGGTCACGGCATCCCGCCATCCAAGTGGGGTGGAGTTCGAGGATCTTCTAGTTCCCCAGGCGGGACGGTCGGGGTCGGCGAGTTCCCGGCCCGACTGCGTCGGGGTCTCGGCGAGGCTGATGATGCGGCTCGCGGTCACAATCGACAGAAGCAGGGAAAACCACTCCAGGCTAAGCATTCTAAAGCAAGCCTCAGTGATGTTGTAGGCTGCCGCCGTAACGACGTACACTACCAGTAGGCCACCGAGTGTCGGATCGCGACGAAACGCGCTGACTGCCTTGCGATAACCCTGCCCAAGAATCAGAGCGATGAAGCCCAGGCCAAGCAAGCCCAAGTTCACATATACCTCAATATAACCGTTGTGTGACTCGTTCGTCGGGTCTCCCCCAACCTTCTCGTAAATTTTTTCGACGCGGGGCCCCACCCAGAAGGTTTCGAAGCCGGCACCGCCGATCGGGTTAGGCGCCATCGGAATCACGATCCGCCAAATTTCTGTGCGTCCCGTAAGATCCGGCTTCCTTCCCAGTGCTGCCGTGATTGCAGCTCTGCCTCCGAGGAGTTCAGTGAGACCACCAACTAGGACTATGGTGAGGACCAGTGCATGCACAGCCGCGGGCCGTTGTCTAAAGAATGGTCGGGAGATGACGAGCATCAATCCCACGCCAAGAATGAAGCAACCCGTGGCCGTGGCGCAGTGCGCCATATACAAGAGGTAGATGCCAAACGCGAGCAAAGTGCACTGGGCCAGCAGGCGATGGCCGCGATTGGGCTGCTCTTTGTCTCGCACGAAGCTTAATATCTGCCATAAGGCGCCAAGCCCTACGAGATAAGCGAGGTTCCCGAGAACGTTCTTGTTGGTTGTGACTCCAATGAACATCTGCGTCCCCACCCATTGATCCCAACCCGAACCCAGGTGCGGGTAGTACCTGATCAAAAGGACGGAAGCAGGTAATAGGACAAACCCAATTCTCGAAAACAGCCGCTTGAAAGCCGCAGTCGGCTGCACCTCCGTGGCAACAATCAGGACCATAATCAAGTCGCCGAGAGACCTGAACCATCTCTTCAAGCCCCACGCGGGAAAGTCAGACCAAACGAGGCTAACCAGGCAGAAAGAAACGTACAGCACGACCGGCCAATTGGCTTTGAGCAGATTCGTCACTTCCTTGCCGCGCAGAATAAGAACCACTAATCCTAAAAACATTAACGAGGCGGCGAGAAGCTGGTCGGGCAAGCTGCTCTGGGGAAGCTGACCCGGGATATCCGCTGCCACGCCCATCCCGAACCAGGCGAAGGGAGACCGGGACCCGGCGATCGACAGCCAGATTACAGGCAGCCAGAGGGCTTTCGATGTGCGTGCAGAGTTGTCCCGATCGAGATAGAAAAGACCGGCGGCTCCGACGATAAAAATACACAGTGCTAAAGTTGGACTCATTTTGTCGATTCGGGCTATCCGACAAACTTCTTGGTTGAACCCATGCGCTTAGCGCAGTTAAGTTCGCTTTCGCCCTTCGCAACCAAACGCTGAACAGTGAGGGATGCGCCGGGTTGCGACAGATTGTTCTCATCGCTCATCAAGGGGACTTTATGCGCAGCATCAGCGTACCCCGCACAACTCTGAGCATCGCATATTCCTCTGTACAACGAAATATAGCGCACATGCCAGGTGTTAGCCATCCCTTGCATCTCCGCATCCAACGAGGCGAAGCTTGCTACAAGATGCTCACTTGCTAGGTTCGGCTTATTCCACGCAACGGAGTAGACCAAAAGCCTGGGCAAAGAACCATCGTACTCTGGCACGGGGTCAAACACCGTCACAGGCACCTGATGTCCAAGGGCTCAAGCAATAAGTTCCGTGAGTCCCTCCATGTTAGCCTCTCCCCACCTTCCTGCAACAAACAGTCCCTGAACCGGATGTGTGGACAGATATATTTCATCATTTTCCTACAGTCGGCGGAACCCAGGGGATGAAGCGATGGCTGGCAGGCCGCTGTGCTTGCCTGCATGATATTCGCCTCGTGAAGTGAAGAGGAGAGCGCATACCAAAACATCGCGGAATGACTGTCCCCAAGGAGAAGATAATTCTTTTTGCCGCTGTCCTGGCGGAGGCAGGTATCGTAGTCATAATCTTCGAAGTGGAAATCAGTCGTGATAAAGCAGGTTCCGGTCCGCATCAAACGGCGGCAAGCACAGTCAGCGAGCAAAAGGCCAATGAGATGAACATGATCGCGCCAGCCGCCGCGAAGAGTAGGCGGCCAGTTAGGCGCAAGCCATATATCCTCTCTTGCCTGCGCGGTTCTCTTTAGCTTTGGTCCAATCAATGCGTTACTGATACGTGACTTAATAATAGCGACTCGCCGCGCCTTCTCAAATACCGACCGTCGTCTTCGCCGTGGCATCGCGGGCCGCGACACGCGGTCAGCGATCAGCAATCACCGCGGAGGCGACAGGTCATCTGGTGTGTTCAAAAATAGCAGGTGAATTTCGCGTGTGAAGTTCCGTTTCCCGTTCTTTGGAATATGATCCCATATTTAATCGATAGCTTGTCCTTAAATCAGACCCGAAAAATGCGCTCGCCCATCAGGTGATTGAATGACTCCCACGCGCTCGCCAAAAGCTGGCGTAGAAATTCCGATGCAACCATCGAATTCGACTGACGTCCCACAGCATCCTTATTGAGTCGACGGCTAGATTAACCTTCGAACCAGGCTGCGCCATCCAATTGACTGGAATCTCGGCCACCGAGAGCGAGAGCTGGCGCGCAAGGAACAGGATTTCAACATCAAAAGCGAAACCTACAATCTTCTGGCGGGAGAAGATTGCCATAGCCGCCTCGCGGCGGAACATCTTGAATCCGCATTGCGTGTCGCCGATGCCTCCTAAGGCAAAAAGATTAACGAAGAACGCAAAACCGCGACCAATGATGCGCCGATGGAATGACGTCTTTATCTCAACCTCTCCCGGCTGCTGCACGACGCGGGATCCGATCGCCACCTCGTGGCCTCTCTCGAGGGCCTGAACTAGCTTTGGAATCTCGTTCAAGGGAGTTGCGCCGTCGGCATCCATGAACAGGATGAAGCGACCTTGCGCGTTGAGCATGCCGAGCCGGACCGCGGCGCCCTTGCCCATGTGTGGACAAGCAAGGCTTCGCACCCGGACGTCGATCTCCTCGAAGAGGCGGACCAGCGCCAAGGTCTGGTCCCGGCTGCCATCGTCGGCAATGATGAGTTCGAAGTCGAGCTTCCGGCCGGTGCACCAACGTACGGTCTCGAGTATCGTGCGGGGGAGGCGCGCCTGCTCGTTGTAAGCGGGAATAACAATCGACAAGTGGACACCACTTAAAGCCGGCGCCTTCAGTCCAACTAATGACGAGAACTGATCCAGGATTGAACGAGTTTCCTCAATGACCTGCGGAGGAGGTGGGGACATTGGTCGGCGAGGGGAAGTGCTTTTGGGACGGGCAAGCAGGATCCTATAGAACCCGCGCGTCAAGCAGAGGATCCCCGTGCGCAGAGACTGCAGCGCCTGTTGCAGAAATACCATCGCTCGATATCGGGGCACACCGGAGCTGAGGACTTCGTCGGATGGACCTCCCGTTGCGTGCCTATTGGATTTTGCTGCCATTTTATGCGAGCGGACTCAAAACGGGAGGTTTATAGCGGGGCATCCTGGCAAGCTACCGCCGCACAGTTCCGTTAGGAGCGCCACGATGCAAGGATTGCAATTGTTCTGCCAAAACGGCCGCACTCCTGCGGGGCGTCTGATCCCACCGGCTGATCGTATCTTGCTGTTTTTAAGAGTCTTACTGAATTCCTGATGGCTTGACATCATAAATGTACTCGAGCGAATTGGAAAAAAACTCTCCACAGGTGGCACGCTCCGGGCGGGGCAGTTCCCTTATTGTCCTTCTTGGTGGCCGAGGCCCTTTATGTCCTATCCTCTGTGTTGGTTAACCGTCTTCCGACGTATTGCGTCAGCGGGATAAATGCAAGAATCGAAAGATAAGGGATCAAGGGAACGCTGTACCTCGCCTGAGCGAGAATCGGCAACGAGACCGCCATGCTATAGGCAATCAACAACACCATCGGAGCAATGATCTTCAGTTGCCCACTTTTCACCGAGAGTAAGATGCCCGTGGCTGCAAGAATGAGCAAAGGCAGTTGTACGGCGGAGTTCATTAGTACCGAGTTCCCCGCCTTACCTCCAATCCAGAAGTAAAATAGATTCGTGAACATTACTCTAGCAAATAGCTCGGGAGATCTCCGGTAATCGCCCGCGACCTTTCCGACCAGATAGTTGGAAAACTTCAACTCATCTGTGCTGGAGTAAAAGCACTGGTAGTAACCTTCTTTGAAGGGGTATCCCAGTTCTCGGGCCAGCGCATTTCTCTCCGCCGCTGCCTCTCCATCGACGGCCCAGCGATCCTTGCCGGAGTGATGTGTGAATAAATATTCACCCGCTTGAGCGGACACACCTAAGACGCTCGCCGTTGGTACGAATTTTCCCGTGAGGCGGTAATTTCGAATGATCCACGGACAGAGGACCACAAACATTGCAACTATCATTGCAGCGACATTACGACAAGGAATGAAGACTTTCGAGGCCCGCTCTCGTTCAAAAACGAGAAGATAGAAAAGGACGGCAATCGGGAAGAGTATTGGTACACTTCGCACCAAAACCGTTAGCCCTAACACTCCTCCACTCACGACGTAGTACCAGACGCTATTGTTCTTAACGGCTACGTACAACGTGGACATGAAAAACGCAAGGAATAGCGTATACAACAGCTCAATTCCTCCTCGACTCTCCGCGATCAAAGTTCCTGGATGAAAAAGAAACAGCAGGGGCGGCCCCAGAATCATCACCTGATTGTTCCACAGCCCTCGAGAGAGCCACATCATTTGCCAAGCCACCGCAAACGCCATGAGCATGTTCGCCAACTTCACTACGGCAAAACTATTGCCAAATATGGAGTACATCCCCGCCAGGAGAATGGGATAACCGGGCTCGCGCATCAAGGTCTCGGCGGTGTCTGGATACATCCGATATCCATTGCCATTTACAAGATTCTGTGCAAGCTGATCGTACCCATCAGCATAACGGTCTGAGTTGTAGGAAACATGCAGACGATAATTGATTTCCGGAATGACCACAAAAAGAATCGCTGCGTGCACAAGGACGGCTAAAGTGAACAAACCAATCATCAAGGCATTTTTTGGTCGGCGATCCATGACACCCTTGTTTGTCGCTGGAAAAGCGAACGAGTCTATTTTTTGCGTCAGCAAGGTTGCTGCAGAAACTTTTCGCGCCAGGACCACGACTGACATACCCTAAAGTAACTCAATCGGCACCGTCATCCAAATCGCGGTCCGCGGCAGAAAGTAAGCAGAGTGTGAATAAAGGC